>WPCJ01201833.1_pt1 | contig 14423 bp, 16 predicted proteins | sample 5399831 | NCBI WGS metagenome assembly WPCJ01 (sample SAMN12869470, study PRJNA574797) | sludge metagenome | isolation source: wastewater treatment of pH10 | place: China:Beijing | collected 2019-05-20 | reverse complement strand
CTTCGCGATCGGCGGTCGTCGCGCACCCGGGCTATGCCGTCGACCCGCTCACTCCCCCGCGCCCCGGCCTCGCCCACGTCTCCGGTTTCCTCCGCGCCCTGACGGCGCCCACTCGGATGCTCGTGCAGGGCAAGGACGGCGGAGCGCTGCCCATCGTGCACGCAGCGACCTCTGCGGAGGTGGTGAACGGCGACTACTGGGGTCCGGGTGGACTGCTCGAGTTCCGTGGGGCACCAGGACGAGTGACAGCCTCGGACGAGGTCCGCTCCCCCACGACCGGAGCCGCGGTATGGGCGGCCGCCAAGCAGGTCACCGGCGTGCGCCCCTGAAGAGAAGCCTCACCCGTCGGCATCAGTCCTCGATGGGCTCCGGGCTCTCCTGCGGTGTGACCCGCACACGGGAGATGCGACGACGATCCAGGGCCATGACCTGAATCGAGGCACCGGGCACCTCGACGGTGTCGCCGACGACCGCAAGGCGACCCAACTGCTCGGTCACGAAACCTGCGATCGTGTCGGACGAGCCCCGCGGCATCGCCAGCCCGGTCGCCTCCTCGAAGTCCTGCAGGTTGAGCCGCCCGTCGAGTCCCTCTTCCGCGGAGAAGTACTCCTCGGCGTCGTACTCGTCGAAGATCTCGCCGACGACCTCCTCGACGAGGTCCTCCAACGTGACGAGACCGTCCGTGCCGCCGTACTCGTCGACGACGACCGCGATGTGGTGCCCTTCGGCCCGCATCCGCGTCAGCGTGGGCAGGACGCGCGCGCTGGAGGGGATGTACGGGATGTCGCGGACGAGCGCACGGAGCGGACGCGCTGGGTCGTCGGACGACGCCTCGAACAGGTCCCGCACATGGACGAACCCCGCGATGTCGTCGATGGACGTGTTCGAGACGGGGTAGCGCGAATACGGGAGGTCCCGCACCTGGGCCAGCACATCACCGACGTTGGCATCCTCGTCGAGGGCCACGACCTCCGGCCGCGGTCGCATGACCTCGCTGACCTGGCGCCCCCGCAAGGACAGCACATCGTCGAGGATGCGGCGTTCATCTTCGGGTAGACCTTGGTGGCTCGCGACGATGTCGCGCACCTCCTCGTCGGTCATCTCGTCGCCCATCTTCCTGGGGTCACCGCCGAGCAGCCGCACCAGCGCGTCGGTCGACACGGAGAGCAGCCAGATCACCGGACGCATGATCACCGCGAACCCGTTGAGAGCGGGGGCCACGGCGTATGCGAACTGGGCGTTGCGCTGGATCGCGAGCCGTTTGGGCACGAGTTCTCCGAGCACGAGCGACAGGTAGGCGATCACGAGGGTGAGGATGACGGTCGCGATCGTGAGGGCGAGTGCGGGGGCGAGGCCCCACGACTCCAGCAACGGCGCCAAGGACGGTGCGATCGATGTGGCGCCGTACGCGGCCGAGGCGAAGCCCGCGACCGTCACGCCGATCTGCACAGCCGAGAGGAAGGTGTTGGGGTTGCGGGCGAGTGCCGCGACCTTCGCCCCACGGCGGCCCCGTTGCCCGATCGCGTTGATCTGGCTCTCGCGGAGCGTGACCAGGGCCATCTCCGTCGCCGCGAAGACACCGCCGATCAGCACGAACGCGAAGACGAGGGCGATGTTCCAGAGCAGGTCGCCCATCAGCGGGCCGCCTCGTCTGTGGTGGGGTGAGCGCCCGGGATGAACCGGGCGCTCGTACTGTCAGAGTCCGAAGAGTCAGAACAGCGCTGCGCGCTCAAGAGTGCTCCTTGTGAGTAGGGGTGGTGTCGGTGGAAGAGGTGACCTCGCCAGGGGTGCGACGGGTCTTGAGGAGGCTCGCGGCGGTGGCCACCGCGATGGTCGCGCCGATGAACAGCAGGGAGAACCAGATCGGGATCTCCGGCGCCCACTCGACGCCCTGGCCGCCGTTGATGAACGGGAGCTCGTTGACGTGCAGTGCGTGCAGGACGAGCTTTACTCCGATGAATCCGAGGATGACGGCGAGGCCCTGAGCCAGGTAGACCAGACGCTCCAGCAGTCCTCCGATGAGGAAGTACAGCTGGCGCAGACCCATGAGTGCGAAGGCATTCGCTGTGAAGACGATATAGGCCTGGTCGGTGAGACCGTAGATCGCGGGGATCGAGTCGACGGCGAACACGAGGTCGATGAACCCGATGGCGATGATCGTGAGCAGCATCGGCGTGACGAAGCGCTTGCCGTTCTTCACGACCGTGAGCCGGTCGCCGTTGTACTCGTCGCTGACGGGCAGGTGACGGCGGACGAACGTCATGAACCGTCCGTTCGCGGGGTTGCTCTCATGGTTGCTGAACGCCTGGCGATACGCGAGCACGAGGAGCAGGGCGCCGAACAGGTAGAAGATCCACGAGAAGTTCTCGATGAGCGTCGCGCCGATGGCGATGAAGATTCCTCGCAGGATCAGCGCGATCACGATGCCGATCATCAGCACCTTCTGCTGGTACTTCTTCGGCACGGCGAAGCCGGTCATCACGATCAGGAAGACGAAGAGGTTGTCGATCGACAGCGCCTTCTCGGTGAGGTAGCCGGCGAAGTACTCGCCGCCGAACGTCCAGCCGGAGAAGACGCCGATCCCGACGCCGAACAGCAGCGCGAGGCTGATGTAGAAGATCGACCAGCGCGCCGACTCCGCGATCGTCGGCTCGTGCGGGGTGCGAACGTGGGAGAAGAACTCGTACACGAAGAAAGCGATCGTGATCGCGATCGTGATGATCCAGATCAGCGGGGTGATATCCAAATGAGGGCTCCAGACTCGGGGTACGACCGTACCGCCAAAGTCTTCTCCATTCCGTGAAACAGGAACCGGTGGCCCGGGATGCGACGTGCATCCGTAATGACGATCCCACCGTGTCGGAGTACTCCCCTTGGGAGATCCCAGAGTACGAGGACACCCTTTGGGGTTCCTGTGGATTGGCCGGGAATGCGGCGGGGTGCGGCTACTCCGGGTCGGAGCGGACGAGACCCCGTTCTTCCGCGCGGTCGATCATGCCGCTGAGCACATCGTCGAAGAGAGTCACGAGCACGCTTCTGGTCTCCACCACGTCACGCTCGATCAGCGCCACGCGAAGTGCTTTGACGCACGCCGAGACGGCCTCCGCGTCGAAGGCATCACGAGCGTGCTGAGCGAATCGGCGGATCTGGGGGTCGAGACGCTCGATGGCAACTGCGCGCGCAGCGTTGCCTTCGATGCGAGCGAACCCGGTCGCGAGGGACCGGAGCGCGATACCGAAGCCGGCCACGTCGCGCACGTGGGCGGCCGCGACCACCTCGTCCGCGAGCGCGGTCAGGTGCGCGAGGTCATCGGCCTCGATCACCGCCTTCGCATGACGGAGGGAACCGATCCAGATGTCACCGAAGAGGTCGATGGCGTTGCGGACTCCTTCGAGATCGATCGGGGCCACCCGCGTGTAGCGGTTGCGCTGCATCTCGACGAGGCCGTGATCGGCCAGACGGTCGAGCGCGTGGCGGATCGGAGTCTTCGACGTGCCCAGGCGCTCGGCGAGGTCATAGTCGCGCAGACGTTCGCCCGGGGGCAGTTCGCCTGAGATGATCGCGTCCTGCAAGCGCGCATAGGCCTCGTCGCTCATGGACCTGCGCTCGAGCGGTCCACCCGACAGTGCCACATGTCCTCCAGCGAGAGAGAAAGAACGTAGAACCTGACGTTCTACCCGCTGTGCAATATATCGCGATCACGAGGGCGGGTTGGCGACGACGTCTTCGTTCGTCCTCCGTTCATGCACGATCAACACGGGACAGTGCGCGTGCTCCGCGCACGTCGCGCTGACCGAGCCCAACAGAAGTCCCACGAACCCGCCATGCCCCCGGCTGCCCAGCACGAGCATTGCGGACGTGTCGCTCAGCCCGATGAGGGTGCGCGCTGCGGGACCGAGGAGAACGGCTCGCGTGAGCCCCGCAGGGGGCGTTCGGCCGAATACTTCCATGATCGCGGCGTCCAGCGTCTCTCCGGCGTACTTCTCGGGTGTCCACTCGATCGCCATGAAGGGATCGATCGGAGGCGCTGTCCACGTCGTGACGACATGCAACGGAGCATCGAGCGCCTCGGCCATCCGCGCGGCGTAGCGAAGGGCCGAGAGAGAGGATTCAGATCCGTCCACGCCGACGACGATGCGATCTGTGGCTGCTTTGTCCATGCGTACACGGTGTCTCGCTCGGGCCGCAGCGGGCAGGACGAAGGTCACACGAACTCCGGGACGCTCAGCGAGACCGCTCACTCACCGAACGGTCGAGCGTAGGGCGATTCGCGCGTTCGGCTTGGAGGACCGCCGCTTGCGTGCGTCGCTCGAGCCCCAGCTTGCTCAGCAAGGAGGAGACGTAGTTCTTCACCGTCTTCTCTGCCAGGCCGAGTCGATCGCCGATCTGCCGATTCGAGAGCCCCTCCGCGATGAGGGCGAGGATCTGCTTCTCTCGCAAGCTCAGCGCCCCGAAGCGCGGGTCCTCCTCGTCCGCATCATCGACGCTGCGCGTGACGTGCCGAACCATCGAAGGTTTCAGCAACCTCCGGCCTTCCGCGACGGCACGGACCGCAGACACGATTTCGCCGGTGCGCAGCGTCTTCACGAGGTAGCCTGCCGCGTCTCCCATCACCGCCGCGAAGACAGCATCGTCGTCATCGAAGGCGCTGAGTATCAGGCACTGGACTCGCGGATGCGCCTGCCGAATTTGACGACAGAGGTCGATGCCACTGCCGTCGGGGAGATGCACATCGAGCACGACGACGTCCGGCAGAGTCGCCGCGACGCGCGCAGACGCTTCGCGAACGGTCGCTGCCTCGCCGATCACGGTGAGATCGGGTTGCGCCTCCAGGAGGTCGGCGACACCGCGCCGCACCACCTCATGGTCGTCGACGAGGAAAATGCGGAACATCTCGCCTCCGTTCACGTCGCCTGTTCCCGGTTCGCATCAGCGTACCGCTCGAGTCGTGATCGGTTTCGGGACCTTCGACCCTGTCGGGTCGGGCTGCGGGGGTGTCGACTGGAGGCGTTCCTCGACCTTGGGCAGCAGGTCACGTTGCACAGCGCGTCGGCGTCCGGCGGGAGAGGTGGTCAGCCACCCGCAATGGGGATTCGGTCTCGTGTCAAAGGTGAGACGTGACGCGAGGCGAAGGGTGGCGCCGAAAGGGGAGGTGGAAGGGGCGGTGCTTCGGGTGCACCGCCCCTATTCACAGGGCATCGCTCGTCCCAGATGTCGTGAAGCTCAGAGACTCAGCCGGCGGGAGCCTGCACGACCAGGACGGGGCAACGCGCATGGCTCGCGCACGCAGCGCTGACCGAACCGACGACGATCGGCAGCGCGCCGGCGTTCTCGATCATCGTGTCCGCTGTCCGTCCGGTTCTGCGTGGCCCATCCGCGACGCGCGAACGATGAGCACCGGCGCGTTGATGTTCACAAGCACGTCGTGGGTCACGGATCCGATCGCATGACCGGCACCTCGCGGATGCCCCGCTCCGATGACGAGGAGCGCCGCGTTGCGGGAAGCATCGAGCAGTGCCTCAGCAGGTGATCGGGCCGTAGCGTGCGTCCGCACCCGCACGACACCGTTCTCGCGTGCTGCCAAGGCGGCGCGATCGAGCGCTGTCCCCTGTGTCTCGACGGGAGCGGGGACGAGCCCGACCGACGATGACTGGATCAAGTGAAGCGGCTCTCTCCGCGCACGCGCCTCGTCGCCGGAGGCCCGAACGATCGCCGGCACCAGCTCGTCGTCTTTCACACCGGCAACGACCCCAGACCGGAACCGGAGGTCGACGTCAGGGATCACGGCGACGGTGCATGCCACCTCAGCGACGATCTGCAAGCTCAACGTGCCGAAGACACGGCTGCGGATGAACCCGGTCTTGCCTGTACCGATCACGAGGATATCGTCGGCACCGACGAAGCGCGCAAGGGCGTCCGGGACCCGACCGGTCACGTGCACCGGATCGTGCGCCGCGGCTTCATCGGGGTGTCGGCGTGCAGCCACGACATCTGGAGTTATGACGTGAACGCGGACCAGCGGAACATCAGCAAACGAGGCGTGGGACTCCGCCCACGCCTCGGCACCGGCTAGGGCACTTGCGCCGGAGCTGCCGACGGCGAGGACATATCGTGTGGGCATTCAGAGCACCGCCTCTCGGATCGGAACGGAGTCGAGACGATCGTCGGTCATCGGTCACCCGCGTGCAGAGTCGAAGGTCCCTCGGCGCCTGTTCGGGAGTAGTGTCGTCCCATCGAGAGCCCGGAAGGGAGTGCGATGGAGGGCCCGCATCTCAACTTCCCGGATGCGCCGCGTTCCGAGCTGGAGCGCACGATCGGGGAACTTCTCGAGCGTGCTCACCGAGTTCTTGGGGCCCAGGGGCGCCTACGCAGCCTTCTTCACGCATCCCAAGCCGTCGTCGAAGATCTCGAGCTCGAACAGGTGCTCCGACACATCGCCGAGGCTGCGCTCACCCTGGTCGGTGCACAGTACGGCGCTCTCGGTGTCATCGATCGAGACGGACGCCTCGAGCAGTTCATCCACGTGGGAATTCCCGATGACGTCGCCCGGGAGATCGGACACCTTCCCGAAGGTCACGGCATTCTCGGAGCCGTCATCGAAAGTGAGCATCCGATCCGGCTCGAAGATCTCGGAGACGATCCCCGCGCGGCGGGGTTCCCCGACCATCACCCACCGATGCACACCTTTCTGGGCGTACCGATCCGAGTACGCGGTGAGATCTACGGAAACCTGTACCTCACCAACCGGGCAGAGGGTGGTTTCACCGATGAAGACGAAGAACTCGTCCGAGCACTGGCGTCGACCGCAGCGATCGCGATCGACAACGCCAGGCGGTTCGAGGAATCACGCCGACTGCAGCGGCTGAGCACCGCATTGGCTGAGATCAACGCGGCCCTCCTCGCCCCGGACTCCGGCGACGTCTTCGGCATGCTCGCCGAGCGAGTCGCCTCGCTCGTGAAGGCCGACCTCGTCTACATCGTCGTTCCGGACATTCTCACCGGCCGCGCCCGTATCGAGACAGCGCGCGGACGCGGCGCGGAGTCGCTCGAGGGCACAGAGATCTCGAACCCCGGATCGGTGGCGTCGCGAGCGATGGCCAGCGGAGGCATAGCGGTGTCGGAGGGGCCTGAGGATGCGTTGCCCGACGACCCGGACCACGCCCGCGGTGCCAGGGCCGCCGTTCCCCTGGTGGTCGGGGGCGAGACGGCCGGAGCCCTTTGCGTGACACGTGATGCAGGGGGCCGGCGGTTCTCGCCCGAGGATCTGTCGACGCTTGCGGAGCTCGCCGCTCAGGCTGGTCTCGCACTCGCGCTCGATCAAGCGCGCACCGATCGGCAGCGGCTTGACCTGATCGAGGACCGAGCCCGCATCGCCAGGGACCTTCACGACAACGTCATCCAGAGATTGTTCGGCACCGGACTCGGATTACAGGCACTCGCGGCGAAAGTTCCGGCCCACGCCGCCACGATCGCCGCGCAGGTGGCAGAGATCGATGCCGCCATCGCCGACTTCCGCACGGCGATCTTCACCCTGCAGGCCTCTGATCCCGGATCGCTCCGCCAACGCCTGCTCGACGTGGTGACTGAACTCGCACCGCTTCTCAAGCGCTCACCGCGGATCGCGTTCGACGGACCGGTTGACCTTCTGGTGACGGGCGCGCTTGCTGACGACGTCGTCGCCGTTGTGCGTGAATCGCTCACGAACGTCGCTCGTCATGCGCACGCCACGACTGCGCAGGTCAGTGTCCCGGCCGCTGCTTCGCACGTGACGATCATCGTGGAAGACGATGGGATCGGCATGCCCGCGCAGCCCGCGCGTGCGAGCGGCACGGCGAACCTCGTCACTCGCGCGCACACGCACGGCGGCATCTGTAACATCGAGCCGCGAAGCACGGGTGGCGCGCGGGTACGATGGCGCGTCCCCCTCGACTCCGCAACGGAGACCCGGCAGTGAGCGTGGTGTTCCTCGGAGACCACCATCGGGCCGCATCCGAGTGCATCGGTCGCCGGAGGGTAGCTCGGCTCATGTGGCCGTGAGCGGGCCAAAGGTCCTCCCCCCATCGCTGAGCGCGATGGGACGTTCGACCCTGGAGTGAAGCCGGCGAGGAGACACGATGTGACGACGGGGAATCACATCACCGCACAAGGAGCATCATGAACGACACCAGCTTCGTCATCCGCCCACTGCCTCCCGTCGGTCCAGCAGACCTGCAGCTTCCGCCCACGCAGCCGATCGACCTCACCGAGCTGATCCAGATGGAGGCGGGGCAGTGACCACGGACGCGTCGGAAGCACCGCTTCCGACCATGACCATCGTGTTCGAGTCGCTCTTCGGCAGCACTCGGCAAGTAGCCGAGGCCATCGCTGCGGGAGTCCGGGAAACCACCCCCGTGACGGTGATGCCCGTCGTCGATGCGCCCGCGCTCACTGAATGCGACGTCCTGGTCGTCGGTGCGCCGACGCACGTGCATTCACTGAGCGGGCCGGCATCCCGGGCGGAAGCCGAAAGGTGGGCACGCGACCCGGGCAAGGATCTGCGGTTCGAAGGCGACAGCCGCACCACCGGGGTGAGGGAGTGGATCGACAGCCGTCCCTCCGCCCGTATCGGTTACGTCACGTTCGACACCCGCGTCGATATGCCGCGGATCTTCACCGGCTCCGCAGCTTCCGCAATCTCGAAGCGGCTCAGAAAGCAGGGCCTGCACGAGGTGCTCCCCTCGGAGAGCTTTCTCGTCGATAAGGACAGTCATCTGCTGCCGCCGGAACTGGACCGTGCACGGCGGTGGGGACGCGCAATCGCGTCCACCGTTGCGGCGCCGGCTCTCCGGGAGACCCGGGGGAAGCGATGACCGCGCGAGACCAGCGACTGCGGAGTTCGGGCGGCGTCTTGCTGAGATTTCTCGGCGCCGCCGACACCGTGACGGGCTCGCGCTACCTTGTCACCGACTCCTCCTCGCGGATCTTGGTGGATTGCGGGCTCTTCCAGGGCTTCAAAGTGCTCCGTGAGCGAAACCGAGCCCCGTTCCCGGTTCCTCCTGAGTCCGTCGACGCGGTCGTGCTCACGCATGCGCACCTCGATCATTCGGGCTACCTTCCCGCGCTCGTGCGCGACGGCTTCCGCGGTCGCATCTACGCCAGTGAGGGCACCGTCAAGCTCTGCCGCATCATGCTGCTGGACAGCGCACATCTTCTCGAGGAGGAAGCACGCCACGCGGCGAAGCACGGCTGGTCCCGGCATCCGAAACCCTGCCCGCTCTATACGGTCGACGACGCGACGGCGGCTCTCGAGCGGTTCGTCGCGGTGCCCGAGGGCAACGACGTCGCCCTGGCCGGAGCGGCGAGGTTTCGGTTCCTCGGGGCCGGTCACATCCTCGGGGCCATGAGCGCTTACCTCGATGTCAGCGGGGCTCGGCTGTGCTTCACAGGTGATCTGGGCCGTCCAGATGACCCGCTCATGCTCCCACCTCACCCGTTCGATGGCGCCGACGTACTCGTTACTGAATCCACATACGGAGACCGCAGCCACAGCGAGGTCGATCCGGCGAAGCAGCTCGGAGACATCGTTCGCCGGACTGCTCGCCGCGGCGGCGTCGTCCTGATCCCGGCGTTCGCGGTGGGCCGCACGGAGACGATCCTGCTCCATCTGTCCAGGCTCTTGGATCGCGGAGATATTCCCGAAGTGCCGATCTATGTGAACAGCCCGATGGCGGTGAGCGTCGCCGATGTCTATCGCGACCACCCCGAAGAACACCGCATATCGCCCGAAGAGGTCGAACGCCTCTACCAGGTCGCGACACCGATCCGAAGCGTCGACGACTCGAAGCTCCTCAACCTGCGCGGTGGTCCGATGATCATCGTGTCAGCGAGCGGAATGCTCACGGGAGGTCGGGTCTTGCATCATCTCCGTGCGTACGGTCCTGATAAGCGCAACACCATCGTCCTGAGCGGGTTCCAGGCGGGAGGAACACGGGGGGCACGGTTGGCAGCAGGCGAGCGCACTCTGCGAATCTTCGGGGAGGACGTACCGATCAGAGCGGAAATCACAGCGATCGAGTCGATGTCCGCGCACGCTGACGCCGACGACATCATCGATTGGATGCGCAAGAGCCCTCGGCCGCCGGCCACCGTATACGTCACCCACGGCGAGCGCGCAGCGGCAGACACTCTCCGCCTGCGGATCGAACGCGAACTCGGCTGGCCGGCGCGGGTCCCCGAGCAGGGAGAAGAGGTGTCGATCTCCACTCGAAGGGACCTTGGACCCGTGGCCGGCCCGTCGCCAGCGTAAGACTGCAGGAAGTCGAATCCCGTCAAGGAGGAATGATGCGATCAGCCGTTGTCAGAGAATTCGCTTCGCCGGCCCAGGTCGAGGAGCGCCCGCTCCCCCAGCCTGGCCCTGGACAGGTCCTCGTCCGCCTGGAGACGTGCGGCCTCTGTCACACCGATATCCATGCCATGCACGGGGACTGGCCGGTGAAACCGAATCTCCCCCTGGTGCCCGGACACGAGGGCGTGGGGATCGTCGAGCAGCTCGGAGACGGAGTGATGAACCGCACCATCGGACAGCGGGTCGCGATGCCGTGGCTGGGTCACGCGTGCGGCGAGTGTCGTTACTGCATCGACGGGCGTGAGAACCTCTGTGAGGCCCAGTTCAACAACGGATACGCCGTGGATGGCGGATTCAGTGAGTACATGGTGGCTGACTCGCGTTTCGCCACGCCCGTGCCCGATGGCGTCACCCCGGTCGACGCCGCCCCCCTCACATGCGCAGGTGTGACGACCTACGCCGCAATCAAGAACGCGCGCGTCACCCCGGGGGAAACGGTTGTCATCTTCGGTATCGGTGGACTCGGACATCTCGCCGTTCAGTACGCCCGCCTCGTGGGGGCGAAGGTCATCGCGGTGGACGTCACAGACGAGAAGCTGGAGCTGGCGTCCGAACTCGGCGCGGATCACGTCGTGAACGCAGGCGAGGCGGATGCAGTGGCGGAGATACGCAGACTCGGCGGAGCCGACGTGGCCGTCGTCCTCGCAGTCGCCCCCACGGTTTTCGATCAGGCATTCAGTTCCCTGAATCGTGGAGGCCGACTGGTGCTGGTCTCTCTGCCCGCCGGAGGCGAGCTGACGGTGCCGATCTTCGACACCGTGCTCAAGGGGATCAGCATCATCGGGTCCATCGTCGGTACCCGGCAAGACCTCACCGAGGTCTTCGCCTTGCATGCCGCTGGACGCACCCGAGTCGTCACAGAGACACGCGAGCTGCAGCAAGTGAATTCGTCCGTAGATGAAGTGCTCGCCGGAACGGTGCCCGCTCGACTTGTGTTCCAGTACCACACGGCTGACGTCATGCCGTTCTCAGAACCAGAAGCCGCATCTCGGTGAAACGCGAGTGGCAAGCGGATGGAAACCGGGAAGATGAACACCCGAATGGTGCCGGAGTTCCGGGTGGGGCAGCCGCTCATCCGAATCGGACTGCTGAGCGTCGAGGCTCTCGTCGGGCTCACAGCTCTCGCGGGCGGGATCGCGCTCATCCTCGGGGCGATCATGCCGCAGACCGTGACGGCAGTCAGCCCACCCGACGAGTATCTCGCCGGAACGCCGTTCAGCAGCTATCTCGTTCCTGGCATCGTGCTCGCCGTCGTCGTCGGCGGTCTGCATAGCGGCGCGTTCGTTCTGGAACTGCGTCGGAACAGATTGCACATCATCGCCGCAGCGACCGCGAGTTTCGCGTTGCTCATTTGGATCTTCGTCCAGATGATCGTCATTCCGTTCAGCTTCCTGCAAGCAGCGTACTTCGCTGCCGGCCTCGCCGAACTGGGCTTGGTGCTCCTTTCCCTTGATGTGCTTCGTCTCGCACCGAATCACCCTGAGCGACGAGAGCATCGCTCAGACGTTCGCCCCGGACAACTCGCTGGAGATGATCGCGTCTTCCGCTGAGCGACCATGACGCAGAAGCTGACGTTGCACCTGCGCGGCAATGATGCGCGTAGCGTCGCCGAGGACGGACCGGAGAGTGTCTCGCACCTGCGGGGGACGACGAAAGCGCCCGGGATAGAGTGCCGGGATGAAGTGGGTCCTCTACGACATCGGCGGCGTCCTCGAACTCGTCGACGATGACCGTTGGCCGCAGATCTTGGAGAAGAGGTGGAGCGTCCGCGTCGGGCTGTCGGTCGAAGCCCTGCGTGCTCGTCTCGATGCCGCCGACCTCCCGGACACGACGCTGCAGGCGGGCGTCGAAGGTGAGTTCTGGCGAAAGTTCGCCGCCGCGCTGGCACTCGATGACGCGGAAGTCGCGGCCATGCGAGCCCAGTTGTGGGACGCATACTGCGGTGAGGCGAATGTCGGGCTCCTCGAGCATGCGCGCTCGCTGCGCGGACGCGCCGGTCTCGCCATCCTCTCCAACTCCGGCGATGGAGCACGCGAGGAAGAAGAACGACGTTTTCAGCTCTCGTCCCTCTTCGATCCGATCTGTTACAGCCACGAGCAGGGGGTGGCGAAGCCGGACGCCGGAGCCTATCTCACCGCCCTCGAACGGATGGGAGCGCGTGCGGAGGATGTCCTCTTCATCGACGACAACGACGCCCCGGCGCGGGGAGCAGAGAGTTGCGGGATCCGCGCGGTTCTCCACCGCGACAACGCCACGACGATCGCCGCGATCGAACGGTTCTTGGCGAACTGAACTGCAACTTCAATGTTGCACTCCCCGTGGCACCTCGGTATCGAGATGAGATCGAAGACCTCGGCCCCGGATTCGACGGCTTCTGGATCTCGTCCGGTCTCGCGGGAGCGTCGTGAGCGTGGAGTTCTACGGAATCCACTCCGTGGACCAGTAATCGACGATGAGGTTCAGGACGCTGCCCGCCGGTCGCGCTGACACCCAGACGGTGCGAGGGTCCCAAAAAGTGCCGGGTATCGACATCTGCGGGGTGGCGCCCATCTCTTCTGCGAGAGCCTGCGGGGACTGTCCCGCGGGAGGTCGCACGGTGAAGGTCACCGAGCATCCGCCGCTTCCACAGCCGATGCTGTCGCCGAGGATCTCCGCCCCCTCCGGCAGCGGAACCGACGACGCCGGCGGCACGTCGCCTTCCGTCGCCATCATGGTCAACCACGCGACGCGTCCGCCGTAGAACAATGCCAGCAGCGCTGCCGCAATGATGAGCCCGGTCCACATCACCCGTCGCCGCTTGGCCGCTCTCTGTTTCGCGACCCACGCGGCTTGGTCGAAGGGCGTAGCGGTGTCCACGCTGTGAGCCTAGTAGCCGGACCGCGGAGCCGACTCCGACATAGCCCCCGTCAGGAGAAGAGTTGGCGGAGGGCGTTGAGGTCGCCGGAGTCGACGACCTTCTGGACGGCGGCGACGGTTTCCTGACTGGTGAACATAGCCTTCAGGGTGCCGTTCCAGATCTTCCGCACAGTGTCCACATCACCGGCATCCACGGCCGTGCCCGCGGACTCGATCGCCTGCTGGTACGGAATCTGCGGGAATCCAGCGGGCGCATCCCAAGGGTTGTAGTACGGCACCCAAGGGAGGTCGGGGTCGGGCGTGAGCCAGAGCACCTGGCCGGGGTGAATGTCGCGCCTGTGGTTCATCGAGGCAAGAGTTGGGTACGCGCAGAGTCGTTCAGCGACCACCGCCTCGACGTCTCCAGGCTGAACGGTATAGGTCACGGGAGTGCCGTCCCCATCGACTGTCACCTCGCCCCGCGCGAACTCACGTGGGCCCAGATCTCGGAGAGTCCCCCGCCGTTCCCAATACAGACCGCCGCCGTCTCCGTAGACCTCCGACATGCCGGAGCAGGATTCCGGCTCGGTCGATCCCGGCGTCGGCATAGCCTCGGTACTTGGGTCGACGACAGCCGTGGGAGCGGATGACTTGGATGTCTGATCTGCCGCTGGCACTGTGGCGGTGCACCCGGCCAGCGCGGCTGCAGCCAAGGCGAGTGCGGCGAGTACAGGCGCGAGCTTGTGTGTGCCGGACATGACGCCATACTGACAGACCGGTTCAAGCTTCTCGACGTCGACCGGGCGGGCAGCTGACGCCCCGCCGATTACCTCCGTAGATCGACGGTTCTGAAGGACGTTAGTTGGTGCCCATCTGGCCCGTTCGGCGGCGTCCTGCCAGAAACCATCGCTTCCGGCAAGGTAGCCCTGCGACGGGGCGGCATGCGTAATCGACCGCCTGCAGCCAGTTGGTCGTCGGCGATCTGCAGGTAGGCGAGATTTCGGCGGATCTGATGAGATGTCCGATCTCACGAGAGTTCGCAGTCGCTGAGACACGACAGCCGCGGAATGACGGGTGCGGGGCGCGCTGCCGAGGGGCCCGGTTGTCTCACGAAAGTTGTCGGTGATCGCGTTTCATCCCGTCCTACCCAAAACGTCGAGCGGACGGTTTCGGCGCATCAGGTTCCGGCAGGGAGTTTCGGCGG
>WPCJ01315274.1_pt1 | contig 14429 bp, 14 predicted proteins | sample 5399831 | NCBI WGS metagenome assembly WPCJ01 (sample SAMN12869470, study PRJNA574797) | sludge metagenome | isolation source: wastewater treatment of pH10 | place: China:Beijing | collected 2019-05-20 | reverse complement strand
AAAGGTGGAGTTGGTAAAACGACAACTGCTGTTAATCTTGCATCAGCTTTGGGTGTTTTGGAAAAAAGAGTCCTTTTGATAGATGCTGATCCACAGGCCAATGCAACTTCAGGTTTGGGTGTGGAAGAAGTTAATTTTTCTACATATAATTTATTGGAACATAGTGCAGAAGCTACAAAATGTATTTTGCCAACGAGTTCTCCCAATGTTGACATTATTCCTTCCCATATAGATTTGGTAGCAGCAGAGATAGAATTGGTTGATCGTGATAATCGCGAGTACATGATGCGCGAAGCATTAAAATCGATTAAAGATCAATATGATTATATCATTATCGATTGCGCACCGAGTTTAGGTTTGATTACAATTAATGCTTTAACAGCTGCAGATTCTGTGATAATTCCGATCCAGTGCGAATATTTTGCTTTGGAAGGATTAGGTAAATTGTTGAATACAATTAAAAATGTTCAGAAAATTCATAATCAGGATTTAGATATAGAAGGATTATTGCTGACGATGTATGACAGCCGTTTAAGATTATCCAATCAGGTCGTGGAGGAAGTTAATTCTCATTTTCCGGAGATGGTTTTTGAAACCATTATCAGCAGAAATGTGCGTTTAAGCGAAGCGCCAAGTTTTGGAGAAAGTATCCTGAAATATGATGCGGAAAGCAAAGGCGCTATTCAATATATTCAGTTAGCGGAAGAAGTACTGCTGAAGAACGAAAAATTAGTTAAAAATTAAAATGATCTTGAGATAAGTTTATCTATTATCATTAATTATCATTTATAAAATGAGAGACAAAACAAGAGCAATGGGCCGCGGTCTAGGCGCGATTCTAAATGCTGAAAGTAAAACCAATATCAATTCGGCGTCTGATGAAGGTGCTAAAACATTGGTAGGAAACATCGTAGAAGTTTCTATTGAAGACATCTACCCAAATCCGAATCAGCCAAGAACTTATTTTGACGAAAAAGCATTGAGCGATCTTGCTGAATCGATTAAAAGTCTTGGAATCATCCAGCCGGTTACACTGAGAAAAGACGGAGAAAAATTCGAAATCATCTCCGGAGAAAGACGTTACCGCGCTTCTAAGATTGCTGGATTAAAATCTATTCCTGCTTATATCCGTTTGGTTAACGATCAGGAATTGCTGGAAATGGCTTTGGTAGAAAATATCCAGAGAGAAGACCTTGATCCGATAGAAGTTGCTTTAACTTACCAAAGACTCTTGGATGAGGTTGGAATGACTCAGGAGAATCTTAGCCAACGCGTTGGAAAGGAGAGAAGTACAATTACCAATAGTGTTCGTTTGTTGAAGCTGTCGCCGGATATTCAAAACGGGATAAGAAGTGGTCAAATTTCGGCTGGCCATGGAAGAGCGATTATGGGCTTGGATACAGATGAAAAACGTCAGACTTTGTTCAATAAAATTATTCAGGATCAACTGAATGTAAGGCAAGCTGAGCAATTAGCTGCGCAATTGAAGAATCCTCAGGATAAAGAAAAAGCAGTAAAGCAAATCATTATTCCTAATCACGTGAAAAAAGCTCAGAAAAATCTATCTGATATTCTGAATGTGAATGTCGAAATCAAAACTTCGGCAAATGGGAAAAAAGGAAAAATTGTTCTCGATTTTAAAAATGAAGAAGAGCTGGAAAATATTTTGGCTCACATTAGATAAATGAAGAAAATATTTTCAATTTTTTTGTTCTTTTCTTTTTGTTTGGCTTTTTCACAGGTTAATCCTAATGATACTATTCGGGTTGAGAATCTTCCAAAGGATAGTATTCCTGCGGCAAAACCAATGTCGGAAGCCCAGGTTTTAGGTGATATAGAACAAAAAAATGCACCTGCAAAAATCACGAAGCTAAGTCCTGCAAAAGCAGGTTTGTATTCTGCAGTTTTGCCTGGCCTTGGACAATTTTACAATAAAAAATATTGGAAAATCCCGTTGGTTTGGGGAGCAGTAGGAACAGGAGTTGGGATTGCGCTTTGGAATGATAAGCAATACAAGCGATACAGAAATGCCTTTGTTGCGGAATTAAATGGTCTGCCCCACGAGTTTTCCAATATTAACGGAATCGACAAAACGGTTCTTGGTAATGCTCAGGACAGATCCAAAAGACAGCGGGATTATGCGATTGGAATTACCGGTTTGATTTATATTCTTAATATTGTTGATGCTGTTGTAGATGCGCATCTTTACGAAGGCCGTCACGATCCGGATCTGGCATTGACACCTTCCATCATCAATGATCAGTTCAGTAATTTTGAAACAAAAGCAGGAATGACTTTAACTTTCAGATTCTAAAATTAAAAATCTATATCAATTATAAAATGAAAATAGCATTAGTAGGTTACGGAAAAATGGGAAAAATAATTGATGAGATTTCCCAAAGCCGAGGTCACGAAGTAGTTGCAAGATTGAGAGAAACGCCAACCAAAGATTCTCTGAACGGAGTTGATGTGGCCATAGAATTTTCAAATCCCGAAGCTGCTTTTGAAAATATCAAAGTTTGCCTGGAAAATCATATTCCCGTAATCTGCGGAACAACAGGTTGGTTGGACAAAAAACCGGAAATTGAGAAGATCACTTTAGAGCAAGATACAGCGTTTTTATATGGCTCAAATTTTAGTTTGGGAGTGAATCTCTTTTTTGCGCTTAATGAAAATTTAGCAAAACTGATGTCAAAAACTACCGAATATTCTGTTCAGCTGGAAGAGATCCATCACATTCATAAATTGGACGCGCCAAGTGGAACAGCCATTTCCATCGCAGAGGGAATTATTGAGAATTCTAAGTACGAAGCTTGGAAACTGGATGAGACCAAGGATAAAGAATTGGGGATTTTTGCCATTCGTGAGGACGAAGTTCCTGGAACGCATAGTGTTTTCTACAGATCGGAAGTGGATGAGATAGAAATCAAGCATACAGCTTTTAACAGAAATGGATTCGCATTGGGTGCTGTGATTGCAGCAGAATGGATTGTTGGAAAACAAGGGGTTTTTTCTATGAAAGATGTTTTAGGTTTGTAAAAACTGTAACAAAAGCAGCATATAAAAAACTAATATAGAAGCTACGCTTAAAATTAAAAGCGATATTTATGGATTATATTATTACTTATACCGTGTATGTACTCATCATCAGTGTTTTGATGGGACTTACAACTTGGAAATTATTTAAAAAAATGGGCTACAACCCATTATTTTCTTTTATTCCTTTTTATAATTATTTAATCATTCTCAAAGAGACCAAACATCCGAAATGGTGGGCGGTTTTATCTTATTTACCAATCGTTGGTCCGATAATGATGTCTGTTTTCCATCTTTTCCTGATGAAAAAATTCGGAAAAAGAGGCGCTGTAAATGGGATATTGACTGTGATTCTGCCTTTTATTTTTATGGCAACGGTCAATTATGGGAAAGATCCGGAAATAGAAACTGAAGAAGAAGAGGAAGAAAGCAAAAAGAAAGAAACTTTCCTGGGTTCGGTAACGTTTGCGGTGGTTTTTGCAACCATTATTCACGCATTTATCACGCAGCCTTTCGGGATTCCGACAGGGTCAATGGAACGTACATTATTAGTTGGAGACTTCTTGTTTGTAAATAAGTGGGCTTATGGTTACAGGATGCCAATGAGACCTGTTGCTTTGCCGTTTTTGCAGGGAACGATTTTCGATACGGGTCAAAAAGGCAATCCGAAAGATGACCCCAAATCTTATATTGATGCGGTTAAATTACCATATCTCAGAATTCCTGGTTATGATGAGATCAAGCGATATGATATTGTTGTTTTCAACTATCCGCAGGATTCTGTTCATACGGCAATTGACAGAAAAGATCCTTACGTAAAAAGATGTGTCGGTATTCCCGGAGATGTTATAGAGTTCAGAGCCGGAAGATTATTTGTGAACAATGCACCGGAGAAAATTCTTGGTGATGAACAACAGCAACACGGTTATCTGGTTACGACGAGTTCACAGCTTAATATTCCTCAGTTGTACAAAGCATACGGATTTCTTCCGGTGCAGGAAAATCAGACCAATACTGGATTTGTATATGCTTTTCAGGGCTTGACAGATCAGACAGCAAAAGAAATCAAAGCTCTTCCGGAGATTGTTGAGATGAAAGAAATCATCGAAGAAAAAGGAGAAGGTGCAGTAAGATTTAAACTGAATGCTGATAAAACGGCCTATACAAAAAATGTGGATACAACACAATCCATTTATCCGATCAACAAACCTTGGAACCAGGATTGGTACGGACCGCTTAGAATTCCGAAAAAAGGCGATATTGTAACACTTAATCAAGAAACTTTACCAACATACAAATGGATTATCTCCGAGTACGAGCACAACAAGCTTGAAAACAAAAACGGGAAGATCTATGTCAACGGACAAGAAACCAATCAATATACTATCAAGCAGAACTATTATATGATGATTGGAGACAACCGTGATGCATCTTTGGATGCAAGGTTTTTTGGAGTCGTTCCGGAAGAGAATATTGTCGGAAGGCCGATGTTCACTTGGTTGAGTGTAGAAGGATTGTTCTCCGATGCTGGTTCCACTTATCAGGCGCCAGGCAAAAAAATCCGTTGGGACAGGATGTTCAAAGCCACCAACACAGGCGAAGCCAACAAAACATCGTATTGGTGGGTAGCTGTGATTATTTTGGTATTGTTCTTCGGCTGGGATTATTTCGCCAAATTATTCAAAAAGAAAAACGAAGAAGATTAATATAAATTAGGAGCTCAATCCCGCTATCCACTATATCTTTTTTGTCATTGCGAACAACGTGAAGCATTCTGTTGAAATTTTTGACAATCGCAATAACAAAAAAGGATGCCGTTCCTATCGGGGCTATGGGATTTGTCCTCCGAAATAAAGATTCAACACTTTGTCAGAGATTATTATCTTTGACAAAGTTTTTTTTAATTAATATCCTCAAATAATCATTCAAAGCTTATATAAGCGAAGCGCCTTTGTTAGCCTAAAAACATTTTGTTGTAAAAAACTTAGTGTGCTTTGTATTGAAATTTTGAATATTAAAGAAGATTATCAAAAATAAATATGAAAAAAGTTCTTTTACCAATATTCTACTTACCGCCAGTTTCGTGGTTCTCAGTATTTTTGAATGAAGAAAATGAAGTCACTTTCGAACAATTCGAAAACTTTCCAAAGCAGACCTACAGAAACCGTACGGCAATTTACGGTGCCAACGGAAAATTACCTCTGATCATTCCTATCAGACATACAGGCAAACGGGAAATCAAAGACATCGTGATTTCTTTTGCAGAAGATTGGCAAAAACTGCATTGGAAGTCCATCAAAACAGCTTATCAGAGTACGCCTTATTTTGAGTTTTATGAAGATAAGCTCAAAAACATTTATGCAGAACAGGTGTCTTCACTGCAAGATTTCAATCTCAACGCGTTAGGTATCATTCTTGCTATTCTGAAGACCGAAAAAAAGTATGAGCTCACCAACGAATATTTTAAAAATCCGGAAGCAGAAGATTACAGAGGAAAGTTTTCAGCCAAATCAGAATCAGAATATGAAATGCCGGAATATTATCAGAGCTTTTCAGACAGAAACGGATTTATAAAAGATCTTTCGATTTTGGACTTGATCTGTAACATTGGACCGGAAAGTTTGACTTATATCAAAAATATAAAACTCGATTAATATCCATGAAACTCTTAAACGAGATTTTCCTTAACAGAAACAAATAATTATTTAATATGAAAAAATTATTGATAGCGGCAGCTTTTTTATATGCAGGATTTGGATTGGTTCAGGCGCAGACAGCTTCTCCACAGGAAGACAAAGACCAAAAAACCTGGTATCATAAAAACTATGCAACTACAAAAGTTTATGGAGTTAATACGGAAAATGCCTATAAGTTTCTCGAGTCTAAAGGACTAAAGCCAAAAACTGTGGTTGTCGGTGTTTTGGATAGCGGAGTAGAAGTAGACCATCCGGGATTGGTGAAAAATATATGGACCAATCCCAACGAGATCCCAAATAACGGAAAAGATGATGACGGAAACGGATATGTGGATGATATCCATGGTTGGAATTTCTTAGGAGGTAAAAACGGTGACATTGATGTTGATAATATGGAGGTGACGAGAGTCGTGAAAAAATATCAGTCGGTTTTTGAAGGGGCGGATTCTGCAAAGAATAAAGAGAATCAATCCAAAATGCCGGACGAATTTGCGATGTACATGAAGTCCAAGGATATTTTTACAAAGAAAAGTCAGGAAGCTAAACAAAATCTACAGCTTTATACAATGATCAACAATTCCATACCCGATATGGTGAAATTGTTGGGCAATAAAACGCTGACTAAGGAGAATTTGGCAACCATCAAACCTTCCAGCCAGCAAGAAGCAATGGCAATGCAGGTTCTTTCTCAGGTTGCAAATGATCCTCAGGTTGCAGGTAAATCAGCTCCTGAAGTGAAAACCTATATGGAAGGACAGATGAAGGAAGCGCTGGATTATTTTACGCCACAAGCTGAAAAAGGCTATAATCTGGATTTTGATCCAAGAAAAGAAATCGTTGGAGACAATTATGATGATTATTCGGAGAAAAACTATGGTAATAACCATTACGAAGGTCCGGATGCAAAACACGGAACACACGTTGCGGGGATCATCGCGGGTTTAGCTAATGGTTCTGAACCTCAATATGGGGTTGCTTCCAGAGTGGCTAAAATTATGACAGTAAGAGCTGTTCCGGATGGTGACGAAAGAGACAAAGATGTGGCTAATGCCATTCGTTATGCCGTTGACAATGGTGCGAAAATTCTTAATATGAGCTTTGGAAAACCGGTTTCTCCCGGGAAAAATGTAGTTTGGGATGCATTCAAGTATGCAGAAAGCAAAGGCGTTCTTTTGGTAAAAGCTGCTGGTAATGAGAACGAAGATATTGCTGAACATCAGTATTTTCCAACCAACTTCAAATCTACTGCAGATGAAAAGCCTTTCATTAGCAACATGATTGTGGTGGGATCTAATACGAATGATGCCAATGCACTGAAATCAAGCTTCTCTAATTATGATAAAAAAATGGTGGATGTTTTTGCGCCTGGGTCTGAGATCTATTCAACAGTTCCGGATGGAAAATACGAATATCTGCAAGGAACCTCGATGGCGTCACCAGTCGTTGCGGGAGCGTCGGCTGTTTTATTAGCTTATATGCCTAATCTTAAACCGGAGCAGATAATAGAATCATTGGTTAAAACTACCAACACGAGTGCGAATAATGGATTTGAAAACCTGTCAAGATCTGCAGGTGTAATTGATGTTGCAAAAGCCGCGGAATATGCTTATAAGAATTTTTATAAGGCAGATTCACCTGTAAAATCAGTAAAAAAACCGGTTAAAAAACAAAAATTACATAAAGCAATTGATAAGGCAAAGCTTTAATAATTAGGGTAATATATCAAAATAAAAAATCTGAGAGCATCTCAGATTTTTTATTTTTTAACATTTGGCATAATTTTTTATCATAACTTAGCAGTAAATATAAAAACTATGAGAAAATTAATTTTTTTAGGAATGATAGGAGGAGCACTGTTAGCGACCTCTTGTTCAAGTAAAAATGGTGTGAGTGCTGGTGAAGCGCAAACATTACGCTCTGAAGTGATGAAATTAAAAGGTCAGTGGGATATATCCAACATAGACTATGATAGAAATTATTCTGTAAAACCATTTGACGAAGGTGCAAGTATCAATTGCTTCGTAGGAAGTTCTTGGACTTTGATTCCCAATAATTATACAGGAACTTATACTTTACACGGAGAGAATGGTTGCCCTGCTAAGATTCAGGCAATCACTTTTAGTGTTGATAAAAATAGTGTAGTTTCTCTTAAGAAAGTTGGTGAAGGCGAAAAAGCTAAAAGAGTTCTTGCAGGATATAAACTCATTCTGGAAAATCCAACAGATAATAGCTTCACTTTGATACAGTCTGTAACGGCTGATGGAAAACCAATGGATATCCGTTATAACTTTGTGAGAAAAGGTAAATAATCAAATAAAATACATATAATGAAATTAACAAAATTAAATATAGCTGCATTCTTTATTTCAGGATCACTTCTATTAACAAGCTGTGAGGCTGTTCAGAATGCAAATAATACTCAGAAAGGCGCTGCAATTGGTACAGCTGCAGGTGCAGTGATCGGAGGTATTTTAGGTAACAACATTGGAAAAGGTGGAAATGCTCCACTTGGAGCTGTTTTAGGTGGAGTTGTTGGTGGAGTTGCAGGTGGTGTGATCGGTAACAAGATGGACAAACAAGCTAAAGAAATCAAAGAGACTTTACCGGGAGCAGAAGTTGAAAGAGTGGGGGAAGGTATCAAGGTTACTCTGCATGAAAATACAGTTAACTTCGATTTTAACTCATCTAATTTAACTTCTCTTGCAAAAACAAATTTAGACAAACTGGTTACAGTTCTTAAAAATAATCCGGATACCAATATCAATATTTATGGCCATACTGATAGTATTGGTACAGATGCGGTGAATCTTAGGATATCTGCTCAAAGAGCTGCGGCTGTTAAGAATTATTTTGTAGCCAACGGAATTTCTGCTTCAAGATTGTTTACAGAAGGATTAGGAAAATCCAGTCCAATCGCTTCTAACGATACAGATGCAGGAAGAGCTCAGAATAGACGTGTAGAATTTGCTATCACTGCAAATGAGAAGATGATTAATGACGCACAATCTGGCAAATAAGAAATATTCTTACATTTTCATTAAATAATAAACCGCAGTTTGCGGTTTTTTTATTTTAATGTTACTTTTGCATAATTAAAAGCATTAGATGAAGAATTATTTAAAATTAATAAGAGTGGAACAATGGGTGAAGAACTTATTTGTTTTTGCTCCGCTATTTTTTTCAGGTAACATTACCAATACTCATCTTTTCTACGAAAGTATTTTTGCATTTTTGGTTTTTTCTTTTACTGCAAGTTCTATCTACGTTATCAATGATTATTTTGATATAGAATCTGACAAAAGACATCCGGAAAAAAAGCATCGTCCATTAGCAAGTGGAGACGTTTCCAAAACAAGCGCAAAATTGCTGTTAGGATTTTTAATTCTGTTATCGATATTTTCAATCTTCGTAGGAAATTATATTTTTCACACCAATTTTTGGAAGTTCGGAGTGATCATCGCATTTTACTTTGTGATGAATCTTTTTTATACATTTAAACTAAAGCAGGTCGCCATTGTTGATATCTGCATCATTGCAATAGGCTTTGTTCTGAGAGTATTAGCAGGTGGTTATGTTACAGGAATAATAGTGACGAATTGGGCTGTCTTACTTACATTTGTTCTGGCTTTGGTTCTGGCAATAGGAAAAAGAAGAGGAGAGCTGATCAATGCTCAGATTTCGGGAAAAACCAGAAAAGCTTTGGACGGGTATAACGTTCAGTTTGCTGATATTGCACTGTCTATCAGTTGCACATTAGCCATTGTTTGCTATCTGATGTTTACTTTGTCTCCGGAAGTTCAGACAAAGTTCCATTCCCGGGTTTTTTACACTGTTATTTTTGTTGTATTTGCATTTCTGAGATATCTGCAGCAAACATTGGTTTACAATAAGACCGAATCTCCGACTAAAATCGTTTATAAAGACCGATATATACAAGTGACAATTGTTCTTTGGGTAATTGTTTTTCTTTTACAAATCTATTTTAAATAATGAAGCCGAATTTTGTTCAGAAAATTACCAATTGGGGAAATTTCCCGGTTGTGGAAAAAGAAATGAAGTCGGATGATTCTGTTTCTAAAATCAAACAGTTCGTAAGGGAAAATAATGAAGTGATTGCTCGTGGCAATGGACGTTGTTATGGTGATGCTTCCCTTGGCGAACATATTTTTTCTACAAAAAGATTGAATAAATTTATTTCTTTTGATAGGATTAATGGTATTATCGAATGCGAATCCGGGGTTCTTTTATCGGAAGTTTTAGAGGTTTCGGTTCCGCAAGGTTATTTTCTTTATGTGACGCCGGGAACAAAGTTTGTTTCGGTGGGAGGAGCCATTGCATCTGACGTCCATGGAAAAAATCACCACGCTGAAGGCTGTTTTTCCGAGTATGTAACGGAATTTAAATTATTAAATGAAAATTCTGAAGTTATTACTTGTTCCAGAGAAGAAAACCCGGATAAATTTTGGGCAACAATTGGCGGAATGGGATTGACGGGAATTATTCTGTCGGCTAAATTCAAACTAAAAAATATAGAGTCGGCCTACATCAGACAGGAAAGCATCAAAGCTGAGAATCTGGATGAGGTTTTCCGATTGTTTGATGAAAGTGAGGATTGGACTTACAACGTTGCCTGGATTGATTGTTTCCAAAAAGGGAAAAACCTGGGCCGTTCCATTTTGATGCGTGGCGAACACGCTTTGAAAGCAGAATTGCCATCCAATCTTCAAAAAAAATCTTTGAAATTAAAAGAAAAGTTCAAGCCAACAGTTCCTTTCTATTTTCCCGGATTTGTCTTGAATGCTTTTACGATTAAGATTTTTAATTTCCTTTATTACAACAAGCAGACAAAGAAACAGCTCAATAATTTTATTGATTACGAAACTTTTTTTTATCCTTTGGATATCATCAATGACTGGAACAAAATCTATGGCAAAAGCGGATTTATTCAGTATCAAATGGTGATCCCGAAAGACAACGGAAAAGAAGGAATGAGACAGATTCTTGACACCATTGCAAAAAGTGGGAATGGGTCTTTTCTGGCTGTTTTGAAGTTATTTGGCAAAGATAATCCCTTGGCTTATAATTCTTTTCCAAAAGAAGGATATACCTTGGCTTTAGATTTTAAAGTGAATAAGGGATTGAAGAAGCTGGTTGATAAATTAGACACAATCGTAGAAAATTTCGGAGGAAGAATTTACTTGACAAAAGACAGTATGAGTAAATCTTCTTTGACTAATTATCTTCAGAATGTCAATTCGTCCAAATTCGTTTCATTACAACACAAAAGAATTATCAATAACCATTAATAATTCATAACTAATAATTTATAATTCATATGATTGTTCTTGGTTCTAATTCCGAAGTTGCTCAAGCATTTGTAGAAGAATGTTTAGCTAAAGGCGAAAAATTTCCGATCGTTTATTTATTAAGTTCCAATCCGGAAACGACTGAGAAATTTGCAGGCCATCTTCAGGTTAAGTTTCTTCAGAACTCTGAAATCATTCCTTTGGATTTGATGAAAGAAATTGATTATAAAACTTTGGAAAACATCAATTCGGATTTGTTATTTTGTGCTACAGGTTATTTGGGTTTGGGAACGGAAGAAGGACTTTATGATGATGAAAATACCGCTCAGATTATTGATATTAATTACGCAAAATTAGTTCCTGTTCTTAATTTCTTCGCCAAAAAAATGGAATCTAAAAGAAATGGAGCAATGATCGTTTTATCATCCGTTGCCGGCGAAAGAGGAAGGCAAAGTAATTTCATCTACGGAAGTGCAAAAGCCGGATTAACAGCTTATTTGAGTGGGTTGAGAAACTACCTTTTCGATAAGAAAGTTCAGGTTTTAACCGTGAAACCAGGTTTTATGGAAACTAAAATGACGGAAGGTTTACCGTTGAATCCGGCTTTGACAGCAACACCCAAAAAAGCAGCAGCAGGAATTTATAAAGCCTATAAAAATAAAAAAGACGTTGCTTACGTTTTACCAATTTGGGCAATCATTATGATGATCATCAGAAATATTCCTGAGTTTATCTTTAAAAAACTAAAACTATAGTTGATGATTGATAGATGATAATCTATTGAAGTTCTATTAAAGAAACGAAGCAAATAATCATTTATCATTCATAATTTATCACATGAAGAAATTATATCTATTTGATTTTGATGGAACCTTAACTTACAAAGACACGATGTTTTTGTTTTTAAAGTTTTATGACCCTGCAAAATTTTCCGTCCAGTTTTTGAAGCATATTCCACTTTTTATTTTACTAAAAATGAAATTGGCAGATGCAGAAACTGTGAAGAAAAGTTTCATTGCATCCATTCTGAAAGGTCAATCCAGATATCAGATAGAGAAAAAAGCACAGCAATTCTTTGATGAGAATTATCCTGGTTTATTCAGAGAAAATGCTTTGGATTTCATCAAAAATATTGACAGGGAACATACCGAGTCTTATATCGTTTCTGCTTCTTTAGATATTTGGGTAAAACCATTTGCAGACAAGCTTAACATGATTTTGCTAGCTACAAAAGCGGAGTTTATAGATGATATTTTTACTGGGGAATTTATAGGTAAAAACTGTAATAAAGATGAGAAAGTCTGCAGAATCGAAGCAGAACTTGGGGATAAAAAATTCGATAAAATCATAGCTTTTGGAGATACTTCCGGAGATAAAGCAATGTTCAAGTTCGCAAATGAATCGCATTACCGATTTTTTCACTAATTTAGTACCTTAATTTTCGAACAATTTTTCGGCTTCAAATCTAATTAAAAATGGAAAGAATTTATCTTGATAATGCAGCAACTACGCCTCTTGATGATGAGGTGATAGACTGTATGGTGAATGTTTTAAGATTCAATTATGGCAATCCGTCGTCAACGCACAGTTTGGGACAGGAAGCCAAGACCATTTTGGAAGAAGTTAGGCGAAAGATTGCAGATTCTTTGAAAGTGACTCCGGGGGAAATCGTTTTCACATCTTGTGGAACCGAATCCAACAATATGATTATCAAATCTGCGGTTAATTATCTTGGTGTAGAAAGAATCATCACTTCTGCTTTGGAACACAAATGTGTCGCCGAAACCTGCCTGGAAATGAAGAAATTGAAGGGTGTGGAATTGGTTTACTTAAGGCCGGATTCTAAAGGTGATTTCGATTTGAATAAATTGGAGGAATTACTGAAAAACTCAGAAAAGAAAACCCTTGTAACATTGATGCACGCTAACAACGAAATCGGAAACATTCTTGATATCGAAAAAGTGGCTCATCTTTGTAAAGAAAACAAAACCCTTTTCCATTCCGATACTGTTCAGACAATGGCACATCTGGATCTGGATTTTTCTAAAATCCCATTAGATTTTGCATCTTGCAGTGCTCACAAATTTCACGGGCCAAAAGGTTCGGGATTTGCTTTCGTAAGAAAATCTTCAGGACTTAAGGGAATTATCACAGGCGGACCGCAGGAAAGAAGCTTGAGGGCCGGAACCGAAAATGTAACTGGAATTGCAGGTCTTGGAAAGGCTTGGGATATTTCACAGGAAAAAATGGAAGCCTATAAAAACCATATTCTTGATATCAAGCATTATACGATTCAACAATTGCAGAATAAGATTCCGGGAATAAAATTCAATGGAAGAAGTGCAGACGACAGCAGTTTATATACAGTTCTGAATCTTTTGCTTCCTTATAAAAATCCATTGATCGGCTTGCAATTAGATATGAAAGGGATTGCTATTTCGCAGGGAAGTGCATGTAGTTCAGGTGCGGCAAAACCGTCAATGGTTTTGATGTCTGTTTTGTCGGAAGAGGATTTGGAGCATTCAACACCGGTAAGAGTTTCATTTAGCCACTTTACGAAAAAGTCTGATATTGATGCTTTTGTAAATGCATTAGAAGAAATCGGAAAGCAATTCATTATAGAAAAAGCTGATAGTTTACATAGATAATCAACAGAAAAAATCAATTATAAATTTTGTAATTTTGTTTTACAAATTAATTAAGAATAAGAAATCATGGCAGTAGAAATCACAGATCAATCGTTTCAAGAAACAGTATTAAATTCAGATAAACCGGTATTAGTTGACTTCTGGGCAACTTGGTGCGGACCTTGCAGAATGTTGGGACCGATCATTGAAGAAGTTGCAGCAGATTTTGAAGGTAAAGCATTGGTAGGTAAAGTAGATGTTGATAACAACCAACAGGTTTCTGTAGATTACGGAATCAGAAATATTCCTACGGTTTTGATTTTCAAAAACGGAGAAGTAGTTGATAAAATCGTAGGTGTAGCACCGAAAGAAGTTATCGCAGAGAAATTAAATTCTTACTTGTAGGAAAATAATATAATTGAAAATGAACGCTTTTCTATTTGAAAGGCGTTTTTTTATGTGAAAAATTTGGAGATGTAAATTATTGTTGTATTTTTGCAACCACAATAACGAAAGGTAATAATCTTAGTTATGACAAAAGATCCGGTAGTTCAGCTGGTTAGAATGCCGCCCTGTCACGGCGGAGGTCGCGGGTTCGAGTCCCGTCCGGATCGCAAAAGTTTTATCAATTTACTTTAACAAAATTGATCCGGTAGTTCAGCTGGTTAGAATGCCGCCCTGTCACGGCGGAGGTCGCGGGTTCGAGTCCCGTCCGGATCGCAACTATTATTAGAATAGTACAAAACGCTTTAAAACATATGTTT
>WPCJ01018353.1_pt1 | contig 14439 bp, 22 predicted proteins | sample 5399831 | NCBI WGS metagenome assembly WPCJ01 (sample SAMN12869470, study PRJNA574797) | sludge metagenome | isolation source: wastewater treatment of pH10 | place: China:Beijing | collected 2019-05-20 | reverse complement strand
GCCAGTTTCTGTAAAATTCGGTCCGTATCTTCGCGATCATTAACGGAATTCGTTCTTTTCTTTAATCCCTTCAATTCCTCTTGGAGTTGCGTTCCACTAATATCCAATGACACACCTTCCAATGCCTTTTCTAAAAGTCGTGCTGTTAGATCGAGTTGAACAATGTGGCGTTGATATACGAGATCGAATAGTGGACATTCTCCATTCACATCATAGCCAAACGGAAAACCCGTTTCCTTACACAAATAATTTTCAATATCACGCTCATAGACTTTCCATTCTTCTAGTATTTGTCGCTGGCGTTTAACGTTATTCAAAAGTATTTTTAGATTCATGCTTTCCTCCATGCAATGCGATGCTTTTCACACCAATCCGAGTATGTGGTCTTGCTTCCCTTATTGATGGGTAATGTTGGGTTCTGAAATACGATAGTTATCGTGTAATCGGGATGAGCCGCCTTTACTGCGAGCATCTTCTTTCGGTCTGCTGCTGTAAATCGACCTTTCGCCTCTATTATCTCTTTGGTCTGCTCGTTGATGAAATCCGGCAGATACGTGTGTGAGAGTGTGTAGGGCAATCGCTTTGCTTCATATGCAAATCCCGGTCCCACTTGTGCGGCGACCTTCTGTTCAAAGCGGTTTCTCATAGCGTCACCGCCAATCGAAACACTACTGCTTCCTGTGCGTCCTCGAAAATCCAATACCAAAGATCGGTGCCCGGAATTGCCCATGAGTGGACACGAGATTTTGCGTTCTGTGCGATCCACTCCGCTGCATCTTTCACCTCTTGAGAAAAATTACCGAATGGCGTGTTTCGCATTAATTGGCCTAGCGTTGTATTGGGCAACTGGACTGTCGTGTTGCCTTTCAATGAGAGCCAAGTATCGTAATGCGCGGCGTGATCCGAACGAACGAATGTCCATGTGACAACATCACCGAACACCTTTTGATGTTCGGTTTCCTCGTGCTTCTGGATCGTTCGGATTAATTCCTCGGGGTCCGTGCTAAGTGCGCAGCCCGTCTTTAATGTCGCCACGTATAGGTTGCCCTGATGAGCGATGCCGTGGGTGCTAGTGCTGATGATTGTAGTCATTTTGTGCTCCGAAAGTTGTCTTCCGGATATTTATTCGGCCTTGCTCTTGGGCTTTTCGTCCGCCTCGTTTACGGCTTCGGCAAATCCCCTCATGCTCAGGCGTACTGGCAATTTCGGATTGTTTGCCCAACGCTGTGCGAGTCTCACAAGTCCCTCCGCTAGTGATAAGCCGAGCATTCCAAGTGCAAACGCAAGCGCATTGTTTACGCTCAGGTCCAACAGGTTCAGGCCGAGCCATGTACCGATCAGCGGGGTCAAATAGATCGCACAAAGAGCGCCAACGAGTGACCCCATGAGCGTTTCCCATGTCCAGCGCTTGCCCATGATAAACGTGCGCACAAGAGCGCCAGCGAGGCCCGCAAATACATGTGAGGGGTTAATTCCGATGGATATCAAAAAGGCCGTGATTGACTCAAACATGCTGTGTTCCTCTTGTGGAACCCAACCGTTGAGTTCTCCTTTGTCCAAGTATTTAAGCTGGAAAGCCCATTTGAGGCTTCAAACGGCGCTCATGGAAAAGCCCCGTTTCCGGGACTTGTCGCTTAATTCGGCAGCAGGAACTTATGTTTGCGTGGTCTGCCTTTGGCTCGTTTTTGTGTCGTGTAACGCTGATAAAGCCGGGAGTTTTCTCCAAACTCCGCAACACCCAGGAATTTCCAATATGGAATACCTGCGTACCAAGCATCCATCCACAACACTGCAAAATTCGGAAGCCTGCCCTCTCTCACGTAAGTCGTGCAAGCGCCGTCGTGCAGTTCCCAAACAACTTGCTCCCAATTGTACGGACCTGTACCCATTGGCTCCAGCAGTTCATTCAATTCTTTTGGGTTATACTCGATTGCCAGCCTAAGCATGTCGAAGTATTGGGGTTCGATTTTCCTGCGCAGTTGTTCAATTTGCGCTTGTATCGATCTGCGTATGATAAGTTTCATCTATTTGCCTCGTTTGTACCGCTAACAAACTCGGCCTATTGCCGTTGATTCACCTGTTCAACCTAAGAATTCAATTCGACTCAAAAGAAAATCCCCGGCACTTTCGTACCGAGGATTTCCAAGTGAGGAGTTAACAATGCAGTAAACTTTGCACGATCTGCTTGTTATTTATCCATTGTAACGCATCTTAGCGATCAAAAAACGTTCTCCGTCTAAAAACGCTGCCAGCATATGCTTGAGAAACAATTGGTCGGAATCGAAATTACTCGTGTCTTCTGTATCAACGTCCACGGACTTGAAGCGCTCTAGCACCGGCAGCAAAGTCGCCCAATGGTCCGCGTCTGGTTTGCTGCTGTAGGATTTGTGAAAATCAGTTTGTTGCTCTAACTCAATAACTGGCTTCTTGTGATTATCAAGCACATCTATCCGAATTTGCTGGATTTTTAGAACCCACTCTTTTTCTTGTCTTTTAGCTTTGCGTTTCCAACGAAATTCGTCAATAATTCCGTAGATCACCGTTGCTGCGATTACAAATCCAATAAAACCCAAATTTGTCTTCCAATGTTGGATATTATAGTAATTACATATAATTGTATTAGTAAGGGTGTAAACACCACCAAATATTAAACTTTGAATTATAATTTTCTTCTTACTCATTACCCTTTATCCCCAAAATTAAATCATGCTATTTCGGTTATTGCCATTGAGTACGGCAATCAACCTTTTTTCTTACCACCAATTCTTACGCTCCCCATATCGCTTGCCGGTTCGTTTCGGCTCATATGGGTTCTTCTTCTTTGGTGCTGTTTGCTTGGGTAATGGTTGTGGTTCCTGATGCTTCGGAACCCAAATCGTTTTACCGTTCTCAATAATTCGCTTGTCTTTGTTCATGCTAGCCTCCCCGCCGCTTCTGGTAGTCCAACTTCAATTCGGATTAATCTGTCGTATTCATCGTAAATCTCGTCCAATTCATCCACGACCTTTAAAAACGCACCATATCCCTTGGTCTTGCGCGCTTTCGCCTCCAACTCGGCGCGCTTTTTTTCCGTCTGCTCGAAATAACGTGTGGAACGCAATACCAATGCAGGGACCGAACGTACCGGAGCGGGAACTGTTTGCGCCGCAGCGCTTGACTGCTTGTAACCGCCACTGGTTGCCAAATTGATCATATTGGAGATGTTCGCTAACTGCGGGTTCGCAAGCGCATTGTCGCGTTGGGTTGCCTGAAGCTGCGCGTCGGCCTGTTCGAAATAACGCTGCATGTAGGGCCTTGCACCGTCCCACGGTTCAAGTTTCTGGATTGCTCCTTTTGGAAGGCTCGCCATCACTGCGCACCTCCAACAACGGTACGCACTTTTCGGCGCTCTCGGCGCACAATGCGGCGAACGATCAAATACCAACGTTGCCAGAACGGCAGACTTTCCAACAATTCTTTCACTTTGCCGTCGAGCATATCGGCCATTTCCGTATAGTGCTTGAGATACCATGTGTATGGCTGCTCGTGCTTTTTGTTCCGATAAGGACGTTTGCGCGCTTCCGCATCGCCCATCTGGTCAATCTCTTTACGGGTAACGAAAGCGAGTGTTCGATACTCATATGCTTGCATTTCAGTTTGATACAGGAGGTTCATACTCATTCTAACCTCCCCTCAAAGTGTCTTGCCGGTATCAAGGTCGCAGAACTCAAGTGAGCCGCAGCCCTTGAGACGTTCGCCCTGGCGGAGCAAATCGATAAGCGTGGGAAGGTGTTTAAGCTGCGAGGTCGTATAATCCATGCCGCCTAGCACTTTGTCCGCATACAAGCCCTCGACGTATTTCTGCCAAGTCTGTGTCGAGCCTGTACCGCGTCTCGCTGCTGCATAGTCCAGCATGATAATCTTGTCGGCCCTGTAGAGGTCAGCAATGCCAACCAGTTCCGTCACAAGCAGGTCGAGCCAGCGGCGATCACCCTTTGCAAAGTCCATGAATGGGATAGTAGTCTTGCCGTAACGTGGCTTATAATCCACACGTACATTTCCGGCTTTAATATCGTTGATCGGATCTAGTCGCGAAGGCTTCTGCTTGACGACAATCTCCGTGATCTTGAATGACTCGATATCGAATAGTTCGTTTAAATCTAATTGTTTCATGTTATTACCCTTTAATTATTGATTGTTGAAATGAATAAGTGCCTGCTCAATACGTTCGATGGCTTCCTCCAGTGCATCGATGAGGCGTTGTTGTTCTGCTTGCTGCGCTATTAGGTTGCGAATTGCTCCAGCAGCGGTACCGCCCATCATCGGCATTTCATTGGCTGCTTTTTCTAGTTCTGCTTGAATATTTTTTTGCATTGTTTGCGCTCCCCTTTTTAACTTCACTTCTATTTATTCAACTACCGCGATAAGCGCTCCAAACAGCATCAAAACGACTTGTTTTCCCTGACCTTCGCCCATCTGGCCTTTGCTGCTGCTGATCGCTTTGCGTTGGACTCTGGCGACTTCGGCTTTCCCTTTAGACCCGCCGATATATTGGCTCGGTGTACCGCGTCGTATGTCTGGCCGGTCTTCGTTCGCCTGATCTTTTCCTTGGTTTCTGCATTGTGTTTGCGTCCTGTTCGGAATGCTCGTAGCTTTTCGTTACGACTGGTCATTTGTGACTCCTTATTTTTGGGCTTTACGAGCAAGCATTGCCGCTCTGATCTTTGCCTTGGTTTCCTCAGAACGAGTTGTGCCGCGCTTGGCAGCGGCCATACGTTCGCGGGTAACTTCCGAATGCTTAGTGCCCTTCTTCGCCGCGCTGATCTTCTGCTTACTGGCGTCAGAATGCTTATCGCCCTTAATGAAATGGCCGACCTTCCGGCTTTCTGCTCGGTTGATGTAGGCGGCAGTTTGGGAGTTCATAACGCCGGATCGCATCGCCTCTGCATCTTTCCACGACAGGACATAACCCCTGCGACTGCGAAAGAAATAATCGACGACGTTCTTCTTCATGGCATTGCGGATCGTGTTCAAACGGCTATCCGTCACGAGTAGGACAAACTGCTCGAACGTGAGTTCGAAGCGAACGCCTTTGTTTTCCTGATATACACGCGCTGCATCATAACGATCATGAAGAACTGCAAGCAACGAACGCTCGATATATCTGATACGTCCGTTTGGCATTCGAAATTGAAAGTGTGATTCTGAGAAATTGTTGTTCATTTATTGACCTTTTAAAAATTGTTACGTAATAAAAGCTGAAAGCATTCCCATTGCTTCTAACTTACCTAGTATTTATAACTTAGTTGCTTATATTAACGCGATATATATCTGCTCAAAGAAAACCCGAACTGCGATATTTGGGAAGCAGTCCGGGCTTATGTCGTAACAATTTTGAAGGCCAATGGGTCTTCACGACTATTTATTCGGATTACTATTCTGGAGATTGAGACTTTGAAGTTAATAACACCCATAGTATTATTAAACGCAGTAGCACAGAAGCAATGAAGTTAATTACATCCATATATTATAATATAATATATAGACGCAGTTACCCCCATTACATCTGCACTTCAACGGCAACGGCGCCTCGCTTGCGAATTTTCGTTTCACTCAAATTCCCAGAACTCGGCTTGTTGCAGTCGCTTTCGCTCGTCCTCATCTGGCAGTCTGCCAGTCGAGTACTGGTGGCATAGCCATTCGTTTCTACGGCATAGCCATTTGGGAAAAGAAATTTTTGGGAAATTGGGGTCGTAGGAAAACGGGCGAGCAACCAGCTTCGCAGCCTACAGCCGCTCACAAAATACAGCCACACAACGCCACAGACGCTCATACAGCGCGGTCAATAACATGCGCGCAACATACTAGCCCTGCGCTTGCACTGCGCTCTACGGGCTTCTACGATGTAATGCCAAGTGGTTGAAAAGACTGCCTTTTCCAGAGCAGTCTATGCTCGCCCTTTGAATCCAACGGCAATAACTCTGAGTTGCAAACGCAAAACGGAGATAAGCAAATGCAAGCACAAGTTGGTTTTAAGGTATGGGGCAAAATTGCTGGTGATGCTTTCGAGAAGGTGTTCCCAACTGTAGCAGCATGGAAAGCATGGCGCAGGCTAAACGAGAGTCGGTATGAAATCGAAGTGCTGGGCATGAAAAGTGAGGCCGCATAATGCTGCTAACTGCTCAACAACGTTTGAAGCTGGCCGAAAACAACCTGAATTGCGAGGCAGATCAGCCGCCGGTCGTCAGATTGTTCGTCCCAAACACGAAAGCCACATGGTTGCTCAAAGATATGCTGCCAGATGGCGACACCTGTTTTGGACTGTGTGATTTGGGGCTTGGTGAACCAGAACTCGGTTACGTGAGTTTAAAGGAACTCGAACAACTGCTGATATTCAAGCAGTGGCGTGTCGAACGCGACGATAGTTTCCAGACGGAATTGCCGTTGAGCAGATGGACGAAAGTTGCTCGAATAGCTGGAAGCATTATCGATCCTGAATGAAACGACAATGGCCCGGATGACGGGCCATTTCCATGAGCGGATGAATTTGTGTTTAGAGACGTTCTTTGATCGCCTGAATGTCGTTCGTGTGCTTGGCGATAACTTTCAAGATGGGGTTCATTTCCTCACGTGGAATGAAATTGTCGTCAGCGATCTTTGCCATCTTAATCATGCTGTTGCGCAACATGACGGCAAGTCCTGCTGCATAGAAGGCGACAACTGCAACGACAGACAGAACCAAGTTGTCCTGAATGAACGAAATCATGAACTCCAACCCCACGATGCGAGTGCTTCAATACGGCGCTTGATGAAACGCTTGATTGGACCGTTGCCCTGCGCATCTGGTGGACGTGATAAAACCCATAGAGTGAAAAGGATTAAGAAGAATTCCAACATGTTATGCCCTCCGCTGTTGCTGTTACCACCGGCCTAGCACAAGTAAAATCGCAGGACAATATTATTTCTTTTGATTTTACTAGTGCTATCAGTAATCTATTGTAAAAATCTGTTTGGCTTTGTTTCGTATCTATTATCTATCATAAACTTTCTGTTTCAATTTCATCCAGCTTTAATTCGTTTCATCGAGATTTTGTTTCGCACTCCATAAAGTTTCATCCAAATACCACTTCACATCAATAAAAAGCCCACTTGGGATGACTGAACCAAGTGGGCCTTACCGCATCTGGAGCGCTGTGCGGGAGGATCGTAAAGGGTGTAAACGTCCTCAATCCTATTTATGCAGGTGGGTCTTATCTGCCCGTAATTCGCTCACCCATTGCTGACGCGTCAACAAACGTACTTGCGAAGCGTCGGGTTGCCCTTGCGCGTCCTTGACGTGTTTCTGCGTCTTTGCGGCATAGGATGGGGGGACGGTCTTCATATGGAACTTGAGATTGTCCGGCGTCCATTCCTTGCGCTTGCGCGAGACCCGTTGCACGACCAGTACTTGACCCATAGGAGCAGGTCGCTCGAAACCTAACTCCTTCATCCGCTCGCGAAACTGCGCAAGCGTAATTGCCCATACTGCGCCTCGCGCTTCGTGATAGGCTTTCGACTTATCAAATAGTTCGGTGATGAAATCCTTGTAACTCATAACGTATTCCTCAAAAGAAAATGGGGTTAGCCGCATTGCTAACCCCACTGAGCAGTCGGACGTTGTGTCCGTTGCTATTTAACGACTGTTTCCCACTGTATATGTTTGGGATTTATCAGTCATTATTCCATTTCCGATTGCTTTGATTGTTTCTCCTGTCGGCAAAACGTCACCAACACGAACAACCCATATGCCGTTTGTGTCTCGGATAATTGCTTGCTGCTGACTTATCTCAAGCACTTCAAATGCTGGCGACACAGTTACAATCATCAACTGATCTAGTTGCCGCTGCGCTGCTTCGTTTTCTGCAATCGAATGTTTCTGCAACTCGTTAAACAAGTAAGGAATACCAGCTACAACTCCAATTGCAGCAGCACTGAAACCAATATGCTTTAGAATGTTCATGAGGCCCTCGCACAATGTTAATTTCCATTGTGCTATTGCCAGTGATTTCAAAGGGCGAGCGCTCAAGAATGAAAATGGCGGTGAAGTGATCCACCGCCATACCCAAATAATGGACTGGAGGTCACATTATTCCGACAATCTAGTAGTCCTTCTACTAAATTAGGCCTTCAAACACTAACGCGACAAAATATGTCGTCAAACAGAAAGAACCCGGTAGCGAATACTACCGGGCTCCTCTTCAAAAAATCCAGAAGATTTAGAACGAACGCTGGAAGCGCAGCATTCCCTGGATGGCATCCTTGCTACCACCAGCAAGGCGAGCCGGATGATCGCTATCCCAACGAGTGTAGGCAACTTCTGGAGTAACGGTGAAGCCCGGAACCAGTTCGTAAGCAACGTTTGCTGCAACAGCAAGCTTGCCCCAGTCTTCATAGGCACCCTGAATGTTGAAGGTAGCCTTTTCAGTTGCCTGATACTTCAAGCCACCCCAGACTGCCCAATCACCACCCCAGGCACCGTACATCTGGTCATCCGTTTCTGCGGACGAATAAGCACCCTGCAACCAAGCAGACAAACGATCAGTGATGTTCACGTCACCACGAACTTTGGCAGCCCATTCTTCGATGACGGAGTCATAGGCTACTACACCAGCGAGCGAGCCCCAGCCCTGTTCGATTTTAAGACCGCCAACAACATGCGGCATGTAATCGTTGATCGAGTAGCCATCACCACCCTGTTCAAGAGCGACTACGGCCGAGAAGCCGTTTCCACCGGTGAAGGTGTAGGAGATCTTGCCAGTGCGGTAGTTGCCTGCAAGGACGACGTCGTCGTTCATGATGTCGCCGAGGTAACCCGTAAAGGTAAGGAACTCGGATTCATCAAGACCAACTTTCAGACCACCAAGAGTAATATAGGCGAAGTGAAGTTCATGCGTGCCTTCATTGCCGTCAACTCCGTATCCACCGAAACCGGTATCCCCGTAGTTACCAGCGACCGAGTCCCACTGAAAGCGGCTTTCGGTAAATGTGCGCAGTGTGCCCATTTCGGTTTCAGAGGCCGTGTAAGTGCGCAGTGCGAAACGCGCGCGCTTGCGCCATCCACCGAACTCTACACCGCTATAGGCATCATCACCGCCACGAATATCGTAACGCACATACCCACCTATACGCAGGCAAGTCTCGGTACCTGGGATGTAGAAGTAGCCAGCGCCGTAGGCATCGCAGACGCGGACATATTCAACGGCTTCTGGTTCTGGCGCGACGATTGCATCCGCAGCCTGAGCACCGGAAACTGCGACCAGCGCCGCAGCGGAGCCGAGAAGAAGGCTCTTAATGTTCATTTCTGACCTCCAGATCAAACTTTACCCCGAGCCCCTGTGGTGCTCGATTTCAACGAGTCATGAATAATCTTTAATGGAGGCTAATCGCAACCTTGTTCAGCACCTGCTCAATTTTCACCGCTGTCTCTGTTGCCAATTTAACACAAATTTGCCACTCACATCTGCTTTTGGCCGCAGAATGGGCTAATTCTTAACAATACGTAAAGTGGTCTTATCTGTGGAATATCGTGCTTCCTCACATTGATGAGTGGTGTTTTGACCATATTCACCAGAAACTGAGGCGGTGCCAAACCACATCGTTTACGCAAGAGAGAATCATGTCGAACACTCCAATGACCATCAGTCGATTGATTGAATTTTTGGGAGATGATCTCTGGAGCGAAAGCAAGTACAGGGAAAGTGCAATAATTTTCCTTCATGAGATTGCTGATATCAAGCGCGACGAGTTTGTGACTTTTCGCGATGACGATTATATCGAGATCGCCAATGAGTTGAGAAAGCGAAACAATAAGAATTCGACCATCAACCGAAAAATCAATGCATTGACCAAACTCTTAAGGGCAGCGCAGAAGATTGGACTCATCCCTCATGTACCTACCTTCAAGAGGTTGTCTGAAGACAGAACTTTTTTGAGAGTGTTATCCAAAGAGGAAGAGGTAGCTATCATTCGTAGTATGGCCTTGAAGGCCGCCATTTATGGATCGCTTGTTGAGTTCCTCGTCGACAGTGGGATGACCGTCGGTGAAGCAATCGCGATTCGATGGGAGAATGTCGAGGGACGGCTCGTGCATATTCCTGAAACCACGAAAGGAGCAGCAAGGACACTTCCTCTAACGAATCGTGCTTTCCGGGCTATAGCAGACCTAACGGGCGAAATTCGCGGTCCCTTTGAAAGGGTTGAGCAACCGAAGTTCCGAATTGCTTGGAATGAAGTTAAATCCGAGTTGAATCTCGATGCGGATCAGGCAGTCGTGCCGACAATATTGAGACATACGTGCGCAAGCCGTTTGGTTGGACATGGCTTAAATTTGTATCTTGTACAACATTGGCTGGGAAATAGAGACTACAAGTCTATGCTCAAGTATGAGGCATTTCATCGGGCCGATAACTTCAACCTGTGCGTTGCGGCGTTAGAAGATATCCAGCGATAGGAGAGGAGCAACCGAAGATTTTCCACCTGCAAGGCAGTATTATTTAGCAATATCAATACGTTATGCAGGTTGCGAAAAATAGCATAATACAATAAACAAGGAACCTTGTTTTTTTACCAAGTTCATTAACACTTGCTAATTTACAGCAAGCGATCTGACTGGCTCTCGATGCACATCGCGAAGGCCGCGCCCACCAGCAAGTGCGCTCCAAACGCAAAAGGCGCGGAACAAACCCGCGCCTTTGCTGAAATTGTTCGTGGAGTAATCAGGCGGCAGCGCTACCTTCGGACGAGATCACGTCGATGATGTCGTTGACGACCTTTTCCACCAGACCACGATCATCACCTTCTGCCATGACACGGATGAGCGGTTCCGTGCCGGATGGGCGAATGACCAGCCGGCCCTGAACGCCAAGACGCTCGGTTGCCTCGTCGATTGCGCTCTTGACCCGTTTGTTCTCCAGTGGCTTGCCACCAGCGGTGCGCACATTCTTTAAAAGCTGCGGTACCGGATCGAACTTGCGGCACACTTCACTGATCGGCCTACCCTGTTCCTGCGCAACCGCGAGGATTTGTAGCGCCGAGATCAGGCCGTCGCCCGTTGTCGCGAAGTCGGACAGAACAATATGACCGGACTGCTCACCGCCGACATTGAAACCATGTTCGCGCATATGCTCGACCACATAACGGTCACCCACCTTGGTGCGGGCCAATGTCAGGTGACGGTCGGCAAGAAAACGTTCCAGTCCAAGATTGGACATGACGGTCGCCACAATGCCACCGCCTTCGAGACGGTCGGTTGCAGCCCAGCTTTCAGCAATAACCGCCATCAACTGGTCGCCATCGATGACAGTGCCATTTTCATCGACCAGCAAGACGCGGTCCGCATCGCCGTCGAGCGCGATGCCGACATCGGCGCGCACTTCGTGAACCTTCTTCATCAGGCCGATCGGGTGCGTCGAACCGCAATCCTCGTTGATGTTGATGCCGTTCGGCTCGTTGTTGATGGTGATGACTTCGGCGCCCAGCTCCCACAGAGCAGCAGGGGCTACCTTGTAGCCAGCGCCATTAGCGCAATCGACGACGACGCGCAGGCCGTTCAGGTCGATATTGCGCGGCAGCGTGCGCTTGGCAAACTCGATATAGCGGTAGATGTCGCCGTCAACGCGCTTGGCGCGACCGACATCGCCATGGCTGGCCAGATAAGGGGTCAGATCACCATCGATCATCGCCTCGATCTTGAGCTCGATCTCGTCGGAAAGCTTGTATCCGTCAGGACCGAAAAGCTTGATGCCATTGTCATAGAATGGATTGTGCGATGCAGAGATCATGACGCCGATATCGGCGCGCAGCGAACGGCAGAGCATAGCGACGGCAGGCGTCGGGATCGGGCCGAGCAGGAACACATCCATGCCGGCGGCAGTAAAACCGGCCACCAGCGCGTTTTCCAGCATATAGCCCGAACGGCGTGTATCCTTTCCGATAACCACGCGTGAGGCCTGCCCCTTGCGACGGAAGATATGACCAACCGCCATGCCGACTTTCATGGCAACTTCCGGTGTCATCGGAAAGCTGTTTGCCTGTCCGCGAATGCCATCGGTTCCAAAATATTTCCGTGTCATCTGTTTCGCCTTACGCTGAGCCATGAACCGCTCTCTATGTCTTCCAATATATGCCGCCTGAAATGACCGGCGAGCAATGGCTGCCGGTTGGCCGGATAGCAGATTTTCGCTGTTCTTAACGCGAAAACCCTCACAAATGCAATTTCGCCTTTGGCGGCAGGTTCGACCTTCCCACGTCCAAAGTCGTAATCCGACGCAATATGATGCGCCGAAATCCTTAACGAGGCTTTGCGGTAAGCCCACACAAAGCCAGATAGCAAGAAAGCCGGGACAAGCCCGGCTTTCTCTATTCGACTTGGAGCAGCTTATTGCGGCTGCGGTTCCATACCGGGTTCGCTGCCAGGCTCACTGCCCTTGCGCTTGCGCGGACTTCCGGCCTTCGGCACGCCCGAGCCGCGCGACGGCGTATCGTTGCCCTGATCACGAGATGGCTTGTTGCCTGCAATCAGTTCCTTGATCTCGTCGCCCGAGAGCGTTTCGTATTCGAGCAGACCTTCGGCGAGCGCGATCCAATCCTTCTTTTTCTTGGTCAGGATACGGGTTGCCTCGGCATAAGCCTCGTCGATCAGGCGACGCACTTCGGCATCGATGATCTGCGCGGTTTCTTCCGAAATATTCTGCGTGCGGGACACCGAATGGCCAAGGAAGACTTCTTCCTGATTGTCGCCATAAGCCACACGGCCAAGCTTGTCCGAATAGCCCCACTGCGTCACCATCGAACGGGCAAGCTTGGTGGCCTGCTGAATATCGGAGGAAGCACCGGAAGTGATGTTTTCCTTGCCGAATTTCAGCTCTTCAGCCACGCGACCGCCCATCATGATGGCAAGGCGCGACACCATCCACGTATAGGTCGCCGAATAACGGTCGCCTTCGGGAAGCTGCATCACCATGCCGAGCGCACGACCGCGCGGAATGATCGTCGCCTTGTGGACTGGATCAGCCTTCGGCACGTTGAGCGCAACAATAGCGTGGCCTGCCTCATGATAGGCCGTATTGGCCTTTTCTTCCTGTGTCATGGCGGAGCGGCGTTCCGCACCCATCATGATCTTGTCCTTGGCGTCCTCGAATTCCTGCATGGTCACCAGACGCTTGTTGCGGCGTGCGGCCATGAGGGCAGCTTCGTTGACGAGGTTGGCGAGATCGGCGCCGGAGAAGCCCGGCGTGCCGCGTGCGACAATCTTGAGATCGACATTGGGTGCAAGCGGCACATTGCGCACATGCACTTTGAGGATCTGTTCGCGACCGACGATATCCGGGTTCGGCACCACAACCTGACGGTCGAAACGACCCGGACGCAACAGTGCAGGGTCGAGAACGTCGGGACGGTTGGTCGCCGCGATCAGGATGATCGATTCGTTGGCTTCAAAGCCGTCCATCTCGACCAGAAGCTGGTTGAGCGTCTGTTCGCGTTCATCATTGCCGCCGCCGAGCCCGGCGCCGCGATGACGACCGACAGCATCGATTTCATCGATGAAGATGATGCAAGGCGCATTCTTCTTGGCCTGCTCGAACATGTCGCGGACACGGCTTGCGCCAACGCCAACGAACATTTCAACAAAGTCCGAACCGGAAATGGTGAAGAAGGGCACATTGGCTTCACCCGCAACCGAGCGCGCCAGAAGCGTCTTACCGGTGCCGGGAGGGCCAACGAGCAGAACGCCGCGCGGAATCTTGCCGCCCAGACGCTGGAACTTCTGCGGATCGCGCAGGAATTCGACGATTTCCTCAAGATCCTGCTTGGCTTCGTCCACACCGGCAACGTCCTGGAAAGTAACGCGGCCATGCGCTTCCGTCAGCAGCTTGGCCTTCGACTTGCCGAAGCCCATCGCACCGCGCGAACCACCCTGCATCTGGCGCATGAAGAAAATCCACACACCAAGGATCAGGATCATCGGCAGCCACGACAGGAGAATGCCGATCAGCGAGCTGGAACCGTCGGTTTCAGGGCGCGCTGTGATCGCGACATCCTTGCTTTCAAGGCGCGAAACAAGACCTGTATCGCCCGGCGAATAGGTCTGGAAAGTCGATCCATTGTCAGCAAAAGTACCGCTGATCCGCTGGCCGGTAATCGTGACCGATTTCACGCGACCGTTGGATACGTCATCAATAAATTGCGAATAGGAAACTTCACGGGAATTGGAGCGCTGACCTGGGCTTTGGAACAGGTTGAACAGCGCGATCAAAAGAAGAGCAATGATCGCCCAAAGGGCGAAGTTGCGATAGTTCGGATTCATATCGGGTCCAATCGATACCACGGCCATTCCGCGGGCACGGAACGATGTTTCGGTCTAACATAGGATCGAAGGATGGCCTTGCCAAGGCGCGTTCGACCCCGCATCCTCGATTCTTC
>WPCJ01212474.1_pt1 | contig 14459 bp, 6 predicted proteins | sample 5399831 | NCBI WGS metagenome assembly WPCJ01 (sample SAMN12869470, study PRJNA574797) | sludge metagenome | isolation source: wastewater treatment of pH10 | place: China:Beijing | collected 2019-05-20 | reverse complement strand
TCACATTCCGAACCCGGAAGCTAAGGCTGACAGCGCCGATGGTACTGCGAGGGGGACCTCGTGGGAGAGTAGGACACCGCCGAACATTTTGTTGAGAAAGCCCCGGAGCAATTGCGCTCCGGGGCTTTCGTCATTTCAGGGGCTCCTCGACCCACCCGCCGCGTCCGTGGGGCTACGATAGCCGGTGGGGGACAACCGGATCCGCACCACTCAACCGTTGGGGGCTGCATGAGGAGCATGGACGGGCTGCGCAAGGCGTACTGGTGGGCGCTCGACTACGCATACGCAGGAGTCTGGCAGTTGCGGTCCTTCATCCCTGGCCCCTCGCCCGCACGCTTCCGCGGAGGCGAGGGCACGCCGGTGGTCATCCTGCCCGGCGTGTATGAGTCATGGAAGTTCATGCTGCCGCTCGTGCGTGAGCTCCACGCGGAAGGCCACCCGGTGCACGTCGTTCCGGGCCTACGACGCAACCGCGCCTCGGTCATGGAGGGGGCGAGGATGCTCGGATCGTATCTCGAGGAGCACGAACTCACGGGCGTTGCGCTCGTCGCGCACAGCAAGGGCGGTCTCATCGCAAAGCACCTGCTGGTCTTCGGCGACGCCGCCCCGCGGGTGGCGACGGTCGTCGCCCTCTCGACCCCCTTCGCCGGCTCGCGGTACGCGTCCTACATGCTGAATCGGACGCTGCGTGCGTTCGCCCCGGCGAACGCGACGATGGTCTCCCTCGCCCGGGCTGTGGAGGCGAACGCCAAGATCGTCTCCATCTTCCCGAGGTTCGACCCCCACATCCCCGAGGGGAGCCTCCTCGCGGGGGCGAAGAACGTCGAGGTCCCCACGGCTGGTCACTTTCGGGTGCTCGGCGATGCGCTGGCGCGCGCGGAGGTACTCAGGTCCACGGCGTAGGATTCCAGGATGGATCGACGACCATCACCCTTGGGTGGGCGCAAGCCTCGGACCGCGGATTTGGCCCAGTTCGCCGGCATTGATGCGAACGCGCTCGACGACGTGCTTCCCCCGGCCGGAGCGGAGCCCCTGCGGCTGCTCATCGTTGGCGTGAATCCAGGCCTGTGGACGGCGGCCGTGAACGCGCCCTTCGCGAGGCCGGGAAACCGGTTCTGGCCCGCGCTCCATCGCGCCGGCCTCACCGACACCCTCGTTGACGCCTCGCGGGGGCTGAGCGAGGCCGATGAGCGCGCTCTACTCGACGCGGGCATCGGCATCACGAACCTCGTTGGGCGCGCGACGGCGCGCGCCGACGAGCTGACGCGAGCGGAGCTCGTGGCCGGAGCGCACCGGCTCCTCGGCGTCGTCGCTGAGCTGCGACCGGAGCGGGTAGCCGTCGCGGGCATCACCGCGTTCAGGATCGCATTTGGTCAGCCCAAGGCCGTCCTCGGGAAGCAGGATTGCTCCCGGATCGACGGGTGGCCAGCTGACGTGGAGCTCTGGGTGGTGCCGCAGCCGAGTGGCCTCAACGCGCACGAGAACATCGACACGCTTGCCGAGAAATGGCGTGCGGTGGTGGGTGGCTAGTGCTCGCGGAGCATTCGAATGAGCTCGGCCTTGCGCTTGCGAGAGTAGCCGGTGAGTCCCAGTTCCTTCGCTCGGTCGCGTAGCTCGGGCACGGTGCGATCCTCGTAGTCCTCGGCTTCACCACCCCGGCGGCCGACCGTCGATCTTCCCTCGCGCGCCGCGGCGTTCGAGATCCGCGCCGCCTTCTCCTCGGAGTTTCCCTCCTCACGGAGGCGATCGTAGAGTTCTGGATCTTTCAGTTGTGGGGTCTTCTGCGTTGGCATGAGCGCTTCCTTCCTGACGGTGCTGGCATGGCGATCACGTATTAGTCCGGAGTGTCGAGTGTGATGATCTCCTCGTCCTGCCGCTCGCCTGAGCCCTTGCGTGGCTCCTCCTGGGCGGATTCACTGGTCTCGAACGCGTCGGCGCCTTCGTGATCATCGAGCTCGGGATTGTCGTCGGGACCCGTCGTATTGCCCTGCTGGTGTTGCCGTGGTTCTCGCATCGGTGCCTCCATCCTCCGGAACTGGGGGTGCGCTTGCGTCGACGCCCCCAGAACGGTGCGTTGCATGTCTCCGGTGTCTACGACCGTAACAGCGGCACCCTCCACGCTGCGTGGGCAGTTCTGGTGAGTTCCCTGTGAGAAGCAATCCGCGCCCATAAGAAGAGCCGGCGTGCGGCCTGAGGGATCAGGACAGCACGCCGGCTCGGTTTCTCGCGGGGAGGCTTACTCGGCTGCGCCCTGCGACCGACGAGCCCGCGTGGCGACGAGGACTGTCATGCCGAGGACCAGCAGCGCGGCTGCGCCGATCCCGATTGCGGTGAGGCTCCCAGCTCCCGAGACTGCCAGGCCTGTGGTGGCCGCCGGAGCGTCGTGCGGAGCAGGAACCGGGGCGGGCGTCGGGGTCGGACCCGGCTTTGGGGTCGGACCCGGCGTCGGGGACGGCTCCGGGCCGGGCTTTGGGGTCGGTTCGGGGCCGGGCTTCGGTCCCGGCTGTTCGGGATTCGTGGTGCAGCTGACCGCATCGAAGACAACGAGGAACTGAGCGCCAGTGGCGGTTGCCTCCCAGCCCGTGGTGGGGGCGAGCGCAAAACCGGGCTTGGCGGTTGCGGTCACGACTGCGGTCGACCCGGCCAGCAGGTCGCCGGAGACGGCGTAGTCGATCCCCTCGGTTACTGCCACCTCAAGGGTGGGGAGCGAAGCCGCACTATCCTCCGTGCACACCGCCTGCGTGACCGTCGGCGCGGCCGGCGTGACGGTGGTGTCCGGCGTCACGGGTTCCTCGCAGGTACGGTCCGCGAGCGTGATCGTCAGCGTTGCCGAGAGCGAATCCGCGGCGAGGGTCCATCCGGCGAGCGGAGCGATCTTGGTGGCGCTCAGCGACGTCGCGGTCACGGTGACGGTCTCGCCGGCGGCGACCCTGCCCGTGAGCACGTAGCTGAGCTCGTCGCTCGTGGGCAGCGTGACCGTCGGAACCGACGGCTTGCCGTCGGTGGCGCAGACGGCGTGCTCGACGCTCGGCTGTGCGAGCTGCGCGAGCGGTGCCTCCGGCTCGGTCGGGCCGCAGCCAAACACGTCGCCGTCAAGGAACGGGAATGCGTGAATCTCGCTGCCGGTACCGAGATCGTGGGTGAGATTGCCGGCGACCCACATGCGGCCGTTGGTGCCGGGAACCTTCACGGAGGTCGTCGAATCGGGGTTCGCCACGAGCACGGAGCCAGGGAACTGTGCGGATCCGCCGATGACGACGTCCGAAGCGGTGGGGAAGTTCCAGAGCAGTCGCTGCGTCAGCGCACCGAAGGCGCCCTTGTCGACGTTCATGGGGTCCATCACCGTGCCGTTCTCGTGCAGCATCGAGCTCATGGCGAACCGGGCGGTGTCGCCCACGACGTTGATCACGACGATCGACTCCGGGTCGATGTTCTTGTACTGCAGCGAGCCTGCCTTGGCGGCGGTGGCGCCATCGAGCGTAAAGACCTGGCGGTTCGCCGTGCCGTCGCCGGTGAGCGTCAGCGTTCCATACTCCACGGCTGCGGTGCCGGTTGTCGGCATCGCCGCGTACGATGCCGACTGACTCCTGATGGCTCCGCTGACGGCGGCCCGGTCGCCGAGAGCCGACGCCTTGCCGACACCCTCGACACGTGCAGCGCCGTTGGTCTCGATCGCCTGGGGGCCCGCGTTGATCACGCCACCAACGCGGACGCCGCCGCCAATAATATGCCCGACGTCCAGTCGGCGCTCTTCTGCCACGGACATGTCGCCGCCCACGAGGATCATGTCACTCATCGGCGGTGGGGTGAGGAGGGAACCGACCCCAACGACGCCGGTGTTGTAGAGGCCAGCGCCGCCGAACGTCGCGTCACCCTCGACGACGAGCAGGCCCTCGAGCTCGGCCCCGGAGACGAGATTGAAGTCGCCACCAACATAGACATTGACCTGGCCGTCGACTGCGTTCGGCGTGCCGGTTCCGATGCCGCCGCCAGCCGGAATGCATGATTCCGCGCTGCTTGCGGCTGGCGCTATCGGTGCGGCGACCGCCATCGCCGGCATCGCCACAAGCGTGGCGCCGGCGAGGACGGCGGCACTTGCCACCGTCGACAGAGTTCTAGTCAGAGACACGTTGCTACCCCCAAAACAGCCGCGGCAGCGCCGCAGCGTGTGAATTCCCCCCACGAGGCGTCGCCGCGTGGCCGCGCGCACCGGTTTCCCCTCCGGAGAGCGCCAACGGTAAACCTATCCGGAATTCGTAAACTTTCCTAACAAAAAGAAAAGCTTGTGCGATGGGCGCAGTTCTGGCCCGCGAGAATTTGGATCTTTGTCTGCCGTAACGCTTGACGCGCGCCGAAAAGCTGGTATGCGGGAAGTGAACCGCGATTCTCGCAAGGGCAACGATGTCCGCGGCAGGCGGACGACGCCGCGCGCCTGGTTAGGCTGGGGTCCCGTCGGCTGACGGAGCTCCCGTGCTCTTCGGCGCGTTCGACATTGCGGCGCTCAGGGCGCTGCGCGACGAGATCCCGAGCTTCTTCATCGAGCGGGCGATGTGGTTCTCGACGGTGCGCACGCTGAGCGTGAGGCGGTCGGCGATCTCCCGGTTGCTGAGCGTCGCCGTCAGTGGCGCGATCTCGCGCTCGCGCGGCGTGAGCGTGTCGACCTGGCTCACCTGCTCGCGCACGACGATGTGGCTCAACGGCTCACGGTAAATCTGGAACGACTGGTGGGCCTCGGACATGGCGCGCACGAAGTCTGGGTCGAGGTCCAACCCAGCCTCCCGCTGCGCAAACTCGACGTCCTCCAGGAAGTCCGCGGCGGTCGTGAGTTCGGACTGCGTGACGAGCTCACCAAGGTAGACCATGAGCTTAGGATCCTGGTGCAGCGCGGCCTGCGCGAAGTTGATGAGCGGACCGGTCCAGCCGAAGGTCTCTTTCTGACTGATCTTCACAAGCATCTGCAGCGTGTCCTCGGACGGTGCGAGCTGGAACGCGAATCGCGCGGTCGACCAGGCGGCGTCGAAGAAGGAGCGCTCGTAGCACTCGCGCGACTCCTTGAAGAAGAGCTTGCCGGCGGCCTGACGGTCGCCGGTCAGCAGCACCTCGAGGGCGTCGCCGAACTCCGGCCGCATGGCCGGCATCGGGCCGCGCAGTGAAGCGTATCCGTGGCTCTCGACGAGCAGCGCCTGCGCGATGTCTGCGCGTCCGTCGCGGTGGTGCAGGAAGGCCGACCAGCGGAGCATGGCCGCGTAGAGCGCGCCGTACCGCAGGTCAAGATCGCCGATGGAGAGTGCCTGGCTGAGCACCTGACGCGCCTGCGTGACTCGACCGATGCCGAGGAGCAGCTGGGCACGAACATACGAGTTTACGAGGAACGGAACAGGATCGTCGCCCGGACCCAGACTGAGGGGATCGACGAGGAGCTCCTCGACGGCGTCGAGCGCGACCGCACGCCGGGCAAGCGTAACGAGCCTACTCTGCTCGGAGATGACGCGCTGGATGGGCAGCGAAAGCTCCGACTCGGCGATCTCTTCTTCGGACAGCATCTCGCCCGAAGCCGTTCGGATGTAGGCGGTGATCGTGCGGCTGAAACCTACGGGGTCGACGCCAGGGTCGACAAGCCACTGCTTGACCTCGTCGCCGAGGCCCTCGGTCCCAAACTTCAGGTACATGTCGTAGGCGTCGAGCGCGGGCGCGAAGCTCGGGTGGAGCCGTCTGAGCGCGTCCGAGTGGCGCGGCGGCAACGGGATGCCCTGTTGCCTGAGGATCTGCTCGTGGAGGGCGAGCTGGAGTAGTTCGGAGTCCGTCGCCGCCTCGGGCGACGTGCGCTCGAGCACCTCAAGAGCCGTCGCGACGTAGCTGCCCGATTGCAGCAGCGTGTCCAGGTACGCGAGCGCCCGTGCGGGGTCCTGGTTGCGTCGCCACTCCCTGCCAGACAGGATCAACTTGTGCTCGGTCTGCTCGCGGAGGAAGCGTGCGAGCCCAGCGTTGTGGGTTTCCTCGGTGTCCGAGTGCATGGAATGGAAGTCGGCGCGCAGCGCGAGAAGGTCAAACGGCGATCCGCCGTTCTCGCCGCTAGTCGCGGCGAAGCGTTCGAGGAGCTCGCGCGCCGCAATGTGGAGGAGGTCGACCGGGCGCTGCCTGAAGTAATCGGCGACGAGCGCGGGGCGCGGGGAGACGCGAGAGCGCCCCTGAGGGTCGCGGAACACGGTCACGAGTCCGCTGCGTGAGAGCTTGTCCGCCGAGACGGGATCGAAGTTCTGGAACTCGTCGGCGGCGAGATCGCCGACGAGCGAGAGCGCGTGCAGCAGGCGGATCGCGGTGTCGTCGAGCGGCGCGAGTAGTCGTTCGATAATCTCCTCGAGCCCCTCGTTCCAGAGTCTGCGCTCCGCGGAGACCCAGCGGTCGGGGTGCTGGACGAGCTGCCCCGCGGCCTGGGCGGTGCGCAGGATGTCGGCTGCGACTCCGGTGATGCCCGACGACATCGAGAAGATCTCAGACGTGATCTCGGGGCTGACGTTTCCCTGCAGGGTGCGCTGGGAGAGGACGCCGACCTGCTCGAAGCTCAGCGCACTGAGCTCGACACGCGCTTCGGCCCTGAGCATGTGCGAGATCACGCGCTGTTCGGCCGTGAGGTTCTGGAACGGCGGGGTGACGAACACCCCGGAAACCGTGTCCCGCTCGAAGAGCGGGGCGAGCGCCTCTGCGGAGTGCAGGTCGAGCCATTCCGCATCATCGATCAGGATCACTGGGTTTGGCGAACGGCTGAGCTCGATCGCGACGATGTCGCGCGCTTCGCTCGGCGTGGTCTGCGGACCGAGCCGGTCCGACGCGGACAGCGCCTGGCGGAGCACGCCGTAACGGGTGTTGGACAGTGTCGGCTCACCGGCGATGCGGATGACGGTGAATCCCTGCGCGTGCAGCGCGTCCTCGAGTTCGTCGAGGAGCGTCGTACGGCCGAACTCTTTGCTCGAAACGAGCCGAACGCTCTCGTGCCGGCGCGCGTGGTGGAGAAGCCTGCTCAGTTCTTTTGCGCGCATTCCATCGCTTCTTTCTTGGCCCCCACCCCAGTGTGAGTACGCCGAGGTCTCAACGCGGCCACCCTGGCCGCACTGTGTTGTTGAATTTTATACGTTTCTCGCGCCGCGTGTCCCGTGCAGGTTTGCTCATGCGCGTGGCGGTGGGGGCTCGGTGTCTGCGCCGAGGCGAAGAACTCGGTCCGTGCGCCCGCTGAGTGTGCCACTCAATGCGCCACTTGTGGGTACGCAATGGGTCGCGCGAGCCGCCCGTGCGACTACTCAACCTGGAGCAGGGCCGACGCGGCGGGGCACGCGGCGGCCACCTGAAAACCCCGGAATTTCAATGATGTCAGCAGTGTGCTTCAGTGAGATTGCCCGTAGGCAGGACTGAAATCGCTGTGTATATTTGCAGATAATTAACGAATTATGTGAATCGATTTTCATTCAGAGAAGTCCTTGTATCGCAGTCGCGCTACAAGGACACTCAACGTGGTGAGGCTGGCGACGGCCTTGGGGGTGGGGGAAAGATGTCTTGGAAGAGTAGTCACACGCAGACGAAGCGACGGTCGCGGTTCGGAGCAGCGCTCTCGATGCTGCTCGGAGCCACTGTTGTCGTTGGCAGCCTCGTGACCGCGCCACTCGCCGCGCAGGCTCAGTTCGCTGAGGGCGGCGACGGTCGTCACCGCACGTCCATCGATTGGTTCTCCTTCGGGGAGGAGGCGCAGCCGATCGCCGACGGCACCGTGTACACGAACGAACGCCAAATCGGTGACGACAAGATCGTTTCAACGTGCTCCATTACCGATGTCGAGGGGCAGATCAGCACCTATCGTTCCGGTGACTTCTCGGGCGATGCGCTGCCCTACCTGTACTACGCGGGTGGCCCCGGTACAGCCAACACGATGGTGACGGGCATCACCAACACGGTTGCTAGGACCGCCCCCACGTTCACGATTTCCTGCACGGCCAACTATGTGACGGCCGACGGCGCGAGTTTCGAGATCCCGCTCCAAGGCCTCGTCGTTGCCGACGCCGAGTCAAGCAACACCCAGGGTGACGAGTACCTGCAGGCCGATCCCCGGCCCCTCGGCACGGATGTTACCTGGCGAATTATCGACCGTATGAAGAGCCCTGAGTGCGCGCCCGAGGACACGACGCTCGCGACCCCGACCGCTGAGGGCGGGCTCCGGTTCGCGCCGAACCGCTACGAGTGCGTCGCATGGGGGACCGGTTACGGCCCGATGGCCATCGCCTTCATGGAGGGCGCGACCTCGGCGCACATTACCGTGAAGGGCGGCGCGCACAGCGCCGTCGCCCTCGGCATGGTGATGAGCACCGACTTCGGTGACGCCCCCGAGTCCTACGGCGCTGCCGGCGCCGTGTTCCAGCCCCAGTGGGAGGGCGGCGTCATCGACCCCGCCGGCGGCCCGAAGGACGTCTTCGCGTCGGACTTCGAGCTCGGCTACCCCGGCGAGTCGCCGCTGACGCTCGGCAAGCACATCGACGCCGAGACGCACCACCTCTACAGCTGGGATGCGCTGCTCGACGACGAGAGCGGCCGCAACGCGAGCTCCACGAGCGCCGGCGAGGACTGGTCGGGTAGCGACGAGGACGCACTCCCACTCACCGACCTTCCCCTCACAGAGCAGGGGAAACCCTTCAACGACGGCGCACCGCTGAGCGTTGAATGCCGCGGCGACGGCTACGTCGCCGGCTGGCTTGACTGGAACCTCGATGGCACCTTCGACCCGACCGGCGAGCGGTCAGAGATTGCAAAGTGTGAGGGCAACGCGGCGGTGCTGACCTGGCCGTCGTTGGCCGAGCTTGATCTGCCGGCTGGCGTCGACCCGACCGTGTACCTGCGGCTGCGCATCGCATCGACGAGTGACGACCTCGAGCCCACCGGCGTGCTCGTCCCCACCGGCGTCGGATCCGCCGGCGAGGTCGAGGACTACGCGCTCGGTGTTCCGCTCATCGAGGCGGCGAAGGAGTCGACCCCGCTGTCGGGCACACCGGTCCTGGTCGACGACGAGATCACGTACACGCTGACGTTCCAAAATGTCAGCAACGTGCCCGGCAAGATCGTCTATGACGACTTCCTCGCCGGCGTGCTCGACAAGGCCGACTTTGTGCCTGGCTCGATCGTCATCGAATCGCCAAACGGGTCAACGGCCGGAATCAGCGCAAACGGCCCAACGGGTGACCCTGCGCGCATCGACATCGCCGGAACCATGGAGGCCGGCCAGATCGTCAACATCAGCTATCGGGTCGCCGTGACGAGCGAAAACGCCGGCGACCTGCTCGAGAACTACCTCCTGCACGTCGACGACGCGGGCGTACCGCTCGAGGAGTTCGACGAGTGCGTCGAGAGCAACCCCCGCTGCACCTCCCACTCGGTGCTCGCGCCTGACCTGCAGGTACGCAAGAGCTCGCTCCCGGGCGACGGTCAGGCTGTCAAGCCCGGCCAGCTCGTGACCTATCACCTCGACTTTGAGAACCGTGGCGACGCTGACGCGGAGAATGTGAACCTCTCCGAGGTGCTGAAGTACGCTGATGTACTCCCCGACTCCATCCGAGTAATTGGTGCGGCCGTGCCGGGCTCGCCCCCGCCGCCCGCGCCGGAGCAGTACTCGCTCGAGGCCAACTTCGACAAAGACGCGCAGTCACTGAACGTGACGGGCAAGCTGTACGCTGAGCACTCGGGCCGCGTCGAATATGTCGTGCGCGTCCACGACCCGATCACCCCGCCTGAGGGCGGCGGAACTCCGGCCCTGACGAACTTCCTGCACCCGGACGGGACCGAGCCCCCTGCGACCTGTGAGCCGGGCGACGAGCTCTGCACGACGCACCCGGTCGACCTTCCGAAGCTCGTTGTGTCGAAGACGGCGAACCCCGCCTCGGGCGAATCCGTCGTGGCCGGCCAGGACCTCACCTACACGCTGACGTTCGACAACTCCGCGGGCACTGCTCCAGCCACGGTCAAGTACTCGGACGACCTCACCGACGTGCTTGACGACGCCGTTGTGAAGACCGACCCGACCGCCTCGGCAGCGGGACTGACCCCGGAACTCGACGGCAACACGCTTGCGATCAACGGAACTGTCCCGGCCGGTCAGACGACCACCGTGAGCTACGTCGTGACAGTGAAGCCCGACGGCGAGCGAGGCAACGAGCAACTCGGCAACTTCCTGTTCGAAACCGGAGTCGACCCGCCGACGACGTGCGAGCCTGGCGATGACACGTGCACGACCCACCCCGTTGACGAGCCCGACCTCACTGTCTCGAAGTCCGCGGCTCCCGCGACGGGCGAGGCGGTTGTTGCCGGCGACACCGTCACGTACACACTCACCTTCGATAACACCGATGGAACCGCCCCTGCCGCGGTGAACCACGTCGACGACCTCGCAGACGTGCTTGACGACGCCGACGTGGTGACCGAGCCGACAGCCTCGGCATCGGATTTGGTCGCCGCTCGCACGGGCGCCAGCCTGAGCGTCACCGGCGCCGTGCCCGCAGGGAAGGTCGTCACCGTGACCTACTCGGTGCAGGTGAAGGCTGACGGCGATCGCGGCAACGAGCAGCTCGCGAACTTCCTGTTCGAGGAGGGCGCGGAGCCCCCGACGACGTGTGAGCCCGGCGACGACAGTTGCACGACCCACCCGGTGCAGAAGCCCGAGCTCAAGGTCTCGAAGTCCGCGGATCCGGCGACCGGCGAAGCCGTGGTCGCGGGCGACGAGGTCACGTACACGCTCACGTTCGACAACACGGCTGGTACCGCCGCATCGGCAATCAGCCACGTTGACAACCTGAGTGACGTGCTCGACGACGCCGAGCTCGTCGACGGCCCAACGGTGGTTCCCGCCGGTGCGCTGACGGGCACGATCAACGGGGAGACGGGCGAGTTCCCGATCACCGGGACGCTCGCGGCCGGTGCGAAGGCGACCGTGACCTACACCGTGAAGGTGAAGGCCGACGGCGACCGAGGGAACGAGCAGCTTGCGAACTTCCTGTTTGAAGAGGGCGCGGAGCCCCCGACGACGTGTGAGCCCGGCGACGACAGCTGCACGACGCACCCGGTGCAGAAGCCCGAGCTCAAGGTCTCCAAGGGCGCCGCCTCCGAGTCGGGGAACGACTTCGTGACGGCGGGCGAGAAGCTCACCTACACGCTGACGTTCGACAACTCGGCGGGCACCGCCCCGGCGGCAGTGCAGCACGTCGACCACCTCGCCGGAGTACTCGACGACGCCGACCTCACTGATGGACCAACCTCATCGGATCCTGACGCGCTCGCCGCAGCGCTCAGCGACGACGGCACGCAGATTGGCGTGACCGGCGCCGTTCCCGCTGGTGCGGTCGTCACCGTGACCTACGTCGTGACGGTGAAGGCCGATGGCGAGCGCGGCGACAACAGCCTCGCGAACTTCCTCACCGAGGAGGGCGTCGACCCGCCGACGACGTGTGAGCCAGGCGACGAGACCTGCACGGTCACGCCCGCCCCCGAGCTGACGTACACGAAGGCCGCCGTCTCCGAGTCGGGCAACGACTTCGTGACGGCGGGTGAGAAGCTCACCTACACGCTGACGTTCGACAACTCGAAGGGCACGGCCCCGGCTGCGCTGAACCACGTCGATGATCTCTCGAAGGTCCTGGACGATGCGGACGTCACCGACGGCCCGACCTCGTCCGACCCCGCGAACGTGACCGCGGCGCTCGACGGTGGTGCGGAGCGCATCTCCGTCACTGGCTCGGTTCCCGCGGGCCAGGTCGTGACGGTGACCTACGTGGTCACGGTGAAGGCCGACGGCGAACGCGGCGACAACACCCTCGCGAACTTCCTGCTCGAAGAGGGCGCCGAGCCACCGGTCACCTGCCTGCCCGGCGACGAGACCTGCACGGAGACCCACGTCCCCGAGCTTGTGCTCTCGAAGTCGTCCGACCCCGCTTCGGGGGAACCCGTGATCGCAGACCAGGAGATCACGTACACGCTGACGTTCGACAACTCGGTGGGCAAAGCTCCGGCAGCGGTGAACCACGTTGACGACCTCAGCGACGTGCTCGACGACGCCGAGCTCGTGGACGGCCCGACGGTCGTGCCTGCTGGCGCGCTGGCGGGTGAGATCACCGACGGTGTCTTCGCGATCACCGGCGAGCTCGCCGCTGGCGCGACGGCGACCGTGAGCTACACCGTGCAGGTGAAGGCTGACGGCGACCGCGGCAACGAGCAGCTCGCGAACTTCCTGTTCGAGGAGGGCGCCGAGCCGCCGACGACCTGTGAGCCTGGCGACGACACCTGCACCACGCATCCCGCGCAGTCGGCGGACGTCTCGGTGAAGAAGTCGGTCGACCCCGCCTCCGGGACTGAGGTTGTCGCCGGTCAGGCCGTCACGTATACGCTGACCTTCGAGAACGCCGGCGAGGCCCCCGGAAACGTCGACTACACCGACGACCTCAACGACGTCCTTGACGACGCCGGGATTACCGTGGAGCCGACTTCATCGGAGGCGTCGCTGACGCCGAACCGCACTGGCGACGAGCTGCGCGTCACTGGCCGACTGGCTGCCGGCGCGACGGTCACAGTGACCTACGAGGTCACCGTGAACGCGGACGGCGAGCGTGGCAATGACCATCTTGGCAACGTCGTCGTGGAGACCGGTGAGGAGCCGGTCTGCGACCCCGAGGCCGAGAACTGCACGGAGAACCCCGTGGTGTTCCCCGTCATCGATGCGCAGAAGGGATCGGACCCCGAGTCCGGCACCGTGCTGCACGCCGGCGACGACGTGACCTACACGCTGACGTTCACGAACTCCGGCACCGGTGCGGGCGAGCTCGCGTTCCGGGACCGCCTCGAAGAGGTGCTCGACACCGCCGACATCGTCAGCGGGCCGACGGTCGCGCAGGGCGAGGGCTCGAGCGCAACTGCCGTGGTCAACGGCGAGGGCATCGACGTCGCCGGGACGATCGCGCCGGGCGGCACCGTCACCGTGACTTACTCGGTGCGCCTGCACTCGGAGGTGGGCCACGGCGACCGGCTGACGAACTACCTGCTCGCCCCCGGCGAGTCGGTGCCTGGCCTCTGCTTGCCGGAGAACCCGCGGTGCACCGACCACCCCGCTGTGGCCCCCGAGCTCGACGTCGACAAGAGCTCCGACCCCGCCTCGGGCGAGGCTGTCGAAGCCGGCCAGGTCGTGACCTACACGCTCTGGTTCCACAACTGGAGCCCCGCTGACAAGCGCGTCGACTACGTCGATACGCTGACCGACGTGCTCGACGATGCGACGTTTGTCGAGGGATCGCTCAAGGTCGACTCGACGGCCCTGAAGGCCGTTCGGTCGGGCGACAAGATTCGCATCACGGGAACGCTCGGGTCCGACACGGAGGCCACGGTGACGTACCAGGTCACGGTGAAGCCCGATGCAGAACGCGTGCCCGAGGGCGAGGCCCCCGCTGGCACGACCCCGAACCAGCTCGGCAACGTCGTGATCGAGAGCGGCCAGGAGCCGCCGGCGGTCTGCGAGCCCGGCGACTGGCACTGCACGGTGAACCCGATGCCGAACGTCATCGCGAAGAAGTCTTCCGATCCCGCGTCGGGCGAGGCAGTCGTCGAGGGCCAGGAGCTCACGTACACGCTCCACTTTGAGAACGTCGGGACCGCGGCCGGGCAGGTCGCGTTCCGCGACACGCTCCGCGACGTCTTGGACGACGCCGACTTCGTCGATGGGTCGCTCGTTGCGAGCGAGGGCCTGGAGGCCTCCGGCCCGACGGCGAACGAGATTCTCGTGACTGGCTCGCTCGAGGCTGGCGCGACGGGCACCGTCGAGTATTCGGTCACGGTGAAGCCCGACACCGAACGGGAGAGCGACGGAAACAACCAGCTCGCGAACTTCGTGTTCGGCGAGGGCACCGAGCCCCCGACGACGTGTGAGCCTGGCGACGACAGCTGCACGACGCACCCGGCACCCGACCTGGTTGTGTCGAAGGGTGTCGATCCCGAATCGGGGACGACGGTCGCCGCAGGGCAGGAGCTGACGTACACGCTGACGTTCTCGAACGCTGGCAACGCGGCCGGCGAGGTCGCCTACGAGGATCACCTCGCTGGCGTGCTCGACGACGCCACGCTCGTGTCTGGCCCCGAGAGCGACAGCGCGCTGCTCTCGGCGAAACTCGACGGCGACAGGATCCTGATCGCTGGCGAACTGCACCCGGGCGAGACGGTGCGCGTGACCTACACGGTCCGGGTGCTTGGCGACGCGGAGCGCGGCGACAGCGTCCTCGGCAACTTCGTCGTGAAGCCCGGCGTCACCCCGCCGGCGGTGTGCGAGCCCGGCTCGACCCTGTGCACGGAGAACCCGGTGTCGCCGACGCCGGTGAAGCCGGTGCCGCCGCTCGAGGAGACCGGTGGCGCGAGCACGCTGCCGTGGCTGCTCGGCGGTGGGGCAGTGATCC
>WPCJ01324397.1_pt1 | contig 14464 bp, 11 predicted proteins | sample 5399831 | NCBI WGS metagenome assembly WPCJ01 (sample SAMN12869470, study PRJNA574797) | sludge metagenome | isolation source: wastewater treatment of pH10 | place: China:Beijing | collected 2019-05-20 | reverse complement strand
GAATGAAGGAGTGGTTTTAATAGCTCCGGATACAGTGTTTTTTTCAGCGGATACTACGATTTCACCCGGAGTAAAAATCTATCCTTATATTTTTTTTGGCAATGGAGTTAGTATTGATGCAGATAGTGAAATTTTTTCATTTAGTCATATAGAGCAATCGAAGATCGGTAAAAACTGCAAAGTAGGCCCATTTGCAAGATTAAGACCAAATAGCATACTTAAAGAAAATAATAAGGTAGGCAATTTTGTAGAATTAAAGAACGCTACTTTATCTAAAGATACGAAAGCCCCGCACCTTGCGTATATTGGAGATGCTGAATTAGGTGAAAATTGCAATATAGGAGCAGGTACTATCTTCTGCAACTTTGATGGGAAAGACAAGCATTTTTCTACACTTGGTGATAATGTATTCGTCGGATCAAATAGTTCTATAATATCTCCGATAAATATAGGAGATGACGCTTTGATCGGGGCTGGCAGCGTAATTACAAAAGATATTGAGCAAAATGGCCTGGCAATCGCTAGGGCAAAGCAAATCAACCTTAAAAAGAAATCTAAGAACTAATACCTCTCATGAATACTTGCCAGCAAAGCAAGTTCTGCAACTAGAGCTTCCGTGTTATATGTGAAGTCACTATTACAACTAAACACTGCATTCGGCGAGTTTAAATTTGAAAGATGATCACGAGAGGGGTTCCTTCTTTCAATAAAGCTGATTACTTCTCCATTAATTAAATATGCTATATTTTCATACGGAGCTGGGCCAGCATTGTGGATGGTGGGCACTCCTTCTTGGATAATTATCTCACGGTTTTGAACCCCTTCTTTGATTATATCCATGGAATGACGTTTTTTCTTATTTATATTTAATATCTCATCACCATTATTCGCAACCATAATGCCCATACCAAAAGTGCCATTATCAGCTTTGATAAAAACATAAGGAGCTGAGGTTATCCCATATTCTTTATACTTATTCTTTATCTTTGCAATTATATCATCAACAGCAGCTGCAGCCTCATCTAAGCCTATTTTATTACGAAAGTCTACATTTTCACACTTTGCAATATAAGTTGAAAGCAACCAAGGATCTAACTTAAACTCAAAACAAAATTTTTGTATAACTTCATTATAAGAAGTGAAATGGTTAAATTTTCTTCTTTTATGCCAACCTTTAGAGAGTTCAGGAATGATTGGCTGGGCTATGTTCTCTAAAATCTTAGGTATGCCGCCGGTTAAGTCATTATTTAAAATAATTAAATCTGGTTTCCAGTTGTTATCTAGATAAACTTCGTCCTTAGCACTACTAAAGGGATATATTGTAATTTGCTCAGAAGCATTGTGTTCTTGGACTTCAGAAATATAAGGGGAACCGAATTTAATTTCTAAGTTATTATATTCCAAAATTTTTCTTAAATACAAAAGATTTTCAAAATAGTTTTGGTTACGAGTAAAATTTTCAGGTATTATCAGTATTCTTTTTATCTCATTTCGCTTTAAATAATCGGCAACCAAAACTTGAGCACGTTCTATAGCTTTCTTGTTAAGATTGTTAAATCCTGCCGGAAATAAGTTAGTATCAACTGGTGCAATCTTAAATCCGGCATTTCTTATATCAACTGAACCATAAAACGGTTTTTGGCCACCTTTATAATTTGATAGTATCCAATCTTTAATCTTAGAAGATTGATTTGCTATAATAACATCGAGATGATTATATATTCTTTGATAATTTTTTGTATCCTGCACTTTTTACCTTTGCCTTATAAAAATTATTTAAATCCAGTTATTCATTAATGTATTATAACTGCTTATTGCGGCAATACCTGCGGTTTCTGCTCTCATTATTCTTCTACCAAAATTAACTGCAAGTGTATAGTCCAAAGCTTTTATATATGCAGCCTCCTTAGCATCAAAACCCCCTTCAGGGCCAATTAATATACAATTGTCCTCTTGTTGAAGTTTATCTTTGAATGTTGTGAAGTCAAAAGCTAACTCTCCTTCATAGCAGAAGATAAGCTTTCCAGTAAATTTTTTAGTTCTTAGAAAATCAGAGAGTTTTTGAATAGGGCGTATTTTTGGAATATTTAATCTCTCAGATTGTTCTACTGCTTCTATGGTGGTTTTGCTTAATTTTTCTATATTTACCTTATGCACTACAGTGCGTTTAGAAATTATCGGCCAAATATCGGTTACCCCTAATTCGGTAGCTTTTTGAATAATGAAGCTTGGAGTAACCGCTTTCACCGGACAAAATGCAAGATGTAAACGATTTTCATTAATTTGTGGAGTTATTTGTGAGGTTAGCTTAATAGTCGCTTGTTTCTTGGTTGCTGAGTTCAAAACAGCTTCCCACTCGCCATCAATTCCATTAAAAACCCTAAGTAATTCATTTGTTTTAAATCTTAAAACATTTGAAAGATAATGAGATTGCTCCTCATTTAAGCTAATGCTACAACCCTTGGAAAGTGGATGTTCAACAAATAATCTTGTTCTAAGAGACATAAGAAGCCCGTCTTAAATTTATAAATTAAACTACAGCCTTTTTACTATGATTTTGCTTCAAATGCTTTTTATTTTTTAAGTTAATGTTACTCACTGAATCCGACTTTTTAGTTGAGCTTGCCGGGCGAATATTTTTTTTGTTCTGAACCGGAGAAGATTTTGATTTAACTGAAGTGAATTTTTTTGTATCCAGGCTTGCAACACGAATGGGTTTTTGTTCTTCTACAACGCTAAATATATCCTTATTCGATGGGCTGCCTTTGCTTACTGTACCGATGGAGGGAGTATTTTTACATTTAGGATTATAATGCCCGTTTTTTTGGGAAATATGGCAGAAGCCTAAATCAAGAATATTCATCATATGGTCATCTCTTGCTTTAGCAGTTGGACCGCCGAAAACCACTCCAACTAAATGACCGTAAGTTTTTTTTGCCGTAGTCACAAGGTTATAGCCTGAGGTTCTAATATAACCGGTTTTCAATCCTTCTGCACCTTCATATTTTTTAGTAACATGATTATGTCCTTTTATAACCTTCCCCTTATAAGTGAAAGAAGTTTTACTGAATAAAGGATAATACTGAGGAAAATTTTTCTTTAATGCTAAAGCTAATTTAGCCATATCTGCGGCAGTGGTATATTGATTATTATCATGTAAGCCATGGGAGTTAGCAAAGTTTGTTTTGATCATGCCTAACCGCTTTGCTTTTTCAGTCATCATTTTAGCAAAGCTCCATTCGCCTCCTGCAATTGCTTCAGCCAGAACAACTACAGCATCATTTGCAGATAGAATAATAGCAGCATATATACAATCTCTAACCGAAATTTTTTCTCCAGCCTTAACCCCTAACTTAAGAGGAGTTTGTAGGGCTGCTTTATGCGATACAACAATTTTTTGATTCATAGTTAGTTTTCCACTTGCTAAAGCCTCAAAAGTTAAATAAAGCGTCATCATCTTGGTAAGCGATGCTGGATAACGTAGCTCATGGGCATTTTTAGCATATATAATTTCACCACTTGATGAATCCATAACCAGTGCAGAATATTTTGAAGAACGGGTTATACTGTTTGCATAAGCAAAATTTATAGAGGTATTGAAGATGAGTAAAAGAGTTATAAATGAAAAAGTTTTAAAAAAAATATGCCAAAGAGGCTTTTTTACACAACATTTTCCACTTCCCATTTTTCCCCGCCTTACTTCAAACTTTAGCATTTTTTTTTACGTATCTAACCTGAATATTCCCCTGCTCTCATGCGATATTCGGGGCTTAATATTAGATATTATAAGATAAATCTTAAATGTAAAGAGCACCTTTGCTTTAAAGCAGGGCTTATATATGAAAATATTTGTAAGAAGAATTAATATAGCAAATTTCAGGTAGTTGGCTTTTATTGTGTATACCATAACATGTAATAATGAGGTATATAAATAATTTACAGCAAATCCTGCGCTCCGTTAAACAATGCTTCTAGAAATTATTCTATGGACCCGTCTATTTTTATGATAGAATCCGGATATAGCCCTGTCTTTAGCGAATATATCAGTGGGAATTACCGACTTTTTCTTGAGCCTTTTGCGCAATATAACTCCTAAAGTTTTTTACATTATTTAGATGATTTTCATATGTTATAGCAAATTTATGCCCACCGCTACCATCTGCTACAAAAAATAATTCATCTGTTTTCATAGGAGATAAAACCGCCATAATAGAGCTCAACCCGGGATTTGCGATCGGTGTAGGGGGAAGGCCTGAAAATTTGTATGTATTATATGGTGAGTCACTTTCCAGGTCTTTATATGTTACCTGTTGAATCGTGTTAGGTTTAGATTTTTTGCATAATTCGGATTTGGTTGGTAATTGCGGTGGCACTTCTTCAGTGTCGAGTATAACCTCTATCGCTTGCTCAGAATATGCGCTACCTAAAGTGATTCCATATATGACGGTCGGATCTGCTTGAAGTGGCATATTAGTTCTTAAGCGATTTAGATAAACCCCGGCAATCCTTGGCCTTTCCGAAGCAATTCTTGTTTCCTTTTCTACAATTGAAGCAAGTGTGAGTAATTCGTTGGTATTTTTAATTGGGATAGGCAGCGGAGCAGTAGCTAAAAATTTGTCTAATGCTTTCTTCATGCCAAGATGCATTCTACTTAAGATAGATTGCTTGCTATCTCCATACTTATATGAATAAGTTTCGGGTAATAAGTACCCTTCCTTATACATATTTCTATCAATATCTCCGCTTAAACCGTAACTGCAATCCAAAAGTACAAAAATTTCAGAGTTCGTATATCCTTCCGGGATAGTAAGTTTGTGGATAATAATATCTCCTTTTAGTAGCTTATTGATCACTTCTATCATCTTCATGTGGACTTCAAACTTATATTCCCCGGATTTTAAATACTCCTTATTAAAAGTAAGAATTTTAGAGATAAGTGAAAATAAAAATCTATCTTTAATAACTTTTTGCTTGTATAGTAATTCAGAAATCTCACTAATAGAGGTATTCTTTGGGATTATAACCACTACTTCTTGGGCAACATGTGGTTTGAGAAACGCATTATGGTAGGAATAAATAAGCCCGCAAATAAAAATTATTTTAAATATTAAGTATGCTATTATAAATTTCTTAAATCTAGCAAACATTAAACCTTCTTAAATAACAAGCTTGCATTCGTACCACCAAACCCAAAAGAGTTTGAAAGTGCAATGTTGAATTTTTTTTCTTTCGACACATTAGGCACTAAATCTAGATCACACCCTTCAGAAGGATTCTCAAGATTTAACGTAGGTGGAACTATCGATTGTTGCATACTAAGTATTGAAAAAATCGCTTCAACGCTTCCGGCTGCTCCAAGCAAATGCCCAATTGCTGATTTCGTGGATGACATCATCAGCTTATATGCATGATCTCTAAATAACTCCTTAACCGCATTTAACTCGATAACATCGCCTATCGGTGTAGAAGTGCCATGAGCATTAATATACCCCACTTCTTCAGTATTTACCTTACCTCTATTCAATGCCATCTTCATAGCTCTCAAGCCACCGTTTCCATCAGGAGAAGGTGCAGTCATATGATATGCATCACCACTTAAGCCATAGCCTATAAGTTCCGCATAAATCTTAGCCCCTCGCTTTTTAGCATGCTCATATTCTTCAAGCACTACAACACCTGCACCTTCACCCATGACAAAACCATCACGAGCCTCGTCCCAAGGTCTAGAAGCTTTTTGAGGAGAATCATTAAACCCTGTAGAAAGAGCCTTGCATGCATTAAATCCTGCAATACCAAGCCTACAAACAGCAGCCTCACTCCCTCCTGCCACCATCACATTTGCATCACCTAAGCTAATCATACGAGCAGCATCACCGATTGCATGAGCACCGGTTGAACATGCAGTTACAACTGCATGGTTAGGGCCTTTAAACCCGTATCTTATAGAGATGTGTCCGGAGGCTAAATTGATAAGTGAAGCAGGAATGAAGAAGGGACTTACCCTTTTCGGGCCTTTGGTAGCTAAAATATTAGATGATTCTTCTATAGCTGCTAACCCCCCAATACCGGAACCAATTAGAACCCCAGCCTGTGCTTGTTCTTCTTCAGAATTTGCAACCCATCCTGAATCCTCAACAGCCTGGACTGCAGCTGCAATTGCAAAATGAATAAATTTATCCATTTTTCGCATATCTTTTGAAGAGATATACTGCTCAAGGTCCAACCCATCACGCTCATCTTTGCTAGGAACAAGGCCAGCTATTTGCGTGCTTAAGTCAGATATGTCAAATAACCCCTGAGGAATACTCCTAATTCCAGATTTACCCTGAATTAAGTTTTCCCAAGTGCTTTTTGCGGTTGCACCTAGTGGTGTGACTAACCCAATTCCTGTAATAACAACGCGTCTCATAAACTAATACTGAGAGATTATATTTATTTAAATTATTTAAGAGGCTTTCTCTATTTGAGATTTTATAAAGTTAATTGCATCTTCAACTTTAACGATTTTTACTGCTGCATCATCCGGTATCTCGATATTAAACTCGTCTTCAAAGGCCATGACCAACTCAACCTGATCAAGACTATCTGCACCGAGGTCATCGCTAAACCTTGCATCCGGCTTCACTTTAGATACATCGACATCTAAATGTTCAGCTACTAATTTAACGACGCGGCTTTCGATATCGCTCATAATTTCTCCTATTTAGTTTCAAAATTAGCATGAGGGTTTTATTACCATATTATTCTTTAAGATGCAAAGTTTATCTTGAAGAATAAATTTATAACTTGGCCCGAATATTGCATGGGAGCGGAAGAATATTGCACCGTGAATCGCATGTTTTCTGGTACTTATCTCAAAATTATGATTATACCTTTGCATTTGATTAATTTTGATTAAATGCCTAAAAACTGCCGAGTCTAAGCCAAAAACCTTGAAATTGTGCAATATTCGGGTTAGCTATGGTGCTCCCCATTATATTATTTTTTCATCAAATTTCTTTATATTAATTGCGCTCTCATTCAAGTTATTGTACTAAATAATATAGTAATTTTTTTAAATATATTTTATGTCAATTGATCTAAATTTAATTGGGCAAATTCTAGTCAAAATTTTGGTTGTATTAATTCCGCTTATCATTTCCGTAGCTTATCTTACCTATGCAGAAAGAAAAGTGATCGCTGCTATGCAGCTTAGAGTTGGCCCTGATGTTGTTGGCCCGTTTGGTCTGCTTCAACCAATTGCAGACGCTCTAAAACTGTTATTTAAGGAACCGATTTTGCCTCAAGGAGCGGATAAAGCTTTATTTATACTAGCTCCGATGATCACTTTTGTGCTTGCAATGCTTGGATGGGCGGTGATTCCGGTTGGAAGTGAGCAAGTTATTGCAGATATTAATGTCGGAGTGCTTTACCTTCTTGCAATTTCCTCTTTAGGTGTTTATGGAATTATAATTGCAGGTTGGGCCAGTAATTCTAAATATGCTTTTTTAGGAGCTATCAGGTCGGCAGCCCAGATGGTCTCCTATGAGGTTTCAATTGGGTTAGTTATAGTCACCGTGTTGCTTGTTACTCAATCGCTCAATTTAAAAGAAATAGTCCTGGCGCAAAAAAATATGCCGCTTTATTTGGATCTATTATTACTTCCAATGATGGTGATATTTTTTATATCAATCCTAGCTGAAACAAATAGACATCCTTTTGACCTACCGGAAGCGGAGGCAGAGCTTGTTGCAGGTTATAACGTTGAATACTCCTCTATGGGTTTTGCTATGTTTTTCTTAGGAGAGTATGCCAACATGATCTTGATGAGTGCAATTACGGTTATACTATTTATGGGTGGATGGCTTCCACCATTTGGGATTACTTTTCTTGAATTTGTGCCAGGAATAATTTGGTTTTGTTTAAAGATAATGTTTTGCTTATTTGTATTCATATGGGTAAGAGCCGCACTGCCAAGATATAGATACGACCAACTTATGAGGCTGGGCTGGAAAGTATTGCTACCGATTAGCCTTGCTTGGGTGGTGTTAATTGCCGGAGTTGTAGTCTATACTGATTACAGGCCTATATTATAATATTTCTCAATGAATTAAAATAAATGTTCTATAAGCTTAGCAACAAGGAAACTAATACTAAGTATGTAATCAGCTATTTAATAAGCTTTAGTACTGCATCAATATCCACATATATATCATCATCGTCGGCTTGCTTTTGAGTGAGATGATCGGAATTAGTATCCACCTCCTCATAATCTAAATTCATTTGTTTAGCTAACATTTGATAATGCCCTCTGTGACCACCATGAGGGTTAATTTCAATTATCCTACTACCTGGAGTACAGAATACTAAATTACTAAGCCCGGAACCATGTGCTGCAACAATTTCTCTTGCTTCATGGAATAACTCTGCTTGCTCATTTATTTTTACATCCTCAAGAAAAATCTTTTTAAACCCCTTCTCTTCCAAGACCTTAAAAAGTTGATCTTCATTAATAATCCTTCTCGAGTAAGCCTTACTTCTGGAAACAAAAATTTTCTGAGGAAACTTTATATTTTTAATTTTGATCAAAAACTTTTCGTTTAAGAAATCTATAACCCAAGTCGGGAATGGTTTTCCAACTGCCGGTTTAACCGCTATAGATGGCACAAGCAATTTCTCTGCTTGGATTAAAACATCCTCTTTACCCGAATATATTTTATCCTCATCTATACCTAACAGCTTTATGGAATCTTTTTGATAGGCATAAATTATATTATATATATATATCTTATCAAACGGAATCTTAGATTCTTGTAGAAGTTTTATTCTTGGAAGCACATTAAACATCCAGTGGTAGTAATTCTCATCTCCATTTGAAGCAATCACTGCCAAAGTGCCCCCAACCTTTTTTGGCTTAGGGAATTCCTTTCTTCTTAACAGGGAATTATTTTCCATCATTGCCCCATATTTTAAAACGGCTACATCTTCAAGTATCTCGCTATTTTCCGTTATCACTCTCCCATCTTCAAAAACATAACCATTATTGAGTACGGCGATAAACTCCAGAGGATCAGATTTATTAAAGCTTATATAGCTAACATTTTTAGGATATTCAGCCTTATATCGCTCTAAAGTTATAGTTCTTAGAGGTAAAGAAAGCTTCCTTTTATCTTGCATAAAATAAAAAGATGCAACAGTAACTAATATAATAATAAAAAAAGTAGCAAAGCGTTGCATTACCTAGATTTCCTCTCGCCTATTTCAGGTATTTTTATTGTTATACCAAATAAGCTATACTGTCAATTACGCTACTTACTATACTGCCTACTCCTTTTAACTTGTGTTGAATTTATTTTTAAATTTCGTTACTCTTAAGTTAATATAAAATAATATGTTATGTTGATGGCGAAAGAAAATAATTCTCATATTAGCAAAATAATTGGTTCCATCGGAGACTGGATGCATAATAATTATTGGGTACTTACAGAAATTATTTTAATTATTGCCGGGTGCTATTTTTTTAATAAGATACTCTCTCGCTTTATTAATAAGTTAAAAACTATATCGCAGCGAAAAAAAGCTTTTTGGGATGAAACATTACTAAAAACCATTGAAAACCCTATAAAAGTAACCATATGGCTCATTGGGCTAACTTTTATATTTGACGCAATAAATCACCAAATAAGGATTAATTTCTTAAAATTCTCCCCGATTATAAGATATATCTCTTTAATTACCCTGGTAAGTTGGGTAATTATTAGTTTTATCAGTGCTTTTGAAGATAATTTAATTAAAGGTCATAGAAAAACTAAATTTGATAGGTTCACTGCTGATTTCACCGCTAAGATTCTTAAGATTTTAGTTTCTGCTCTTGGGGTGTTGGCTACCTTAGAAATTTTCGGTTTTAATATCAGTGGTATTATAGCATTAGGTGGTATTGGTGGTGCAGCGTTAGCATTTGCATCTCAAAATTTACTTTCTAATTTCTTCGGTACGGTAATAATATATTTAGATAAACCTTTCTCTATTGGAGATAAGATTTTAATTAAGGGAGAAAATTTAAAGGGGTATGTAGAGGAAATAGGTTGGAGAATCACTAAAATACGAACTCTGGATCAGCTACCGGTATATATACAAAATGCCGTGTTTTCCAAAGATTCAATTATTAATTACTCTAGAATAACTCATAAGAAACTTTCTGAAAAAATTGGGGTTACGGCTATTAATATAAGCCAAGTAAAGGGTATCACTGAAAAAATTAGAGTATTTCTTGAAGAATACGAAGATGTTGATAAAGAGTATAATATTGTCTCTGTTTTGACTGATTTTGGGCAAGATTTCATAGAAATAAATGTTGAGGCCGTAATAAAGATTGATGAGAAAAAAGAATTTGTGGATACTAGGCAAGATATAATGTTAAATATATTTAACATTATAAAAGATAATGAATGCCAAGTTCTCTTCTCAAATGACAATAAGCAATTGTTGACTAAATTTTGATACTTGTAATACTAAATCTTATAAATAATTGAATATACGTATATTCAAGTTTCTTTTTATAAAACCGGATTGCTGCTCCTTTCAAGGCTTTTATGACTAACAAGTTTTAAAGGTCAGTATTAGTAATGAATATATTTCCAACAACTTGACGAATCCAAACACAATGATAAAGTGCGAATATAAGGAAAATATTACTCTAAAACTGGAAAGCAGCAATACAAATGCTGTAAAGAAGAATAAACGTGGATTTATTACTATAACTTCAATCAAGAGGATATATGCCATACGATTCTATAGAAAACCTGCCTGATAATGTTAAAAATCACCTCCCCAAATATGCTCAGGAAATATACTTAAAGGCTTTCAATAATGCCTGGGAAGAATATCAAGATCCTAGCAAACGTAGAGACGATCAATCTTTAGAAGAAGTATCACATAAAGTAGCATGGAGCGCAGTAAAGAAAAAATTCCGTAAAGATAGCAACAATAATTGGGTTGAGATTTAGGACTTACTGACCATTTTCTACCTTCTGACAATCTAGTAACTTTACATTAAAAATTAATCTCCAAATATTGCCAACCATAATTCTAAGGTGAAAATTCCATATAAAATTACTTATTAATTACCTTCTTGAAATGATACTATTTAATTTAGACTTTATAAAACATTTGTTTTATGGATAGCAAAAGAGCTCATTTAAAAAATTATATACAAACATTGGAAGACATTCCAAATAATTATGATTCTTTATTAGAAGCGGTAAAAGGTGCAGAGTGCGTTCTAATCGGCGAATCTACTCATGGTACACATGAATTCTATCAAATAAGGGCGGATATTACAAAATACCTTATCCGTAAACAAGGATTTAATGCTATTGCAGTTGAGGGTGATTGGCCGGATACCTATCGTATTAATAGATATGTTAAAGGCGATAACACTATAAAAAATAGCATTGATGCCCTTGAGGGTTTCAAAAGATTTCCGACTTGGATGTGGCGCAATAAAGTAGTAGTGGAGTTCATTGATTGGTTGTATGATTATAATTTAAATATAAGAGATCCGGAAAAAGTCGGCTTTTATGGATTAGACCTGTATAGCTTAAATGCTTCAATTGAAGCAATTATCAAATATCTGGAAAAAGAAGATGTTGAGGCCGCTGCAAGGGCGAAGCAAAGATATTCTTGTTTTGATCCCTTTAAGGAAGAATTACAGCACTATGGGTTCTCTGTAGTTTTCGGCATGGCTAAGTCATGTGAAAATGCAGTAATAGATCAGTTAGCAGACCTTAATAAAAATGCTTATTTTTATCTAAAGAAAAATGGATTAAAAGAGGATGAGTTTTTTCATACCGAACAAAATGCACACTTAGTAAAAAACGCAGAAAAATATTATAGATCAATGTTTATTAGTAGCGAATCTTCATGGAATATACGAGATACTCATATGGCCGAAACATTGGATCGTCTTGTAAACCACTTAACTAAAAAATTACAAAAGCGGGCAAAAATGGTAATTTGGGCTCACAACTCTCACATAGGTGACGCAAGAGCAACTGAATCAGGCACACAAGGACAATTAAATATCGGTCAATTAGCAAGGGAAAGGTATGGTAATAAAGCAGCTTTAATTGGGTTTTTAACCAATTCAGGAACTGTAACCGCAGCCTCTGCTTGGGATGGTGTTGCTGAACGTAAAATAATTCGCCCTGCCCTTCAAAATAGTTATGAACATTTTTTCCATAACTTAAATATACCAACCTTCATAATTAGCTTTAAAGATAATGAAAAGATAAATAGGTATATACCCAATAATTTATTAGAAAGAGCAATAGGAGTAATATATTTGCCTAAAACTGAACGAACCAGCCATTACTTTTATGCCAATCTTAGCAAACAATTTGATGTAGTTATTTATTTAGATAATACTACTGCTATCACACCACTTGAGACTACTGCGGTATGGCATAAGGGAGAAGTATTTGAAACCTACCCTTCAGGGTTATAAATACTATAATAACCAGGACTCCCCTTCCCTACTATTTGAGAGATCTGCGACACTTTGATTTCAATATCTTTTTCTTGCAAACCTCGCAGTGAATCATCTTTAATTACCAATTCCGGTAAATTGGTAATTACTTCCTTAAAAGTATTTCCATTTCTGATTTCCACTAAATACTCCTCTTTTTCCTCATTTAAAACAACATCGGCATAATCTCTTAGTTCGCCTTCACCTCTGGTTCTGCGTATCCATTTTAATACCATGTCATTGCTGCCGTCTTTCTCTAAAGATATATGACAAGGAGCATATGGCTTGAGAGAGTTTGCTGTGTACATGACTTCTTTAATCTCAGCTACACTGTTCTCAAGCTCGCCGAAACTTACCGACTTACAATAAGCAATTCTTCCGATATATCGATTAGGCAACTCAACATATTCAAGGCTATCATCAAGTAAAACAAACCTTTCTCCTACGACGTGGTTTCCTATCTCCGTTTCGCTACCGAATCTACCTCTTAAAAACACACTAAGCTCATATTGATTTTTAGCAATAAGTTCAGCATTTTGGAATTGAATAATCTCTCCACCGATCACTGCTAAGTTACCATAGTTCATCAACTCATCAAAACTTATACTTTTTAAACTTCCATTTAAAATATTAATAACCACCCGACTTTCATAATCTATAAGCTCTGCATTTACATGACTTAAAGAGTTGATTGCTGCACCTATTGTTGCAGCTTTTCTAACTTGGCAGATTTCTTTAAAACTATGGTTATTATCGCTTAAATAAATCGCTCCCCCACTCCAGCCTTCGCTCAGCGGACAAGCTGCGATTAAAACTCTGCCCGTTTCCGAAATTCTTTCTCCGGTGATGAGTGGGATATCCAAAATCTCCGAGTGAGTTTTAGCTATATTATTGCTAATTTCAGTTATATTATAAATATCTTCTGCAGTTCTGATATTATAAAGATCAGGGTTTTCAGCAACTCCCTCCACTTTTAAGATTTTATTCTTACCTAAGTGTGTATTAGTAATCCTAATTAAATGCTTTTCATCCGAAACATTAATTTCGATTAATTTGCCAGGGGAGAGAAAGGTATATTTAAAGGGAAGTGCAAAACTATATTGCATTTGCTCAAGCCAAGAACTGAAAAGCGCAATATCTGCAATCTCCTGTGCAATACGCTCGGTCATGATGATTGGTAAATTAAGAGTAAGGTGCTCATGGCTTGAAGTATGGTATCTCTGCGCATGAACGGTAGAAACTTGATAATCCCGATATTTATTAAAAAAGTTGATATTAATAAATTGAGGTAGCTCTGCTTCATGCACTCTTTTTACATTGAATACCTCAATAGATTCTTTTGAAATTTTGCTCGGTACCAAATCTTTTGCATTTATTTTTTGTATCTTCTTCCCTATACGCGGTAAGAAAGTAAGGCGCTTATCTTGTTCAATTATATCAAAAAAATAAGCCTGCTGTAAAACTTGTATTACTCTTCTTAAATTAGTCGGAGAAGTGATGCAAAATCCTTCAATCGGATGATTAAGTTTTGAAACATCTATATCCGCACATGTAAGCGTAGTTCTCTGTAATAGCTCAAGAAGCACCTGTGCAAGGGTAGACATACCAAGCTTCCCCTGCACCCAATGTCCTCTGATCCAACATCCACCATCCGCCCAAACATCAGTCAAATTTGGCCAATAAGGATAAGGCCTTGCATCCCAAGTCCATAAAAACTTACGCTCTACCATCTCGGAATTTTGCCATTTCTTCTCGGTAGCATGAATGGCAGCTCTTTGTGCAAATAAGTCAATGCTTGCATCAGAGTGTAACGGAATATTTGATTCAGAAGTAGAAGGATCATAAAATACATTTGGCTGATGGGACTGTTGAAAATAGAGGGATAAGTGGTTAGAATGAATAAAAAAAGAAAAGAGTGAAAGGATGTCACAATTAGAAATAGTGAGTTTGGAAGAGTTA
>WPCJ01038023.1_pt1 | contig 14475 bp, 9 predicted proteins | sample 5399831 | NCBI WGS metagenome assembly WPCJ01 (sample SAMN12869470, study PRJNA574797) | sludge metagenome | isolation source: wastewater treatment of pH10 | place: China:Beijing | collected 2019-05-20 | reverse complement strand
GCTATGGAACTATATAACCGCTCGCGTCTCCTAGATGTGGGGTAATTCAGAATGAGTGAATTGATTGACCTTGACTATAGGCCCACTGAAGACGAGCCGTTCATGAATGAGCGGCAGAAGTCTTACTTCCGCGCGAAACTGATCGCGTGGAAGAATGATATTCTGCGAGAAGCGCGTGAAACGCTTGAAGCGCTACAGCAGGAAAATGCAAACCACCCGGACCTGGCGGACAGGGCATCCTCCGAAACGGATCGGGCAATTGAGCTACGTGCTCGCGACAGACAGCGCAAACTGATCTCCAAAATCGACGCGGCCCTGAGCCGTATTGATGAAGGAACCTACGGCTTCTGCGAGGAAACGGGAGAACCTATCAGCTTGAAGCGGCTTGATGCGCGTCCGATCGCTACGCTATCTATCGAAGCGCAGGAACGTCATGAGCGTCGTGAAAAAGTCTATCGCGACGACTAAGTTTCAAGACAGTTTAAAAAAATTATAGGCTGCGGTTTCCGCAGCCTATTTTTTATCGAGATGTACATTGGCTGGGAGCTCAGCTTCTGCGAATTTCATCCTTGGTCAATTCACCGAGAAGTTTTTCCATTTCATCTTCGATATCATCCTTGGCTTTGTCTTCAACGGCATCGTCCGTAGCAGAAATATCAAGTGAACTCAGAAGTTCATTTTCGAAGAACTCTGCGTCAAACGAGATAGCATCCTTGGCTTCATCGCTCGCGACGCTTTCCGAATTGACGTCCGCAGTGATCGAGCTGTGTAACGCGTCGCCGAGGTCGGCCAGATCATCGCCTGGCGTTTCGGCTGTAACCGCTTCGGATTCTACCGGTTTTAGCTCGGCAACCGTGATTTCGGGCTCCACGCGCTTCGGTTCCGAAGGAGTGCTGAACGCAGGTGCAGCAGTCGAGGAGACCGTGGGCTCGGTCACGTCGACCGAGGGAGTTTTGTCCGTGACCGTTGTTTCACGCTCGGGAACGATGCTGCCGAGATTTGCAGAAGCAACCGATGCGGTGGCAACACCGGCGGCGGCAGTCGCTCCGGAAGAGGTCGAACTCAGAACGCCGCGTGAAACCTGGCTCAACGGATAGGCCGGGTGGGCACGGGTTGACTGCGGTTGAGCTTGAGCGGGACGGGGCGGCAATACGGTGCGGGGTTGTGGCGGATAGTTGGGCGCCGGGCGTGGTTGTTGCGGTCGAGGCTGGACCGGCTGAACGGATTTCGGCTCAACAGGTGAACGCGGTGGGATGGGTGCCGTCGGAGCCTGTGGCGGAACACGTACAGGCGCAACAGTCTGCTGAGCAGGCTCTTCTCGTACTGGCTCAGGCTTGCGATAAGTCGGTGTTTCAATTGCGGACGTGATCTGGATCGCTTCGTCCTTCTCTTCGGCCTGTGGTGTTTGCAGTGGAAGAGCAGGGCGCTCCGCCTTTTCATTGGTCAGTGTTGCTTCGTGCTGTTTGAAGCGTTCAATGTGCTCTGGCTCTATGCGTGAAGCTTGCACGCGCGCGTGGGCACGCGATTCCATGACTATATTCTGTTCCACCACGACGTCGGTTGGTCCGCCGATGAGCAGCAGGTGTTCCACATCGTCACGGCGGATAAGAACAAGCTTGCGTCGGCTGTCCACCGCCGCCGCATCCATCACCGAAAGACGGGGCTGCCGTGTACGCCCGTTGGAGACGAAGGTACCGCCGCTGAAACGACGAATGATACTGAGAACAACGAAAATTCCGCCAAGAATGATCGCAAATATTAGGATAAAGCCGACAATATTAGCCGCGCTCTCTCCAACGATGCCGCTGAGCCATTCCTTCATGCGGATACCCTCTTATACAATAAACGAAAAACCTGCGACGAATGGAGACTGCGTTTCCCCCGACACTCCGCATCATCACATGTTTGGTACAGTAATTGAATTTCTATGCCTTGGGAATGTTTCTTGGAAATGCGGGAAATATATGATCCCCAGGCAAAACAGTGCAAAAAAGTCCAATTTGCACCGTTTCAGTGCAGCAATGCTTGTACTGCTCGCCGATTAAAGCATTCTGCGAATCGGATATACCCTGACATATTGGCTGCGCGTACCCACGCGATGGCTAGACTGCGCAGAAAATGCATTCGAGAAAATCGGATATGCGGATGATTGAAATGACGTCTTGGCTGATCGAAAAAGCACATGGCATCCTGGTGCCTGTTGATACCGAGCCACGCAACATGAAAGGGCAGCAGGCTTGATGTCGCGACAGACGGACAACGCTTACCCGAAACCGCTCGTAATGCCCAAGCGCAATCGCAGTGGTGCCCTTCGCCTATTGATCGTTGGCATTTTGCTGACCGTCGCCGCAATTGCCTATTTTGTGTTTCGCGACCGGTTGGGAGACGGATTTGCCCTCGTTCTCATGGGCATTCTGTCGATGGTCGGCGTCTTCTATCTTTTCGGTGCTGCAACTGGCCTCATTCAATTCAGTCAGAAGAACGGCGAACAGGATCTCGCGCATTCCTTCATGGATTCCCAGCCGGAAGGAACGGTTATTTCCGATGCGCGCGGCCAGATTGTTTATGCCAATCAGGCTTATGCTGCCATGACCGGAGTAGCTAATGCCGAAGGCGTTCGCTCACTTGATAATGTGTTGACGGCTGAACCGGCAGCGTCCGATGCCATTTACCGCCTGACGAATGCCGTTCGCGATGGTCTGTCGGCACAGGAGGAAGTACGGCTTTCCGGCGGTCTTTCTCGTGAAGCTCATGGTTCGCTGGCTCCGGTCTGGTATCGCATCAAGGCACGTCCCATCGAGGCGGGGCAGGAATTCAAAAGCCCGCTCGTTGCCTGGCAGATCGCCGATATTTCCGATGAGCGCGCGGAGCAGGAGCGTTTCTTTCAGGAACTGCAGGAAGCCATCAATCACCTTGACCATGCACCGGCGGGCTTCTTTTCCGCTGATCCTTCGGGTCGGATCATCTATCTCAATGCGACGCTTGCGGAATGGCTTGGCGTCGATCTGACCCAGTTCACGCCGGGATCGTTGACACTCAACGATATCGTGGCAGGCAGCGGGATGGCGCTCATCAAGGCGGTGAAAGCCGAGCCGGGCACGAGCCGTAACACTGTCATTGATCTTGACCTTATCAAGCGGAACGGACAGAGCCTCGCTGTTCGCTTCTATCACCGTGTTCAGGCCGCGCGTGATGGAACACGCGGTACGAGCCGTACTATCGTTCTGGATCGTGCGGAGGGTGAAGATTCATCGATGGCGCTGCGCTCCGCCGAAGTACGCTTCACGCGTTTCTTCAACTCGGCTCCGATGGCCATCGCCGCGGTTGATTCCGCTGGACATATATTGCGCACCAATGCGCGCTTCCTCGATATTTTCGCTCCGGTTGTCGATCGTGATGCGATCGATGGCAATGCAAAGCTTGAGATCGTCGTGCACGAGCGCGACCGAGAGACTTTCAACAGGGCACTTGCAGCCGCTTTCGCCGGGCAGGCGAGCATTTCGCCTGTCGATACGGTTTTGCCGGGGAATGAAGAGCGACATATCCGCTTTTACATGAGCCCGGTAACCGATCTTGGTGGCGAACGCGCCGAAGAGGCAGCGATTATTTCGGCTGTCGAGACGACCGAGCAGAAAGCTCTCGAAAACCAGATGGCACAGAGCCAGAAGATGCAGGCCGTCGGCCAGCTCGCCGGCGGCATTGCGCATGACTTCAACAATGTTCTGACGGCGATCATCATGTCGTCGGATCTGCTGCTGACGAACCATCGCGCATCCGATCCGTCCTTCCCGGACATCATGAACATCAAGCAGAACGCCAATCGCGCGGCCTCGCTTGTGCGTCAGTTGCTGGCGTTCTCGCGTCGTCAGACGCTTCGTCCGGAAGTGCTCGATCTGACCGACGTTCTGGCAGACCTGCGGATGCTGCTGGCACGTCTCGTCGGCAAGGATATCGAGCTGAAGATCGATCATGGACGCGATCTCTGGCCGGTCAAGGCCGATCTCGGACAGTTCGAGCAGGTTGCCGTCAATCTGGCAGTCAATGCACGCGACGCCATGCCGGAAGGCGGTGCAATCACGTTGCGTACGCGTAACGTGTCGACGCAGGAAGCCGCAAAGCTTCATTATCGTGATCTGCCGGAAGCGGATTATGTGGTCTTCGAAGTTGAGGATACCGGAACGGGTATTCCTGCGGACGTGCTTGAAAAGATTTTCGAGCCGTTCTTTACGACGAAGGAAGTGGGTAAGGGCACCGGGCTTGGTCTGTCGATGGTCTATGGCATTATCAAGCAGACGGGTGGCTTCATCTACTGCGACTCCGAAGTTGGAAAAGGCACGACGTTCAAGATATTCCTGCCGCGTCTTATCGAGGAAAAACGCGCTGATGATGCGCCAGTCGTTGTGAAGGAAAAGAAGGTCGAGAAAGCGACCGACCTTTCCGGTTCGGCAACGGTACTCCTGGTGGAAGACGAGGATGCGGTCCGTATGGGCGGCGTGCGTGCACTTCAGTCGCGCGGATATACCGTTCACGAAGCAGCGTCCGGTGTCGAAGCGCTTGAGGTCATGGCCGAACTTGGCGGTGAGGTGGATATCGTCGTATCGGACGTAGTTATGCCTGAAATGGATGGCCCGACGCTGCTGCGCGAACTGCGCAAGACTTATCCCGAAATCAAGTTCATCTTCGTATCAGGTTATGCGGAGGATGCATTTGCACGCAATCTTCCAGCCGATGCCAAGTTTGGTTTCCTGCCAAAGCCATTCTCACTCAAACAGTTGGCGACAACTGTTAAGGAAATGCTGGAGAAGCAGGATTAATGCTTCGGCTAGGCTTACACCGTGATGCCTGAAGGCAGTATCGCTATACTTGGAGGAGGGCCATCTGGTCTGATGGCCGCCGAAAGACTGTCAGCGCGAGGCTATCGCGTGACGGTTTACGAACAGATGCCCACGGTTGGTCGCAAGTTTCTGCTCGCTGGCAAGTCTGGTCTGAATATTACGCATTCGGAAGAATTTGCAGCTTTTGCGAAGCGGTTCGGCTCAAGCCGCGACCGTATATTACCAGCGTTGACCGCTTTTGGTTCGACCGAGTTACGCATATGGGCGGATGAACTTGGTGCGGAGACTTTTATCGGTTCATCCGGCCGTGTTTTTCCCAAGGCGATGAAGGCGTCGCCGCTTTTGCGGGCGTGGGGAAAACGTCTGGAAGATCAGGGTGTTCGCATTCTCACTCGACATCGCTGGCTTGGCTTCGAGGGCAATGGTCTCCGTATCGAGAACCCGGATGGTATTCAGACGATTACATGTGACGCTGTGCTCTTTGCTTTTGGTGGCGGAAGCTGGCCAAAACTCGGTTCCAATGGCCTCTGGATTGATGGGTTTCAACGCAAATTAATCGATATAGCGCCGTTTCAACCTGCAAATTGCGGTTTTGATGTTGCCTGGAGTGATTTTTTTGTCGAACGCTTTGCCGGTGAACCGGTGAAGTCGGTCACCGCGACGTCCAGTGCAGGCACGACACAGGGCGAGTTTGTCATTACGCGCGGCGGGGTGGAGGGTAGCCTCGTTTATGCCCATTCCGCAGCTCTGCGCGACAGCTTGCAGGAGAACGGAAAGGCGTTTCTGACACTTGATCTTGTTCCGGGACGAACTCTTGAGCGGCTGGTGGCTGACATTTCCCGGCAAGATGCAAAGCTGAGCTTCGGCAATCTTCTGCGCAAGGCGGCAGGTCTGACCGGCGTGAAGGCAGCTCTTGTGACTGAGTTCACCCGCGACAGAAACCCGAAAGCGCTGGCCGCCACGATCAAGGCTCTTTCCATTCCGCTGCTCCGTCCACGCCCGCTGGATGAAGTGATTTCGTCGGCAGGCGGTATTCGTTGGCACGAAATCGACAAGAACTACATGCTGCCAAAGCTGCCTGGCATTTTTGTTGCAGGAGAGATGATCGACTGGGAGGCTCCAACCGGCGGTTATCTTCTGACTGCCTGTTTCGCGATGGGCCGTGCGGCGGCGGACGGTATCGATGCATGGCTCAGGGCAGGCAACACGCTCCGCGAGAGATAAGCTGACACGACCTTCTTTAAGTGGAAATCAGCACATTCGGATATACGGCTGATCGACTGCGGGCTAATCTGCCAGACAGGAGCATTGAATGCTTGCGTCTGAGGGGAAGGTACATTCGCATGAATACAGCTTCTACCGTCGCTGCACACCCGCTTTTGAGACAACGAGACGGGCATCATGCCCGTGTTACCTTCGAGGAACTGTTCTTCGATCTGGTGTATGTTTTCGCAGTTACACAATTGAGCCATGAGCTTTTGCACAATCTGACGCTGACCGGCGTTGTGGAAACGTTGATCCTCTGGTTCGCAGTATGGCTCGGCTGGCAATATACCTGCTGGGTAACAAACTGGTTCAACCCGGAGACGCCGCAGATACGCAGCCTATTGTTCTGCGTCATGCTGCTTGGTTTGATTATGGCATCGTCCATCCCCGGCGCTTTTGCAGACAAAGGCTGGATATTCGCACTGGCTTATGTGGCAATGCAGGCTGGGCGAACTGCCTATATCGTGTTTGTTTTGGGACAGAACCATCCGCTTGCTGCCAATTACCGGCGAATGCTCGGATGGTTTGTGATTTCAGCTGTTTTCTGGATAGCCGGTTGTTTTGTCGAGCATGAGGCTCGTATGGCCTTGTGGTTGATTGCCGTGCTTTGCGAATACTTATCGCCGATGCTGGGCTTTGCGCTACCGGGCCTCGGACGTTCCCATACCAGCGACTGGACCATCGAGGGGGGACATCTTGCAGAACGATGCCAGTTGTTCGTGATCGTGGCGCTCGGCGAAACGTTGCTGGCTACTGGTGCGTCCCTTTCCGGTGCTGAAGAATGGAACATGGCTCTCATGTCGGCCCTGCTTGCAACTTTTGTCGGTACGCTTGCCATGTGGTGGCTGTATTTTGGCACTTCCAGCAAGGACGCAACAGAAACAATCACCCATTCCACCGATTCCGGGCGGATTGGCGCATATTTCCATTATGTCCATGCCATTTTGGTTGCAGGTATTATCGCAACGGCAGTCGGAAACGATCTGGTGATGGAGCACCCACACGATCCGTTGAAAACGTCTTATGTTCTCATTCTGGTGGCAGGACCGGCGATCTATCTGATTGGCAGCGCCATCTACAAGAAGGTCGTCTATGGTGTCATTCCCATATCGCACTTTTTCGGCGTTCTGGCCCTGATGGTTGCAATCCCGGTCGGTTATGTGGCCAATCTGTTGGAAATGGGCATATTGACGACGGTTATCATGCTGGTCGTGAGTGTATGGGAGGGGCGCAACAAAAGACTGCGCGGCGCTGCGGCGGTGGGATAGGTGGCTTTCAGTGCCGTCGTCTGATCCCTATCTACGGACACCGATAATGTTTGGAAGCTTGTTGCGCATCATGTCAGATACACAGTCCGTCGATCATCAGCCAGCCGATAACGGCCATGTGAAAGTCGCCCGCAAGGTCGATATCGTGGTCATTGGAGCCGGACAGGCGGGGCTCTCATCGGCCTTTCATTTAAATAAGCTTGGGCTTGCAGGAGAGCGGCAATTCGTGGTTCTCGACAAGGCTGCAGGGCCGGGCGGAGCCTGGCAATTCCGCTGGCCTTCGCTGACGCTCAGAACCGCGAACGCGATTCACGATCTCCCCGGCATGAAGTTTGAGGATATCGTCGAAACGACCAATGGCGAAGTGCGCGCATCAGTTGCTGTCCCACAATATTATCGCGCATATGAAGAAAAGTTCGATCTTCCAGTGCACCGGCCCGTCATGGTCAAAGTGGTTTGTGACCGCGGAGAACGGATTCGTGTGGAGACCGATCGGGGCAACTATTCGGCACGCGGGATCATCAACGCAACTGGTACATGGGAAACGCCCTATATTCCACCTTATCCCGGTGCAGAACTGTTCAAAGGCCAGCAGCTTCACACACGTGACTATCAAACAGCAGATGTCTTCAAGGGCAAACGTGTTCTGGTTGTCGGCGCGGGCATCTCTGCTGTGCAGCTTCTGGATGAGATATCGCGTGTGACGGAAACTGTTTGGGTCACGCGGAAGGAGCCTGCTTTCCGGGAAGGCCCGTTTACGCCGGAGCTTGGCCGTGCTGCCGTGGCTTTGGTGGAAGAACGTGTACGCCGCGGCCTGCCGCCGGGCTCGGTGGTTTCAGTGACAGGCCTGCCGTTGACGCCGGCAATCGAAGCTGCCCGTGCTCGGGGTGTGCTCAACAGGTTGCCAATGTTCAGCGAGATCACGGAAACGGGTGTTCAGTGGGACGACGGAACCGAACAATCCTTCGATGTTATTCTGTGGTGCACGGGATTTCGTAGCTCGCTTGACCATCTTGCCCCGTTGCAATTACGTAATACGGAAGGTGGCATCCTCATGACCGGTCGTTTGGCGACACAGGTTGCCGCTGATCCTCGCATCCATCTTGTTGGTTATGGCCCGTCTGCCTCGACCATCGGTGCAAACAGGGCAGGCGGCAGCGCCGCGCGGGAGTTGGCAAGTTATCTCGGCCTGATATGATCCGACATATGATTATTCGCGAGGGGCAGCATGAAGCGCATTTTGAAGTTTGTCGGTGGTCTTCTGCTTGCCATTGTGCTTGGAGTAACTTTCTGGCTGGCCATCAAGCCGCCTGAACTTTTGCGTGTCGGAACCGGCTATGCCGCCAAGATCATCTGCTCGAATGTTTTCATTGCGGACCGGGATGCTGATGCCGTCCTTGCAGACGATGTCCAGGCACCGGGAAACCCGCTTCTGCGATTTCTGAATGCCTCTCTCGACAAGAATAACACCAGCGTGACGGTGCGTATTTTCGGTTTTTTTGCGCCAAGTACCGCAACCTATCGCCCTGCACTTGGATGCGCGAATATCCAGAAAGACGATTTGCGCGTTGAAATTCCAGCAGGCCCGCAGGTACCGGCGGAGCCGATCCGGATTGAGGCCGACCCAGCAGTGCAGGCTGTGATTGAGGATCAGGCACTTGCTGGTCCAGGTATGCGCGCGATTGCGGTCATCCGCGATGGCAAGCTGATCGCCGAGAATTACGGTCCGGGTTTTAACGCCGATACGCCTTTGCTTGGTTGGTCCATGACCAAGTCCGTCATTGCGACATTGATTGGCATGCGCATTGCCGAAGGGCGCATGAGTTTGGAAAGCAACGCGCTTTTGCCGGAATGGAAAAGCGATGAACGGACGAAGATTTCTCTCGCAAACCTGATGGCGATGAATAGCGGCCTGCGCTTCGATGAAGATTACGGCACCGTCACCGATGTCACGCGCATGCTTTATCTGGAGCCTAACATGGCTGGCTTTGCTGCGTCTTTACCGCTCGAGGCAGTGCCAGGGACAAAATTCAATTATTCCAGTGGAACGGCCAATATTCTGTCAGAGCTGTTCATGGACAGTTTCAATAGTCGCGAGGAGGCTCTGGCCTATCCACGACTGGCACTTTTCGGTCCGCTTGGCATGAGCAGTGCCATTCTGGAAACGGATGCATCGGGCGTCTTTGCCGGTTCTTCCTATATGTACGCTACGGCCCGGGATTGGGCACGGCTCGGCGCGTTTCTCGCGGATGGCGGAAATCTGTACGGAAAGCCTGTCCTGCCAGCGAACTTTATTTCATTTATGCGCAAACCCAGGCCAGAGTCCGAAGGACGCTATGGTTCGGCACAAGTCTGGCTGCAGATTAGCGGTGTGAGGGCAGGTGAGGACGGCATTCCGGAAGATGCTTTCTGGATGTCAGGGCATGACGGGCAAAGCGTGATGATCGTTCCATCGATGCATCTTGCTGTAGTCCGTCTTGGCCTGACACCATCACGTGCGCGCTACAATGTTCAGCACCTGAACGCCAAGATTATTGAGGCTGTCCGACAGGCGCACTGATCGTCAGTTTGCGAAAATCATTGCCGCTCGGATTCTGGAAGGCGCTGAGGCCAAATTCTGGCAAAACTGCATAAAGGTGATCGAAAATATCCGACTGGATCTGTTCGAAGGATGCCCAGACGGTTGTGTTCGTAAAACAGTAGATTTCAAGCGGCAGGCCTTCAGGCGTAGGGTCCATCTGGCGCACCAGTAACGTCATGCCTTTATGCACACCGGGATGATTGCGCAGATAATTGTCCACATAGACGCGAAACGTACCGATGTTGGTGAACTGGCGCCTGTTGACCGGATTGTTGGCGCGGTCGCCTAACTTCTGGTTCCATTCGGCGATTTCCTTGGCCTTTTTCGGCAGATAATCCGCCAGCCAGTCAACGGTACCAAGTCTGGCTCGTTCCTCATCCGACAGAAAGCGAATAGTGTTCTGATCGATGTAAAGCGCGCGCTTGATGCGTCGCCCACCTGATTCCTGCATGCCGCGATAGTTCTTCATCGGCTCGGTGATGAGTTTGCGGATTGGAATGGTAGTGATCGTCTTGTCGAAGTTCTGGACCTTGACGGTGTAGAGCGCGATTTCCGTCACATCGCCATTGGCATCGAGGTTCTTCATTTCGATCCAGTCGCCAACACGGACCATATTGGAAGAGGCGATCTGCATACTGGCGACCAGTGAAAGCAACGTATCTTGGAAGACCAGGATAAGCACGGCGGCCATGGCACCGACACCCGAAAGAAGGATAACCGGCGATTTGTCCAGCAATGTCGCGATGATGAGGACGGTCGCGATGATATAAACCGCCAGCTTGGCGACCTGAATATAGCCCTTCATGGGGCGGAATCTCGCCTCTGGACGGCGATGATAGAGCGTGTCGACAAGCCCGAACACGGCGTTGACCGCCAGAGCCAGCGTCAGAATGATAAAGGCGATAGCCACATTCCGGATGACCGTGATCACGCCTTCGGGGAGTCCCGGAACCGCCATGATTCCAGATGAAATAATCAAGGCCGGAACGATGTTGGCAAGACGGCTGATGACACCGTGTTTCTTGAGCTCTTCGTCTTGCCCGAACGATGTTTTCTGGACAATACGATCAAGTAGCTTGAGCAAAATTGCCTTGATCAGAAAGTTTGCAATGAAAGCTGAAAGAAACAATCCCCCGAGCGCGCTAAGCGTTTCCGCCCAAGGATGAGCAATAAAAAATTCCGACAATAGACTTTCCTGAGATTAACCTGGTGAGATTTAAAAGCTGTGCTGCGGTGACTGTAGTGCGTTCTACCCGGAATTAAGGCGGTCGTATGAAGATTTCAACCGCGAGCAGTACCCATTTTTCATTAAAACCCCGGCCAATAGGCCGGGGTAGACTTGTTGTGTTGAATATTGAAACGATATTACTGTGCCGGAGGTGGCGATGCGGGAGCCGTGTCGCTTGCTGGCGCATCAGTTGCCGGAGCATTCGTCTCGTTTGCCGCTGAAGGGTCGGCTACGCCATCCGCAAAAAGCTTAGAGCGGTCAAATGCTGGTGCATCCGTCAACTGTTGTTTGGTTGCCTTGATGACCAGCCATTTTTTGCCGTCGCTACGGGTTGCAAGCTGCAACTGATCCGGGCTTACGGCAACATCCTTTTCACCGATACCAAGAAAGCCGCCCACGCCGATCACTGCGGCCTCAATCTCACCTTCGGGGCTAGCGATAAGGTCATTCAGTTTACCAACGGTCTGGGCGTCAGCTGCGTCACTTTCATAAACGTTCTGCCCGATGAAAGAGGAGACCAGAAGCTGGCCTTCTTTCGGCTCCAGAAAGCCGACTTTGTCGGTCTCACCCGATGTGGGATTGCCAAACATGTCCTTAGAGGAAACCGGCATTTCCTCTGCTGCTGCCGGGGGCTCGGCAGGGGCGGGCGCTGGCGCGGTTGTCTGAGCATAAGCTGCGCCGCCAATCAGCAATGCACACGTCGTCGTCAGAAGTTTAGTTCTGAACATAACTATCTCCTTTATACGTTCGGTTGCTTAGACTGAACGTTGGAATAGTCAGTTCGTTCCCAAATTAATTGAATTGTTACATGTAGCTATATGATTACATTCGGCATGCATATTCTATTTCCACAGGCTAAGAATACAGAAAAGCCCGCGCAAGGCGGGCTTTTCTTACTATTTTTATACAATCTAATCTTAGCTGCAGCCGCTCGTTGCTCCGCAAGTATCGCACTTGAGGCAGGTGCCATTGCGAACCATGGTGAAATTCTGGCACTCGGTGCAGCTATCGCCTGTATAGCCCTGCATCATCGACTTGATGCGGCGATCAGCTTCCAGCTTCTTGGCAGCATTTGCACTTTCTGCACGGGCAGAGGCAGCATCCGCGGCAGCCTTATCCGAGAAAAGTTCGGTTGCCGATGAGCTTTCCTGCTGTTGCGCCGGAGCAGGCTGTTCCTCGAACTCGCGCTTGAAGGCGGTTGCACCGTCCGTCACCAGACCGATAGTTGCAGGGCGATTACTCGCCGGTGCCGACGACTTCAAGGTTGTGACATTGGAAGCCTGCGGTGCCGAGCTCGTCGATCCCTTGGCTTCGTTGCCCGAATTCGTCACCAGCGTAGGCTTGTAACCGCGCGTCCAGCCGGTCGAAACCAGATTGGTCTTGCCTTCCTTGATGCCCTTTCCGAGCGCCGTATTGCCAAAATCGCTTGTGTCGACGTGAGCGAGATCATTGCGACCGAGATAGGACACGGCCAGTTCGCGGAAGACATAGTCGATGATCGACGTCGCGGTCTTGATGGCATCGTTACCGATGACCATGCCAGCCGGTTCGAACTTCGTGAAAGTGAAGGCTTCCACATACTCTTCGAGCGGCACACCGTATTGCAGGCCGAGCGACACCGCGATGGCGAAGTTGTTCATCATCGCACGGAACGCAGCGCCTTCCTTGTGCATATCGATGAAGATTTCGCCAAGGCGTCCATCACCGAATTCGCCAGTGCGCAGATAGACCTTGTGTCCGCCAACAACCGCCTTCTGCGTATATCCCTGACGACGGTTCGGAAGCTTATCGCGCTCATGTACGATCTTTTCGACAACCTTCTCGACGATACGTTCCGTCACCTGAACGGCACGAGCGGCTGCTGGCGCTTCGATCAGTGCCTCGACTGCATCGTCTTCGTCCTCATCGTCGGAGATCAGCGCAGCGTTGAGCGGTTGCGAAAGCTTGGAACCGTCACGGTAAAGCGCATTGGCCTTCAGGGCCAGCTTCCAGGACAGCATATAGGCGTTCTTGCAGTCCTCGACGGTGGCATCGTTCGGCATGTTGATCGTCTTGGAAATCGCACCCGAAATGAACGGTTGCGCGGCAGCCATCATGCGGATGTGGCTATCCACTGACAGATAGCGCTTGCCGATCTTGCCGCATGGATTGGCGCAATCGAACACGGCGTAATGCTCTTCCTTGAGGAAAGGTGCGCCTTCGAGGGTCATTGCACCGCAAACATGGATGTTGGCGGCTTCAATGTCCTTCTTAGCAAAGCCCAGCGCCGGCAGCATTTCGAACGAAAAATCGTTGAGCTGTTCGTCGGTGAGTTTCAGCACGTCCTTGCAGAATTCTTCGCCCAGCGTCCACTTGTTGAAAGCGAACTTAATGTCGAAGGCGCTCTTGAGAGCGGCATTCAGGGCTTCGATCTTCTCATCGGTGAAGCCCTTGGACTTCAGCGACGACGGATTGACGCCCGGTGCCTGATTGATGTTGCCATGACCGACAGCATAGGCTTCGATTTCGGCGATCTGGCTTTCCGAATAACCGAGTGTGCGAAGTGCTTCCGGTACGGCGCGGTTGATAATCTTGAAGTAACCGCCACCGGCCAGCTTCTTGAACTTCACCAATGCGAAGTCCGGTTCAATGCCGGTCGTGTCGCAGTCCATGACGAGGCCGATCGTGCCGGTCGGCGCGATAACAGTGGACTGTGCGTTGCGGTAGCCGTGCTTTTCGCCGAGTTCCAGCGCCTTGTCCCAGGCCGCGCGTGCATGGGTGATCAGGTCCTGATCGGGGCAATCCTCGGCAATCAGCGCCACTGGATTGACGGCAAGGCCTTCATAACCTTCGGTCTCGCCATGGGCAGCGAGGCGGTGGTTGCGAATGACGCGCAGCATGTGCTCGGCATTTGGCTCATAGCTCGGGAAAGTTCCGAGTTCCTTTGCCATTTCAGCAGAGGTGGCATAGGCCACGCCGGTCATGATCGCCGTCAGCGCGCCGCAGATCGCACGGCCTTCGTCGGAGTCATAAGGAATACCGGAAGTCATCAGCAGACCACCAATATTGGCATAGCCGAGGCCGAGCGTACGGTACTCATAGGAGAGGCGGGCAATTTCCTTCGACGGGAACTGCGCCATCATCACCGAGATTTCGAGAACGATGGTCCACAGGCGTGCCGTGTGCTCGTAAGCCGCAATATCGAACGAACCGTCCTTGTTGCGATAGGTGAGCAGGTTGATCGACGCCAGATTGCAGGCCGTGTCGTCAAGGAACATATATTCCGAGCAAGGATTGGAAGCACGGATCGGACCAGCC
>WPCJ01093767.1_pt1 | contig 14495 bp, 16 predicted proteins | sample 5399831 | NCBI WGS metagenome assembly WPCJ01 (sample SAMN12869470, study PRJNA574797) | sludge metagenome | isolation source: wastewater treatment of pH10 | place: China:Beijing | collected 2019-05-20 | reverse complement strand
CCTATATTTTGTGCGGTTCTCCCTGCCGCCAGAGGAAATTCATGGCCCGCGTCACTGTCGAAGACTGCATCGAAAAGGTGCCGAACCGCTTTGGTCTGGTTCTGCTGGCCGGTCACCGCGCCCGCAACATCGCCAACGGCGCGCCGCTGACGCTGGACCGCGACAACGACAAGAACCCGGTCGTCGCCCTGCGCGAACTGGCCGAGGACACCGTCACCCCGGACGAACTGCGCGAGAACATCATCACCACCCTGCAACGGGTCGATGAGCGGACCGAGGCTGAGGATGAAGCCGAAGTCGTGGCCCTGCTGGCCGAGCCGCAGCACATGAACATGGCCGAAGCCGAACTGATCCGCGCGCTGCAGAGCGACCGCGACGGGGGCCAGGAGGAACGCTACTGACGGCAGAGCCTGTCACCGGCGTCACCTCCTCAACGGCGCGGCCCCTGGCGGACACGCCGATGGACCAACCCGCGAATCTGCAAGACAAGTCGGCGTCGCCCCCTGCCGGGGCGGCGCCGAAGTCGTCTGAAGGCCCTGCATTGTCTGATACCAAGCGCGCACCGATCATGCGCCAGTTCGAACTGATCGAGGCGGTCAAGGCCTATGACCCGACCGCCGACGAGGCGCTGCTGAACCGCGCCTATGTCTATGCGATGAAGATGCACGGCTCGCAGCTGCGGGCCTCGGGCGATCCCTATTTCGCCCATCCGATCCAGGTCGCGGGCATTCTGACCGACTATCGGCTGGACACGGCGACCATCGTCACGGCCCTGCTGCACGATGTGGTCGAGGACACCTCGGCCACACGCGAGGACATCGCCGAGATGTTTGGCGAAGAGGTCGCTGTCCTGGTCGAGGGCGTGACCAAGCTGTCGCGGCTGGAGCTTCAGGCCGAGCACACGCGTCAGGCCGAGAACCTGCGCAAGTTCATCCTGGCCATTTCGCGCGACGTGCGGGTGCTGCTGGTCAAGCTGGCCGACCGCCTGCACAACATGCGCACCCTTCACTTCGTGAAGCCGGAGAAGCGTGAGCGCATCAGCCGCGAGACGCTGGAAGTCTACGCCCCCCTGGGCCGGTCGATCGGCATCCACTCCATCGCCGCCGAGCTGGAGGAGTTGGCGTTCGAGCATCTGAACGCCACGGCGCGCGTCGCCATCCAGCGCCGCCTGGAGGCGCTGAAGCTGGAGAACGGCAGCGCCATCGAGGCCGTCTCGCCTGAGATCGAGCGGGTGCTGTCTGAAGCGGGGCTGACCGCGCGGGTCAAGGGGCGCGAGAAGACGCCCTATTCCATCTGGCGCAAGCTGCAGCGCAAGACGGTCGGCTTTTCATCCCTGTCGGACATCTACGGCTTCCGCGTCATCGTCGAGAGCGAGGACGACTGCTATCGCGCCCTGGGCGTCACCCATCGCGCCTGGCCGATGGTGCCGGAGCGGTTCAAGGACTTCATCTCGACGCCGAAGTCGAACAACTACCGGTCCCTGCACACGACGGTGGTCGGGCCGGGCGGCCTGCGCATCGAGATGCAGATCCGCACCGAGGCCATGGATCGCGTGGCCGAGGACGGGGTGGCGGCGCACTGGCGCTACAAGAACCAGTCCTACGGCTTCGACCGTGAGGCGATGGAGGCTGACGGCGGCCGCGACCCCCTTCTGAACCTGCGCCATCTGGTTCAGGTGATCGAGCACGGAGAGGGGGGAGAGGACTGGGTCGAGCACGCCAAGCTCGAAATGTATCTGGATCAGGTCTTCGTCTTCACGCCCAAGGGGACGCTGATCACCCTGCCGCGCGGCGGGATGCCGCTGGACTTCGCCTACGCCGTCCACACCGAGGTCGGGGACACCGCCGTCGGGGTCAAGATCAACGGCGAGCTGAAGCCCATGCGCACGGCGCTTCAGAACGGCGACGTGGTCGAGATCATCCGCGGGACCAAGCGCGAGGTGCCGACCGACTGGCGCAGCCTGACGGTCACGGGCCGCGCCCGCTCGGCCATCCGCCGCCACATCCGCACCTCGGAGCGCGAAGAGTTCGTGCGCCTGGGCAAGACGACGCTGGAGCAGACGCTGGAGCGGGCGGGCAAGTCGCTGGCCGACGTCAAGCTGACGGAGGTGCTGAAGACCTTCGCCATGCCGTCGGAAGAGGACATGTTCGACGCCATCGGCAGGGGCCGTCTGACGGCCACGCGCGTGGCCGAGACCCTGTTCCCGGCGCTGAAGGGCCAGTTGAAGGCCGGGCCGGAGCGCAAGCGCATCGGCGAGGAATCGCCGCGCCTGTTCGTGCGCGGCGGCGGTCTGACGCCGGGCGTCAGCATCCATTTCGGCCAGTGTTGTTCGCCGGTGCCGGGCGACCGCATCGTCGGCATTCTTGAGCCGGACAAGGGACTGACCGTCCACACCATCGACTGTCAGACCCTGGCCGATTTCGCCGATGACGACTCCGTCTGGCAGGATCTGCAATGGACGCCGCAGGCCGAGCGCAGCGCCGTCGGCGCGGTGAAGCTGCACGCCACCCTGACCAATGCGCGCGGCGTGCTGGGGCAGGTGGCGTCCATCATCGGCGAGGCGGGCGGCAACATCCTGAACCTGTCGATGGCGCACCGTCAGCACGACTTCTACGACGTCGACATCGACGTGGAGGTCGAGGACGCCCGCCACGCCACCATGATCATTGCGGCGCTGAGGGCCAATCCCTACGTCGATACGGTTGATCGCGCGCGCGGCTGAGCCGACGCTGACGCCATCAGTTTTCTCAAAGGTCGAAATGTCCCCCGAACAACAGAAGCTCGCCAATGAGGCCCAGATGGCCTCGCCTTCCTATCGTCTGGCCGCCCTGGATCAAGACTTCCTGCTGGGCGAGTCGATGCGCGGCGTGCGCTTCCTGATGGAGTATGAAAAGGCCGAGCAGGCGTTGAAGGCGTGGGGCGTGCGCTCGACCATCGTGGTCTTCGGCAGCGCCCGCGTCGGCGTGAACGGCGACGGCCGCCACGCCTATTGGTACGAGCAGGCGCGTCAGTTCGGCCGCATCGCCTCTGAACGCGGCGGCGCCTTCCGCGGCGAGCCGGGCGAGGTGCGCGACAACGTCATCGCCACGGGCGGCGGGCCGGGCATCATGCAGGCCGCCAACCAGGGCGCGCACGAGGCCGGGGCGCCGTCCATCGGTTTCAACGTCACCCTGCCGCACGAGCAGTTCCCGAACCCCTGGTCGACGCCGGAGCTGACGTTCCAGTTCCACTACTTCGCCATGCGCAAGATGCACCTGGCCATGCGGGCCAACGCCCTGGTGGTCTTCCCCGGCGGTTTCGGCACCCTGGACGAATTGTTCGAGATCCTGACGCTGCGCCAGACGGACAAGGCCCCGCCGATCCCCATCGTCCTGTTCGACGAGGCCTATTGGCGCTCGGTCATCAACTTCGACACCCTGATCGAGCACGGCATGGTCAAGGCGTCGGACATGAAGCTGTTCGCCTTCGCCGATGACGCCGAGACGGTGTGGACCAAGCTGCTGGAAGGCGGCCTGAAACCCAACTGCGACATCAAATAGGGCGCGGGTTGAGGGCGGCCGCTGCAGGGTCTAAGGACGGCCTTCATGAACACTGAAGACGTCCTCAACGAATTCCGCGACGCCGGCGCCCTGCGCGAAGGCCATTTCGTCCTCTCGTCCGGCCTGCACAGCCCGGTCTTCCTGCAGAAGAACCTGGTCTTCATGGACGGCGCCCGCTGCGAGCGCCTGTGCAAGGCGTTGGCGGAAAAGATCGTCGCGACGGTCGGGCCTGTCGATGCGGCGATCTCGCCCGCCGTCGGCGGCATCATCCCCGGCTATGAGACGGCCAAGCACCTGAACGTCCGCTCTATGTACGTCGAGCGCGAGGGCGGCGAGTTCAAACTGCGTCGCGGCTTCTCCGTCGAGCCGGGCGAGAAGATCGTCATGGTCGAAGACATCGTCACCACGGGCCTGTCGTCGCGCGAATGCATCGCTGCGATCCAGAAGGCGGGCGGCGAAGTCGTCGCCGCCGCCTGCATCGTCGACCGTTCGGGCGGCAAGGTCGATGTGGGCGTGCCCCTGATCGCCCTGGCCTCGATGGAGGTGCCCGCCTATCCGGCTGACGCCCTGCCGCCGGAACTGGCCGCCCTGCCGGTCGAGGATCCGGGCAGCCGCCGCCTGTCAAAGTAGAGAAGAGAGAACGGGATGAAGCGTCAGCGGGTTCGTCTGGGCGTCAATATCGACCACGTCGCCACGGTTCGTAACGCGCGCGGCGGCGCTCATCCCGATCCGGCCCGCGCGGCTGAGGCGGCGCTGGCGGCGGGGGCCGACGGCATCACCGCCCACCTGCGCGAAGATCGCCGCCACATCACCGACGCCGACATCGACGTGCTGACGGCCCTGTGCCGCCGCGCGGACAAGCCGCTGAACTTCGAGATGGCGGTGACGGAGGAGATGCTGGCCATCGCCCTGCGCCACCGGCCGCACGCCGCCTGCCTGGTGCCCGAGCGGCGCGAGGAAGTGACGACCGAGGGCGGTCTGGCCGTCGCCGGTCACGAAGCGCGCATCGCCCCGGTGGTGAAGGCGCTGTCGGACGCCGGAATCCGCGTCAGCCTGTTCATCGAACCGTCCGAGGATCAGGTCGAGGCCGCCGCCGCCGTCGGCGCCCAGGTGGTCGAGTTCCACACCGGCCGCTATTGCCACCTGACCGACCCGGCTCAGCGCGCGGTCGAGTTCGACCGTCTGGCCGCCGCCGCCGCCCAGGCCGACATTCTGGGGCTGGAGGTCCATGCGGGCCACGGTCTCGACTACGCCACGGCAGGCGATGTGCTGGCCGTTCGCGAGATCGTCGAGCTGAACATCGGCCACTTCCTGATCGGCGAGGCGGTCTTCGTCGGCCTGGACGCCGCCATCCGCCGGATGCGCGCGGCGATGGACGAGGCGATTTCAGGATCGGGGTCATGATCATCGGCGTCGGCGCCGACCTGTCGGACATCCGTCGCATCCAGGCGTCGCTGGACCGCTTCGGCGACCGTTTCAAGCAACGCGTCTTCACCGAGCTGGAGCGCACCCGTTCGGACCGCAAGGCCGACCCGGCGTGGAGCTACGCCAAGCGGTTCGCCGCCAAGGAAGCTTGCGCCAAGGCCCTGGGCACCGGCATGCGCTCCGACGTCTACTGGCGCGACATGGGGGTGGTGAACCTGCCGTCTGGTCAACCGACGCTGGCCCTGACCGGTCACGCGGCCGAGCATCTGGCCCGCCTGACACCGCCGAGCCATGAGGCGCGCATCCACCTGACCCTCAGCGACGAACACCCCTACGCCCTGGCCTTTGTGGTGATCGAGGCCCTGCCCAAGGCTTGACGCCGCCGCGAAGGTTGCGGTTCCTTCATCATCCAGAGTCTTGCTCGCGGCGGGTTCAGCGACTACGCCTCGACCTTCAAACCCCGCGTTCGGCGGGGGATTCGAGCAGACGATGAGCGACGACCCCAAGGCGAACGGCGGAGCAGCCGACCCAGCCCTCGATCCGGCTGACCAACGGCCGATCTGGAGCGACGACGGCGACGCCCCCTTCGACATGGGGGACGACCCCGAAGCCCTCGACAGCGAGACCCCGATCTATGCGCCCCGGCGCGCCAGGAAGGCCAAGCGAGTGAAGAAAGAAAAGTCCGCGAGCAACGAAACGGTCGAGATCATCAAGACCGTCGTTTTCGCCCTGCTGATCGCGCTGGTGCTGCGGGTGCTGCTGTTCCAGCCCTTCACCATCCCGTCCGCCTCGATGGAGCCGAACCTGTACGAAGGCGACTACATCGTGGTGTCGAAGTGGTCGTACGGCTATTCCAAGCACTCGATCCCGTTCAGCCCGCCGGTGTTCAACGGCCGCATCTTGGGCAAGGCGCCGGAGCGCGGCGACATCGCCGTGTTCAAGCTGCCGCGCGACAACAAGACGGACTACATCAAGCGCGTGATCGGCCTGCCGGGCGACAAGGTGCAGATGATCGCCAACAAGCTCTACATCAACGGCGCGCCGGTGCAGGACGTGGTGGTCAGCCGCGCCCAGATGGCCGACATGTTCGGCCCGCGCGCCGTGACCCAGCTGCGCGAGACCCTGCCGGGCGGCCGCACCTTCATGACGCAGGACTTCGGCCCCGGCGGCGATCTGGACGACACCCCGCTGTATGAGGTTCCGGCCGGTCACTACTTCATGATGGGCGACAACCGCGACAATTCGATCGACAGCCGCGTCGAGATGTCGGCCGGCGTGGGCATGGTCCCGGCTGAGAATCTGGTCGGCAAGGCCGAGATCATCATGTTCTCGTGGACGCCGGGCGCCTCGCTGTTCAACCCGGTCAGCTGGTTCGCCAATGTGCGCTTCAGCCGGTTCTTCAAGATTCTCGACTGATGGCCGGCGGACGCACGAATGTGCGCGCCGAGGCCGTGGCGGCCCTGCGCCAGCGCCTGGGGCATGACTTTGAGGACGCCTCCCTGCTGGAGCGCGCCCTGACGCACTCCAGCGTGGGCGAGGGGGCGGGGCCGCAGACGCCTGCCGACAATGAGCGGCTGGAGTTCCTGGGCGACCGGGTGCTGGGCCTGCTGGTCGCGGATCGACTGGTACGCGACTATCCGTCAGCGGACGAGGGGCAGCTGTCCGCCCGCCTGCACGCCCTGGTGGACAAGAGCGCCTGCGCCCGCGTGGGCGAGCGGCTGGGCGTGGGCGACGCGCTTCGCCTGTCGCCCGGCGAGACCAAGACGGGCGGCCGCAGAAAGGCCGGAGTCATCGCCGATGCTGTGGAAGCGATCCTGGCGGCCGTCTATCGCGACGGCGGTCTGATCGCCGCTCAGACCGTGTTCGAACGCGCCTGGGCCGAAGAATTGGCCGCGCCTCCGAGTGCGGCGGTGACCAACCCCAAGTCCGCCCTGCAGGAATGGGCGCAAGGCCAGGGCCGACCGCTGCCGACCTATGAAGTGGTCCAGCGCACCGGCTCGGATCACGCGCCGACCTTCACGGTCGAGGCGACGGTGACGGGCTATGAACCAGCCCGCGCCCAGGGACGTTCGCGACAGGAGGCGGAAAAGGCCGCCGCCATCGCCCTATTGAAACGAGAAGACGTAATTTGACCGAGACCACCGAAACCACCGAGATCACCGGCCAGCGTGCGGGCTTCGCCGCCATCATCGGCGCGCCCAATGCGGGCAAATCGACGCTGGTGAACCGGTTGACCGGCTCCAAGGTCTCCATCGTCACCCAGAAGGTCCAGACCACGCGCTTCCCCGTGCGCGGCATCGCCATCAAGGGCGACGCCCAGATCGTGCTGGTGGACACGCCCGGCATCTTCACGCCGCGCCGCCGTCTGGATCGCGCCATGGTCGCATCGGCCTGGGGCGGGGCGCAGGACGCGGACGTGGTCGTCCACCTCATCGACGCCCAGTCGCACATCGACGCTGAAGGTCGCGAGGGCACCGCCGCCGACCGCCGCTCGGCCGAGGACACCGAGACCATCATCGCCAATCTGAAGGCGACCGACACCAAGGTCATCCTGGCGTTGAACAAGATCGACGGGATGCGCCGCGACACCCTGCTGGCCCTGTCGCAGCGCCTGTTCGAGACGGGCGTCTATTCCGAGGTCTTCATGATCTCGGCGCTCAGCGGCGACGGCGTGGACGATCTGAAGACGCGCCTGGCCCTGGCCATGCCCGAGGGGCCGTGGCTCTACCCCGAGGACCAGTCGGCGGACGTGCCGCTGCGCGTCCTGGCCGCTGAGATCACGCGCGAGAAGGTCTATCTACGCGTGCACGAGGAACTGCCCTATTCGGCGGCGGTCGAGACGACCTCGTTCGAGGACAGACCGGATGGTTCGGCCCGCATCGAACAGACCATCTATGTCGAGCGTGAAAGCCAGCGGCCGATCGTTCTGGGCAAGGGCGGCCAGACCCTGAAATGGATCGGCCAGAAGGCGCGCGAGGAGCTGATCGAGATCCTGGATCGGCCCGTTCACCTGTTTTTGACCGTCAAAGTCGATCCCAAATGGCAAGACTCAAAGGCATTGTACGCCCAGTTCGGCCTGGAGTTTGACGTCTAGTCTCGTGTTCATCGTTCCCAAGACCGCGGGCGGAAGGCCCTGGTTCCTCGGTTCCCTCGTCGCCGCCGGCCTGATCTCGGCCGGGGCGGGCGCGTGGTTCGTGAAGGCTGTCGCGCCGGAAACCCAGGCGGCCGCCGTCTATCGGACAGACCTGCCCAAGCGTCCGCCGGTCGAGGTGGTCGAGGCCCTGCCGCAGTTGAAGGAACGTCTGGACCACCTGGCGGCCAGCAAGCAGTTCACCGGCGCCGTCCTGGTGGCCCGGGGCGATCAGGTTCTGTTCCGCCAGGTCTACGGCAAGGCGAACTATGAGCAGGACACGCCCTTCGCCCTGGACACCCGTTTCCGTCTGGCCTCGGTGTCCAAGCAGTTCACCGCCGTCGCCGTTCTGAAGCTTCAGGACGAGGGCAAGCTGTCGGTCGACGATCCCGTCTGCAAATGGATCGAACCGTGCCCCGACGCCTGGCGACCGCTGCGTATCCATCACCTGCTGTCGCACACCTCGGGCATTCCGGACGTGATGGCCCAGGCCGAGTGGGGCCGTATCCGCGTCACCCACCGCACGTCGCAGGAACTGACCGAGACCTCGGCCCGCTATGGCCTGCAGTTCGAGCCGGGGACGAAGGTCCGCTACAACAACGCCGCCTTCAACCTGGCGGCCGAGATCGTGTCAAAGGCCAGCGGCCAGCCGTTCGAGACCTATATGGAGCAGGCGATCCTCAAGCCCCTGGGCATGAAGGACACCGGCTCGGACGTGAATGACGACGCCCAGGGTCTGGCCATGGGCTACGGCCTGTTTCCGGCGGGCCTGACGCCGCAGCCCATCGCCAATGTCAGCGTCGTGGCGGGCGCCGGGGCGCTGTATTCGACGCTGGACGATATGCTCGCCTGGAACCGGTCTCTGCATCAGGGCCACGTCCTGAGCGACAAGGCCTATGCTGACCTGATCGCCGACCATGCGCCGGACGACATGCCGGAGCGACGCGGCCCGCACCGGGCCTATGGCTACGGCATCTACGTCAGCGCCCTCGGCGAGCGGACCTCATCGCCGTTCAGCGATCGCCAAATCTACCACACCGGCAGCTGGGCGGGTTTCCGCAACCTGGTGTCCTATCAGCCCGATCAGGACGTGACGGTGGTGGTGCTGTCGAACAACTATCACCTGCGCGACTTGGTGCTGCTCATCAACCAGCAGGCCATGGCCGAGGCTCTCGGCCGCCCGTTCCCCGCCGCGCTCAGCCGCTGAGGCTTAGGCGCAGGAAGCTCATCAGGCGCGGGTCGTCGCAGTGGGTCACGTTGACCCGCATGAAGCGGCTGGCCGTCTGTGAGGGACTGAACACGTCGCCGGGCGCCAGGACGACGCCCTCTTTCAGCGCGGCGCGAGCCAATTCGGCGGAATCGATCTCGCCTGGCAGTCGGCACCAAAGATTGAAGCCGCCGCGCGGCTCGATCCAGGGTTCGACGCCGATGGATCTCAGGCGGGCGATCACCTCGCGACGCTTGCGCGCCAGGCGTCGATGAACCTCGTCCAGATGCTTGCGATAGCCGCCCCCGGCCAGGACGTGGGCGATGGCTTCGGCCGCCACGGGACTGGCGCCGACAAAACCCGTCGCCACCTGAAGATCGGCCAAGTCCGAAATCCGGTCGACGCGCGCCGCGATGTAGCCGCAGCGCAGGGAGGCCGACAGCGTCTTGGAGAAGCTGCCGATGCGGATGACCCGGTTCAGCCCGTCCAGCGCCGCCAGACGGGTGGTGGGCTCGGGCTCCAGATCGGCGAAAAGATCATCCTCGATGATGGTGAGGTCATGCGCGGCGGCCAGATTCAGCAGGCGGTGCGCCGTCTGGGGCGCGATGCCGGCGCCGGTCGGGTTCTGAAGTCCCGCGTTGGTCAGATAGAGCCGGGGCGACGCCTGTTTCAGTACGGCTTCGAACCGTTCGACGTCAGGGCCCGTGGGCGTGTAGGGGACGCCGACGACCTGGACCTGATGCGCGCGCAGCAGGGCGCGAAAGTTGAAGTAGCAGGGATCGTCCACCACCACCGTATCGCCGGGCCGCAGCAGATAGCGGCACGTCAGATCGACCGCATGGGTGCCCGATCCGGTCAGCAGCACCTGATCCTGGCCGAGTTGCAGCCCTTCGGTCGCCAGCCGGCCCAGAAGGATGCGGCGCAGCGCCCTCGAGCCGAGCACGCCGCCATAGTCGGTCAGAAGGGCGTCGTCCGCCCGAGCCACGGCGCGCAGGGCCTTGCGCAGCGCCTCGGTCGGCATCCAGTCCGCAGGCAGCCAGCCGCAGCCGGGCTTGAGGGCCTCCGGCGGCGCCTCCAGCGACTGGCGCGACACCCAGAAGGGGTCGACGGCGCGGTCGTGCAGGCTGGGATCGACTGCAAAACTGAGCGGGGGCAGGGCGGCGCCCGAGACATAGAAGCCTGATCCCGGCCGGGCGCGGATCAACCCCTCGGCCGCCAGCCGGTCATAGGCCTCGACGACGGTTGAAGGCGAAACCGCCATGGTCTCGGCGAAACGCCGGATCGACGGCAGGCGGTCGCCGGGGGCCAGGCTGCGCCCGGCGATACGCGCGCGGATAGCCTCCATGACCTTTGTGGTGCGTGTGCAACGTGACAACCGTGTCGGCTCCATAACCCATACAGTTTGTCAGAAGTGTATCGATCTGTGGCTGCCTTCGCCAGCGCCGCGCGTCCAATCAGGCGGCGAAGAGGAAGACGGAATGGACACGGCGAAACAGAAACGCATCGACGGCCTGATCTGCGGGCTTCTGGGGGTTGTGATCTTCAGCGGTTCGCTGCCCGCGACGCGGGTGGCGGTGGCGGACCTGTCGCCGCTGTTTTTGACGGGCGCGCGGGCGGCCATCGCAGCGGCGCTGGCTGGGCTGGTGCTGTTGGCCACGCGGCAGGCGCGGCCGGATCGGCGCGATCTGATGTCGCTGGCGGTGATCGCGGTCGGGGTGGTGGTCGGTTTTCCCCTGCTGTCGGCCCTGGCCCTGCAGCACATGACCTCGGCCCGGTCGATCGTCTTCATCGGCCTGTTGCCGCTGTCCACGGCCATCTTCGGCGTCATGAGGGGCGGGGAGCGGCCGCGCCCGCTGTTCTGGCTGTTCTCGGGTCTGGGCAGCGCCACAGTGATCGGCTTCGCCTTCAGCAGCCACGGCGACGGATCATGGACCAGCGACCTGCTGATGCTGGCCTCCATCATCATCTGCGGCCTGGGCTATGCCGAGGGCGGCATACTGGCGCGGCGTTTTGGGCGGCTGGCAGGTCATCTGCTGGGCGCTGGTGCTGTCGGCGCCGATCATGCTGATGGTGGCGGCGTTGGACCTGCCCGCCGACTGGAGCGCCATCGGGGCGCCTGCGTGGACCGGTCTGGCCTATGTCTCGGTCTTCTCGATGCTGGTCGGCTTCATCTTCTGGTATCGCGGCCTGGCGATGGGCGGCATCGCCAGCGTGGGGCAGCTTCAACTGCTCCAGCCCTTCTTCGCCCTGGCGCTGGCGGGGCTGGTGCTGCACGAGGCCGTGCCGTGGACCATGGTCGCGGCCGCCGCCCTGACGGTGGCCAGCGTCGCCGCGGCCCGCCGCTATGCTTGAGACGGGCGGGTCAGGCCTTCATCGACCCCGTTTCGATGAAGCGTTGGTGCCACGACAGCGCCTCGGTCAACAGGTGGGGCGATTGCAGGCCGTAGGAGCTTTTCAGCGCGCGGTCGTAATAGTCCTTCAGCGCGTCGCGATAGTCGGGGTGGGCGCAGTTGGCGATGATGACCTGGGCGCGCTGCTTGGGCGACAGGCCGCGCAGGTCGGCCAGGCCCTGTTCGGTGACGATGACCTGAACGTCCTGGGTGATGTGGTCGACGTGGCTGGCCATAGGCACGATGGCCGAGATCTTGCCGCCCTTGGCCGTCGACGGCGTGACGAAGCAGGAGATATAGGCGTTGCGCGCAAAGTCGCCCGAGCCGCCGATGCCGTTCTGGATGCGCGACCCCATGACGTGGGTCGAGTTGACGTTGCCGTAGATGTCCGCCTCGATCAGGCCGTTCATGGCGATGCAGCCCAGACGGCGGATGATCTCCGGGTGGTTCGAGATTTCCTGCGGACGCAGGATGATCTTGCCGCGGAACTGCTCCATGCGGCTGTTCAGATCGGCGGCGGCCTCGGGGCTGAGCGAGAAGGCGGTGGCCGAGGCGACGGTCAGCTTGCCAGAGTCCAGCAGGTCCAGCATTCCGTCCTGAAGCACCTCGGTATAGGCGGTCAGGTTTTCGAACGGGCTGTCAGCCAGACCGGCCAGCACGGCGTTGGCGACATTGCCGACGCCCGATTGCAGCGGCAGCAGGTGGGCGGGCAGGCGGCCCAGCTTCACTTCGTGCTGCAGGAACTCGATCAGATGCCCGGCGATGGCCGTGGCGTTGGCGTCCGGCGCGGCGAAGGGCAGGTTGCGGTCGGGGCTGTCGGTCTCGACGATGGCGGCGATCTTGGACGGATCGACGCGGAAGACCGTCTCGCCGATCAGGTCGGTCGGCTTGGTCAGCGGGATCGGCACGCGCGCAGGCGGCAGGGCCGTGCCATAATAGATGTCGTGCATCCCCTCCAGCGCCGCGTTTTGCCAATTGTTGACCTCAAGGATGATCTGGTCGGCGCGGTCCAGCCAGGTCTTGTTGTTGCCGATGGAGGACGAGGGGATCAGCGCCCCGTCCTCACGGATGCCCGAGACCTCGACCACCGCCGTCTCCAGCGGGCCGAGGAAGCCCTGCCAGGCCACCGGCGCCACCTGCGACAGATGCATGTCCAGATATTCCATCTCGCCCTTGTTGATCTTCTCGCGGGCGATGGGGTCGGAGTTGTAGGGCAGGCGGAACTCGATGCCGTCCGCCTTGGCCAGCGCGCCGTCCAACTCGGGCCCGGTCGAGGCCCCGGTCCAGACCTTCAGCTTGAACGGATTGCCAGCTGCGTGCTCGGCCTCGATCCGCTCGGCCAGGGCCATGGGCACGACCTTGGGATAGCCCGAGCCGGTGAAGCCGCTCATGCCCACGGTCGAGTTGGCCGGGATCAGGGCGGCGGCGTCCTGGGCGGACATGATCTTCGACTTGAGGGCGGCGTTACGGACGCGGGACATCGCTAACCTGACGACTGGAGCCGGGGAGGGCTCATGGAACGACGCGGACATAGGCGCCGCATCATCCTGATTCCAATACGGCTTTGGTCGTAACAGTCCGTGATCACAATGGCGTTAGCCGCCGGGTTTCCAGTCCGCCGTCGGGTTGGTGTTGACCATCCAGGGGATGCCGAACCTGTCGGTGAAGCTGCCGAAACCGGGAGACCAGAAGGTTTCGGCGAAGGGCATCGACACCTTGCCGCCTTCGGACAGGGCGTCGAAGACCTGTCGCGCCTTGGCGAGGTCGTCGGTGTGATACGACACGTCGAAGCCGTTCTTGGGCTTGTCGATGTTCGGCGCGAACTCGGGCGGCATGTCGGCGCCCATGATCGCCTGGTCCCCGACCTCCAGCCAGCCGTGCATCAGCCAGTCCTTGTATTTGGGATCGACCGGCATGTCGGGCGGGCCGTCGCCGTACGGAAAGGCGGCCGTGACCTTGCCGCCCAGCACGCGGGCGTAGAACTCCAGCGCTTCGCGGCACTGGCCCTGAAAGCTGAGGCTGGTGACGATCTTCATAGGATCCTCCTTCGCATGGAGCCGGAACGCGTCAGGCGGGCGAACGGCTCCAAGCCCTTCTCCCCTTGCGGGAGAAGGACAGCGCTTTCGTCTGCGCGGGAACAGGACTAGAACAAAGCCATGATCACCGCCTCCCTGATGATGCTTCAACTGTCCGCCGCGCCCGCAGAGACCGCGCCGATCGAGCGCGCGCTGGACGCCATGCACGCCGCCGCCTCGGTCGCGGACGGCGAGGCCTATTTCGCGACCTTCACGCCGGACGCCCGCTTCATCGGCACGGATGCGGCCGAGCGCTGGACCCTGCCGGAGTTCGGCGCCTACGCCATGCCCTACTTCTCGCAAGGCAAGGGCTGGACCTATCGCCCGACGGCGCGGACCGTGACCATCGCCCCGATCGACTGCCGCTGCGTCGCCTGGTTCGACGAGGTGCTGGACAACGACGCCTATGGGACCACGCGCGGTTCGGGCGTGCTGCGTCTGACCGACGAGGGCTGGAAGATCGAACAATACGTCCTCAGCTTCGCCGTACCGAACGACACGGCGCGCGCCGTCGTCGACGCCATCAAGGCCGACTGATGGAGGTTCAGGACGACGCCTTCGTGTTGTCGGCGCGGGCGCATGGCGATACGGGGGCGGTGGTCGATCTGCTGACCGAGCGTCACGGCCGTCGCGCCGCCTATGTCGCGGGCGGGGCGTCGCGCCGGATGCGGCCTTTCCTTCAGCCCGGTGCGCGGGTCGTGGCCGATCTGCGGTCGCGGACGTCGGATC
>WPCJ01077013.1_pt1 | contig 14501 bp, 15 predicted proteins | sample 5399831 | NCBI WGS metagenome assembly WPCJ01 (sample SAMN12869470, study PRJNA574797) | sludge metagenome | isolation source: wastewater treatment of pH10 | place: China:Beijing | collected 2019-05-20 | reverse complement strand
GATATTTTTAGAAAATAAAAATAATCCTGCAATTATTGTCTTTCTCATTTTTAATTAAATTTTATGGGCAAGATGGAGTTGAAAAGCATTTCCACGATCCATCAGAATATACTTTTAGACATTTTACATTAAGATCATAAACAATCATTCCTTCTTGCGGATTAGTAATTCCTGTAAGTTCTGAAGTAGTGACTCTGGTAAGAATAAAGCCTTTGGTGGCAGACTCTAGTACCATATGCGCCGATTTTCTGATCATAGGCCAGTTATCATTATTATTTTGTCCGGCTCTCATCAAAGATGTTATACCAAAATTGCTGTCTATACCCGCAGATGTAAAATTCCCATTATTATAACATACACAATCTACAACGTTAACTGCCACTGTATTTGATGTTACTGTTCCACAAGAACCACTTATAACAACGTAATAATATACATTTCCCAGTGTTGAGGAAGATGGTGTATAAGTACTTGATGTAGCGCCAGCAATTGGAGTTCCTCCGGTAGAGCTGTTTGTTAAATTACTATACCATTGATAAATAAGATTTGTACCATTAGCAGATACAGTAAGTTGTACGGAAGCATTGTTAAGGCAAACAGTTTGATTATTAGGTGAAAGTTGCGATGAAATTGAAGTAGTTGTACCTGTTGTTACCGCAACGGAAGATCCGGCAGGGTGATAACAATTTCCTACGTTATTAAAATAATATGGGGTGTACGTTCCTGAACTTATTGTTCCACCGCTGACATTTGTACTGCCCTGAAGCCATCTTAACTGCATGTTGTTAGGTGTTCCGCTGGATACTACAGTTGAAAGGCTGGAACTTACAGTTCCAGAACTACAAGCAGTATAATTTGCAGTATTTGTATTAGGAATTGCATAGCCATACAAAGTAGGATTATCTATGTATGTATTAGTTCTTCCATTAGTGTTTCTTAAGTATATTTTAAAGACATACGATCTTCCTGGTAAAAGTGTAAAAGTTATATTTGTATTGTTGATAGTGCTGCTAGTAGCATTATCAGCTATCAGATTGGTTGTTGTAATTGTCGATTCATCATAGACGTCTAATTTATAATTATATCCTAAATTGCTGTCATAAGAGTTGGTTCCGAAAGTCCCTACAACACCGATTCTGAATCGGTTTAACCTAATTAATGGGCTGTTTATAGCCATACTTACACGAAAACTAAAATATTTACTATTCTGGAAAGCACTAGTTATACTACTAATCCCGAAATAAGTCACGCTGGCACTCGTGAGTGTGTTATTTAATGTTGTACCAGTCAGACCGGTATTACCATAGCCTGAAGATGTCCCTTCGGCCACTTTAATATCTTCAGCATTATAAAATGCTGCATAATTGTTGGGAGTTTCTCCGCCATTTAGATACCGATTAGAGGAATTGTCAGCATTATAATCTATCATTCCTTGCCCATTCCCGGTACTTCCCTGGTCTATTGCGCACATAGTTTGAGCTCTCAATGTAGAAGAAAGTAACATAATGTATATTAAGTATATTCCAAAATTGTGTGCTTTTATCATTTTTTATGAATTAAAGATTAGTTAAATAAGAAGTCAGCTTAATAATCTTCTGCAATACATTATCGTAGTTTAATTCTCTTTTTATCTGTTTAAAGAGACCGGAGTTATTCCTAAATAATGAAGATACTTTGCAGAGGTCTGGATTCTGTTCAATAAATTTTATGTACTACTTTCTGCATTCCAAAAAAGTATTCAAGTTTTGATAAAATAATCTCAAGTAATTTTCATAAGAGATGAAAATCCAAATGTTAAAACTTTAGGATGTCCGTCAAAATCCTGAGACAACTTCTGCAGTATAAAATGCTGCATACTTGTTTGGTGTTTCTCCGCCATTTAGATACCGATTAGAGGAATTGTCAGCATTATAATCTGTTATTCCTTGCCCATTCCCGGTATTTCCTTGGTCTATTGCGCACATAGTTTGAGCTCTCAGTGTAGAAGAAAGTAACATAATGTATATTAAACATATTCCAAAATTGTGTGTTTTTATCATTTTTTATGAATTAAAGATTAGTTAAATAAGAAGTCAGCTTTAATAATCTTCTTTAATACATTATCGTAGTTTTATTCTCTTTTTTAATCTGCTTAAAGAGACAGGAGTTATCCCTAATAATGAAGATATATACTTTGCAGATGTTCTTTGAAGTAGGTCTGGATTTTGTTCAATAAATTTTATGTATCTGCTTTCTGCATTTAGAAAAATAAAATCTTCGCTCCTTGATAAATAATCACCAAGTAATTTCATAAGAAGTGAAAATCCAAATGTTAAAACTTTTGGGTCTTTCTTCATGTATAGCAGTATTTCACTAAAATTGAACTTATAAAAAATACAATCCTCTAAACACTCATAATTTAATATTGTGGGCTTATTTAAAATTAATGCATGGTAATCACCAAAGAAATTATTTTCTTTTCTGATAAAAAGTGTTCGATCCCTCTCATAATCATCACTCTTGGTATAATATGCTCTTACAAGACCTTTTTTTATGAAATATAAATGTCCGTCAAAATCCTGTGGTTCAATAAATATAGTGCCAGAACTATACTCTAAAATTTGTATCTTTCCTGGATAATCATAAATATCTTGGTAGTTGATTTCATCATAAACATTGGAGATTGTCCTGGCGATTTCTTCGCGCGTTTCCATAGTAATTAAGGTTTAAAATAATTTTGTTCAATTATTGGAATATTAATTTTTTATATCAGTACTTCATCAATTAGCTTTTAATTTTTTTGTAGGATCATATTAGCATAGATTATCATTCTATTCGCACATACATCATATATATCTAAATTTATGTCAAAGGTTATTAGTAATGAATCGATTTTAGTAACATTTATTTATATTTCAGATCTTTTAGCATTTTAAACTGAGTACTATTAATCTATATCATAATAAAAATACAAGTATATTCTGCATAGTTTTTGATGTTATAATATCTATCAAAACTTTACAATTTCCTTGAAAAATTATTAGAATTTGTTACGGATTTCCGGCCAATTGCTGAGTAATAGAGGAAGTAACTTTTAGTAGTGTTTTTGCATCATTCATTTCAAAGTATTTTTCACAAAGAAATAAATTAGTGTGAAACAGTAAATTATCTTTTGATAATTCTATATTCCTAATTTCTTTTATTGATTATTAACTTATTTTTCCTATTTAAAGTTTTGCTGATTCTTATGGTATGAAAAAGAAAATTATAGTTGATGCATGATATAATCGAGGTTGAATGACAATATATGTGAGGCCGTCCACCTTCATCAAGTGTAAAGTATACGTGATTTCTGACGAGATTTTTAATCTATCAATTTTCAAAGGAAAATAGTTTGTATCTGTTGAATTCTTTAACAGGCAATTGAAAGATGAAATGAAGTTCGTTGTTTTGAATGATGATTCCTGTAAATTTTAGATATGAAGATCTAATTCCAAATCAAATGGCAGCTTTATTTTTTATCCCGATTATTATTCCTGCGGGTAAGGTTTTCTCTAAGTTAGGTTTATATCTTCTTCATATACAAAAAAAACCGGAAAGAAAAGTGAATTATCACCTTTTTCCGGTTTTGTACCCAGGACCGGGATCGAACCGGTACTCCTAAGAACTGGTGTTTGAGACCAGCGCGTCTACCAATTCCGCCACCTGGGCTTGCTTTAAATTGGTGTGCAAATATATGTCAAAAATTATTGATTCAGAAATTTTTTTCAAAGTTTTTTCAAATTTAAAATTCGATTTCCAGACTGTCATAAGCAAGATGTACATTATCAGGAAGTTCACTTTCGACTTCTTCATGAAAACCCAAATGATGACTGATATGGATAAGGTAAGTTTTCTTTGGCTTCAGCTCTTCAACCAGTTCAAGAACCTGTGGTAATATGAAATGCGAGTGGTGAGGATCTTTTTTTCTGAGACAATTAATGATGAAAAAATCCAGATTTTTCAGTTTTTCTTTTTCTTTATCATCAATTTTACTCGCATCTGTTATGTAAGCCAGATTTTTGAATTTAAATCCCAGAATATTAATCTCAGAATGAATAATATCAATTGGTTGAACTTCAACTTCGTCAAAAAGAATAAAATTATTCTCGATTTCAAATAAATCAAAACTTGGCGCGCCAGGATATTTATGCTCAATAAAAGCATAAGGAAAACGATCCTTGATTTCTCCTGCAACTCGTGAATTACAATAAATTGGCATTGATGATCTATTTTTAAAAATCAGTGGTCGCAGATCATCCAATCCGATAATGTGATCGTTATGCTCATGTGTTATCAAAACCGCATCGATTTGCTCCTCGTTATTCATCAACATTTGTTGGCGAAAATCTGGTCCGCAATCAATCAAAATCTTCTTTCCAGAGTCGGAAGTGATAAGAGCAGAAGTGCGTAAACGTTTATCTTTTTGGTCTTTGGAGAGGCAAACCGGATGATGGCTGCCAATAACAGGAATGCCTTGAGAAGTACCGGTGCCTAAAAATTTTAAAAGCATTTTTGTTTTTGCTGTTATTTTGGTAAATTTACAAAATAAATCTAATTCTTCGTGATAAAGCCAAAACTTACCCCTAAGCAGAAAGCATTAGCCATTAATTTAGATTCATCCATCTACGGAACTTTTGCGGAGATAGGAGCGGGTCAAGAAACTGTAAGGCATTTTTTTCGTGCCGGCGGTGCCTCTCAAACCATTGCAAAGGCAATGTCTGCTTACGATAAGGACTTTTCTGACGCTATTTATGGTAAAGAAACCAAAAACCGGTATGTAACGCAAAATCTTCTCAGAAAAATGTTGCGTTACGAGATGGCACTTATTGAAGAAAGAATCCCGAGAGAGAAAAATCCGGGCAAAAAATTCTTTTCCTATGCTAATACGGTTACAACCATTAATTTTGATAAAACATCAAAAGGCCATGGTTGGGTAGGAATCAGATATCAAAATAATGAGAACGAGGATTTTAATGAGATCGTTATTCATGTTAAATTCAAAGAAACTAATGCGACGCTGCAGCAGGAAACATTGGGAAGTCTTGGGGTGAATCTGATTTATGGTGCTTATTTCTATATTGATAATCCGCGCGTTTTGATAGAATCTCTTTATGATGATCTTTCTACCGACCGATTAGAAATTGATATGATCGATTTCAGCGGGCCGGCTTTCCAATATGTAGATAACCGTCTGATGAGTCTTCAGCTGGTAAAACTGGGTATGACTGATGCTGTGATCTTCAATTCCGAAGGTAATAATATGTTGCCCGCAGATATTCTTTACAAAAAAAATATTTTTGCAGTAAGAGGAAGTTTCCGTCCGGTAACAAGAGTTAATATCGATATGTTTGAACACGGATTGGAGATGTTCAACCAGGATAATGCGTGTGACCACGAGAACACACAGATTTTATTTGAAATTACGATTTCTAACCTTAGAGCTGCCGGTGATATTGATGAAAGAGATTTCCTGGATAGAGTCGATATCCTGGGAACTTTAGGCTATACCGTAATGATTTCCAATTTCTCCGAATATTACAGAATGGTAGATTATTTCTCAACCTTTACCAATCAGCATATTGGTGTTGCGATGGGCGTTAATAATCTTCTGGATGTTTTTGATGAGGAATATTATAAAAATCTTCCCGGAGGAATTTTGGAAGCCTTTGGTAAGTTCTTTAAAAAGGATATGCGTGTTTATCTTTACCCTTATAAAAATCCTGAAAACGGTGAATTGCTGACATCAGAAAATCTGAAGGTTCATGATAATCTGAAAGAATTATATAAATACTTCAAACTTAATAAGAGAATTGTGGATATTGCCAATCATAACCCAAAGTTCTTGGAAATCTATTCCCGCGAGATTCTCAAGAAAATTGTTACCCACGAACTGGGTTGGGAAGAAGAATTACCAAAAGGTGTTGCCGAAATCATAAAAGAGCGCGGCATGTTTGGCTACAAAGAATTGACATTTGAGGGATTAAATTAAACTTTATTATAACAGTTCTGGTTATAACATATAATAATTACAAAATGGTAGAACTTAGAAAGAGACTTTCGTTCATTTTAGAAAGTCCCGAACACGATACAAATTCAAAACTTCTGAAGATCTGTCAGGTTTTAGATAAAGAGATTTCTTATTATAACTGGACGGGATTTTATTTCAAGAACGGGGACAAGGATGAGTTGATTCTCGGTCCTTATGTTGGAGCGGAAACGGATCATACGATTATACCTTTTGGAAAAGGAATCTGCGGGCAGGTGGCAGTTTCCGGCGAGACTTTTGTGGTTCCTGATGTTTGGGCTCAGGATAATTATTTAGCGTGTTCGCTTGACACCAAAGCAGAAATTGTTGTTCCAATCTTCAAAAACGGAGAAAATATCGGTCAGATTGATATTGATAGCCACTCCAAAGATCCATTTACAAAAGAAGATGAAGAATTGTTGAACTGGCTTTGTGTAGAGGTTGCGAAGATTTTGTAATTGCTTTTTTCTATAAAATATTAAAGTCGCAATTATTGCGGCTTTTTTTATTGATTCATTCTATTCAAAAGAAGCCGATTTACCGGGCTTTTCACTAATTATCAATCATTAATTTCACTGATTTTTGAAATTATATTGTTAGCTGTAAAAATTATTTTATAGCTTTTTTGTAATTTTCAATTAAGAGATAAGGCAAAAGTTATTTTCGTTTTTTGATAAATGTCAAAGGAAACAAGGCCTTACATTCGGAAATTTGCACCAACAAACAGAACATAAAATGAAAACATTAAAGAAAATTGTCTCTTTTTCAATCATTTGTTTTCCTTTGGTTTTACAGTCACAATCTGCTCCAACATTACAAGAGCTGGTAAGTGCTGCAATGGCAAAAGATGCGGTAATTGAACAGCAAAACTTAGAGTCTAAATCCAATCTGCTGGACCAGCAAAAACTGAAAGATGTTTTTCTTCCAAAAATTGAATTTTCTGGAAAAACGGGTTATGTCAATGCAACAGCAAGACTTACCTCTCCGGAAATTACTCTACCAGCAATCCAACCTGTTTTTCCCGGGGCAGCAATCCCAAAAGGTAGCTTTAACAATAATTTCACCTTATCCGGTTTTGAAGCAGCGGCCAAAGCCGAAGCCAAAATTTTGATATACTCAGGTGGAAAAGTGAAATACCTGAAACAGGCTTTGATTGAAAAAAATAACGCCAGTCAGGCCCTACAGGCAAAAAATATAGATGAAGTGATAACCGAAATTTCGAAAGCTTATGATCAATTTGCACTAGTTGCAGAAAGTAAAAATGTACTGGATCAGGGCAAAAAAAGATTGAACATCAATAAAAAAACTGCCGAAAAAGCACTTGGTTACGGATTGATAACGCCGTATGATTTTAAAAAAATAGAATTGGCACAGGCCACTTTGGATTCTAAAATGGTAGAATATGAAGGCAAAAAAGAATTACTGATTACACAAATGCATATTTTGACAGGTATTGATAGGGATAGAATTGCTCTTATTAACCCAAATCTGGAAAGAATTGAATATCTGGATGATAATCAAAATATAGAAAACAGAGTAGAGCTGACAGCTTTAGATTTTGGCATGAAAGCAATTGATGCTAAAATAAAAGCTGAAAAAACCTGGTGGATTCCAAAAGTTCAGGCTTCCACATCATTATCATATCTGGGCTTCTATAATACCAATATTTCTTCTTCCAAAGAAATAATACCAGGCACAGGATCTTCATTAGACTATAAGCTGACTAATCTGAATTTATTTCCAATCTTTCAGGCAGGTATAGGCTTCAAATGGGATGTTTTTGATGGGAATGAAGGAAAGCACGAAATCGAAAAAGCAAAGATTGAAAAGGAAATCCTGGAAAGTAAAAAATCGGATGCTAAGAAGAAATTGCAACTAAATCTTGCCAACAATCAGACCAACTACAATATTGCATTTTCTCAAATAGAATTGAAAGAGAAAGCGAGGCAAATTGCCAGAAATGCCTTAACCCAGGCCGAAAAAGAATTCAGATATGGCTTGATAAAATCCAGTCAGCTGATAGAAGCTGAAAATGATATGGAAACAGCAGAATTGGAATATCAGACCGCTATTTTTAATCAGAGAAGAGCCGCTGTAGAACTAATGAAGTCCACACAAAATCTATCAATTGAAAAACTTTAACAACAAACATTCGACATAAAATGCAAACTTATACTTTAAAATCTATCGCTATAGCAAGTCTACTTTCTTTAGTTGCTTGTAAAAATGAGAAACCTAATAAACTTATCGAAGGAAAAACAAAAAAGGAAATTATTTCCTTTGCTCCAAAAATCAGTGGTCGTATTCTAAAAATCTATGTAGAAGAGGGACAGACGGTCAAGGCAGGTGATACACTGGCAATGCTTGATGTGCCGGAAGTCTCTGCAAAAATTGCACAGGCAAAAGGGGCTACTGCTGCTGCCAAAGCTCAGGCGCAATTGGCAAAAAACGGCGCCACAGCAGATCAGCTTCGGCAGTTACGAGCCAAACAAAAGGGTCTGGCCGAACAATATGAATTTGCACAAAAATCTTATAAAAGAGCATCCAATATGTTCAAAGACAGTCTGATGTCACCCCAAAATTACGATGAAATTTTTGCAAAATATCAAGGTGCAAAAGCTCAGTTAGATGCCGTGAATGCGGAGCTACATGATGTAGAATTGGGAACCAGAGTAGAGAAAATAGAAATGGCCATAGGACAGGAAAATCAGGCAAAAGGAGTATTGCAAGAAGCTAATGTGGCCTATTCCGAAAGATATATCATTGCAACAAACGATATGGAAATTGAAACTATTTCTTTGAATGTAGGAGAGTTAGCGACCGCAGGATATGCATTATTCAATGGATATATACCGGGAACAACATACTTTCGTTTCACAATTCCTGAGAGTGGAATGTCCAAGTTTCATAAAGATTCAATTGTAAATATGAAATCTACCTATGGTAATCAAGAATTTTCAGGTAAAATAGTTTCCATCAAGCAATTGACAAAATATGCGGACATCACAACAGCTTTTCCGGATTATCAGCCGGGAGATGCAGTTTATGAAATAAAGGTAATCTCAACAGACAGAACAAAGGTCAGTGGACTTTTGGTCAATTCTAGCGTTGTTTTGAAGTAGTCTAAACTTACAAAAATGAAACAGTTAAGATATCTTTTGAAAAGAGAGTTTAAATTGTTCTTAACGAACAAAACAATGCTTTCTGTGTTTTTTATTGCACCGGTTTTCTACGCATTGCTGATGGGATTTACATACAAAAGCGGGAAGGTTACGGATATTCCTGTAATTGTGGTTAATTATGATAAAACACCGTTATCATACCAAATAATAGACATGCTGAATGATAACAAATCAATTAAGGTACTGAATTACGAAGAAGAACCGACTGTTATAAAAGACGAGGTTATAAAGACCGAAGCGGGTGCAGTTGTAATCATTCCGGAAAGATTTGAAGCTAATATTCTTCAGAAAAAATATCCCGAAATCAACGTGTATATTAATACTTCTAACGTGTTGACTGCCAATTTTGCTTCAAAAGCTATTCAGCTGACTTTGGGAACTTTTTCGGCAGGTGTAGATATAAAGGCTTTGCAGAAAAAAGGAATGAGTGCAGAACAGGCAAAAATGAATATTGAGCCTTTCAAAGCAAACTATATTACACTTTTTAATACAACAGGTAATTATCTGGTTTTTATGTGGCCGGCTTTGATGGCAGTCGTTTTACAGCAAGTTATTCTGCTGGCAATGGCAGTTACCTTTTCTGAGGAGTTTAAAAGAGGATCCTTTATAAAAGATTTCGCGGGGAAACATAAGTATGCGGTTTTGGTTATGGCGATAAAATGTCTTCCTGTCTGGATTTTTTCTAATTTCAATATTCTGATATTCTATCTATGCAGTATTTATTTTAAAATTCCTGCACCGGAAAATGTCGCGAACTTCTTTTTATTGACTGCTGTATTTGTAGTTGCAGCAACCAATCTGGGAGTTTTGGTAAGTATTATCATCCCCGATGCACTCAAAGCGACACAAATTCTTATGGTAATTGCATCACCGGCGTTTATTATCAGTGGATTTACGTGGCCGACCTATGCAATGCCTTCATTTATCGCCAATTTTACCAATATTATTCCGCTAACGCCTTATTTAGAGGCTTTGAAGATAATGGTTGTAGAGAAAGGATCAGATTATCTCACCTATAAATATTTCTGGCATTTATTTATTTTAGGATGGGTTTATTTTATTTTAGGATGGATTGCTTTGAAGATAAAAATCAATATGTTATTCAAGGCTCATCATATTGTGGAAAATTATGAAGGTCAGGAAATTGACCCGGAATAAGTTTTCATTTGTTCTAATGTTTGTATGTGAGCGTTTCGGAAAATTTTGAAACGCTCATTTTTCGTATTTTTACGAAAAATAATCTATGGACATTCTTCTTGAGCTGGAAAAACATATAAAAATCGATACCGAAATAGAGCGTTTTTTTAATGAAGAATGTAATACTCAAAGTTTTGAAAAAGGTAAACTTCTTAGTCAGCAAAACCACTATAACAGAACTATTTTTTTTGTAAACGAAGGTTTGCTTCGGATGTTTTACTATGAAAACGGAAAAGACATAACGACTAATTTTTATTCGGAGGGTAAGGTTACTGCGAATCTTGATACACTTTTTAAAAATGAAGCCGCCAGAAATAATATAGAAGCGGTAGAACAATCGATCGTTACCAGCTGCAATTACGACAAATTAGAAAAATTATGTTCAGCATCGCTTACTGCGGCCAATTTCAGCAGGTACATACTTGGGAATCTGATGACGCAAATGTTAGCCCGAATTGTGTCGCTCCAGCACATGACAGCTAAGGAAAAATATAAACAACTTCTGGAGGAAAATCCGGATATTATTCTGCGTGCACCTCTTGGGATGGTTGCTTCGTATCTCGGCATTTCACAGGAAACATTGAGCAGGATCAGAAGCGAAATTTAGTGCTAATTTTAATTTACAAATCTTCTAACAACTCCCGATAATAATCCCCACATTTCGCCAGATGTGTTCCGTACCAGGAAAAAGCTTCGCCGTCAACTATTATAATTTTTTGATTTTGACAGACTTCCCGGATCTCGACAATATGTTTTTCTTTAAAAGGAAAAGGCTCTGACGACAGGAAAATCAGATCAGCATCCTTCAAATCTTCCAGCTGAACTTCCGGATAGCGATTCTGATTTTTGAACAGATTTTCAAATCCCAGTTCTTCCAGAATCTTCGAAATAAAAGTATCGCCGCCAACTGTCATATAAGGATTTTTCCAAATCAGATAAGCAACTTTTAAACGTTTCTCATATTTCGTAATATTAAAGGCTTCATATGTTTTCAGGTTGAAAAACTGAGCTTTTTCTTCCTTTCCGAATAGATGCCCGAGTTGTTTCAATAAGTAATAATTGTCTTCCAGCGTTTCGATATTCGTTACCAAAACTTTGAAATCCTTCATAAGTTCTTCCACCTGCTCTTTGATATTTTCCTCCTTATTGGCAATGATGAGGTCAGGTTCCAGAGCTTTGATTTTATCAATGTTGAGGTTTTTAGTTCCACCAATTATTTCAACTTTATCAACCCAATCTTTTGGATGGATACAGAACTTTGTGCGACCAACAATTTCATCAGTTGCTAAACCCAAATCAAACAAAGCTTCTGTGATCGAAGGAACTAATGAAATAACTCTCATAAATGACAAAAATTAATTTCTCGAGATGTCAGTCTGAGGCTCTCGAAGACTTTAAATATAAAAAAGCTCTCTCAAAAATAAGGAATTTTGAGAGAGCATATAATTTAAAAGACTAATAATTAATCTTCTTTCTTGGTCGTTTTTTTAGCAGCAGGCTTTTTAGCAGCAGGTTTCTCTGCTTTAGCTTCTTCTGTTTTTTCAGCAGCTTTTTTTGCCGGAGCTTTTTTAGCGGCAGGCTTTTTTTCTGCTTTTTCAGTTTTTTCTTCAGCTTTAGTTTCTTCAACAACTTCTGCTGCAGGCGTTTCTTCTGGTTTTATAAAGCTTTCAGGAGTGATATAACCAGCTTTTTGAAGCAAGTTGTACCATTGAGCCAATTTTTTGATATCAGACTCATAAACTCTTTCCACATCATAGTTAGGAAGAGATTCTGCCATAAAAGCTCTCAACTCCTCGCTGGAAGACTTGTGGTTGATGGTTGGTTTGTAGTCGTATTTTTTTGCAATATTCTCAAAAACTTCGAATAAAGGAACTTCTTTATCAAATGTGAACATAGCGATATTGTCAAGAAGACTTACCTGGCTGGAGTTGGAGATGCTCGCTTTTTTCTTAGTGGTGATGTCCTCAACGATAAAACCGTTTTTAAGCTGAGAAACCAATTTGAAAAGTCCCGGTTTTCCGGAGATTGAAATAATTTTTTCTAACTGCATTTTAATATTTTTCTTTAGTATATTTTTATTAGTTGATAGTGTCGGTTTATAGTTGTTAGCCTAAAATCTAGATTCTAGCATCTAACGTCTATTTTGGAAATCTCATTTTATAGCTGACGTTCACGTCCCCGTTAGCAATTTTCTGTAGTTTTCCTTTGACGATTTTTTTCTTCAAAGCGCTCAGGTGATCTGTGAAAAGAATGCCTTCGATGTGGTCATATTCATGCTGGATCACTCTGGCTCTGATGTCGGAAAATGTATCGGTATGTTTAACGAAATTTTCATCATAATATTCTATTTTGATGGTTGATTTTCGCTTCACATCTTCACGGACTTCCGGAATACTGAGGCATCCTTCGTTGAATTTCCATTCTTCGCCAGATTCTTCTAAGATTTTTGCATTAATGAAAACTTTTTTGAAGTCCTTCAATTCTTCAGCAATGTCTTCATAATCTTCATCATCAGAAAGAGGAGAAACATCCACAACAAAAAGTCTGATATCCAAACCAATCTGTGGTGCAGCCAAGCCAATTCCATTGGCACCGTACATGGTCTCGAACATATTGTCAATCAAATTTTGAAGCTCAGGATAATCTTTTTCGATCTCATGTGCTTTTTTTCTCAAAACGGAATCTCCGAAAGCTCTAATTGGTAAAATCATCTTTTTTGTTCTAAAAAATTTTGCAACAATATTGTTGCACTTACTTTGTCAATCAATCCTTTTTCCTGCCTCTGCTTTTTGTTCTTTCCGCTTTGGCTAATGAAAAAAGAAGCCATTTTGGAAGTGAAACGTTCATCCAGACGATTGATTTTCTTATCAGGGAAATCCTTCTCAAATACCGAAATAAATTTCTGAATATCAGTTTCGATTTCGGACATGTTTCCTTTCAAATCTGTGGGAAGTCCTATGACAACTTCGTCCACGTTATTTTCGGAAAAATATTTTTTCAAAAAATCTACAAGTTTTGAAGTCTCAACCGTTGTAAGCCCACTCGCAATAATTTGCAGGTCGTCCGTTGCGGCGATTCCCGTTCTCACTTTTCCGTAGTCAATGGCTAGGATTTGTCCCATAAGTGTGCAAATTTACAAAAATTTTCAGCTTATGGAAATTGGTTTTTTCTTCATTTAAAAATGAACCCTCCGGAAGTTTAAACTGGAGGGTTTGTGATGAATAATTGTAAAAATTATTCTTTTATAATTTTTTTTGAAATAACATTGTTGTCTGTTTTAACTTTTACAACATAATTTCCTTTTTCCAATTTTGATAAGTCAATATTCTTGCTATTAGAAATTTTTAGAACTTGTCCGTTTACATTATAGACTTCTGCAGATAAGAAAGGTTTTTTTGTGTCTATTGTAAGATTTTTCTTAACGGGGTTTGGATATATTGAAACTGCTTCTTCACTAGATGCGTCCTCTGCTGACAGAGTTTCATTGATGGAATAGACCAAATCATCGTAATATACAGACGGTCCAGGCTGTACCTGGCTTCCTTTTTTGTATTCTACGGCAAAACTTTTAACATTAGTCCAATTTAAAACAATATATTGATAATCAAAATTTGAAAGAAATGTTGTAGGAGGAAGAGACTTGGAGTATAAGACATTTCCGTTGATATCATATCCTTTTAAATTGAGGTATTCTAAATCATTAGTATTACTTATAAAACAATATATCCAGACTCCGTATATATTGATGTTTTTGGTTGTGCTGAGTTTTGAACTATACTCACTGGCGGTTGCGCCATGCCCTGTTCCACTTTTAGGATTGTAGTTTCTAATGTTATCCCAACCGGACTGATCCCAGCTCCAATTGTAACCATCTTCTGTCCAGTTTTTTGTACCAAACGGCTCATCAAAATTGAGGGTTAAATTTTGTCCCTTCGTTTCTATATTTCCAAATATTGTTAAACATACAACCAGCAGGAAACTTTTAAGCAGATATATTTTTTTCATATTAATAATTGTTTATTATGCTGTAAATCAGTAGCAATTTAACTTATTAATTTTTAGAATACAAAAAAATA
>WPCJ01129805.1_pt1 | contig 14510 bp, 13 predicted proteins | sample 5399831 | NCBI WGS metagenome assembly WPCJ01 (sample SAMN12869470, study PRJNA574797) | sludge metagenome | isolation source: wastewater treatment of pH10 | place: China:Beijing | collected 2019-05-20 | reverse complement strand
CCAGCACTACAGCGCCTATAAAGTCGCCGAGAACTTCAACCTGTTGGCGGCACTCGCGCCGGGGCGCGTGGATATCGGCATCGGCAAGGCGCCGGGCGGGATGCCGCTGTCGACCCATGCCCTGCAGGGAGCCTATGATCCCGCCCGCAAGCCGAGCTTCGACACGCAGCTCGTGGAGCTCGACGGCTTCCTGCGCGAGCATCATGACGGCAGCGACGCCGGCAATCGGCTCGCGGCCTTCCCGGCGCCGGCACAGCCCCCGGACCGCTTCCTGCTCGGCGCCAGCATCGAGAGCGCGCGGCTCGCCGCCGGTCTCGGCTGGGGTTTCGTCTATCCCGGCCATATCCATGGCGACGAGGCCGCCATGGGTGAAGCCCTGTCGGCCTATCGTGCCGCCGGCGGCACCTCGGCGCTGCTCGCCTTGGGCGTCGTCACCGCCGAGACCGATGATCTGGCCCGCAGCCTCGCGCCCGATACGCGCCGCTTCCGCGTGGATATCGAGAACGGCCAGGGCGTCAACGTCACCAGCCGCGAGCAGGCCCTCGAATACATCCGGCAGACCGGTTCGCGCGAATACCGCATCGAGGAGCGCAGCTCGCTGCTCCTGCGCGGCACGCCGGCACGGATCCATGCCGAGCTCAAGCGACTGCACCGGGCATTCGGAATCGACGAATTCATCGTCGACTGCCCCGTAAATGAAGGCGCGTGGCGCCTGAGGACGATCGAGCTTCTCGCGGCCGAGGCTCGCGCCTCGCTGGCCGCCTGAGCCGGTCAAAGGGGTTCGACATCATGATCACGCGAAGAACACTTCTGGGCGGAGCTCCAGGCAGCCTCCGGCACGGCCCTGCCGTTCATCTCCCGCGATCTCGGCGTCATCCATCACCTGACCGACCGCGAGCTGGTGATGAAGGACGGACGCGTCGTGGAGACCGGTGCGGTCGAGACGGTCTTCGCCGCTCCGGCACACAGCTACACCCGCGCTCTGCTCGATGCCGTGCCCGCCCTGCCCTGAGCAGCGCTGGCTACCGCGTCGGATCACCACCCTCCGTCGATCAACGATCAGGATAAGGACACTGAGATGTCGCCACCCACCAGCCGCCGCCTCAAGACCCTGATGGGCGCCTCCAACGTCATCGCGGCATCGAACGATGCCGATCCGGCAACCGGGGCGAAGCGCGCCGCCGCATTCGCCCGCAGGGCCGAGGCCGAGAAGATCTCCGGCCTCTTCACCGCCGACCTGCTGCAGATCGATCCGGCCGGCCTCGCCGGCACCGCCGGGGTGCAGGATCCGTTGATCGCGCTCGCCGCACTGAGCCAGGTCACCTCGCATATCGGCCTCGTGGCGACGGTCTCGACGACGTTCCACCACCCCTACAATCTGGCGCGCCTGATCGGCACGCTGGACCATGCCAGCGGCGGCCGCGCCGCCTGGAACGCGGTCACCTCCTCGGTCGGCGAGGAGAATTTCGGCTTGGACCTGCTCAGCCCCGAGGAGCGCTATGCCCGCGCCGCCGAATTCATCGAGGTCGTGAACGCTCTGTATGATGCGAACGAGAGCGATGCGGTGACGCGCAAGGCTTCCGGCGGGCTTGCTCTCGACCCAGCCAAGTTCCATCGCGTCGATTATCGCGGCCGGCACTTCACCGTTCAGGGGCCGCTCAACGTGCCGCCGCTGCCGCAGGGCCGTCCCGTGCAATTCCAGGCCGGCCAGTCTGAAGCCGGCATCAATGTGGGCGCCCGCTATGCCGAGGTTGTCTACACGTCGCAGCCGAAGCTGGAGGGCGCGCTCGCCTTCGTGACCGAGCTGCGGCGGCGCGCCAAAGGCTTCGGGCGCGGCGACAACCTGCCCTTCGTGATGAACTCGTTCCATTCGGTGATCGGGGAATCCGATGCGGACGTCGCCCGGCGCCTGAAGGAGAAGCATGAGCGCATCGATTACGAGCTCGGGCGCCTCAAGCTCGCCGACATGCTGGGCGGCGACATCGATCTCTCGGGCCTGCCGCTCGACAAGCCCCTGCCCGACAGCCTGCTGCCCGAGGTCACCAGCACCAACCGGCGTCGCGGGCGCGTCGAGATCTTCAGCCGCTACGCGAAGCAGGGCCTGACGCTCCGCGAATTGATCATCGAGGCGCAGGAGACGGGGCACTGGTCCGTCGCAGGCACGCCGGAACAATTGGTCGATGCGATCGAGGAGCGCTTCCGTGCCGGGGTGCTGGACGTCCTCACCCTCCACGGGCTCGGCAATCCCGACCAGGAGGACCTTCTCCTGAACGGCCTCCTGCCGGAGCTGCGCCGGCGCGGGCTCATCGACACCGGCTATGTCGGAGACGATTTCCGCTCGAACCTGGAGCTGCCCGCCCTGACGCCGGCTGTCTCATTGGCCCGCAGCGCCTGAGTTCTTCGACGGAGCGGCTCCCCAGCCGCTCCGTCACCCCGGTGCCGAGATTGCTTTTCTCTGCACGCGGCCCCGAAGAGAACGTTCATATTGAAATTATGATAAAACTTGATAGGAAAACTATACATTCAACGCATGGGTGAATCCGGTGCTGACCAACAAGGGCAAATACGGCCTCAAGGCGATCGTGCATCTTGCCCGGCTCGAAGCTGGCGAGACCGCGCAGGTCGCGGACGTGGCGCAGCGGAACAACATTCCGAAGAAGTTCCTCGATGCCATCCTGCTCGATCTGCGCAATGCCGGCTTGTTGCGCAGCAAGAAGGGGCCGGGCGGCGGCTATGCCCTGGCCAAACCGGCGCGATCGATCAAGGTCGGCGCCGTGATCCGGGCCCTGGAAGGCCCGATCGCACCGATCGCCTGCGCCAGCCGCTCCGCCTTTCGAGCCTGCGAAGATTGCGGCGACATCGACACCTGCCCGGTGCGTTCGGTGATGAGCGACGTGCGCGATGCCATCGCGGGGATCGTCGACAATACGACGGTGGCAGATCTGGTCCAGCGCTCGATCGCGCACGCGTCGCTTCATGCGGATTACGCAATCTAATTATCTACTAATTATATAGACAATAAAACTGCCGCCGCCTAAAACGCGCCGGCGGCGTCCGGAGCCGCATGAGGATGCGGTCACGAATGAATCAACAGTCTTCCCTTGCCGTGCGCGACATTCACGCTGACGCGTTCAAGGCGGTGATGAGAAACGTCGCGGGTGCCGTGAGCGTCATCACCGCGACCCATGAACAGCGCAGAGCGGGACTGACTGCGACCTCGCTGACGGCGCTTTCCGCTGATCCGCCGACCGTCATCGTCTGCGTCAACCGCAATGCCTCGGCCTGGCCGACGATCGAGGCTGCGGGCCACTTCGCGATCAACGTTCTCGCCGCCCGGCACCAGAGCATCGCGGATCGCTTCGCCGGTCGCGGCGGCTTCAAGGGCGAAGCACGCTTCGATGAAGGTGACTGGGCGCGCCTGGCGACCGGTGCACCGACGCTCGACGGCGCCCTTGCCGTGCTCGATTGCGAGACCGAGGAGGCGATCGAGCGTCACTCGCACACGATCCTGATCGGCCGCATCAAGGCGATCCGGCACGCGCAGGACGAAGGCGCCCTGCTCTACTGGCGCGGCGTCTACGGCAAGCTGGACGAGAGCCTGCAATACGGCGCCGGCATCTAGATCAGCCGCTTCTGCAAGCGCGCGACATTCGAACCGGGCGAGATAACCGTCCTTGAAGCGGGGAGATGGCAGGCAACCGTCCTCTAAACCGGTCCAAATTTGCCAATCCGTTTCATTGACCGAACGCATCGACCGGGTCGATGATCGACGCAGCACGAGGGAGCTGCGCCATGTCCGTCCTCATCGTCCCCGGCCTCCACGATTCCGAGCCCGCACATTGGCAGAGCCGATGGGCCGCCGAGATCGAACAGGCCGAACGCGTCCAGCAGAAGAACTGGCACCAGCCGGACCTAGAATCCTGGATCGAGGCGCTCCATCGGCACGTGCTGCGACGCCCCGGTGCTGTTCTGGTCGGGCATAGCCTCGGCGCCACGCTCATCGCGCATCTGGCAGCCCGCCTTCCCGAACTGCCGATCGGCGGCGCCCTGCTGGTGGCGCCGGCCGATCCCGAGCTAAGAATTTCGAAAGTTCACGGCATCGCCTCGTTCGGCCCGTTGCCGGACGTGCCCTTCCAGTTCCCTGCGATCGTGGTCGCCAGCCGCACCGACCCGTACATGGCGATCGAGCGCGCGCGGATCATCGCCAACATGTGGGACGCCGCCTTCGTCGACCTCGGCGATGCCGGGCACATCAATGTCGCCAGCGGCCATGGCAGCTGGGCCGAAGGGCTGCGTCTGCTCGACCAGCTCCTCTGGCGGCGGAGCGCCGGGCGAGAGCATCAGGCCGTCCGGCCAAGCGCCCTATCCCGGTTGCATTGAAGTCGCTTGTTCATGTCCGCGTCGGACCGGGTTCTGCCGCAGGCTGCGACCTTCTCCCGAAGGCCGGTTTCGAAGACGGTCCTTCTTCCAACGGCACCCGGTCGATGCGGAATATCGTTTTCTGGGCGCCGGGCATGGCACGCGGCCCTGCCCTTCCCTAGCTGAGCAAGACCCTCCCCAGACTTGCCAGCAGGTCCTCCCATGCCATCGCCCCGACAGCTCCATCTCGGCGCCTTCATGCGCCCGGTCAGCATCCATACCGGCGCCTGGCGCTATCCCGGCGCCTATCCGGACGCCAATTTCAACTTCGCTCATCTCAAGCGGTTCGCGCGGAAGCTGGAAGCCGGGAAATTCGACGCCTTCTTCATGGCCGACCACCTGGCCGTACTGAACATGCCGGTCGAGGCCCTGAAGCGCAGCCATACCGTCACGTCGTTCGAGCCGTTCACGCTTCTGTCGGCCCTGGCCGGCGCGACCGAGCGCATCGGCCTCGTCGCCACCGCCTCGACCACCTTCGACGCGCCCTATCATGTCGCCCGGCGCTTCGCCTCGCTCGACCATATCAGCGGCGGCCGCGCCGGCTGGAACATCGTCACCACCTCGAACCCCGACGCCGCCCTCAATTTCGGCCTGACCGAGCACAAGGAGCATGGCGAGCGTTACGACCGGGCACGCGAATTCTACGATGTCGTCACCGGCCTGTGGGATTCCTTCGCCGACGACGCCTTCACCCGCGATCGCGAAAGCGGGCTCTATTTCGACCCCGACAAGATGCATGTGCTCGACCACAAGGGCGAGCATCTCTCGGTGCGCGGTCCGCTCAACATCGCCCGGCCCGTGCAGGGCTGGCCGGTCATCGTTCAGGCGGGAGCATCGGAGGCCGGTCGCCAGCTCGCAGCCGAGACGGCGGAGGCCGTCTTCGCCGCGCATCGCACGCTTGCCGAGGGGCAGGCCTTCTATGCCGACATCAAGGGGCGGATGGCGAGGTTCGGCCGCGACCCCGATCACCTCAAGATCCTTCCCGGCGTGCTCGTCGTCGTCGGTGACAGCGTCGAGGAAGCCCGCGAGAAGCGCGCCCTGCTCGATTCCTTCGTCCATTACGACAGCGCCATCGCCTCGCTGTCGATCGCGCTGGGCCATGATGCCTCGGGCTTCGACCCGGACGGGCCGCTGCCCGACATCCCCGACACCAATGCCAGCAAGAGCGGGCGCGAGCGCACCATCGCACTGGCGCGCGACGAGAACCTGACCGTGCGCCAGCTCGCCCAGCGCCTCGGCGGCTATGGCGGGCTCGCCTTCGTCGGTACGCCCGCGACCATCGCAGACGCCATGGAGCAGTGGCTCGTCGAACGCGGCAGCGACGGCTTCAACGTGATGTTCCCGTACCTGCCGGAAGGGCTCGACGATTTCGTCGACAAGGTCGTGCCGGAACTGCAGCGGCGCGGGCTGTTCCGGACGGACTATGCCGGTACCACGCTGCGCGACCATCTCGGCCTGCCGCGCCCGGCCAATCGCTTCTTCCCTGGGTCTTAGTTGAGAGTTCGAAGCTGGCACCATCCTGGGGCGACGCGGCCGGGCCCCAGCGCCGTTCCCAGCACACTGCCAAGACCGTGAAGGGCGAATTATCCCTTCGGGCCGGCCGCGAAAGCGAATCCTTGCTCCCAGGCGCATGTATTTGAAAATACATTCGATTGACTGAGGGCATGTAGAAAACAATGATTACTCACATCGTCATGGTTGAAATCATGGCGATCGCGGGATTTGTTGGAGCAGCTTGCACCGCGTCACCAATGCTAAAAGCACCACGCACATTGCCGTGGGCTCCTTTGCTTGAGGAAGACCCATGATTATCCCGTTCAACATCGTCATTCACGCCCTGCTACGCCTGTCGGCATTCCTGCACTGGACACGCACCGGCGAGACCCGCCGCCGCAGCAACAAGTAGCCGGTCGTCGCGCAGCGCGACCGAACACCGATTTTCCGACGCCCAAGGAGCTTCAGGTTGCGGCCATCGCTGGCCCGCGCCGACGCTCTCATTGATCCGAAGGCATGACCATGAGCCCGTCCGATTTCCACACACCTCACCATGGATGGCTGCCGCGCCATCGCGGCTCTGCCCCGGCTCGCGGACGTCACCTGCGTGCGGCCGTGACAGCCATCGCCCTTCTGGTTACCGGCTATTCCACCTCCGCCGCCGACAACCAGGCGGCAGGCAAGCCCGTAGCCGGAGGCACGCTGACCTTCGGCCTCGCGAGCGACACCGCCATTATCGACCCGTCGATCACCGGCAGCTCCATCACGGCGCTGATCACCCGCAACCTCGTCGATTCCCTCGTCGGCCAGGCGGAGGACAACAGGTTCACGCCATGGCTCGCCGAACGCTGGGAGGTGAATGCCGACAACACGGTCTACACCTTCCATCTGCGCCGCGGCGTGACCTTCAGCGACGGCACGCCGCTCGACGCCGCCGCGGTCAAGTTCAACTTCGACCGGATTCTCGACCCCAAGACGACATCGAGCTATTCCAAGTCCCTGCTCGGTCCGGTCGCGGAGATCGCGGCGCCAGACGCCACGACGGTGGTGATCTCCTACAAGCAATCCTTCGCGCCGCTGCTGCAGGGCCTGAGCCTGCCCTATCTCGGCATCCAGTCGCCGACCTATCTGCGCGATGCGAAGAGCACGACCAACACGGTCGTTGGCTCCGGCCCCTTCCTGCTCGAAAGCTTCACCAAGGGCAGCGGCAGCAGGCTGACCAAGCGCGCAGACTACAACTGGGGCCCGGGCTATGCCGCACATCAAGGCCCGGCCCATCTCGACGCCATCGTGTTCCGCTATCTGCCGGAATCCTCGGTTCGGCTCGGCGCGCTCAGCAGCGGACAGGTGCAGGCGATCGACGAGGTGCCGCCGGCCAATTTCCGCTCCGTCCAGGCCGATAATCGCCTTCAGGTGGTGACGCGCGAAAACCCCGGCGTGAACCGCTCGCTGTTCCTGAACACGAGCAAGGGCCCCTTCGCCGACGCCCGCGTTCGTCAGGCTTTCCAGAGCGCGATCGATGCGCCCAGTGCCGTCAAGGCTGCCTATTTCGGCAGCCTCAGGGCAGCCGACAACATCTTCGGCCCCTCCACGCTTTATTACGATCCGACAATCGCGAAGACTTGGGGCTTCGATCCGCAGAAAGCCGCGAAACTGCTCGATGACGCCGGCTGGACCACGAAGGACGGCGACGGCATCCGCTCGAAAGGCGGCGAACGCTTGAGCGTCCGCTTCGTCTACGATGCCGCGGCATGGGGGGCGTCGGACCTGACCGTGGCCCAGGCGGTCCAGTTCTCGGTCAAGAAGGCGGGTTTCGATCTGCAGCTCGACCCCGTCGATGCCGGGGGCTACACCGCCCGGACGGCCGCGAACGACTACGACCTCATCTCGCTCTACTATGTCCGCGCCGAGCCGGACATCCTGCGCACCGTCTTCCATTCGGCCTATATCCCGCCGAACGGCGCCAATAATGCGCGGGTGAAGAGCCTCGACGACCTCCTGACCAAGGCGATCGGCGCCTCCGGTGACGAGCGGCAGCGCCTCTACGGCCAGGCGCAGGCCGAGATCATCGGCCAGGCCTATGCCGTGCCGCTCTATGTCGTCGCCTATCAGCTCGGCGCCTCGAAGAAGCTGCAAGGCATCAGCTGGGCGACGAATGCGAAGCCGAATCTCTACGATGCCTGGCTGGCTCGCTAGCGTCTTACCCGCGGGGCTGCGGCGCCTCGGGGTGATCGTGGCCGTGCTCTGGGGCGCGGCCACGATCACCTTCGTTGCGGTCAAGGCGATCCCCGGCGATCCCGTCGCGGTGCTCACCGGGGGCGAGAACATCGTCGACGCCGCCGAGCGCGAGGCGCTCGTCCGGCAGTTCGGTCTCGACCAGCCTTTGCCCGTGCAATATCTGCGCTATATCGGCCAGGCCCTGCTCGGCGATTTCGGCGACAGCTATCAATACCGGCAACCGGTCATCGAGGTCATCGGCGAGGCGGCCGGGCCGACGCTCCAGCTCGCCGGCACCGCGATGGCGCTGGCTCTCAGCCTCGCCTTCGTCAACGCGCTGGCCACGGCCGGGCGGCGCAAGGGCTTGCGGACCGTCCTCGCCGGGCTGGAGCTCGCCGTGCTGAGCACCCCGGTCTACTGGGTCGGGCTCCTGCTCCTGACGGTCTTCAGCTTCTATCTCGGCTGGTTCCCGATCATCGGTGGCGAGGGCCTCCCCGCGCTCGTGCTGCCCGCCATTGCTTTGAGCCTCCCGCTCGCGGCCTTGCTGGGGCAGGTCCTGCGTGACGGGCTCGAAGAGGCGCTGCTTCAGCCCTTCGCCCTGACCGTACGGACGCGCGGCGTCAGCGAGACGCAGCTGCGCCTGCGCCACGCCCTGCGCCATGCCGCGCTCGCGGTCTCGACATTGACCGGCACGCTCTTCGCCGGCGTCCTGGCCGGATCGATCCTCACGGAAACCGTGTTCGGAAGAGCCGGCATCGGCCAGATCACCCTGCAGGCGATCAAGACCCGCGACATGCCCTTGCTGCTCGGGCTGGTGATGCTGTCGGCGCTGGTCTCGGTGAGCATCAACCTCCTCGTCGATGCGCTCTATTTGCTGATCGATCCGCGGCTGCGGAGGACGGCGCGATGAGCCAGGCCCTCGACGTCATCGCACGTGTCCGCAACGGCAACCGGGCCGGGAATCCATGGCGCGCGCCTGGGCTCATCATCCCGCTCGCCTTCGTCCTGCTCCTCCTGGCCGCGGCCGCGATGCCGCAATGGTTCACGGCGCTGGCGCCCGATGCGGTCGATACCGATGCGATCTTGCTGCCGCCCGGCCTCGGCCATTGGTTCGGAACCGACCAGCTCGGCCGCGACGTCTTCACGCGCGTCATCTACGGAACCTCGCAATCCCTGGGCATCGGCATCGGCGCGACGCTGATCGGCTGCGCCGGTGGCGTGCTGCTCGGCACGGCCGCCGGACTGGCTCCGCCCGTCCTGCAGCGCCTGCTCGTGCGACTGATCGACATCCTGCTCGCCTTCCCCGAAATCCTGCTCGCCCTGTTGATCATCGCCGTGCTCGGCCGGGGGCCGACGAACACGCTACTTGCCGTCGGGCTTTCCAGCATCGCGGGCTATGCCCGGCTGGTACGCTCGCAGGTGCTCCGCGTCTGGCAATCCGGCTATGTCGAGCATGCCGTGTCGCTCGGCGAGTCCACGCCGGCGATCATCGCCCGCCATGTCGTGCCCAATGCCGTCCGGCCGCTCGTCGTCCTGGCCACGATCGGCGTCGGCAATGCCGTGCTGTCGGCCTCGGCCCTGAGCTTCATCGGGCTCGGCGTCGTGCCTCCCGCCGCCGAATGGGGAGCCCTTCTGGCCGATGGGCGCAACTTCCTGGATACCGCGCCCTGGATCAGCTTCCTGCCGGCGACCGTCGTCGCGATCTCGGTCATCGCGATCACGATCCTCGGGCGGCGCCTGCAGCTCCTGCTCTCACAGGGGGGCGAGCCATGAACGTCCAGCTCGTAGGGCGGCAAGACGCTGTCTCGGCTGCGCCGGCCGCCCGCCCCGCCATCCTCGAGGTCGAGGATCTGCACATCGCCTTCCCGAGCCGGCTCGGACCACGGGAGGTCGTGCGCGGCATCTCCTTCACCATCGGCGCCGGCGAAATCCTCGCCATCGTCGGCGAATCCGGCTCTGGAAAGTCGGTGACCGCCCGCGCGCTTGTCGGGCTGGCGGGGTCTGGCGCTGAGCTGCGCGCGCGGTCGTTGCGCCTGTCGGGCCACGATGGCGAGGCCCGCTCGCTGACCGAGCTCTCGGAGCGGCAATGGTCGAAGATCCGGGGGCGAGAGATCGGCTTCGTGCTGCAGGACGCTCTCGTCTCGCTCGATCCCCTGCGCAGGATCGGCCGGGAAGTCGGCGAGCCGCTCCTGACCCACGGACTGGTTCCGCGCGCGGAGATCGGCAAGGAGGTCGAAACTCTGCTCGCCCGCGTCGGCATTCCCGATCCGACGGTCCGGGCCGCACAATACCCCCACGAACTGTCGGGCGGGCTGCGGCAACGGGCGCTCATCGCCTCGGCGCTGGCCGCACGCCCTCGCCTGCTCATCGCCGACGAGCCGACGACGGCACTGGATGTCACCGTCCAGCAGCAGATCCTCAGCGTCTTCCAGGCGCTCGCCAAGGCCGGGCACGGCATCCTGCTGATCACGCATGACCTGGCCGTCGCAGCCCAGCTCGCCGACCGGATCGCCGTCATGCAGAACGGCGAGCTGGTCGAAACAGGCCCGGCGCGGGAGGTCCTGCGGAAACCGCGCCATGCCTATACGCAGCGCCTGCTGTCGGCCGTGCCGAGCGCGGCGACGCGGGGCCGCTGGCTGTCCACATCCGGCACGCGGCCGGTCAAGGCGCAGCCCGAGCGTAGCCAGCCGATCCTCGCACTGCGCGACATCGCGGTGCGCTTTACCAGACCGGATCGCAGCGTGACCCATGCCGCGAACGGCGTCTCGCTCCACGTCTATCCCGGCGAGACGCTCGGCATCGTCGGGGAATCGGGCTCCGGCAAGACCACGATCGGCAAGGTCGCGCTTGCGCTGCGAAAGCCCGACGCAGGCGAGGTCCTCTTCCGTGGCCAGGCTTGGAGCCAGCTCCCGGAACGCGAGCGCCGGCCACTGCGCCGGCATGTCCAGACGATCGTTCAGGACCCGCTGAATTCCTTCGATCCGCGCTATGCCGTCGAGCGGATCATCGAGCAGCCGCTGCTCCTGCACACAGATCTCGGCAAAGCCGAGCGGTCAGCGCGCGTGCGGGAGTTGATCCAGCTCGTCAATCTGCCTTCGGATGTCCTCGACCGGCGGCCGACCGCCCTGTCTGGCGGCCAAAGGCAGCGCGTCTCGATCGCCCAGGCGCTCGCCAGCGAGCCTGATCTCCTGATCTGCGACGAGCCCGTCTCCGCGCTCGATGTCACCACACAGGCGCAGGTGCTCGATCTGCTGATCGCGCTCCAGAGCCGGCTTGGGCTGGCGATGCTCTTCATCTCCCACGACCTCGGCGTGATCCGCCACATGAGCGATCGCATCGCCGTGATGAAGGATGGCGTGATCGTCGAAACAGGCGCGGCCGAGGAGGTGTTCGACGCTCCGAAACACGACTATACGCGCCGCCTGCTCGAAGCGGTGCCGAGGCTTTAGCGACCTGGCCTGCCGCTCCCGCGGAGCCACGCGCCGCTGCCACCGCAGACAGATGCAATTCCAATCTCAAAGATTTATGATCCGGCCTGAACTATAAAACAAGAATATCTATCCCCATACTTCGCATTATTCGAAATATCGTTTGATTGACCTCAATATACCGACACCACAGACTCACGCGCTCGATGTAACCCCTATTCCGAAGGTGTCGCGATGACGAATTCTCCAGTCCGGTGGACGCGCAGGCAAGCAGCGGCTGCGCTTGGCGGGCTTGCGATCTCGATGGCGACCCTGGGGAACGCGCATGCGGCCGAAGGCCAGTTGCGCATCGCCAAGCAGTTCGGCGTCGTCTATCTGCTGCTCGACGTCGCCGCCGAGCAGAAGCTGATCGAGAAGCACGGCAAGGCGGCCGGCGTCGATATCAAGGTAGACTTCGTTCAGCTCTCCGGCGGTGCGGCGGTGAACGATGCCCTGCTGTCGGGCAGCATCGAGATCGCCGGGGCCGGCGTCGGCCCGTTGTTCACGCTCTGGGACCGCACCAAGGGCAAGCAGAACGTCAAGGGCGTCGCCTCGCTCGGCAACTTTCCCTATTATCTCGTCACGAACAATCCGAACGTGAAGACGATCGCGGATTTCACGGAGAAGGACCGCATCGCTCTGCCGGCAGTCGGCGTGTCCGTGCAGTCGCGCATCCTGCAATGGGCCTCGGCCAAGCTGTGGGGCGACACCGAATTCGCGAAGCTGGACAAGATCAGCGTCGCGCTGCCGCATCCGGAAGCCGCCGCCGCGATCATCAAGGGCGGCACCGAGATCACCGGGCATTTCGGCAACCCGCCCTTCCAGGAGCAGGAACTGGCCGAGAACCCGAATGCCCGCATCGTGCTCAATTCCTACGACGTGCAGGGCGGGCCAGCTTCATCGACGGTGCTCTACGCCACCGAGAAGTTCTACGCGGACGCGCCGAAGACCTACCGCGCCTTCCTCGACGCGCTGGACGAGGCCGCGAAATTCGTCACCGCCCATCCCGAGCAGGCGGCCGACATCTATCTCAAGGCCAATGGCGGCAAGGGCGACCGAAAGCTGGTGCTCGACATCGTCAAGAGCCCGCAGGTGACCTTCAAGGTCGAGCCGCAGAATACGCTCGGGCTCGGCCAGTTCCTGCAGCGCGTCGGCGCGATCAAGAACGAGCCGAAGGCGCTCTCCGATTATTTCTTCGCCGATCCACGGATCGCGGCGGGCAGCTGACGTTCGATGATTGTCGCTGCGCAGAATGAGCGGCAGCGCGCTGTGTCGCAGCGTTCGGCCGTCGACGCCGTGTCGCGGGCCTCATCCACGCTCGCCGCACCGCTGCCGCCTTCCCTGCTCCGCGTCGCGGATGTCAGCCTCGAATACCGCAGCGACGACAGGATCGTTCGTGCGACCCATCAGGTCGGCTTCGATGTCTACGAGGCCGATCGCTTCGTGCTGCTCGGGCCCTCCGGCTGCGGCAAGTCCACCTTGCTCAAGGCGATCGCCGGCTTCATCGCACCCGTCGAGGGCGATATTTCCCTCGCCGGCGCGCCGATCCGCGGCCCGGGTCCGGACCGCATCGTCGTCTTTCAGGAGTTCGATCAACTCCCTCCCTGGAAGACGGTGTTGCAGAACGTCGCCTTTCCGCTGATCGCCTCGCGCAGCCTGTCGCGCCGGGAAGCGACGGAGCGGGCGCGTCACTATGTCGAGAAGGTCGGCCTCGCGAAGTTCGCGAGCAGCTATCCGCACGAATTGTCGGGCGGCATGAAGCAGCGGGTCGCCATCGCGCGGGCGCTCGCAATGCAGCCGCGGATCCTGCTGATGGACGAACCCTTCGCCGCACTCGACGCCCTGACGCGGCGCAAGATGCAGGAGGAGCTGCTCGGGCTCTGGGAGGAGGCGCGCTTCACCCTGCTCTTCGTCACGCATTCGATCGAGGAAGCGCTGATCCTCGGCAATCGCATCGCCGTGCTCTCGCCCCATCCCGGCCGGCTGCGGGCCGAGTTCAACAGCCATGAATTCGATCTCGGCAGCATCGGCAGCGCGTCTTTCCAGCAAGCGGTCCGGCGGCTCCATGCCCGGCTCTTCGAAGGCGAGCCTGAACCGGACGCCGGCGCCCGCGACACCTCTCAGTCATGAAGCTCGCCGCCCCACCGATCCGGCCGGAATTCGACCGGCCGCTGCCGCCCTTCGTCGCCGTCGCGGTCGAGCGTCCACGCCCGCTGCTCGAGCGGCTCGTACGGCAAGGCTGGCTACGAAAGCTCCTGATCCTGCTCGTGCTGGCGGGGCTCTGGGAGGCGGCAGCGCGCTGGCAGGATAACGATCTGCTGCTGCCGAGCTTCACCGCCACGCTGCGAGCCCTTTTGGAGGGGCTGGCCAGTGGCGAACTCGTCGAGCGGGCGAGGCTGTCGCTGATCGTGCTGGCCCAGGGCTATGCGGCTGGCGTCGTGCTCGCCTTCGTCCTGACGACGCTCGCGGTCTCGACCCAGCTCGGCCGCGACCTGCTCTCGACCCTGACGGCGATGTTCAACCCGCTGCCCGCGATCGCCCTGCTGCCGCTCGCGCTCCTCTGGTTCGGGCTGGGTGCGGGCAGCCTGGTCTTCGTGCTGATCCATTCGGTGCTGTGGCCGCTCGCGCTCAACACCTTCGCCGGCTTCCAGGGCGTATCGGAGGCGCTGCGCATGGCCGGGCGCAACTACGGACTGACCGGGTTGCGCTACGTCTTCGGCATTCTCGTCCCGGCCGCGCTGCCGGCGATCCTGTCGGGCCTCAAGATCGGTTGGGCCTTCGCCTGGCGCACCCTGATCGCCGCGGAGCTCGTCTTCGGCGCATCCTCCGGCCGCGGCGGTCTGGGCTGGTACATCTTCCAGAACCGCAACGAGCTCTACACCGACAAGGTCTTCGCCGGCCTGCTGCTGGTCA
>WPCJ01096704.1_pt1 | contig 14538 bp, 11 predicted proteins | sample 5399831 | NCBI WGS metagenome assembly WPCJ01 (sample SAMN12869470, study PRJNA574797) | sludge metagenome | isolation source: wastewater treatment of pH10 | place: China:Beijing | collected 2019-05-20 | reverse complement strand
CCCCACCAGAAGTGCTCCAGCAGCGCGCCGCCGACGACGGGACCAAAGGCAGCACCGCCGGAAGCGACGGCTGCCCAGACACCGATGGCGAAGGCCCGTTCCTTCTCGTCGATGAAGGTCAGCCGGATCAGCGACAGGGTGGCCGGCATCATCATGGCAGCGCCCAGGGCAAGCAACGCCCGCGCCGCGATCAGCCATGCCGAGGTCGGGGAGAAGGCGGCGCCGAGCGAGGCCAGGCCGAACACGACGAGGCCGGCCAGGAACATGCGCTTGTGGCCGAGCCGATCGCCCAGTGTGCCGACACCTGGCAGCAGGCCGGCGACGACCAGCGGATAGGCATTGACGATCCAGAGCTTTTCGGTCGCCGTCGCCCTGAGGTCGTGCGTCAACGTGGGGAGTGCGGTGTAGAGCACCGTCATGTCGATGACGATCAAAAACAGCGCGCTCGACACGATGGCCAGAACCAGCCAGCGGTTGGACGGGGACATGATGGCTTCCTTCAGTGTACGTTCTCTCGCGGCCTTGAACGGCCACGAGCACGCATATAAATACGATCGTATTGAAATGGAAGGGGTCAGATGTCAGGAAGACCGCGCAGCATCGACCGCGACAAGGTCCTCGACGCCGCCGAGACGGTGGTGACCGAATTTGGCGCATCGGGGTTGAGCTTCGACGCGGTGGCGAAAGCCGCCGGTATCACCAAGAGCGGCGTGCAATATTGCTTCGGCACCAAGGACAATCTGATCCGCGCGATGATCGCGCGCTGGGCGGATGCCTATGAAACCAAGGTCGTGGAAGAAGCCGGGCCCAATCCGTCGGCGCAGGCGATGATCCGGGCGCATCTTTCGGTGACACGCGACGAGGACGAGGAAGAACACTCGCGTTCCGCCGTCATGATGACGGCGCTGCTGGAAGCACCCGACCGCGTGGCGGAGAGCCGGGAGTGGTACAACGGCTTCCTGGGACGGCTCGACCTGTCGAGGCCGGCGGACCGCCAGATCGCCGTGGCATTCCTGGCCGGCGAAGGAGCTTTCCTGCTGAGGGCACTCGGCCTGATCACCCTGGACGAGACCGATTGGCACGCGCTGTTCACGGATATGCTTAAGCTGACGCACACCGACGGACAGTAGGCCGGACCGCAGGCCCATCGCATCCGCGACTTCGGCTCTGGCGTTCCGGCAGCAGGATCGCCAGGAGTTGGTTCGGTCAGTCTCCTCGCCTATTCGGCTGCGACCGGGCGGTCCTTGTTCTCGTCGAACAGCGACGGTTGCGCGGTCCCTTCAACCAGATGGAGATCCGGTTTCTTGCCCTTGCGGACGAAACTCAGCAACCATTGCGACAGCCACTCCATGTACAGGTAGATCACGGGTGTGACGAACAGGGTGAGTACCTGCGAGACCATCAGGCCGCCAACCACGGCAACGCCCAGCGGCTGACGCAGCTCCGCACTGGCGCCTTCACCGATGGCGATCGGCAACGTTCCCATGATGGCGGCAAGCGTTGTCATCATGATCGGACGGAAACGCATGACGCTGGCCTTGTGGATCGCATCGCGCGCACTTCGTCCCTCGCGGCGCAATACCAACGCCACGTCGATCATCATGATACCGTTCTTCTTGACGATGCCTATCAGCATCAGAAGTCCGATGACGGCGATGACCGAGACATCCATTCCCGCCAGCCGCAGCGACAACACCGCGCCGAGCAGTGCCGAAGGCAGGCTGGTCAGGATGGTCAACGGATGGATGAAGCTCTCATAGAGCATGCCGAGCACGATGTAGATGGTCAGGATTGCGCCTGCGATCAGCAGCCCCTGGTTGGCGAGCGAATCCTGGAACGTCTTGGCCGTACCCGAGAAGGAGGTGGCAATCGTCTTCGGCACGCCGATCTCGGCCTTGAGCGCCTCGATGCGGGTCACGGTATCGCCGAGCGATATGCCCTGCGGCAGATTGTAGGAGATCGTCACCGCCGGCAGCTGGCCGAGCTGGTTGATGGTGAGCGGTCCTGCCGTACGGTCGACACGAGCGAAGGCGCCCAGCGGCACCAGCGAACCACTCGCCGTGCGGAACTGGATCGACAGCATGCGCTCCGGCGACCAGTCGATCTTCGGATCGAGTTCGGTGATGACCTGATAGCTGTCGGCAGCGCCGAAGATGGTCGTCACCTGATCGGTGCCGAAACCACCATAGAGGCTGTTCAGCAGAGTGTTGGTGTCGACACCCAGGGTGGCCGCCTTGTCGCGGTCGACAATCAGCGAAGCCTGCAGCGCGGTATTCTGCAAATCATTGTTGACGTCGGCGAACATCGCGTGATCGGCCTGCATCGCGTCCGTCAGTTTCTGCGCCCAATCATTGGTCTCGTCGGTCTTCAGACCCTGGACGACCAGCTGATAGGCACTGGCCGAAGAACGCGACCCCAGCCGCAGGTTCTGCACCGGCTGCATGAAGGTGCTGATGCCTGGTACGTCGGCGAGTGGACGCCTGAGGCTTGCCATCACGTCCGCCATCTCGGGCCGTTCGCTCTTCGGCTTCAGTTCAACGAACAGCGATCCCTGGTTGAGACCACCCGAGCCGAAACCGCCTCCAACCGTCGACGAGACATGCGCCACATAGGGCGATTTCTCGAAGACCTCGGCGACCTGGGCCTGCAGCTTCACCATCGCATCGAACGAGATGTCCTGGCGCGCACGGGTCGAAACGGAAATCTGGCCGATGTCCTCCTGCGGCAGGAAGCCCTTGGGTGAGACGGTGAACAGCCAGACCGAAAGCGTCGCGGTGCCGAGGAAGACCAGGAAGACGATCACATGATGTGCCAGGCACCAGGTCAAAACGCGATCATAGGCTCGTGTCAGCCAGCCATGCTGGTGCTCAGCCGCCTGCCCTGCCTTGTGGCCCTTCGGCAAGGTCAGGAGATGCGCCGACAGCATCGGCGTCAATGTCAGCGACACAAACATCGAGGCCAGGATCGCCACCGTCACCACGACCGCGAATTCGTTGAAGATGCGGCCGATGACGCCGCCCATCAGCAGAACCGGGATGAACACCGCCACCAGCGAAATCGACATCGACAGAATGGTGAAGCCTATTTCGCGTGAGCCCTTGACGGCGGCCTGGAAGGCCGGCAGGCCATCCTCTTCCATGTGCCGATAGATGTTCTCCAGCATGACGATGGCATCATCGACGACCAGACCCACCGCGAGCGTCAATCCCATCAGCGAGATGTTGTCGATGGAGAAGCCGAGCAGGAACATCACGCCCAGCGTGGCAATCAGCGAGATCGGCACCGCCACGGCCGGGATGATCGTCGCCGTCACGCGCCGCAGGAAGACGAAGATCACCAGAACGACCAGCCCGATGGTCAGCAGCAAGGTGAACTGGACGTCGTCGACAGCGGCGATGATCGAGGTCGAGCGGTCGTTCATCAGCTGGATCGACGCTGCTGCCGGCATCTGGTCTTCGAAGGACGGCAACATCGCCTTGACCCGGTCGACCACCTCGACGGTGTTGGCATCAGGTTGACGCTGCACGGCCAGGATGATGCCGCGCGTCTTGTCGAACCAGGAGGCCGAGGTCGTGCTCTGCACGGAGTCGATCACACGCGTGACGTCGCCAAGACGGACTGGGTTGCCGTTCTTGGTCGCGATGATGATCTTGGAGAAGGCGGCCGCGTCCTGCAGCTGCGTATTGGTGGTGATGGTCAGCTGCTGCTGGCTGTTCTGCAACACGCCAACCGGCGCGTTGCTGTTGGCTGACTGCACCGCTGCCTGCAACTGGTCGATGGAGATGCCGCGCGCGGCCAGCGCGGTCGGATCGATCTGGATGCGCACCGCGTATTTCTTCGAGCCCCAGACCATGACCTGGGCGACACCGTCGATGGTCGACAGCGAAGGCGAGATGACGTTCTGGGCAATGGCGTCGAGGTCGGTCAGCGGCACCGTATCGCTGGTCAGCGCCATCAGCAGGATTGGCGCGTCGGCCGGATTGACCTTCCTGTAGCTTGGCGGCGACGTCATTTCCGGCGGCAATTGCCGCTGCGTTCGCGCGATCGCCGCCTGCACGTCGGCCGCGGCGGCGTCGATATCGCGGTTCAGCGCGAACTGCACGGCGATCGAGGTCGAGCCCAGCGAATTGGTGGTCGAAATCGAATCGACACCGGCGATGGTGGCGATCTGCTTGATGAGCGGAACCGCGACTGATGTCATCATCGCGTTGGGCGATGCACCAGGCAGGGAGGCCGAAACATTGACGGTGGGGAATTCCGCGCTCGGAAGGGCAGCAACCGGCAGGAATTTATAGGCAAACAGACCGCCCAGAATGAGCGCGATCGACATCAGCAGTGTCGCGACGGGCCTGCGGATGCAGAATTCGGAGATCATGGTCGGTCAGCCCGCCGTTTCGTTTCCGTTTGCCTTGACGGCAGCCTTGGGAGACGTGCTTCCGCCAGTCCCATTCTTCCCGGCGCCTTCTGCTTCGCGCACTGCGGTACCAGGCTTCAGGCTCAACTGGCCGTCCACCACCACCTTGTCGCCATCCTGCAAGCCGCTGGCGATAGCGCTCTCATTCTCGTGGCTGATTGCCACCTTGACCGGCCGCGCTTCGACCGTGTTGTCAGCCTTGACGACATAGACAAACGAGCCTTGCTGGCTGGGTTGCACGGCTTGCGTCGGCACCGTGACGACCTGCGGCATGATACCGGCGTTGACCGTCACGTTCACATATTGCCCCGGCCACAGCTTGAGGTCGGCATTGGGCACGGTCGCCCGCGCGGTAATGGTACCCGACGCTGTGTCCACGGTGGAATTCACGAAATCGACCGTACCGGATCCGATCGGCGCCGGGGTGCCATCCTTGTGCAAGGTCACAGAAACCGAACCCGGCTTGGCCACCGCCTGCTGCAGCAGCGAAAGGTCGGCCTCCGGCAGATTGAAGGCGACACGCAGCGGGTCCATCTCGGTGATCGTCACCAGCGGCGTCGCTCCGGTGCCGGTGCTTCCACCGGCCGTAACGAGATCGCCAACACTGACGCTCACGGCCCCTAGCCGACCGGAAATCGGCGCGGTGATGGTGGTGAAGCCAAGTTGGACCTGGTCGGCATCTATCGCCGCCTGATCCGCAGCCACCGTGGCCTGCGCTGCCTTCTGCGCAGCCAAAGCCTGGTCATAGGCCTGCTGTGTGCCAGTCTGCCTGGCAAGCAGGCTCTTGGCCCGGTCCAGGTCGGCATCAGCGCTCGCCGCCAGGGCCTGATCCTTGGCCAGCGTCGCCTTGTCCTTCTCCAGTTGCGCCTTCAGGGCGCGATCATCGAGCGTAATGAGAAGATCGCCCTGCTTGACCATCTGTCCGTCCTCGACGGCAATGGTCATGACCTGGCTGGCGACGCGTGCATTGATGTTGGCGACAGCCGGAGACGCCAGGAAGCCGATGGCGTAGCGCTGGATCGGGAAATCGGTGACCTTCGCCATCGCGGTTGCCACGGTGACGGCATTGCGGCCGGCACCTTGCCCACGGCCACCTCCGCTATTGTTGCCGGTAGCGGCCTGGGCCGCGATTTCCTTTTCCCCGAACGGCAGCATCTGCCAGACTTTCGAGGCTTGGGCAGGCCACAGATAGGCCCCGGCAGCGACGACCAGAACGCCTCCGATGATCCCGACGAGTGCTTTGTTGCGAACCGTCAATGCGCCCTCTCGATCTAAGGTCAGGCCCTTGCCTGCCGGTCACGGCGCATCCGTATTCACCTCATTGGATGAGGTCGTGCGCGATGAATCCCAGCCTAAGATAGCGCAACTTCGCGACTGAAAATGGTCAAAACGCCTTCATTACAAAGATTTAATGCACTGCACAAACTCACGGCGGCGTGATCGGCGCCTCAGCGCAGCATCGGCCAGAGCGTCGCGGCAAGCGCCAAACCCATGACGATGTTGAACCATTTCAGCTTTACGGGATCCGACAGGAAGCCACGCAACGCCACGCCGAAGCCGGCCCAGCCCGAAATGGTGGGCAGGTTCACGATGGCAAAGGTGATGGCGATCACCGCCACGGAAAGGAATGGCCTGTCGGGATTGGTGTAAACCGCCATCGCGGTCACCGCCATCACCCAGGCCTTGGGGTTGACCCACTGGAAAGCGGCCGCTTCGAGCAGTGTCATCGGACGCGCCTTCTGCTCGCCACCGCTCCCCATCGAACGTGACGTCGCTATCTTCCAGGCAAGATAAAGCAGATATGCGCCGCCGGCGATCTTCAGCGCCGTATGCAACGCCGGAAATGCCGTCAAAGCCGCCCCCAGCCCGAGACCAACGGCAAGGGCCAGGATCAGAAAACCGACGCTGATGCCGACCATGTGTGGAATGCTGCGGGCAAAACCGAAGTTCACGCCCGAAGCCAGAAGCATGAAGTTGTTCGGTCCCGGCGTGACCGAAGTCACGAAGGCGTAGACGACAAGAGCGATAAACGTGTCGAAGGACATAACGAGGGTTCAATATGGTGCCGGCAAAACAGGTCAGGCTAGTTGACCTGTCTCCCGGTGCAAGTCACGGAAATTGTTGTCTCGGTGACAATGCCGCCGCGGCGGCGGCACGTCACATCCCTTGAGGTCCGCGGTTCATCGCCGCCACACCGGTGCGGCAGATCTCGACAAGACCGAGCGGGCGCATGATGGCGATGAACTGATCGATCTTGGAGCCCTTGCCGGTGATTTCGAAGATGAAATGCTCGGTGTTGGCGTCGATCACGCTGGCGCGGAATGCGTCAGCAAGTCTCAGAGCCTCCACACGGCTGTCGCCGGTTCCCGCCACTTTGACCAGGGCAAACTCCCGCTCCAGCGGCCGCTCCTGACCGAGTTCGGTCGAGCGCACTGTAAGATCGACCACACGATGCACCGGCACGATACGCTCGAGCTGATGCTTGATCTGCTCCAGCACATGCGGCGTGCCGCGCGTCACGATGGTGATGCGCGACAGGTGCTTCTCGTGCTCGGTCTCCGAGACGGTCAGGCTTTCGATGTTATAGCCACGGCCCGAGAACAGACCGATGACCCGGGCAAGCACGCCAGGCTCGTTGTCGACCAGCACCGACAAAGTGTGGTTTTCCGGCTTTTCCGTCTCCTTGGCGATGAAGTAGGCGGAACCGGTGGGTTGAAGGTGCTGTGCGTTCATAAGATGAATCTCGATTTAAGGAATCTACGCTAACTCGTTGATTATGCGGCGCGTGGCGAAGCCACGCTGTCCGTCACACCAGCTCCCGGCCCTTGGCGTCGATGGCATTCGCCACGGCTTCGTCGGTGGCCTCGTCCGGAAGCAGCATCTCGTTATGCGCCTTGCCTGACGGAATCATCGGGAAGCAGTTGGCAAGGTTGGCAACGCGACAATCGAACAGCACCGACTTCTTGACCGAGATCATCTCCTTGATGGCGTCGTCCAGTTCGTCCGGCTTTTCACAGCGGATGCCGTGGCCGCCATAGGCTTCGGCAAGCTTGACGAAGTCCGGCATCGCCTCCGTGTAGGAATGCGACAGCCGGTTTCCATGCAGCAATTGCTGCCACTGGCGCACCATGCCCATGTACTGGTTGTTAAGGATGAAGATCTTGATCGGTGCCTCGTACTGCACCGCAGCACTCATCTCCTGGATCGTCATCTGCACCGAGGCATCGCCGGCGATATCGATGACCAGCGCCTCGGGGTGTGCGATCTGCACGCCGAGGGCCGCCGGCAGGCCGTAGCCCATCGTGCCGAGCCCGCCGGAGGTCATCCAGTGGTTGGGTTTGTCGAAATGGAAATGCTGTGCCGCCCACATCTGATGCTGGCCGACCTCGGTCGTGATGTAGGTGTCGCGGTCCTTGGTCAGCTCGTAGAGCCGCTCAATCGCATATTGCGGCATGATCACATCGTTGCTCGGCTTGTAAGCAAGCGAGTCACGGGCGCGCCAGCGGGCAATCTGTTCCCACCAGGGATAGAGCGTCTTCTTGTCGGTCTTGGCGGTGGCGCGCCACAGCCGCACGAGATCTTCGAGAACCCGACCGACGTCGCCGAGGATGCCGATATCGGCACGCACGTTCTTGTTGATCGAGGACGGATCGATGTCGATGTGGATTTTCTTGGAGTTTGGCGAGAACGCGTTGAGACGCCCGGTGATGCGATCGTCGAACCGCGCGCCGACGCACAGCATGACGTCGCAGTCGTGCATGGCCATGTTGGCTTCATAGGTGCCATGCATGCCGAGCATGCCGAGCCAGTTCTTGCCGGACGCCGGATACGCGCCGAGCCCCATCAGAGTCGAGGTGATCGGGAAGCCGGTCAGATCAACCAGCTCGCGCAGCAGATGGCTTGCCTCAGGCCCTGAATTGACGACGCCGCCGCCGGAATAGATGACCGGCTTCTTGGCACCGGCCAGCATCTCGACCGCCGCCTTGATCTTGTCGAGGTCACCCTGGACCTTCGGCTGATAGGAAGTGCGCGGCGCTGTCTGCGGCGGCGTGTAGATTCCGCGGGCGAACTGCACATCCTTCGGGATGTCGACAACGACCGGCCCCGGACGCCCGGTGGTCGCGACATGAAACGCCTCATGGATGATGGCGGAGAGTTCATTGACGTCCTTCACCAGCCAATTGTGCTTGGTGCAGGGCCGCGTAATGCCGACGGTATCGCATTCCTGGAAAGCGTCCGAGCCGATCAGCGACGTCGGCACCTGCCCGGTCAGGCACACCAGCGGAATGGAATCCATCAGCGCATCCTGCAACGGAGTCACCGCGTTTGTGGCGCCCGGACCTGAGGTCACCAGCATGACGCCCGCTTTGCCCGTCGAACGCGCGTATCCCTCCGCGGCATGGCCGGCACCTTGCTCGTGGCGGACCAGAATGTGCTGGACGGCGTCCTGCTGGAACAGCTCGTCATAGATCGGAAGGACCGCGCCGCCGGGATAGCCGAAGAGATGCTTGACGCCGTTGTCGATCAGCGCCTGCACAACCATTTCGGCGCCTGTCATCTCGCGCCGCTCGCTTTGTCCGTTGCTCATGGGTCTCGTTCCGTCTTTTCTCTGCTTTTTCAAGCACTTGCTAGTAGTTTGATCATATTCCGGATAATAAAAAAGGCCCCCGAGGGAGCCTGTGTGTTGCGCATGGGAGGATTTCGCCCGGCGGTCACACCGCCTTGCCCACGCGCCTTCGTACGAGAATAATTGCCTTCTTCATGGTGGCGGACAATAGGTTGAGTTCGCCGACCAAGTCAACGGGCAGCCTGGTTTTTTTGAAACGATATGCCGCAACGGAAGATTTTCCGTACCAGGCACAGCGCGCTCTCTCGCGTCAAAACGGTACAACTCCTTGAAAAGGCGACAAACTATGGTGGGGCGTGACGAAAGCTGCGGTCTCTGCCGATACTTTCAATGACCGGTCGGGAGGATCGGCAAAGCCGCAACGACTATCACGTTTCCTTGGGAGGACCCCTCGCATGCTCGACAAGGCGCCCAACGCAAAGCTCGTCAAACTGCTCGCAGATTTCGGTGCCGCCCTTGCCGCCGGCGACGTCGAGAAGACGGTCTCCTTCTTCCAGGACGACTGCTATTGGCGTGACCTTGTCGCCTTCACCTGGAACATCAAGACCCTGGAAGGCCGCGACCAGATCCGCGCAATGCTGAAAAGCCAGCTCAGTGCGATCAAGCCATCGAACTTCGCGATCGCCGAAGGCGAAGATGCCACCGAAAGCGATGGACTGCTGGAAGGCTGGATCACGTTCGAGACGGAGGCCGCTCGTGGCTACGGCCACATCCGGGTGAAGGATGGAAAGATCTGGACATTGCTCACCACCGCGGCCGAACTGAAGGGACACGAGGAGAAGGCCGGTTTCACCCGCCCGCTCGGCGCCAGGCACGGTCAGGGCAGGAACAGGCCGAGCTGGAAGGAGGAGCGCGAGAAGGAACAGGCCGAACTCGGCTTCGCCACCCAGCCGCATACGCTCATCATCGGCGGCGGCCAAGGTGGCATCGCGCTCGGCGCGCGGCTGCGGCAGCTCGGCGTGCCAACCATCATCGTGGAGCGTAACGAACGCCCGGGCGATTCCTGGCGCAAGCGCTACAAGTCACTCTGCCTGCACGACCCGGTCTGGTACGATCACCTCCCCTATATCGACTTCCCGAAGAACTGGCCGATCTTCTCGCCGAAGGACAAGATCGGCGACTGGCTGGAAATGTACACCAAGGTGATGGAGCTGAACTATTGGTCCTCAACGGAGGCCAGGAGCGCATCCTATGACGACAGCAAGAAGGAATGGACCGTCACGGTGCGGCGCGACGGCCGGGATATCGTTTTAAAGCCTAAACAGCTTGTGCTCGCCACCGGAATGTCCGGCCGGCCCAACCTGCCGAAATACAAGGGCATGGAGACCTTCAAGGGCGACCAGCACCATTCCTCGAAACATCCGGGACCTGACAGATACGCGGGCAAGAAGGCGGTTGTCATCGGCTCCAACAACTCCGCCCACGACATCTGCGCCGCCCTTTGGGAAAACGGCGTCGATGTCACCATGGTGCAGCGCTCGACCACGCACATCGTGAAATCGGACACGCTGATGGAGGTCGGACTGGGGCCGCTCTATTCGGAACAGGCGGTCCAGAACGGCGTCACCACCGCCAAAGCCGACCTGATCTTCGCCTCCGTGCCGTACAGGATCCTGCATGAGTTCCAGATCCCGCTCTACCAGCAGATGAAAGAACGCGACGCCAAGTTTTATGACGGGCTGGAAAAGGCCGGCTTCATGCTCGACTGGGGCGACGATGGCTCCGGCCTGTTCATGAAGTATCTTCGCCGCGGCTCTGGTTACTACATCGACATCGGCGCCTCGCAATTGATCATCGACGGTGAGATCAAACTGCAGCGTGGCCAGGTTCAGGAGATCAGAGAACATTCCGTGCTGCTCGAGGGCGGCACCGAGTTGCCGGCGGACGTCATCGTCTATGCCACCGGCTACGGTTCGATGAATGGCTGGGCTGCCGAACTGATCAGTCAGGATGTTGCCGACAAGGTCGGCAAATGCTGGGGCCTTGGCTCAAGCACCACCAAGGATCCAGGACCCTGGGAGGGCGAGCAGCGCAACATGTGGAAGCCGACACAGCAGGAAGCGCTGTGGTTCCATGGCGGCAACCTGCATCAGTCGCGCCACTATTCGCAGTTCCTGTCCCTGCAGCTCAAGGCCCGGCATGCGGGTATTCCGACACAGGTCTATGGACTGCAGGAAGTGCATCACAAGGGCTAGGTGGTGCGCAGCTGCGGCACCAACACCCGAATCTCCTCGTTGCAGTGGCAGCGGCCGCACGAGCCGCTGTCACCCCAAACGTTTCTGGATCGCCGACTGCACCACCATGAGAGCCGATACGATGACGAGGTAGTAGACAAGGGCAGCGCAGTACCACTCGACGAAACGGAAGCTCGCAGCAATGGCATCGTTGACCACCGCCATGATCTCGCGCAGTGAAATAACGTAGGCGAGTGAGGTCAGCTTCACCAGATTGATGAACTCGTTGACCAGAGACGGCAACGCAATTCTCAGAGCCTGCGGCAGGATCACGAGGCGAAATCCCTGGATGCGTGTCAGGCCGAGGGCCTTGGCGGCGTCGTACTGGCCGGGACCGATAGCACGCAGCGCCCCCTTCATGATCTCGGCCATATAGGCGGCCGTCACCAGGCTGAACGAGATCGTGGCGGCAAAGAACGGCGTGTACCAGTTGGCCTTGAGCAGTGCCGGAACAAGTTGCGGCGCCCCGTTCCAGATCAGCAGCAGGACGAGCAGCAGTGGCGCCGCGCGAAATACCCAGACATAGACCTGTGCGGCGGCATTGCGGCCACGCCTCTGTGAATTCAGGCAAAGCGCTATCGGCAGGCAGGCGGCAAACGACAGCGCCTGCACCACGACCGACAGGAGCAAAGCGATGATCGCCCCCCATAGCATGGGTGGCGATGCTAGCGCCCTTAGGAAGAGGTCGACATCGAAGGTCATCGCCGGCAGCTTTTCGGGCCAGAAACGGTCAAGAGTCGTAATCCACGTCGAATACCGTGGGGTTCAGCCCGTACTTCTCTGCGAGCCGGGCAAAGAACCCCTCTTCGCGCAGTGTCTTCAGCGCCGCCTTGATGGCCTCGGCGTCGCCGTCCTTGCGCGCAACGTAGATGCCGTAGGTGAAATCTGACTGCCAGGTATAGGCGATCTTCAACTGGTTCGGGGCATTGGCGACGCGGAAGGCACCCTCCGCCTCCTCGGTCAAGGTAGCATCCGCACGGCCGACCAGGACCTGCTGATACGCGCCCTGCTGTGCCGGATAATTCTGGATCACCACTGCCGGCTTGCCGGTGGCGGCGAGTTCCTTGTTGAGCGGGTCCAGCCGCTCTTCGCGATAGTAGGTACCGGCTTCCAACGCGACGGTCCTGCCGCTCAGCGCGGCAGGCGCCGCGATCTCGGTATTGTCGGCCTTTGTGACCAGAACCGTTGCCGACTTCATGTAGCGCACGCCATCGTAGGTCTTGCGGCGCTCCTCATTGACGTAGATTCCCGAAACGATCATGCCGCAGCGGCCTGACCCAAGAGTTGGCAGCAGGCCAGCGAAGTCGGTGATGACGTAGGCTGTCTTGGCGCTCCAGGATTTGGCCAAAGCCTCGGCTATTTCTATGTCTATGCCGGACGGAGCTGCGTCGCCGGGATCTTTCTTGTAGGATAGCGGCGGAAACGCGGCTGTCGTGCAGACACTTATCGTGCCATCCGATACGAAGCTCGGCGCACCTGCCAGGGCCGCCTGCGTACCCATCAACGCGGCAGCTCCCAGGATGAAAAATCGGATCATTGCGTTCCCCTTTTTTGTTGTTTGTGTGTCGCGGCTAACCCACGCGAGCGACGATCCCGCCATAGGCCAGAGGATCGAAGGCAGGCATGATCAACGGATCGACATGGCCATCACGGCGGGCGGTGAGCACGTACTGCATCATCGCCTCGTTGCTCGGCATCTCGAAGACCTGCACGAAGTCATAAGGTCCCATGGTTGCGTAGAATGCGATGGAGCGGCCCCCCAGTGCGGCTACCCGCTCTTCACTGCGCTTTCGACGCGTGGCGCTGTCCGAGAGTTCAGCCAAGCCCTTGGCGGTCAGCCGCATCAGGGAGATGTAACGCTGCGGCTCGGAAACCAACTGTGCGCCAATGAGATCCTGGCTCATCTTGCCCTCGGCAGCTTGGCGAGCCCGGCGAGCACCGCGGCAGAATCGGCAATCGTACCGAAAATGCCGTTCTCGACGGTCACCATGTGCAGCGCCGCCTCATGCGCATACTGGTCGCCGCTGGCGCAGGCGTCTGAGATGGTCAGACACTGAAAGTTGCGATCGCATGCTTCGCGCAACGTCGTATGGACACAGACATCCGTCGTGCAGCCACTGAAGAGCAGATGGCTTATCCCCTGCGCGCGCAGGACATGTTCGAAGTCGGTATAGGTGAAGGCGCCGTTGCACGTCTTGTCGACGATGATGTCTTCATCGCGAACATCGATGTCTTTGACGATCTGGAAGCCAGGGCTGGACCGCAACAGCACCTGCGTCCCCTCCAGACCGTTGCGCTTACGCCGCCATTTTTCATAAGGCGTCATGTCGGCCATGTCGCCGCGATAGCCCTGGCGCGTGTGGATGACACGCACACCGGCGGCGCGGGCGGCAACAATCAGTTTGTTGACCGTCGGCAGGATGGCGCGCAATGGCGAGGGATCGTAGCCACTCTTGGCAAAATAGCCGGTGTTGGAGAGGAAATCTTCCTGCAGGTCGATAACCACCAGAGCAGTCGAACTGGCCGACAAGTTGCCGTCATAGGGAAAGTCGAACGGCTGGGCCGAAATCATGAAGTCCTCCTCGATCAGTGCTTTCCATTGGTAACAGGCAGGACCGTTTGACAAAAACGATTTATCCTGACCAAAATCGTTCAGAAAAACTCAACATTATGCAGTGTTGAGACGCTCAACGGGTACCTTGCCGATGGTCCGACCTCTGGCTTTTCTGCCCTACCTCAAAGTATTCGAAGCGGTATCGCGGCTGGGAACGCTACGCGGTGCCGCCGACGAACTTCATCTCAGCCCAAGCGCAATTTCGCTGCAGTTGCGCAAACTTGGAGATGCCACCGGCATCGTCTTGTTCGAGCGGAACGGCCGCAACGTGGCGCTGACCGAAGCCGGGCGGGATTTTTCCCGCACTGTCTCGCAGGCCCTGGCGCAGCTTTCGATGGCTGTGCGTGACTCCGGTCGACACGACGGCCATGCCCACGCGCGCTCGCTGTCGGTCTCGCTACCGACAGCACTCGGCGTTGCGTGGTTAAGCGGCGCCGTCGTCGAATTTGCCGAAAGCAGGAGCATTTCCAATCTAATCATCAACGAGGCGATCGTCGCGGATGCCGTTGATTGGGAGCGCAGTGACATCGCCGTCGTCTATGACAATCCGCCCTTCGCCGGCCGCTGGTGGCAATTGCTCTCCGAGGTGCAACTCAAGACCGTGTGTTCGCCGGTTTTGTTTCCCCGCCTGGACCTGCAGCATCGCGAA
>WPCJ01101617.1_pt1 | contig 14550 bp, 14 predicted proteins | sample 5399831 | NCBI WGS metagenome assembly WPCJ01 (sample SAMN12869470, study PRJNA574797) | sludge metagenome | isolation source: wastewater treatment of pH10 | place: China:Beijing | collected 2019-05-20 | reverse complement strand
ATCGACGTCGCGACGCTCTCCGCGCGGGACCTCGCCCGGGTCGGCGCGCGCGCCCACGCCGCCGGTCGTGTGTTGACGGACGATGAGCCCCTCTATCTGCGGAACCCGGATGTGACGCTGCCCGGTGCCCCGAAGAAGGTGGGGACGTGACCCTCCGCGACGCCGTGCCCGACGACCTCGACGCGATCATGATGATCGAGAACCGCTCCTTCCCGACCGATGCCTGGAGCCGGGAGACCATGGCGTCCGAGCTCGCCAGCCTGCACGGCCGGTACCTGGTCGATGAGCACGAGGGGAGTGTGATCGGCTACGGCGGGGTACGGGCCCTGCGTGGGAGCCTCGACGCCGATATCCAGACCATCGCGCTCCTCAGCGAGTACCGCGGCCAGGGCCGTGGCCGGGCGCTCCTGCGCGCGCTGCTCGCCGCCGCCGCGGAGCGCGGTGCCGGCGAGGTGTTCCTCGAGGTCAGGGCCGACAACCCGGCGGCCGAGGGCCTCTACCTCGCCGAAGGCTTCACCGAGATCGGCCGTCGTCCCCGCTACTATCAGCCGGATGATGTGGACGCGATCGTGATGCGCTTGGACCTGCGCCGCCACCCGGTCGCGCGAGACCAGTCCGAGGAGGCGACGGCATGAACGAGCCTCTGGTCCTCGGCATCGAGACGAGCTGCGACGAGACCGGCATCGGAATCGTCCGCGGGCGCACCCTGCTGTCGAACACGATCGCGTCGAGCATGGACGAGCACGCCCGCTACGGCGGCGTCGTGCCCGAGGTCGCGGCCCGGGCGCATCTCGAGGCGCTCCAACCCGCCATCGATGCGGCGCTCGCCGAAGCGGGTGTGGGCCTGGATGAGCTCGACGCGGTGGCCGTCACGAGCGGTCCTGGGCTCGCGGGCGCGCTGATGGTGGGCGTGGGCGCGGCGAAGGGCCTCGCTGTCTCGATCGACAAACCGCTCTATGCCGTCAATCACCTCGTCGGCCACATCGCCGCCGACATCCTGACCGGCGGCTCCGCACCGCTCGAGTATCCGACGATCGCCCTGCTGGTATCCGGTGGGCACACCTCGCTGCTGCACGTCCGCGATCTCACGACCGACGTCGAACTGCTCGGCGAGACCATGGACGACGCCGCAGGCGAAGCCTTCGACAAGGTCGCCCGGCTCCTCTCGCTGCCCTACCCGGGTGGTCCCGAGATCGACCGTGCGGCGGCCGACGGCGATCCGGAGGCGATCCGCTTCCCCCGTGGCCTCTCCCGGGCCTCCGATCTGGCGAAGCATCGCTATGACTTCTCGTTCTCCGGACTGAAGACGGCCGTGGCCCGCTGGGTCGAGCGGTGCGAAGCCGAGGGGGTCGAGGTCCCGGTGGCAGACGTCGCCGCGAGCTTCCGTGAGGCCGTCGTCGATGTGCTCGTGACCAAGGCGCTCGCCGCCTGCGCGGATCTCGGCGTGCCGAGACTGCTCCTCGGCGGCGGGGTGATCGCGAACCGGCGCCTGCGCGAGGTCGCCCTCCGACGTGCCGCCGAGGCCGGCGTCACCGTCCGCATTCCCCCTCTCTCGCTGTGCACCGACAACGGCGCCATGATCGCGGCCCTGGCGTCGGAGCTGATCTCCTCGGGGCGTCCGCCGTCGCGATTGACGTTCGGCGCGGACTCGACCCTTCCGGTGACCGAGATCCAGATCGCGGAGGGGGCGCCCGCATGAGCGACACCTCGGGCGCGGCCGAGGCGAAGGCCTCACCCACCCCGCCGACGCGCATCGAGAGCCCGAGCGAGCAGGTCGAGCAGCATCCGGCTGCGGCCGCGCGGCTTCCTGGAGCCCGCCGGGAGGGGTATGCCAAGTTCCCCACCGGCCCCGTCGGCATCGAACCCGTGGTCGCGAGCGGTCCCGACATCGACGCGCGAGACGACGTGGAGTGGGAGCCGTCGACCGATGCCTCGCCCATCGACGACACTCGACTCGCTCCGTGGGCACTGCTGGCGGCGATCGTCGCGCTCGGAGCCTCGTTCTTCGTCGGCTGGGGGATCCCCGTCGCGATCGTCGCGGTCATCGCCGCGGCCATGTCGTTGCGTCGCCCGGTCGAGAGTCGGGCGATCGCGCGGTGGGCGCTCGTGCTGGGTCTCTGTGCGACCGTCTACAGTCTGGGGTGGCTGGTCTGGGCGGGCATGCAGTTCGAGAAGCTCGGGTGACCGGATGCTCGACGCCGAGGAATCGGAGGAGCTGCGCTCCCTGCACGCACGGGCCTATGGCCGCGACTCCGCACTGACGGCCGCTGAGGCGGTGCGGCTCCGCGAACTCGAGGACCGCCGGCGGACCTCGGCCGCTGCGCCGAAGAGCGAGGAGCCGACGCAGCTCCAAGGCGCGGCGCACGTCGATGGGACGGACTCCGTCGGGCCGTCGCCGGGTGAGCGCCGCGATGAGCCCTCGCCGGCGGATCGGTCGGGAGGCGAGATGTCCGAGCCGATCGCGGAGGCACACGCCTCACCGGGATCGTCGCTACGGTCGTTGCTCGCCGTGACGCGATCGCACTGGCGACCGGTCGCCCTCGCCACCGTGGCCGTACTCCTGGTCGGGTTGGGTGTGGGGTGGCTCGCCTTCGGTCGGTCCCACGACGCACCCGTCGCGCTGTCCCCTGAGCAGCAGCAGTGGGAGGACGACCTCGTCGCGGGTGGGGACTACGATCCCGGCTCGGTCCGTGCGCTCGGGGTGGAGGAGGGAGCGGTCATCTGGACCGCGACGAAGGACGGTCGCGAGCGCACGTGTCTGATCCTGAGCACGGGCGATGTGACCCTGCCCAACTGCGACGAGACGGAGTCCGTGTCCGCGCAGGGCATCTACGGTTCGATCACGGTGCGCTCCGAAGAAGACCTGCAGCGGCAGATCAGCGCGCAGATGCTCTTCACCGCGTCGGGTGAGCCTGCCGTCGCGGTGAACTCGTACGACTACGATCCTACGCAGAGCGGGATCACGTATGCGAACGACGAGGAGTCACAGACCGCGGCGCGACTGACGCGCGAGGGCTTCGACGCCGGTTCCCTCTGGGTGGTCGGCTACGACGGTGACGTCCCGCTCTGGACGGCCGTGCAGAGCGACACGCAGAGCTCCTGCCTGATCTATGACGGATCCACCGACGATTCCCCGCAGACGTGCCTCGATCCCGAGACGATGCAGGAGCAGGGGGCGAGTCTGGTCCTCAACGTCGTCGACGCCGATTCCGGTGCCGTCACGCACTTCGAACTGGCCTCGAGCACGGGCCCCGGATACCTCGTCATCACCCATGAAGCGGACGCCACCGGTGCAGCCGAGGACTGACGCCGAGGAGCTTCGGGCGCTGCAGCAGCGGGCCTACGGCCGCGGGACACGGCTGACGGAGGGGGAGGCCGAGCGCCTGCGCGAACTGGAGGAGCAGCGCCGCTCTCCGATCGAGCCCCCGCCGTCGGCTGTCGACGTCACCGGTGCGGATCCCTCGACGGACGACGAGGGTCCCCCTGCGGAACAAGCGCCTGCGGACGCGTCGGTCGAACCTTCCGTGCCGGTCGCGCCTGCCGTCAGCGACGAACCCGTGCTTCGCCGGGGCGCGCTGCGGCAGCACGTCGTGGCTGCGATCGCGGGGGTCGCCGTCGTGCTCGCGGTCGGCATCGGAGCCGGCTGGGCACTGTTCTCGCCGCGGGACGCGAGTATTCCCCTTACCGGAGAGCAGCAGCAGCGACGTGCCGAACTCTCGGCCTCGACGTTCGATCCCGGCTCCGTCCGTGCGGTCGCCGAGTCGGACGACGCCCTTGTCTGGTACGCGACCAGGGAGGACGGCGCCCTGAGCTGCATGGTCCTCGATGTGAGCGGTCGGGAGCAGACGGACTGCCTCCCGGTCGACGAGGTCGACAACGGGTTGACCGCGGTTCTCCCCGTGGAAGCGGACGGGACGATCGGCGAGGAGTCTTCCGGCGACGGGGCCTTCGGCGTGGAGACGGTCATCGCCACGTTGCGCCTGTCGGTCGACGGTGAGCCGATGGTGGGGATCCAGCGCTGGGGCGGACCGTCGTCGCTGGCGGCGGAGTTCCCGGAAGAGGTGCGCGATCGCGCCGAGGAGCTCGCGGCGGACGGCTTCGGCTTCGGGCTCTCATTGATCACCATGTTCCGGGGGGAGCCCGTCTGGCTCGCCGACCGCCTCTCGGCGCAGGGCACGACGGACAGGTGTCTGATCGTCGACGCGGGCGGACCCATGGCGTGCGTACCGTTCGAGACGGCGGTGGAAGGAGGGCTCGCCACGCAGGTCGTCGACGACGACACGCGCGACGGCAGGGCGACGATCACGGCGCTCGAGCTGAGGTTCACAGGGCAGCAGAACGCGTATCTGGTGGTCGCCGAGGGCGTGCCCGTCGCCACCGTCCCGCCGGGCGAGTCGTTCTTCGTCGAGGCGCCACCCGGAGACCCGATCGAGATCGCACCGCCGGGGGCGGGAACCGGCAGCTGAAAACGGATCAGCTCGCGGCGGAGACCCGGTCGGCGAGGATCGCCACGCGTCGATCGCCGATGCGGGCGAGGATCAGCGTCGCCTCCTGGTCTCCCCGCAGCGTGAGCTTCTTGCGGAAGGCTGCGGGGTTGACGTCGACCCCGCGCTTCTTGATCTCGAGTCGCCCGATGTCATGCGCCTTCAGCGCGGTACTGATCGCCTTGGGGTTCGCCGGCATCGTCTCGCGCACGCGGAAGGACTGCACGAAGGGGCTCGTCAGCGCCGAATCGGATGTCAGGTAGGCGATGTGCTCGTCGAGCATCCCGGCGTCGAGGCTCCTGGCGACATCGCCGATCAGACGCGCACGGATGACGGCACCGTCGGGTTCGTGCAGGAAGGCGCCGAGATCACGCACCGGCTCATCGGCGGCATCTGCGGGTGCGGTGAGCTCATGGGACCGGTCGTCGCGGATCACCAGGGCCGCGCGGCGGACCCCTTCACGGGAGAGGGCGCCGCTCCACACCACGAGCTCGACGACACTGCCGTCGGCGCTCACCCACTGCGACTCCGCGTCGGCGGGCAGCGCATCTCGGTCGTGCGCGGGGCCGAGCTTGATGCCCGTGGACACGCGGCGTGCGACGTCGAACGCCCAGTCGAGGGAGGGGGAGTAGTCGTCGGCCGACACGCGCCGCGTCTCACCGTGACCGGAGGTGCGTCGGGCGGGATCCATCCAGATCGCCCGGTCGTCCGCGGCGGGCATCGTCTCGAAGGCGTCTTCGGCGGTGTCGTGGCGCACCCTCGCGCTGTCACCGAACGGCGCGAGGTTGTAGGCGGCGATCGCGGCGGTGACCTCATCGGCGTCGACTGCCAGCACGTCGAGCCCGGCCCCGGTGAAAGCCAGAGCGTCACCGCCGATCCCGCAGCCGAGGTCGGCGACAGCGGTGAATCCCGCGCCGCGGATCCGCTGCGCGTGGCGAGCGGCGACTCCGAGCCTGGTGGCCTGCTCCAGGCCCGCGCGGGTGAACAGCATGCGTCCGGCGAACGGTCCGAACTTGGCGGCAGCCTTGGATCGCAGGTGAGCCTGTCCGACGACCGCGGAGACCAGGTCGGGGGAGTGGCCGGCGGCGCGCAGCCTCGAGACCGCGCGAGCGACGTCGGAACTCGATCCGACCGTCCCGACAGCGTCGAGGAGTTCGAGACCGGCGGGGGTCAGCAGGGCGCGCAGCTCGGACATCTCCACGCCCTCAGCCTAATTCCCCGCCACGCGCGGAGCCGTCTCGAGCGGGTGTGCTGGCACTCGCATTGCGTGAGTGCCAGCACACCGCCTACACTGGCATTAGCACTCTCGGGTTGAGAGTGCGAACAAGTCTTTCGTGTCAGCGTCAAGAAAGAAGAGGTAGACCGTGTCGGTTTCCATCAAGCCGCTCGAGGACCGGATCGTCATCAAGCAGGTCGAGGCCGAGCAGACCACCGCGAGTGGCCTGGTCATCCCCGACACCGCCAAGGAGAAGCCCCAGGAGGGCGAGGTCGTGGCGGTCGGCCCCGGCCGTATCGATGACAACGGCAACCGTGTTCCGATCGACGTCGCCGTCGGCGACCGCGTGCTCTACAGCAAGTACGGCGGCACCGAGGTGAAGTTCGGCGCAGACGAGTTCCTCGTCCTGTCCGCTCGCGACGTCCTGGCGGTCGTCGTCCGCTGATCTGCGGAACCTGATCCGGCCCCTCCGCGGGTCAGGGTCGAGGTCCTCGAAGGGGCCCGGATGCATCGGCATCCGGGCCCCTTCTGCATTCCCGGCGCTAGTGTTGTGCGGTGACCCCTGAGACGACCCGCGCCACCCGGACCGCGGGGGTCGCGTACGCCGGAGCCGCCTACCTGCTCTGGGGCGTGCTTCCGCTCTACTTCCTCCTGCTCGCACCGACCGGGCCGTGGGAGGTCGTCGCCTGGCGGGTGCTGCTGTCGTTCGTGTTCTGCCTCCTGCTGCTCACCGTCACCCGCGGGTGGGCCGCGTTCCGAGCGATCCTCCGGCAGCCCCGGCTGCTCGGCTGGACGGCGCTCGCCGGGCTCCTGATCTACGTCAACTGGCAGGTGTTCCTCATCGGAACCCTCAGCGACAACGTGATCGAGACGAGCCTGGGCTACTTCATCAATCCGATCACCACGGTGCTGCTCGGGGTCTTCGTCTTGAAGGAACGCATCCGTCGGCTGCAGTGGGCGGCGATCGCCATCGCCGCGATCGCCGTCGTCGTGATCATCGTGGCCTACCGTGCCTTCCCGTGGATCGCGCTCTCGCTGACCGCATCCTTCGGTATCTACGGACTCATCAAGAAGAAGATCGGTCCGGCGGTCGATGCCGTCAGCGGGCTCACCCTCGAGTCGTTCTGGCTGATCCCGATCGCCGTCGCGCAGCTGATCGTGGTGTCGATGACCCCGGCGGGCATCACGATGGGCGCGAACGGAGGGGTGCACGCTCTGCTGCTGGCGTTCGCGGGAGTCGCGACGGCGGTACCGCTGCTGTTGTTCGCCGCGGGAACCCGGCGGATCAACCTCACGGTGATCGGCATGATCCAGTTCATCACCCCGGTGATGCAGTTCCTCATCGGCGCCGTCGTCCTGAAGGAGCCGATGCCGCCGGAGCGCTGGGCGGGATTCATCCTCGTCTGGATCGCCATCGCCGTGTTCCTCGTCGATCTGCTGCTCGCCGGGCGCCGCGGCCGTCGGATCGCTGCGACCGAACTCGTCTGAACCCGGGTCTCTTCTCCGCCCGAACCCGGTCTCGGATCGTTAACGCACCGAGATACTTGCGATCCCTGCACGCGGGTATCACGGCCTAGTGTTAGAGCACCCGCCTGTGGTCACAATCCACGTTCAGTTACGCAAGGGAGCATCATGAACGCACTGAAGGGCTCGCGCACCGCGAAGGTCTTCGCCGGGATCGCTTTGATCAGCGCATCCGCCATCGTCGTCGCCGGCTGCAGCAGCACGCCGAACGCCGAGCCGAGCGAGGGTGGTGAGAAGCCGGCCGTCGATCTGACACTCAAGCTCGGCTCGCTCCTGCCCGCGACCGGTTCGCTCGCGTTCCTCGGCGCTCCGATGGAGGCCGGTGTCCAGCTGGCCGTCAACCAGATCAACGAGGCTGACGCCGGCGTGACCATCGACCTCACCACCGCCGACGAGGGCGACCTCGACAACAAGGCGTATGAGACCTCGATCACCAACCTGCAGAACGCCGGCATCACGGCCATGGTCGGTGCCGCATCGTCGAGCGTCACCAAGCTCATCCTCGACGGCAACGCCGGTGCGGGCATCCTCACCGTCTCGCCGTCGAACACGTCCCCGGACTTCACGGGCATCAACCCGCTGTACTTCCGCACGGCGCCGAGCGACAACCTCCAGGGCGAGGTCCTCGGCAACGAGATCGCCGAGGACGGTCACAAGACGCTCGGCATCATCTACCAGAACGACCCGTACGGCACCGGTCTCTTCGAAGCCATCAAGGCGACGTTCGAGAGCACCGGCGGCGAGGTCGTCGCGGATGCGTCCTACAACCAGGGCGACGGCCAGTTCAACGCGCAGGTCTCGGAGATCGCTGCGGCGAACCCCGACGCCGTGGCCGTCGTGTCGTACGACCAGTTCGCGACCATCGCGCCGCTCCTCGGCAACGCCGGGGTCGACACCGGTTCGCTGTACCTCGTCGACGGCAACCTCAAGGACTGGGGAACCGACATCCCGGTCAGCCTCGAGGGCTCGAAGGGCACCCGCGCCGGCGCCGAGCTGCCGCAGGACTTCCTCGACCAGCTGAACGAGGTCTGGACGGCTGACGGCAACGACCCGATCGACGCCGTGACGTACTCCGCCGAGGCGTACGACGCCGTCGTCCTGATGGCGCTGTCGGCTCTGGCCGCCGGCTCGGTCGAGGGTGCGGACATGGCGGAGCAGATGCGCACCGTCTCCGGTGGCGACGGCGATGGCGAGAAGTGCTCCACGTTCGCGGAGTGCGCCGACATCATCAACGGCGGCGGCACGGCGGACTACGACGGCCTCTCGGGCGAGATCACGTTCGACGAGAACAACGACCCGAAGGGCGCCGCGATCGGCGTCTACGAGTTCGACGCCGACAACGTCACCTCGCGCATCAAGTAATCGCGCACAGGAAGGCCCCGGATGCATGCCATCCGGGGCCTTCTTCTGTGCGGTCACCCTGCTCCGGTCGCAAAAAGGCTCGGTATCCACGCGGATACCGAGCCTTTTCGCGACCGGAACGTCAGGCGGCGTCGGTCCCGAGCGTCCCCAGGTAGAGGCCGATGACCTTCGGATCGTTCAACAGCTCGCGACCGGAACCCTCGTAGGCATCCTTGCCCTGATCGAGCACGTAGCCGCGGTCGCAGATCTGCAGGCAGCGCCGGGCGTTCTGCTCCACCATGATCGTCGTCACGCCGGCCTTGTTGATGTCGGAGACCCGGATGAAGGCATCGTCCTGCCGCACGGGGGAGAGGCCGGCCGACGGCTCGTCGAGCAGCAGCACGGAGGGGTCCATCATGAGCGCCCGGGACATCGCGACCATCTGTCGCTCACCGCCCGAGAGCGACCCGGCGCGCTGTTTGAGTCGCTTGCCCAGCTCGGCGAAGATGCTGCTCACGAACTCGAGGCGCTCGGCGAAGATCTTCGGGTTCTGGTAGAGCCCCATCTCCAGGTTCTCCTGGATCGTAAGCGAGGGGAACACGTTGTTCGTCTGCGGCACGAAGGCCACACCGCGGCGGACGAGCTTGTCGGCCTTGAGGCCCACGATGCTCTCGCCCTTCACCGTGACGTCACCCGAGCGGATCTCGACCATGCCGAAGATCGCCTTGAGCAGCGTGGACTTGCCGGCGCCGTTCGGTCCGATGATGCCGATCAACTCGCCCTTGTGGGCCACGAGGTTGGCTCCGTTGAGGATGTTCACTCCCGGCAGGTAGCCGGCGTGCACATCGGTCAGCTCGACGATGACGTCGTCGTTCTTGATCTCGTTGCGTTCGACGGGTGCGTCGGTCATGACTTCTTCTCCTCGATGTCCTCGGCCTCTTCTTCGGCCTCGACCTCGGTCTCGATCTTCTCCCGGATGCGGAGTGCGTCCTCCTCCGAGATCACGGGGAGGCGACCGGTGACGGCGCCGAGATCGAGATCCTGGTGCGCCCCGAGGTAGGCGTCCACGACGGCGGGGTCCTCCATGACCTGGTCGGGCGGCCCCTCGGCCACGACCCGCCCCTCGGCCATCACGACCACCCAGTCGGCGATGTGCCGGACCATGTGCATGTCGTGCTCGACGAACAGCACGGTCATCCCCTGCTCCTTGAGGTCGAGGATGTGCTCGAGCAAGGACTGTGTGAGGGCGGGATTGACGCCGGCCATCGGCTCATCGAGCATGACCAGGGTCGGATCGCTCATGAGGGCGCGGGCCATCTCGAGGAGCTTGCGCTGACCGCCCGAGAGCGATGCCGCGAAGTCCTGCTCTTTGGCATCGAGCTTGAAGCGGGTGAGGAGTTCGTGCGCGCGCGCCTCGATCTCCTGGTCCTGCGTGCGCCAGAGGAAGGGGAACAAGCCCGCCCAGAACCCTTCGCCGCGCTGGTCCTTCGCGCCGAGTTTCATGTTCTCGAGCACGGTGAGCAGCGACAGCGACTTGGTCAGCTGGAACGTGCGCACCTGTCCCATCCTCGCCACCTTGAAGGAGGGGATGCCCGAGAGGTTCTTGCCGTCGAACGACCAGGTGCCGGCGTTCGGCTTGTCGAAGCCGCACAGCAGGTTGAACAGGGTCGTCTTCCCGGCACCGTTCGGACCGATCAGGGCGGTGATCGCCCCGCGAGGGATCTCCAGGTGATCGACGTCGACCGCGGTGAGGCCGCCGAAGCGGCGCTCCACGGCATCGGCGATGAGGATCGGGTCGACCTTCTTGACCCCGGGGGCTGCGGGACCGGCGGCGAGACCGCCGGTCTTGGCACGGGCTGTGGTCTTCGCGGGCGTGACCGCCGCGTCGTCGTTACTTGACAAAGGTCATCTCCCTCTTGTTTCCGAGGATGCCCTGGGGGCGGAAAATGACGATCAGCATCAGCACGACACCGATCACGATGTACCGCACGACGTCGGCTTGCGCGCTGGACATCGGGAGGTAGCCGGCGTTCGCCATCGCGGGGAGGAGCGCGCCGAGGAAGGCGAACACCACCCAGAACAGCACCGCGCCGAGTGTGGGTCCGAGCACGGTCGCCGCACCTCCGAGGAGGAGGATCGTCCACAGGAAGAACGTCAGCGACGTGGAGTAGCTGCCCGGGATCACCGCGGACGGCAGGATGAACACGACGCCTCCGAGGGCGCCGATGACGCCACCCACCACGAGGGCCTGCATCTTGTAGGCGAAGACGTTCTTGCCGAGCGAGCGCACCGCGTCCTCATCCTCGCGGATGCCCTTGAGTACACGACCCCACGGGCTGCGCATGAGCGCCCACACCACGAGCACCGCCACCGCGAGGCTGATCAGACCGACGACCCGGACCCAGAGGTCCGTCGCGTTGTAGGTCCACGGTCCGAAGCCGTAGGTGCCGGGAGGGAACGGGTTCGCATCGCGGAAGCTCTGGTGGTAGCCCGAGAGTCCGCCCGCCGAGTTCGTCCAGTCCTTGAACAGCTCGGTCACGAACAACAGGCGCACCACCTCGGCGGTCGCGATGGTCGCGATGGCCAGATAGTCGGCGCGGAGACGGAGGGTGGGGATACCGAGCACGAGAGCGAAGACCGCCCCGCCGAGCAGGCCGACCAGAAGCGCCGCCCACCAGGGGAAGCCGAACGTCAGGATCGAGATCGCGTAGCCATAGGCGCCGATGGCCATGAAGGCCGCCATGCCGAAGTTGAGCAGTCCGGTGTATCCGAAGTGCACGGCGAGCCCCGTTGCCGCGAGCGCGTAGGCGATCGTGGTCGGGCTGAAGAGATAGGAGGCGGTGTTGCCGAAAATGCTGCCGAAGTCCATGCGTCAGCCCAACCTTTCCTTGCGCCCGAGGATGCCCTGCGGTCGCACCAGCAGGATCACGATCAGTGCGACCAGTGCTGTCGCGTACTTGAGGTCTGTCGGTACGCCGAACAAGGTCGACACCTCGACCGCGAGGCCGACGATGATCGAGCCGATCAGGGCGCCGATCGCGGAGCCGAGACCGCCGAGCGTGATCGCACAGAACATCAGCAGCAGCATCTGCATGCCCATGTCCCACTTGACCCCGGGGCGGAAGTACGCCCACAGGATGCCGGAGATCGCCGCGAGCGTGCCGGCCAGGATCCACACCGTGCGGATCACCTTGTCGACGTCGATGCCCGAGGCGGCGGCCAGCTGCGGGTTGTCCGAGATCGCTCGGGTCGCCTTTCCGGTGCGGGTCCTGGTGAGGAAGAAGGCCACGCCGAGGATCACGATGATGCTCGTCGCCATCGCGATCATGTCGATGTAGGAGAGCGAGATGGGTCCGAGCTTGATCGGCTCGGGACTCGCGCCCGGCAGCTGGTAGGTGCTCCCGCCGATCATGTACTGCATGCCGTAGCGCAGGGCGAGGGAGAGGCCGATGCTCACGATCATCAGTTGGACGACACCCAGCCCGCGGCGGCGCAGAGGCTTCCAGATCCCCGCATCCAGGGCCCAGCCGAGTGCCGCGCCGCCCACGACCGCGGCGAGGATGCCGAGCCAGGGCGGAAGGTTCCAGAACGTGGTGAAGAGCAGCATGACCACCGCGCCCCACGTGACCATCTCACCGTGGGCGAAGTTCGACAGGCGGGTGGTCCCGTAGATCAGCGCGGCGCCCATGGAGGCGAGGCCGAGCAGGAGACCGAAGTTCAGCCCGCCCACCATGCGCGAGAGGAGCTGATCGAGGAAGGAGACCGTCACCCGCTCGCCGGCACCGAGGAAGAAGTTGACGATCTTGGTCCCGGTGAGGCCGAATTCGAGCTCGAACGAGGCCGTCGTCCCCGACACCGGTTGGATGCCTTCGGGGAGCTGGGTCGCGTCGACGATCACTCCGTCCGGAAGCGTGGATTCGTCGACCGTGAGGGTGTACGTCTCCTTCTCGGGCACGTACAGGCGCCACTTGCCCTCGGCGTCGGTCTCGGTCTCGGCCTCGAAGCCGTTGCCCTCGATGGACATGACGACGCCTTCGACGGGCTCGTCCGCGTTGGTGACGACGCCGGCGAAGTAGAAGTCGGTGATCTCCTGTCCGTCGTCCGTCGTCTCGGCCGAGGCCGATGAAGGGGGCAGGAGCAAGACGGCGCTGAGCGCCATGAGGATACCGAGGAAGGCGACCAGCCAGGGGCGCTTTCGATGCACGGCGATTGTTGTGGGTCCCACGCAACCTCCACTTTGAGTGCTGTGTCTCCGCGGTCTCGGGTTCGACCGCGGGGATGGACGACGCACTTGAGCGTAATGCGCGATCGGCGAATCACCTACCGTCGGGGCCAACGGTCCGGTAACGACGGGGATCTGGGAATGTTCTCGGGCGTGTCTCGCTTAGAATCTTCATACGGGCCGCTGCCCCGCGAACGGCCGACGTCGACCACCCCCTCGCACTCGGACATGCGCGACACGCGCAGAAGGAGACTCCATGGAACAGCACGATCCCTTCGGCTTCGTCGGACTGACGTACGATGACGTGCTGCTCCTGCCCGGGCACACCGACGTGATCCCCAGCGAGGCGGACACCTCGTCGCGGATCACGCGGCGCATCTCGGTCGCCACCCCGCTGCTGTCGAGCGCGATGGACACCGTGACGGAGTCGCGCATGGCGATCGCGATGGCGCGTGAGGGCGGCATCGGCATCCTCCACCGCAACCTCTCCATCGCGGATCAGGCCGCGCATGTCGACCGCGTCAAGCGCAGCGAATCGGGCATGATCACCGACCCCATCACGACCACGCAGGACGCCACGGTCGAAGAGGTCGACAACCTGTGCGCGAAGTACCGCATCTCGGGTCTCCCCGTCGTCGACGACGAGGGCAAGCTCGTCGGCATCATCACCAACCGCGACATGCGCTTCGTCTCCGGCTTCGAGCGTCAGAGCACCTTCGTCAAGGACGTCATGACGCGGGAGAACCTCGTGACCGCTCCGGTCGGCGTCGCCGCCGGCGAGGTCATCGCCCTGTTCGCCAAGCACCGTGTCGAGAAGCTGCCGCTGATCGACGGCGACGGCAAGCTCGCAGGGCTGATCACCATCAAAGACTTCGACAAGAGCGAGAAGTACCCGCTCGCGACCAAGGACGACCAGGGGCGACTCCGCGTCGGTGCGGCCATCGGTTTCTTCGGAGACGCGTGGGAGCGCGCGGAGGCGCTGCGTGACGCGGGGGTCGACGTGCTGGTCGTCGATACGGCCAACGGACAGTCCCAGGGCGTGATCGACCTCGTCCGCCGTCTGAAGGCCGACACATCGTTCGAGCACATCGACGTCATCGGGGGGAACGTGGCGACCCGGGAAGGCGCGCAGGCTCTGGTCGACGCCGGCGTCGACGCGGTGAAGGTCGGCGTCGGACCCGGATCCATCTGCACCACGCGCGTCGTCGCGGGCGTGGGCGTGCCCCAGGTCACGGCCGTCTACGAGGCGTCGCTCGCCGCTCGTCCCGCCGGTGTCCCGGTGATCGCCGATGGTGGTCTGCAGTACTCGGGCGACATCGCGAAGGCCCTCGTCGCCGGCGCCGATGCGGTGATGCTCGGTTCGCTCCTGGCCGGCACCGACGAGTCGCCCGGCGAGATCGTCTTCCAATCGGGCAAGCAGTTCAAGCAGTATCGCGGCATGGGCTCGCTGGGTGCGATGCAGACGCGCGGAAAGCAGACCTCGTACTCCAAGGACCGCTACTTCCAGGCCGATGTCCCGAGCGACGACAAGCTGATCCCGGAGGGCATCGAAGGGCAGGTCCCGTATCGCGGGCCGCTCGCCGCCGTGGCCTATCAGCTGGTCGGAGGCCTCCGGCAGTCGATGTTCTACGTCGGCGCGCGCACCATCGAAGAGCTCAAGACGCGGGGCAAGTTCGTCCGCATCACCTCGGCGGGGCTCAAGGAGTCGCACCCGCACGACGTGCAGATCGTGGTCGAAGCACCGAACTACAAGAAGTAACCTC
>WPCJ01358510.1_pt1 | contig 14552 bp, 14 predicted proteins | sample 5399831 | NCBI WGS metagenome assembly WPCJ01 (sample SAMN12869470, study PRJNA574797) | sludge metagenome | isolation source: wastewater treatment of pH10 | place: China:Beijing | collected 2019-05-20 | reverse complement strand
GCAATTGCGGCAGAAGCCTGCGAGACTCATCAGATCGATATTCTGCACATCGGTGCGACCCTGCAGATGCGCCACCAGGCGGCGGAACACCGCGGCCTCGAGTTCGGTCTGCGTCTTTTCGTCAATCGCCATGTCTCGTCTCGCTCAAAGTGTCCGGTAAGCGCGTAAGATGGGTTCTTTACCAGATTTCGCCATAACACGGGTCAAAGTACCGGCGCCCCGCCGAATCGGTTGCTGCCGTTGACAGGCCAGTCCGGTCACGCGAAACCGTCAAGGAACTGATATATATCGACGCCGAATGATCATCGCGAATCCCCACAGCCCATCCCGCGCCCGTTCATGGGCCAGCCTGCTGCCAGTTCTGGCCGTTATGCTGGCTTGCATGTGGGCGACACCTGCGGCGGCGGACTTCCGGCTTTGCAACAACACGTCGAGCCGGGTCGGCATCGCCCTCGGTTACAAGGACGCCGATGGCTGGACCACCGAGGGATGGTGGAACGTGTCCTCGCGCGCTTGCGAGACGTTGCTGCGCGGAACCCTGGTGGCCCGGTACTATTATATCTATGCCATCGACTACGACCGTGGCGGTGAATGGTCGGGTCAGGCCTTCATGTGCTCGCGTGACAAGGAATTCACCATCAAGGGGACAGAGAATTGCCTGGCGCGCGGTTTCGATCGCACCGGCTTCTTTGAAGTCGATACCGGTGAACAGCGCGCCTGGACGGTCCAACTGACCGAGACCAACGAGCAACCACCCAAATTGCCGGGCATGCCGGGTCCGGGAGGCCCGCCGCCGGGTGCGCCGGGCGCAGGCTTCCCTGCACTGCCGAACAATCCGGGCAACGCGCCTGCGGGATCGCCGCCGGCAACGACGCCGGGCACCAAGCAATAGAACGAGCCGAGACATGAGACGACAACGCCGCATCAAGATCCTGGCCACGCTCGGCCCCGCCTCCTCCGACAGCGCGATGATCCGCAAGCTGTTCGAAGCCGGTGCCGACGTGTTCCGCATCAATATGAGCCACACGCCCCACGACAAGATGCGCGAACTGGTGAAGACCATCCGCAATGTCGAGAGCAGCTATGGCCGCCCGATCGGCATTCTCGTCGACCTTCAGGGCCCGAAGCTGCGCGTCGGCGCTTTTGCTGAAGGCGGCGTCCAGCTCAAGAACGGCGAGGCCTTCACGCTTGATTCCAATCCCGAGCCCGGCGACGTCACCCGCGTGCACCTGCCGCATCCGGAAATCCTCGCCGCGCTGCGCCCCGGCCATGCGCTGTTGATCGATGACGGCAAACTGAAGCTGATTGCCGAGGAAACCTCATCGGATCGCGCAGTGACGCGTGTCGTCGTCGGCGGACGCATCTCCGACCGCAAGGGCGTCAGCCTGCCGGACACCGACCTGCCGGTCTCGGCCATGACGCCGAAGGATCGCAGCGATCTTGAAGCCGCGCTGGAAACCGGCATCGACTGGGTCGCGCTCTCCTTCGTGCAACGCGCCGAGGACGTACATGAGGCCAAGCGCCTGGTCCGCGGCCGCGCCGCCATCATGTCGAAGATCGAGAAGCCGCAGGCCATCGATCGTCTCGAATCCATTCTGGAGGCATCCGACGCGCTGATGGTCGCGCGCGGCGATCTCGGCGTCGAACTGCCGCTGGAGCGCGTGCCGAGCCTGCAGAAGCGCATGACGCGGATGGCGCGCCGCGCCGGCAAGCCGGTGGTAGTCGCCACGCAGATGCTGGAATCGATGATCCAGAGCCCGGTACCGACCCGCGCCGAAGTCTCCGACGTCGCCACCGCGATCTATGAAGGCGCCGACGCCGTGATGCTCTCGGCGGAATCCGCCGCCGGCAAATTCCCGGTGGAAGCGGTCTCGACCATGAACCGCATCGGCGAGGAGGTGGAGCGCGACCCGACCTATCGCACCGTGCTCACCGGGCAGCGCCCCGGCCCGGAATCGACCGTTGGCGACGCAATTGCGGACGCTGCACGGCAGATCGCCGAGACGCTGGAACTATCGGCGATCATCTGCTGGACCAGTTCGGGTTCGACCGCCATGCGCGTTGCCCGCGAGCGGCCGAAGCCGCCGATCGTCGCCATCACGCCAAACCTCGCTGGCGGCCGCAAGCTGTCGGTCGCCTGGGGCGTGCATTGCGTCGTGGCGGAAGATGCGAAGGACCAGGACGACATGGTCGACCGCGCCTGCCGCATCGCGTTCCGCGATGGCTTTGCGAAAGCTGGCCAGCGCGTGATCGTGGTGGCCGGCGTACCGCTCGGCACGCCGGGCGCGACCAACATGCTGCGCATCGCCTATGTCGGGCCGAATGACGCAGATGTGTAGTTGAGCCTGTAGCCCGGATGGAGCGGAGCGCAATCCGGGGATGTCAAACCAACTGAAACGCCGGTCCCCGGGTTACGCTCCGCTCCACCCGGGCTACGACGCTAGCCTTCCAGCGTCGCGTCCAGCGTGATCTCTGCCTTCAGCAGTTTCGACACCGGACAACCGGCCTTTGCTTTCGCCGTGCACTCATCGAACTTCGCCTTGTCCGCACCCGGAATTTTCGCTGACAGCGTCAGATGCACCTTGGTGATGGCGAAGCCATCGCCCTGCTTCTCCAGCGTCACATCCGCCTTGGTGTCCATCTGATCGGCCTTCATGCCTGCCTCACCGAGGATCAGCGACAGCGCCATGGTGAAACAGGCCGCATGCGCGGCGCCGATCAATTCTTCCGGATTGGAGCCGGGCTTGCCTTCAAAGCGGCTGGCGAAACCATAGGGATAGTCAGCAAGCGCGCCGCTCTTGGTCGAGATCGATCCCTTGCCGTCCTTGATGCCGCCCTGCCATTTGGCCGATCCGAATGTCGTGCTCATGCTCTTCTCCTCGCTGTTGTGAAGTCGGTCGGGTGGAATGTTAACGTGCCGCAGCCTTCGGTTTTGTGTCAGCGGAGATCATCTGCTCGATCTCGCGCAGGACGACTTCCGGGGCCGCATTTTGCACCATATGCCCAACGCCCGGCAGCAGGATTAGTTTGCCATATGGCACCGTCTCGATGAGCCGTCTTGAATGAATCTCGGGCGAGACCGTGGTGTCGGCATCGCCGGTAATAGCGACCACGGGCATCCGGAGCTCGGCGTAGCGCGGCGCCTGCTCGGTCACCGCCGCCTTCAGCGTCACCAGGTCCCAGGCATTGGCAAGGAATTCGCGCGGCCGCAACAGCAGCGGAATCGCGCTTTCGGTCATGTAGCCATCCGGCATGGCCTGCGGTGCAAACACACTGCGTGTGCCCGGCTCAGCCAGCAGCAGACCCAGCGGCAGTGTGACCGTATAGGCGAGCAACGGCCCGAGCACCGGCGTCGTCACCACCGCATTATAGACGCCCACGCCGCCCGGCCATGGATAGGCGACACCGGCCAGCGAGACGAGCCCGGCGACACGTCGCGGATAATCGAGCGCCATCCGCAGGCCGAGCACGCCGGCCAGCGAATGCACGACGATGATCGCGCGTTCGATCTGCAATTGGCCGAGCACATCGTCAATCATCTTCGCCTGCAGCGCCGGCGACAGATTCTCGCTGCGCGTGCTCCAGCCATGGCCGGGGCGATCGATCAGGATGACGCGATGGTTCTTCGCCAGCAGATCTCCGAGCGGCACCCGCATGGTACCAAGATTGGAGCTCGCGCCATGCACCAGTACGATCGGGACGCGAGCCGGATCGTGCGGGCCGAGATCGAGCACATGCAGGCGCGCACCTGTCACATCAAAGAACTGGCCGGCCGGTGGAAACCGACGTTCCAGCTCCCGCACCTCGAACTGTGTAAACAGCGCCAGCGCACACGGGATGGCGACCAGCACGAAAGGGATCAGCAATGTGGAGGAGAGTTTGAGCACGAATCAAATACGCCTCAGCTGGATGGCGGTTTCGCTCGCTTACATGCTCATGCCGAGCCGCCCGATGCCCGGCAGCTTGATCGCCGGGCGGCGAATGTCAAAACCGAGAACGGCTCCGAGAATGTTGAGTTCGACGCCTTCGATCCAGCCGACGGTCAGACCGAGATAGCCGCCCCATGTCGCTCGCACGCCGGTCCCCGACGGCGTCCAGCCAAGTACATTCCCTTCATAGGGAAAATCCTTGCCGATCGCGGTGGGCGGTAAAGCCACCTGCAGTTCCGGTACCGCCGCCAGCACCGCGGTGACGAATGTATTGGAGTTAGGCCCAGGCCACGCCCGATAATCGCCGTAAGCCCGCCAGGAATAACCGGCGATGGCCGCCCTGATCTTCGGGATCATCCTCTCCGCCGCCGCGCCCTCTGCCGCAGCAATCGCCACCGGCTCGTCGCCAAACCAGCGGCCATCGGCGGCAAAGCCGTTGAGACGGATCGGGTCGCCCCAGGCGGTATAATCATAGCGGGTGTAGCTGCTCGCGCCCTTTTCCTTGAAAACGACCCAGCTATGAACGGCGAAAATACCGCGCCAGCGGACTGTGCGCGCTGCAAAAACCCGGACCAGTGCCTCGGGATGCTCGGCGGCCGGCGGCAGCAGACCGGCACTCGAGCGATCGGCGTTTTGCCAGTGCACGGACCGATCGCCCGTCCAGTATCTGGCCGCCGACACGCCAATCGGCACAACAAGCAGCGCGAGCAGAACCAGCACGATTTTTCTCACCGAAACGATCCAGGGACGGAAATAAAGCGGGGATACCAGCGTGAATATGGGGCTTGCGCGAGCCTTCGCCACATCGCCTGCGCTCCCGAGCTCCACGGCGCTATCCACGCTATCCACAGGAACAGCACGCGATTGGGCAGGTTGTTGCCATCATCGCGAGGTGGAGTGTCGGCATGATCGCCAGTGATCGAAAGCGGAGATTGAAAATGGCGCCCGATCTGATCGAAACCGATATCGACGAAATCGTATCGGCCTGTAACGGAGATCTGCGCGGCGCCGTGAAGGCTCTGCTGCTGGTCAACGAACAACTTGAAGCAGAGTTGCAGCAACTTTATGCGGCATCGATCCGGGGCGGTGCGATCCGCCCGGGAACCGGCGCGCTGCACTAGTTACTTCAGCTCGTCCTGTCATAGCCCGGCCTGACCGGGCGATGCAGTAAGCTTGCGTTTGGTGAATATCTGTGCCGCTTGCGTTTACTGGATCACCCGCCTGCGCGGGTGATGACAGTCTGAGTTGACGCCGCCCTGAGTTAACCGCCGCGCGAACCGGTCACGCGCGGCGCTTTTCCTGTTTCACTTCAGTGGCCTCGCTCTCGTCGGCGACTTCCTCCTTCGCCGGCGGCGGCAATTGCATGACCACGGTCTGGTTCGGCGTGGCAATCGCAATGCCTTCTTCCTGCAGACGCATCTTCATGCGGCGATTGAATTCGCGCTGCACGCCCCAGCGTCCGGAATCCGTGCAGCGGATCTGGCCGACAAGCGTCGCCATCGAACCATCCACCTTGTCGACACCCCACAATTCGAGATCGCTGCGCATGAGCGGACGATAAGCGTCCTCCTTGCGCATTCCGACCGCGATCTCCTTGAGGATCTCGCCGACACGATCGGTATCTTCCTTGTAATCGACGCTGACCGACACCGCCGCATTACCGGCACCGCGGCTGGCATTAGTGATCGTCGTTACGGCGCTGAACGGAATGATGTGCACCGAGCCATCACCGGCACGAAGCCGGATGGTGCGGATCGAGAGGTTTTCAACCACGCCGGTCAAGCCCGACACAGTGACTGTGTCGCCCACCTGCACCGTGCTCTCCAGCAACAGGAACAGGCCGGTGATGACGTCCTGTACCAGCTTCTGCGAGCCGAAACCGATGGCGACGCCGAGGATACCGGCGCCGGCCAGCAGCGGCGCGACATTGACACCGATCTCGCTCAGCACCGTCAGCGCGATCACCGCGATGATGACGCCGAGCAAGGCCGTGCGCAGCATCGGCTGGAAGGTGCGCAGCCGCGCCGCGCGCGCGAAGTGGCCGTCGCGCGTGAGCGAGGTGAGCTGGCGCTCCATCAGCGCATTGGTGCCTTCCCACACGACAGCGGCAGTCACCGCTGCGATAGCGACCGTGACAACAGCGGAGACGACGCGGCTGCCGATCTGCCCGCCATAGAACCAGACGATGGCGTTGACGCCCCAGACTTCAAGCAAGGCGACAAGGCCGATCACCGCGATGATCGCCGCGACCACCTTGCGCAGTAGCGGCAGATAGCGATTGGCCCGTGTCTCCAGCCCCGGGAAGCGCTTCAACACTTCCGGCCGGATGCGGAAGCCGCGATCGATCAGGCTGAGTGCCATCATCGAGACCAGCCGCGTGGCCAGCACCACGATCACCGTACCGACGATATATTGCAGCAACAGCGCGTAGCCGTTCCGGATGTTGAGCGCCCAGATCGCCCATGCAGCCATCACCACGACCATGGCCAATACATGCCAGAGGCCGGCGAACCGATTGCGCATGCCATTCACGAAGCCGGTCGCTCCGACCGGTGCGCGCAGCGCATCGGCTACGGGCTTGCGGCACTGCAGGATGATCACGACGACAAACAGATGCACGACCAGCATGACGAGCTTGATCAATGCGAGGTGAGCGGAGCGATACAGGCCCATCATCAGCGCGACATTGGCCAGCGCGATGCCGGTCGCCCCAACACCGACGATGCGACGCGTCCAGATTTCGAGATAGGCGGCGGTCTCTTCCTTCACCCGGAACAGAGCGAGCGGACCGAACAGCGCACGCATGGCGCAGATGATCGCACGCGCGACCACATAACTATTCACGATGGCGAGGATGGCAAGGCGCGTGGTGCCGGCGTCACCGATTTGCGTACCGAGCAGCAGCGAGACGGTACCGGTGAAGACGAAAATCGGAATCAGTTCGAGCAGCAGGCGGCCGATCACATAAGGCAGCCGCAGCAGCGACTGCCAGGCGCGCGTCAGGCTGCGGCGGCGCGTGTTGAGATCGGGCGCTTCGGTGATATCGGCCGTCGACGACGGCGGATCGATACTGGCGATGACCGCGGAGGGAGCACGCGCGACGAAGGGAATCCGCGCCTCCAGCGCCGCTTGCGGCCTCCGCAGCAGCCAGACCACAAGCCATTCGGCAGCCAGCGCGCCGCCGAACACGACGACGAGTTTCCAGGCAATGTCGAACAACAGATGATAGGTGGCGGGATCGTTGGCTGCATTCTGCAGCCAGTACCACAGCGCCGGAAAGCGCGTGACCTGCTGCACCGCCATCGAGACTTCGCGCGACATGTCGCCGAGCTGGTCCGCAATGGTCACCAGAAGCTGCGCGCCGAGGCTGTCGGCATCGAGCGGGATCGCGGGCTTTTTCTCAGGCTCTGCAGGCTTCGCCAGGGCGATCGCCTGCAGCGTGTCGATCATCTCCTTGCGCTTGGCATCGTTCTGCAATGTCTCGAGCGCGGCCTTCGCTTGCTCAGGCGTCAACGCCGGCGCGGCGGCGGCGGCCGGCGCGTCCACCTTTTGCGCGAATGCCGGCGCGCTGAACGGCGCAACCAGCAACAGACACAGCAATGCGAAAAGCGGGAAAGACTTCTTCGCCAAAACGGGCCCCTTCGAAGATTCTGGAAAGCGCCCTTTTCGCCTATTTCATGTGTCGGAAGTTTGATTCCCGGGCCGATATCGCGCGAAAAACTGCCGCAGCACGGCTGCGATGCGCTGAGCGGGACGGTCTTGCTGAAATGATCTCGCGCTAGATGTCCCGGCCTTCGACCTTTTCGGTCAGGGATTTGACGAGTTCCGGCACCTTTTCGAGATGCGGATTGACGGCGAGGGCCCTGCGATAGGCCTCCAGCGCCCGTTTGTCGTCGCCGAATTCCTGCATGATCATGCCGAGTCCGGCCAGCGCGCCGAAATGCCGGGGCTCGCGCGCCAGCACCTGCTCGATGTCCTCGAGCGCGTGGGTGTAATCGTTCTGCAGGTAATACAGCGTCGCGCGCCGGTTCCAGCCCTCGATGTAATCGGGCTTCAACTTGATGACGGCGCTCAGCAATTTGACCGACACGTCGATCTGCTTGGCATCCAGCGCCGTCTTGGCGCGGGTCATCAGCAGCGCGGCCGTGTCGCTGGTGGTCTGCGACCACTGCGCCCAGATTCGACCTTCGACATGTTTGGCGCTGGCTTCATCGGGCGCGGCCTTGAGCGCGCCGAACAGAAAATCCAGCCCCCGGATCTTGTCCGCGCCGATTTTCGGAAGCTTTTCAGGGGCTTGCGGGATGGTTTTGGGCGAGCCGGGCTGCACCGATTTCGGGTCCTTGACCTGCGCGAAAGCGGGACCGGCCGCGAGAAGCGCGGTCAGCAAGAGGCCAAAACCTGCGGTCCGGACTTGCGATGCCATGCGGGAAGTCTAGACACGAAAAAACGCGCTGCAAAGCGGCAGCGCGTCAAACACCTGTGATATCGCGATGCCGGCCGGAAACTTTCCAGCCAGACAACGACTTAACCCTGGCGAGCCTTGAAGCGGCGCTGGGTCTTGTTGATCACATAGACACGGCCCTTGCGGCGGACCAGACGGTTGTCGCGGTGACGGGCACGCAGCGATTTCAACGAGTTACGGACTTTCATCGGTCGATCCTGATAGCTTGCGATCGTGACTTCAAATGCCGTGCGTCGCAGGCCGAAATCAGCGAAATATGGGCTTTAACCCGCTGGCAGCCGAGCCGCCCGGGACCCGCGGTTTCTAGCCACCACCGGTCCCACTGTAAATCCGAACGTTAAAAATCACGGCCCGTACGGACGACATTTACAGGCGTTTGTGCCGTCAAACGTCAAATTCCGTGGGGCAGCACAGTGTCATTCCTGCGGCACGTGTGCGGTCTTCACCACCGTGCTCCATTTGGCGATTTCCGCATCCACGAAGGCTGCGAATTCCGCCCCGGTTCGCCTGCCGGGCTCGACGCCCTGCGTGGCGAACTTTTCACGGGTCGCCGGCGCGGCCAGAATCTCCGCCATGGCCGAGACCAGTTTCCGATAGGCAGCGTTCCCGTTCGCCTGCGGCATATACATGCCGAACCAGGACGTCGCCTCAAAACCCTTCACGCCGGCTTCGTCGAGCGTCGGCACATCCGGCAGCGAGGCTGCGCGCTGCAGGCTGGTGACCGCGAGCACACGGATGCTACCGGCCTGCGTGGCGGGCAGCACCGTCGGCAAGGTATCGAACATGATCGGGATATGGCCGCCAATCAGATCGCTCATCGCCGGCGCCGCGCCCTTGTAGGGAATGTGCTCGAGACTGACGCCGGCCATCTGCTTGAACAACTCGCCGGAGAGATGATTGGCGCCGCCGATGCCGGAGGAGCCGAACGACAATTTGCCCGGCTGCTGCTTCGCCATCGCGATCAATTCGGCAACGCTCTTCGCCGGAAAGTCCTTCGATACGCACAGCGCGTTCGGCGCCGTCGCCACCACCGCGATCGGCGAGAAATCCTTCTGCGTGTCGTAAGGCAGGCGCTTGCGCAGACTGGGATTGATGACGTGATGCGTTGCGGTGATCAGCACCACGCTGCCATCGGCAGGCGACTTCGCCACCATGTCGGAGCCGATGGTGCCGGATGCGCCCGGCCTGTTCTCGACCAGCGTCGTGACGCCGAGCCTGTCGCCCAGATATTGCGCGACAAAGCGCGCGAGAATGTCGGTGGTGCCGCCGGCGGGAAACGGCACGATGACCCTGATCTGATTACCGGGAATGATCTGCGCCTGGGCGGGCGCAGCGATGATGCAGGCAATGACCAGGACGGCCTGCACGCCTCTTGCGAGCAAATTCATTTCGTCCCTCAATATCAGTTTCATTATTCAATGGTGTGCGACCTTAGCCGCACACCATGATGCAAAGCTGACGACGTTGATATCGATCAAGCCGCGGCCGGAAATTCGACCATGGCTTCGCCAATAGCGACTTTCTCATCATTCTGGTTTTTCACCAGCACATCGATCAGCACCCAGCGCGATTTCTGCGTGGCCTGCTTGGCCTTGATGATGCCCTCCGGCCTGATCGTATCGCCGGGCTTCACCGGTTTGACCCAGCGCGTTTCCAGGCGGCGATGAATGGCGCCAGCCGGATAGGCCCAGTCGGTCAGCATGCGGGTGATGAGCCCGAAATTGTTCATGCCGTGCATGATGATGCCGCCGAAATTGGTCTTGCCGAACGCATTCTTCATGTAGTCGTCATCGAGATGCAGCGGATTGTAGTCGAGCGACCCGTCGCAAAACAGACGAATGGACTCGCGCGATACGGCGAAGCTCGGACCGTCGATGATGTCGCCGGTATTCAATGTCTCGAAGTTCATGCTCATGAATTGTCTCCTGCTCTGCGCTTACATCGGGCGAATGGTCTGGCCGCGGCCGGAGCAGATGACGTCGCCATGCTGGTTGAAGAAGACGTTGTCGTGCACGACGAACAGCCGCTCGCGCTTGATGAACTTGTCGAGCGCGCGTGCCTGCAGCGTGATGGTATCGCCGGGCCGCGCCGGGATGTTGTAGCTCCAGCTCTGGCCGGCATTCACGGTGCCGGGCGTGCGCATCCAGTCATCGGTGGGCGTGCAGGAAAACATCAGCAGGATGTGGATCGAGGGCGGTGCGATCAGCCCGCCATAGGGCGACGCCTTCGCGTAAGCTTCATCGAAGTACAATGGGTGGTCTTCGCCGACCGAGCGGCAATAGAGCTGGATCGCCTCCTTGGTCAGCACATAAGGCAGCGTCTTGCGGGGCGCGCCGGGGACGATCTCGTCCCAGACCTTCCGCAGGTTCGCGTCCTTCCAGAAATCCGTTTCGAAAACTTGGGCTTGCATCATTCAATCAACTCCCATACTAGTTCGTCTGGCGAACTTTTTATTCATCAAGCGAACTAGATTGATCTGATTTTGACCGGCCCGCAAGTCGGTCGTGTCGAAGAGGTTTGACGTGGCGAAAGAGAGCGATGGATTTGTGCGCGCGATCGCACGGGGTTTTGCGACGGTGGAAGCACTCGGCAAGCCGCCCGGACGCCATACGCTGTCGGAGGTCGCTGCAATTGCTGGCCTGAGCCGTGCCACCGCGCGCCGCATGCTGGCGACGCTGGTGGCGATGAATTATTGCGAGGCCGACGGCCGCTATTTCAGCCTGCGCCCGCGCGCGCTCGGTCTCGGCCTCTCCTATCTCAACGCGCTGCCTTACTGGGGCTATGCCCAGCGCGCTCTGGAAGACCTGCGCAACGAGACCGGCGAGTCCTGCGCGCTGGCGGTGCTCGACGAGACCGAGATCGTCTATGCGCTGCGCCTGCCGGCGCGCCGCATCCTCTCCGCCAATCTCGCCATCGGCAGCCGCCTGCCCGCCCATGTGGTCTCGCTCGGCCGCGTGCTGCTGGCAGCATTGCCGCCCGACAAGCGCGCGACCTATCTTGCGACCACCGACTTCCAGCCGATCACCGCGCGCACCGTCGTCGATCCCGCCGAGCTCGGGCGCGAACTCGAACGTGTCGATCAGGAGGGCTATGGCTGGATCGACGGCGAACTCGACCCCGCGATCTGCGGCATCGCCGTGCCCGTGCGCGACCATGCCGGCCGCGTTGTGGCAGCGATCAGCATCAACACGATTTCGGGCACGCTGAGCGAGACGGAAGCGAAAGAGAAGTATCTCGTGCCACTGCGCCGGACGGCGCAGGATATCCGCACGCAGGCCTCACAGGCGGGGTAGCCGTAGGGCGGATGAGCAAAGCGTAATCCGCCGGCCGAGACGATTGTCGAAACTACGCAATTTGCAGTTATGATGATCGTATATCTGGAGCATCGCCGCAAGAGTTCACAGCACTTCACCCCATGCGGAAAAGGTTTCCCCCTCGATTATCAACCAAGCTTACTTTAACTAACCTTAGCAGGTCACGATTCGTTTCGACCAGCGAAAGACAACGATCTTTCCTTGGCAGCAATCAGAGAATGTAAATCTGAGGCCGCTCACGATGATACAAGCTTTTGTGGACGACAGTGGAGGAAAAGGGTCGACGCGCCATTTTGTCTTGGTTAGCTTGATTTCCACTTCTGAAAGTTGGGCAAGCTTTTCTGACGAATGGAGAGCGTGCCTAAAAGAGTATCCCGCTGTTACGGTCTTTAAAATGAAGGAAGCAGCCGGCCTGAGCGGTCGCTTCTATGGCGTTAGCGCGGCAAATCGAGATCGCAAGTTGCGCCGTCTGGCACAAATAATTAATCGCTACGCCAGAATAGTAACGCACTCGATGATTGACCTAGAGGCGCATTCATTGACATGGGCAAACCTTCCAAAGCCTCGGAACGATCCGTATTTCTGGACTTTTCAATGCACGATACTGGCGGCGTGCTTCGCATTGTGGGACGCAGGCCTGCGCGAACGTTTCGAGATAGTTTTCGACGAACAGGTTATCTGCGGCCCACGCGCGAAACTTTGGTACCCAGTCATAAAGTCAATAATGGAGCATCGCGAACCGGAAGCGGCCTCAATACTCCCGGAGGCTCCTCGGTTTCAGACGGACGATGACGCCCTACCCATTCAGGCTGCAGACCTGTTTGCATGGTGCATGCGTAAGGCAACAGACGACAAAAGCTTCACGACATTCGAGTGGCTTCTTGAAGAGCTAAGTTCCGTCAAACAAACGGACTACTCACAATACTATGATCTTGAGAGAATGAGCGCGGTACAAACTGAGTCCATTCGCCTTGCACGAGAAGGACTTGTACCGGACACGGTTCAGAAGGCGGCGCAGGAAACTCGTCGCCTAATGCAAAGGCCAAAAACTTGAGCAAAGCGGAGCTCCATGCATTGAGCATTGAAGCGTAACCCAGTGCGATATCCGAACATTTTTAAACCACCTGTAGGGTGGGCAAAGGAGCGCAGCGCCGTGCCCACCATCGAGTGCCGTGAACACGATGGTGGGCACGCTGCGCTTTGCCCACCCTACATGTTCCTTAGTCTCGTCCGCCAGGCGTAGGGCCGATGAGCGAAGCGTCATCCGCTGGCCGATTCCGTGACGGAGAGTCCGCGGCGGATGAAGGCTTCGCTAATCCGCCCTAAGGCTGCTTCACATCCAATCCCGTCCAGCGCGCGATGAAGGCCCATTGGTCTGCGGTCTCCGCGATCACCTTGTCGGTCGGCTTGCCCGCGCCATGACCAGCGCGCGTCTCGATGCGGAGGAGATGCGGCTTGTCGCCGATATCGGCCGCTTGCAGCGCTGCGGCATATTTGAAGCTGTGGCCGGGAATGACGCGGTCGTCGGTATCGGCCGTGGTGACGAGGATCGCCGGATAGTCAGCGCCCGATCGCACGTTGTGATAGGGCGAGTAGCTGCGCAGCGCGCGAAAATGCTGGTCCTGCCGGGGATCGCCAAAATCCTCGATCCACATCTTGCCGCCGGTGAAGAGCGGAAAGCGCAGCATGTCCATCACGCCGACACCGGGCAGCGCGGCGGCGAACAGATCGGGGCGCTGATTGACCACGGCGCCCATCAGGAGGCCGCCGTTGGACTCGCCCTGGATCGCAAGACCATCGGGCGAGGCGATGCCCTCGGCTTTCACATATTCGCCGGCGGCGATGAAATCGTCGAAGGCGTTCTGGCGGTTGGCGAAACGGCCGGCATCGTGCCAGGCGCGGCCATATTCGCCGCCGCCGCGAATATTGGCGACGACAGACACGCCGCCCTGCTCCACCCACGCCATCTGCGTCGGCGCATAGAACGGAATCATGCTGATGCCGAAACCGCCATAGGCATAGAGCAGCGTCGGCGCCGGCCCCGTCACGTCCTTGCGGCGGATGATGAACATGGGAATGCGCGTGCCGTCCTTCGAGGCGTAGAAGCGCTGTTCGACATGGATGCGATCGAGATCGATGCCGGCATCGGGCTTCGCCCACACATAGGTCGTGTTGCCGGCGACATCGTAGCGATAGATCGTGGTCGGGATGTTGTAGCTGGTGAAGACGAAGAACACCTCGTTGCTGTCCTGATCGCCGCGGAAACCGCCGACCGTGCCGATGCCCGGCAGATCGATGATGCCCTCCGGCGTGCCATCGAGGCCGTAGCGACGCAATTCGGACTTCGCATCGACGAGATAGGCAGCGAGCAACCGGCCGCCCAGCAGCGCTGCATAGGCCAGTTTCGCGTCCTGCTCGGCGACGACGTCCTCAAAATCCAGCCCGGTATCAGCCAGATCCAGCGAGACGATCTTCTTGCGCTCGGCGCCATTGTTGGTGCCGATGAAGAGCCTTGTGCCGACATTGCCGTAAACCATCCATTCGGCATCGAAGTTTTCGATCAGCTTCCGCGGCGCCCAGTCGGGCGTGTCGAGATCGATGATCGCAAGCGCATTGGCACCCGGCCCCGGCGTCGACAGCAGCACGAGATAACGACCGTCATCGGTGGTGTAGCCGACATTGATCAGATACGGCTTGTCGGGTGTCGCATAGATCAGGCGGTCCTGCCCCTGCAATGTGCCGAGCGCATGATAGTAGACCGCATGGTTCTGCACACCGGCCTGCGATGTCTCGCCTTCCGCCGCATCGGGATAGCGGGAGTAGAAGAAGCCGCTGTTGTCTTTCGTC
>WPCJ01321502.1_pt1 | contig 14595 bp, 8 predicted proteins | sample 5399831 | NCBI WGS metagenome assembly WPCJ01 (sample SAMN12869470, study PRJNA574797) | sludge metagenome | isolation source: wastewater treatment of pH10 | place: China:Beijing | collected 2019-05-20 | reverse complement strand
AAGCATGACATTTGCCCAGGACTATTACGATACTTATCCTCAGGACTATAATGGTTACGAATATTATGATAATTCATATGATTATCCGGATGATTATTATTACAACTATCCTGCGGATTATTATCCGGATCAGTATTACCAGAGTTATTATAACGATTACAGAAATGCTGTTTTCTCTGTTAATTGGGATCAGTTTTTTATCCAATACCGCTTGAGTCCGTTTCAGATCAATCAGATCGTGATGCTGAATAATAGATTTGCATCTTATGCTGCCTGGAATGCCTATTACAGATGGAATCCGGATAGATGGTATTATGACAGGTTTTTTGCTTTACAAAATATATTAGGGCCAAGAATCTTCGTTGTTTATCAAAATGTTTATTTCCGGGGAAGAAGCCCTTTTGTATATTACAGAAACCGTTGTGTCAACTTTTATGCAAGACGATATCCCGTAAGACCGGTTTATAGAAATGTTAATATCAACATCTACAGAGTTGACAGAAACAATTTCAGAGATGGTTTCAGAAGTATTGGCAGGAATCAGGATATGATTCAGCCAAATAGAAATAACGGAATCAGAAACGATAATCCAAGAAGCGGGTCAAACGGAAACGGCTGGGGTGGAATAAGAAATTCTCAAAGTGAAGGAATCAGATCTAATGAGAACAATGGTGTCAGAAATGCCGGAGGAATAAGAAATGGCGGTTTCGAAAATAATGATCGCCCACAAGTTCAACCAGAAGGGATTAGAAATTCCGGTGGAATAAGAAATGGAAATGGTTTTGGAAAGGATCGTTCACCAATTCAATCAGATGGGATCAGAAACCAAGGCGGAATCAGACAAAATCAGAATTCTGAAAGAAGAATTGAAAACAGGGGCAATGGCAACCAAAGGAACTCTTCTCCAAGATCCGAGAACGGTAATAGAAATTCGGGAAATAGATTTGTTTCAAGGTAATCAAATTAAAATTTATAATTATTTAACAATATCACTGATTAACTTTATAATTATTAACAAATCAAACTAACAAATAAAAATTTATTAATATTTAAATCAATTAAAAAATGAAAAAATTAATTTTAAGTGTAGCATTCCTTGGATTAGGTGTTTTCAGTTTTGCTCAAACAACGGATAGAAAAGCGGACTTTGAACAGAAAAAAGCAGAAAGACTCCAAAAGATGAAACAAGAGCTGAATCTTACTGATGCTCAGGTTGCCCAGATCAAGGCGTTACACGAACAGAAAGCTGCCGAAAGAAAGCAGGAAATGACAGCGAAAAAAGAAGACAGAATGCAAAAGATGAAACAGAATGAAGCAGACATGCAAAAAATTCTGACTCCTGACCAATACAAAAAGTTTCAAGAGATGAAAGCTAAGAAAATGGCAGAAAGAAGGGAACAATTCCAAAATAGAAAAAGTGCGGAGGCAGCTGTAGTGAAGTAAGTTATTATTTAGTGGTTAATTTTATGAAAGAGTGGTTTTTAAGCCGCTCTTTTTTTATATTTGGGAAAAATTTAACATTTATGGTTAGCGATACTATTATTACATTAATTAATGAACAAATAACAAAGGAACAATATGCGGCACAGCTTTATTTATCTATGAGTGCCTGGTTTTATTCTCAGGATCTTGAGGGCATTGCCAACTATTTCCGTGTACAATCTAAAGAAGAACTTATGCATGCGGATAAAATGTTTGATTATGTTCATGATATTGGTGGACAAATTATTCTGAACGAAGTTCCAAAACCTCCGCATGAATTCAATAATGCTCAGGAGATTTTTGAAAAAGCTTTGGAACATGAGAGATTGGTAACAAAAAGTATTTTCAATATCGTAAAAGCAGCTAATGATGAAGGCGATTTTGCAACGACAAGCTTTTTGCAATGGTTTATCAATGAGCAGGTAGAAGAAGAATCCAGTGCATCACTCTTAGTAACAAAAATCAAAATGGTAAAAGATAATCCGTCTGCATTATATCTTTTTGATCAGGAACTGGCTCAAAGAGTTTTCAATCCTGCTGCGGAGAATTGATTTAAAATTACACAGATGAAAAAACTAATAACCCTATTGGTGTTAATTTCTGTCAGGACGTTTTCACAAAACTACGCGATATCCGAAATTCCGGAAGAACTTAAAAAAGATGCGAATGCTGTAATTCGCAACATTAGTTCCGAATATGTTATCAAAGCTGAAGATAATATTGAATTAAAGAAGAAAATCATTATTTCTATATTGAACAAAGCAGGTGAAAGCGTTTCGTACGTTTATATCCCTTATGATAAATACAGCAAAATTTCTGATATTAAAATCAAAATTCTGGATGAGAATGGGAAACAAATTAAAACCTATTCTAAGAGTGATCTTAATGATGTCAGCCAGTCAAATGATTCCTATCTATATTCTGATGACAGAGCTTTGAGAATGAGAATCATTCATCCGGTTTATCCTTATACTATAGAAACTTCTTACACAGAGAGGTCATCAGACACGGTATTCCTTCCCGTATTACAACCTTATATGGATGAAAACGTTTCAGTACAAAACTGGAGTGTGGAATTCAAAAATGAATCAGGGATTAAACTTCGTAAAAAAGTCACAGAAACATCTTTTGGAAAAGCAGAGATATCGGAATCTGATCAGTATTTAAAAGCGGCTTACAAAAATCTTCCGGCTTATAAAGATGAAAATTATTCCCCGGATGAAAAAGTTGTTGTGTCCAAAGTAGAATTCGCATTAGATAAAGCCTGTTTGAAAGGTATTTGTGGCGATTTTTCCAACTGGAACAGTTTTGCGAATTGGTATAAAGGTTTACTGGATCCCGTTTCAGTTGTGACGCCGGAAATTCAGCAAGAGATAAATGCTCTTAACCTTAGCGGAACTGTTTCTGAAAAAGTACAGAAAATCTATCAATACATGCAAAGCAAAACACGGTATGTTTTTGTTGCAATCGGAATTGGTGGCTGGCAGCCGATGTCTGCGGATGATGTTAGAAAGAAAGGTTACGGCGATTGCAAAGCTTTGACCAATTATATGAGAGTTCTTTTGAAAGCTGCAGGAATTCCTTCTTATTATTCTGTAATTTATAGTGATAAAACGGCGAAAACTTTTGATAAAGATTTCCCGAAAATGGATGGCAATCACATCATACTTTGCGTACCGACAGAGAATGGAAATATCTGGTTGGAAAATACTTCGCAAAATATAGCTTTCAACCATTTGAGTTATACAACTATGGACAGAAATGTGATCATGGTAAAAGATAACACAGCGGAGATCATTGATACACCGAAGTCTTTATCAGAAAATAATAAGGAGATTTTAAAAATAAAAGCCAATATCTCAGCGGATAATACATTGAGCGTTTCTTCCAGTTTTAATTTCTCAGGAGGGATGTATGATATATTTTTACCATTGGTTTCTCTATCGCCGGCAGATCAAAAAGATGCTATGAGAAAGCGGTATGATTATCTCCAGTTTTCTAATATCGATGTAACAAATTTGAAAAATGACAGAACTGAAGCAACAATAAATTTTGATTTAAACTTCAAAGCAAATAACTATTCCAAGTCACTAGGATCTGACATATATTTCAGAGCGATCCCGTTTTTAGATTCCGATTTTTACTTGGAAAGTACAGATAGAAAACTTCCAATTGAGATTCCATTTGGATTCACGGATGATTATGAGATAGAATATACAATTCCCGAAAACTACAAATTTTCTGAAAATCTAGCTCCTGCAACTCTTGATTCTGAGTTCGGAAGTTTTTCTATGGAATTTGTAAACCAAGATAAAAAGCTTTTGGTTAAGAGAAAATTTATGCTAAAGAAAGGTACTTTTCCTCCGGATAAGATTTCGGATTATATTAATTTCAGAAAAAAAGCAAATAAATTAGATCATACAAAAATACTTATAACAAAACTTTAATAAAAACCAGATAATGAAAACTAAAATTTTACAATTGATACTGATTGGCGCAGTTCTTCCAATTTTTGCACAATACAAATTTCTTGACGTTCCAAAGTTGGATAATGAAGATCTAAAATCGACTACTTATTCAAAAAATCCTTCAGAAGCAGCAGAAATTCTTTATAAATCTTATCATTATTATATAACTGATGGAGAACTCAATTTGGATGTTGTAAGCCGTATAAAGATTTATAAAAAAGATCAGGCAGAAAAATTCCTTAATCAGGAAATCTATACTTATGATGGTAAAAATAACAAATCGGAAAAGGTAACTTCTCTTAAAGTTTATACCTATAATCTTGTTAACGGCAAAGTAGAAACTACAACTGTTGAAAAAAACTCTAAATACAAATCTAAAGAATCTAAATACTATACAGTTACTAAGTTTGCTTTCGAAAATGTGAAAGACGGTTCTGTTGTAGAATACAAATATTCTGTTTTGTCACCTTATGTTTGGTCCGTAGATAAGGTTACTGTAGAAGATAATGTCCCCACGCGCCGTTTTGATTATGTTTTGGATTTTCCAAAATATCTTGGATTCAACATCGATTATAAAGGAAGCCTAACACCAAAAAACAGAGATGTTGCTGATAAAAACATCTACGGAGGAGAATATTATACTTATAGGTTTGGGTATGAGAATATTCCGCCTTACAGAGATGAGAAATATGTTCATAATTTGGATAACTATAGAACATCTATAAGAGCAGAGCTTAATTCTACCAATATTACAAGAGTACCGGGAGCTTATGAATCTGGTGATTTAGGAGGATTCAAGTCTTACGCAGTAAGCTGGAACGATATCCGCAAGCAATTGTATGACTCCGAATATTTTGGAGAACAATTGAAAAAGAAATCTTTGGTAAAAGAACTGCTTCCTGCTGATATTAAGAATATCTCTTCTCCTGTTGAAAAAGCGGCTGCAATTCAGAAATTTGTAGAGAAAAATTATACTTGGAACAATTATTATACTGTAGGAGCGGAAGATGGTAAAGGAATTAAAAATCTTTTAGAAACCAAAGTGGGAAGTTCTGGCGAGATCAATCTGTTGATGATCTTGTTAATGAGAAGTGCTGGCTTAGATGCTCAGCCAATCGTGTTATCTACAATAGGAAGAGGGCTCTTACTGGATCATTCTCCCTCTTTGAACCAACTTAATTATGTTTTGGCTTTACTGGATATTGGAGGAAAAGCCGTTATTTATGATGCCACATCAAAGATGATGCTCCCGAATCTTATCCGTCCGAACGCACTTAATTATAATGGATATGTGATGACGGAGAAAGAAGCTAAAAAAGTAAATATTTTTTGCCCAGGAAAAAGCACAACTTATCTTACGGTTGATGCAAAGTTAAATCCTGACGGAACGGTTGAAGGTTCATTTTCAGATAAAGATACAATGTTGTATGCAATGATGAACAACGAGAAATATAATGAAGATAAAACTGCTTATCAAAAAGAATCTTACAAAGACCGTTATACATTTCCTTTTACAAACATCAAAACAGAATTATTGGATAATAATGATTTCCAGACTAGTTTTGATTTCGATTCCGATTCTTTTGTGGACGGGATTGGCGGTAAGTTGGTTTTCAATCCATTGTTATTCCTTTACAACAAGTCTCATGATTTTGATCAGACCGAAGAACGTCGTTCACCTATTGAGCTCTACACAGGTTATGATAAGATCAAAAAAGTGACCATTACTTTACCGGACGGTTATGCTTTTGAGAATGTGCCAAAATCCAAGAAATTCAGAACAGAGGACAGTGCAATCCAATATGTTTATAAAGTGACTCAAGAAGGTAATAAGCTGACTGTGGAAACCACAACTACGGTTGAAGATCCCGTTTATCCGAAAGAATATTATCCGGCATTCAAACAGATATTCGATAATATCACGAAGATGGAAGGCCAGGTTGTAACAGCCGTTAAGAAATAAAAAGCAAATCCCGGGAAATTATTTTCCCGGGATTTTGCTTATATATAGATCACGTCAGTTTTGATGACTTTCTTGCCAAACTGCTCCAGCTTATTTTTATAAATTTCAACTTGCTTTTGGTCTTTGTCTTTTTCCTCGCCGGTCTTGAAATCCACAATGATAATGCCATTTTCCGTTTCTACCAATCGGTCCGGACGATACGTTTTGGATTGCTCATTTTCTGTCGCAAACATTTCTCTTTCATTGATGATTTTCAGATGGTCTTCAAAATAAGCAGAATAGTTAGCATCAGTAAGAACATTTTCAATCCTTTCCAGTATAGATTTTTTTTCTTCATTCGTAATAACGCCGTCCAGAAGATAAGAGTTCAGAACTTTGGAAACATCTTTTTTAGTTTTGATTTTAGACAAAATCTCGTGTGTGAAAATTCCCATTCGCACGTGTTCTACACGGTTTTGATAATTTTTGGAAGTGGTAGCAATTTCTATATTCGAAGCTCTTTCTGTTTTCTGGGAAATCGAATTGATATTTTCTGAGAGATACTCTTTTTTCTTTTTCCGTTTTTGTTTTCTTAAATCAGTAACAGGGAAAATATCAAACGAATCCAATCTCTCGTCATTTTCTGCTGGTTGAAATTCAGTTACAAAATCAAATAATTCCAGATGATTAGAAGATTTGCTCGGCTTTTCCAGATAAAGAAACAGCTGTTCCACAGGTCTTGTAGTTGCAACGTATTGAATACAAAAACGGTCAATTTTATTCCGGTAAGAATTTTCAAAATTGAACTGTGCTAGATCTTCGTCATATGTTTCCAGTTCCGAAGAAAATTGTGTCAGAATCACGGTTTTCAATTCATCTTCACTGTTGAGATCGTACCATTCGGAGAATTTTTTATCGCTGTTTTCGTTCCTCATCGGGATAAAAACAACAGGAAACTCAAGACCTTTAGCTTTATGAATCGTCATAATCTGAACGGCATCAATATTCTCGCTCGCCTGAATGCTGATTTTCGAAGCTTCGTCATCCCAAAATTTCAGGAATTCCTTCAATGTTGCACCGGCGTTTTGCGTGTAATTGAACAACATTTCCAGAAAGTTCAGAAGGAAATCTGTTTCCTTATTTTCAACCGAAAATTCCTGAATGTAGTATTCGATGAAATTATAAAGATTAAGTTGCGGTACATCATTTTGAACCAAATTGATATGATAATGATTATCGATATAATTTTCGATTTCTGACTTCGATTCCAGGTTCAGAATGGTTCTGATTTCAGAGGTGAAATCCGTCATTGTGATTCTGCCGGAAACATTCAGGAAGTACATCATTTTCACCAGAAACTGGCGGTTTTTCGAATTGATTTCCCATTTCAGGAATTCAATTAAAGCCTTGATTGTAAATGATAAGTCCAATGTCAATCCTTTCTCAGAAATGGTTTTGATATGGGTTTCTTTTCCATTGTACTGAACTTTCAGATTTCCTAATAGTTGGGAATAATTAAAAATATCATTATTCCCTCGGCAAAGAATTGTGATGTCTGAAAACGTAAATCCATTATCCATACATTCCTGGATGTCATTTCGCATTTTCTCAGCAGATTCTTCATAAAAAACAGATTTCACCGAGTTTTCCAAAAGATGAACTTTGACACGGCCTTCCAGATTGGATTGTGCTTCCTGAACAGCATTTTCACCAAAGATTTTTTGATGCTCATTATTCAAAGCCTTAGACATAAAATCATACAACCGGTTATTGAAATCGACAATATTCTTAGCGCTTCGCCAATTGAATCTGAGGTGTTCAGCGGTTGCAAATTTTGGCGTGATCTCTTTTTGATTGATGATATTCAGCATCAGTTCACTTTCGCCACCGCGGAATCGATAGATGCTCTGTTTCGGGTCACCGACAATTGTGAAACTTGTGTTGTCTGAAGTGATGCTGTTATCGCGCAGTGGTAAAAAATTTTGCCATTGCATTGCCGAAGTATCCTGGAATTCATCAAAAAAATAATGCTGAAACTGCGTTCCTACTTTTTCATAAATGAATGCAGAAGGCTCATTCCGAAGATTTTCATTAATGATAATATTAAATTTCGAAAGCAAAACCAAATCGTTCTCTTCCTCGATTTCCAACAGCTTTTTCTGGATGTCGGCGTTGACCTTCAAAGGCAGAATCGCTTCCAGGATTTTTTCTTTTTTCTGAGAATCGATATAAAGGTCGATAATATCTTTTCGCCAGGAAATCAGTTGCGGCAGGATTTCCTCGATGTCACTTTGTTTATGCTTTGATTTTGCAGCAGCACCTTTAAAGTAAGTTGTCAATGCAGAATCTTCGTTGGAAGGAAAAGGAAATCCGTCTCGCTTTTTGTTATAAAAATCCTGAACCTTTTGGAAAAAACCGCCTAAACCGTTTTTTCCCTGAGCAAAATCTTCGATATCAATATCACGACTTTTGATTAATTCAAAAGCTTGTGCTGCCAACTGAGATGATTTTATTTTATTATCACTGATTTTTTTTCGAAGCTCATTTTTTTTGTTCTCATAAGCCTGCCACTCAAAATCTTTATTGTCCTGCAAAGGCTGGTAATGAATATCATTCACAAATTTCTTCGCCGAATTATAAAGGGTTTGATTCAGATTGACTCGCTCATTATTGTCCAGATTGTAATTGACAAAATCCATAAAAGCGTCTGAAACTGTTTCGTCTTCTCCAATTTCATCGAGCATTTTGTCCACCGCTTCTATCAGGTAAGGTTCCGGCTGAATCTCCAGGTTGAAGTTCTGAGCCAATCCTAATTCATAAGAAAAACTTTTGACTAATCTGGAGTTGAACTTATCAATCGTGCCAATGTTAAGCGTAGAGTAGTGATGTAAAATATAATCGAGAACTTTTTGAGAACGATGTCTCAAATCGTCTAATGAGATTCGATATCCTTGCTCTGAGAGCGCTTTTTGAATGTTTTTAAGGTCTTGATTTTCGGAATAGTTTTCTTTCACAAACTCACCAAGATAGAAAAGGATTCTTTCCTTCATTTCGTTGGCAGCTTTGTTCGTAAACGTTAATGCAATAATATTCCTGATCGCATCCGGCTGATTCGGAAATCTAAGGCAGATCATCAACAGTCGCTGAACCAACGTGTAAGTTTTGCCGGAACCAGCCGAAGCATTGATGACGGAGTAGGTGTTTTGCATTCTTATTCTATATAAAGAAGCAATTTACAAAATTTGTTTTTAGAAACTAGTCAATTTCTATATCATACTCTAATCGGAAAGATTTTCTGTGATGGATATTCGGCCCGAATTTTTTCAAAGCTTTTTGATGTGTTTTCGTACAATAGCCAAAGTTTGTATTCCATCCATAATCGGGAAATTCATCATGAAGTCTTATCATCAGATTATCACGGTAGTTTTTCGCCAAAATAGATGCAGCTGCGATTGAAAGATATTTGCTGTCCCCTTTAATAATACAATGATGCGGAATGTAATTATATGGATGAAACTTGTTACCATCTACCAAAATGAGTTCAGGCCTTGTTTTGAGCTGATCGAGCGCAAGATGCATGGCGTGCAGACTTGCATTGAGAATATTATGCTGGTCGATAAACTCAGGAGGTAGTTCTGCTATTGCAAAATCTACCGCATTCTCGCGGATATAGCTGTCCAGATTTTGTCTTGTCTGGAAATTTAACGTTTTAGAATCGTTAACCAAATTTTGCTTAAAATTTTTATCGACAATTACCGCAGCAGCAACCACAGGCCCGGCCAAGCAGCCTCTTCCGACTTCGTCGCATCCGGCTTCTATGAAGGTTTCTGAGAAGTTTTGTATTAATAGCATATTTAGAGGCTGTAAAAATAAAAAAATAATAATTGGAAAAATAAAATTCATTCTCTTTAAATATCTAACTTTTGGTTAATTAATGTTAAAATATAATTGTTTAATTTTTAGTTAAAATAATCTCACTGTATGAATTTTAATTGAATTTTAATCGAATTTTAATTTCCAAATTAAAATAAAATTAACATATTTGCAGTTTGAATATTAAAAATTGTTAATATGAATGTGAAATTAAAGGTTTTAAGTGCGGGTGTGCTTTTTTTTACAGGCCAAGCACTTTTTGCTCAAAGAACTGACTCAACAAAGACAGCCAATATTGAAGAGGTTGTAATTGTTGGTTTTGGTCAGAAAAAAACAGTGCAGGAACTTACTGGCTCAACAAGTACTATGACGTCTAAGTCTATAGAAGATGTACCTGTAGCTTCTGTTGATAAAATGCTTCAGGGTAGAGTTACTGGTGTGCAAACAGGCTCGGCTTCTGGTCAGCCAGGAGGTTTTGCAAACGTGAGAGTTAGAGGGGTCTCCTCAATTAATGGGGTTACTTCACCAATCTATATTGTTGATGGAGTACGAATTGCAAGTGGTGACCTTACAACTGCAAATACAACTGCAAACGTTTTAGCAAACTTGAATCCTGACGATGTTGAAAGTATAACAGTTTTAAAAGATGCTGTCTCAACAGCGGTATATGGTGCTGATGCAGGAGCTGGTGTTATTGTTATTACTACAAAATCCGGAAGAAAAGGAAAAGCTAAGTTTAATTTATCTTTTAATACGGGGTTTAATCAGCAAGCTGTAAGTGGTAACAGAGCTTTCACTGGACAAGAGTACAAAGAGTATCTGAGAGATATGTTCAATAATACATATACCAGAAATTTTTCTCTAGATGAAATCGCAAATGGGGCATTTTCAGGAATTGCTAGTGCTACTAACAATACCAACTTAGTCAATATAGTAAAGTCACCCTATAGCACAGATTGGGAGGATGTCGTTAGAAAAGACGGCTACCAGCAGAATGCAGATTTTAATATGTCTGGAGGTAACGATAAGTTTACATACTACGCTTCGGCGAATATGTTTGATCAGAACAGTATTATAAAAAATTCTTTTTTCAAAAGACTGTCTTATACGACGAAATTAACATATCAGGCTACTGATAGACTCAAAATAAGTTCAGACTTTCAGATTTCACATGGTAAAACAAGAACATTGTCTGATGGTGGTGCTTTCTCAAATCCTATTCTTGCACAGTACTTTAATAGACCCACCGACCCTGCCAGAAATCCAGATGGGTCTTGGTATTGGAACCCTTCAACCTTAAGGTTAAGTAATAATCAATATAATCCGGGATATCTGTTGGAGAAAAACTATGTTCAAGCGGGAACTCTGAGAGCATTTGCCAATCTGAGTGCTGAGTACAAAGTTCTTGATAATCTAACTTATAGATTTGTTTTTTCGCCAGAATATGTCAACGTTGAAGAAGATACTTATTGGAATCCACTGCACGGTGATGGCGTTACTTATGGTGGTTATCAAAGAACATCTGTGAATAGATATTTTAATTTTAACGTACAGAATATCTTAGACTACAGCAAAAAATTTGATCTTCATAATATAGGTCTATCATTGATTCAAGAAGCTTATAAGACTGACCGTAAGTTCTTGAGATCAACCGGAATCACAGTTGGGTCTCCAGAACTGGAAACGCTCTCAAATTTCGTTGTACCATATGGTTTTGAAGGTAAGAGAACCGTTTCTTCGAGATACGGTTATGCAGTCACTGGACACTATGACTACGATAAATTATTCCTAGTCGATGGATCTTACAGAAGAGATGTGTTATCTCAATTTTTACCTGGACAAAAAGCTGGGAATTTTTGGTCTGTTGGTGTAGGTGTCGATTTAGCAAGAATTAATTTCCTTAGAGATATTGATGCCATCTCCATGATGAAATTTAGAGGATCTTATGGTAAATTAGGAAACCAGGTTACTGCCAACCCATATGCATTGTATGCCTATAATTTGAATTATAATGATACTGCTGCGGCGCAGTACTATAATATTCTCAATCCGAACCTTTCTTGGGAAACAGTAAAACCACTAAATGTTGGTTTGGATTTAGGCTTCTTTAATGATAGATTAAAAGTAACAGCAGAATATTATAATAAAAAGACCAGTGATCTGATTTATAATTTACCATTGTCTCCGTCTCAAGGGGGTGTTCTATATAATGAAAATCTCAATACATATACCTATGGTGTAATGGTCGATAATATTGGATCTTTGGTTAATCGTGGATTTGAATTTTCTGTGAATGCTGATATTTTTAGAGGAAATAGGGATACCTTTAACTGGAGCATTGGAGCTAATCTATCTACCTTACATAACGAAATTACTGAGTTATATGGTAGTACGATTAATAATGCAACCACTACTGTAAGAGTTGGTGAGGGAGTACGTACTTTTTATTTAAGAAAATGGGCGGGGGTAGATCCTAGCAATGGAGATCCACTATGGTATATCAATGGAAAGGATGGTGAAACTACGAATGATTATACTAAGGCACAGCAAGCACCTCAGGGATCTTTCTTAAGTACATTATTTGGAGGAGCGAACACTAGTTTATCTTACAAAGGTTTTGCTTTGGATCTTCAGTTTACATACGGATTTGGAGGAAAAATCTATGATGACTGGGCAGCGTATACTTGGAGCGATGGGCAATACTCTTTAACATATCCTGGTTACGGAGATGTTTATGGTGATTATTGGACTTCTAATAATACAAACGCGTCTAATCCAAAACCATTATTAGGCGGAAACAAAAGATCCAACCAAGCTTCAACTAGGTTTCTTTATGATTCAGACTACATACGTCTAAGCAATGCGAGATTGGGCTATACATTTAACTCGGAATTCCTAAATGGCTCAGGTCTTAATTCTGTGCAAATTTACGTGATGGCAAACAATGCTTGGACTCATAGATTCGATGACAGATTGAAATTTGACCCTGAAGTTAATGTATCAGGTTACACTAACTTATCTTTGCCAATATTGAAAACTTATCTATTTGGTGTTAATATTAGCTTTTAAAAATTAAAAAAATGAATAGAATAATAAAAACAGGAATATTTTCTTTATTAGTTGGAGTGTCAACAATTTCTTGTTCCGATGATTTTGTGGAGAGACAATTTTTTCAGGAAGTGGAACAGGCACCATTAACTTCCACTCAAGAAATGCAATCATTTGTTAGAGGAATATATGCCTCTATGAGAAATACAACTTATTACGGTGCTGACTTTTTAGCTTATGCTGAGGTTCGTTCTGATGAAATGTACAGTACACTTCAAGGTGGTTACTACACCAATGTGTACAATTATTCTCAATTGTCCAATGATACATATGCTGTAAATACCTATAATAGAATTTATGAAGTTGTAGGTAAAGCCAATATTGTTATTAATACCGATTTAAATTCAATAGGAGGCACTTCTGCAGATAAAGCTACAGCTACATTTGCACAAGGTCAAGCATACGGATTAAGAGCAATTGCTTTTTTTGATGCTTTTAGATTATACGGTCAAAAATATATTCCTAACGGAACGTTAGGGATTGTAATGCCTTTAAAATATGATCCTAAAGCCTTAATAGCAAGATCTACTATTGTTGAAACAGAAACCCAGATTGATAAAGACTTTACGAAGGCTCTTGAACTAATGACAGCTGGAACATCTTATTTTGGAGCAAGTGTAAAAACCGAGTTATCTGTTAATGCGCTTAAAGGTTTAATGTCTAGATTCTATCTTTATAAAGGCGATTATGCAAAAGTTAGATCTCTTACTAATGATATAGTAGCAGCTGCTTCTGCAACAAACAGTACTTTTGGTGTTGTTGCACCTGGCTTGTTTCAAACATCATTTCAGTTTATTATGAACGGAGCAGCACCAAACTCAATCTTCGAATTGGCAGTTGGTACCAACGCTTCTTTGTCAACGGGTTCGTATAGACAAAGACTTAATCCACTTGGATATGCCAATATAGTGGTTTCACAAGCTGCTTACGATGCATATAGTTCTACAGACATTAGAAAAAATCTTATAACCACTTCAAGTGGAATCAGATATTTGTCAAATAACAATGGTACTGGAAAATATACTAATACAACTGGTGCTGATAACATTAAAATGCTTCGTTACGAAGAAATTCTTCTTAATGGTGTAGAGGCGGAGCTTCAGCCTGGAGGAAATCCTGCAAAAGCATTAACTTATTATAATCAAATTGTAACAAATAGAGGATTACCTGCTGCAACGACAGTTACTATGACTATGCTTAAAGCAGAAAGAATGAAGGAACTATTGGGTGAAGGTTTACGTCAATGGGATTTAAGAAGATGGGGAGATACAGTGCCAAGACCATCCACTGCATCTACAGACCCAAGAATGAACGCTTTTCCTATTCCTAGAGGAGAGACGGATATAGCTGGTACACCAGTAGTTTCTAACCCAGGATATGATAATTAATAAATTATAATTATAATGATAAAAGCCTCCAATTTTGGAGGCTTTTGTTTTAAACATGCTTGATATTTTATATATTTGTTAATAATTAGTTTTAACATATGAAAAAAATAAGCTTCGTTATATTTTTGTTAACACAAACTTTAGCGTTTGCTCAAGTTGGAAATGAAAATGTGTCTTTTTCAACAGGAAATTTTTTTACCAGAGCAAACCGACCGTCCACAAAAGAATATATCATAGATGGAACACCATATCCTAATGGAAAACAATTTGATAAAGTAAATATAGAAGGTTACAGTAAGAATGTACAAAATCTTAGATACAATGCGTACGAAGA
>WPCJ01108016.1_pt1 | contig 14600 bp, 10 predicted proteins | sample 5399831 | NCBI WGS metagenome assembly WPCJ01 (sample SAMN12869470, study PRJNA574797) | sludge metagenome | isolation source: wastewater treatment of pH10 | place: China:Beijing | collected 2019-05-20 | reverse complement strand
CCATCGGCGCTCAGTCGCGAGGCATCCTTCAACAGCTTGCCCAGCATCGACTGGACCGCTTTTGCCCGGGCGATGGAAAGGTCGAAATTCGATTTGAACTGGCTCGATTTCCTCGGCTTCACATTGTCGGTGTGGCCAACAACCTTGATCGACCCCGGTTCAGCATCGAGCGTCGTGGCTATGTCAACGGCGATCGGTTGGAACTGCGTCTTCAGCTCCGCCTGGCCGGATCCGAACAGAAGCTGGTTGCTGACCTCGATGACGATGAAGTCGCCCTTCACGACGACGTTCAGCCCGCCATTGGCAATCTCCCTGGCAAGTGCCACGCGGATACGATCGATCTGCGTGGTGTCGGGGATGGCGGGCTGCGACGGGCTGGTGTGTTTGGTTTCGACAGCCGTCGTTACACTGGCACGCTCGATCGTGATTGGGGCCGACGGATTGAGCGCGAGCAATTCTCTGGCGGTCGCGTCACCATCATCGGTGATCGCGACGCGCAAGCCGAAGAATACCGCTGTCACCAGCGCAACCGCTGTGGCCGCAATCGCCCAGAGCGGGAGGCTGGCTGGTGGCTTCGGCTGCGTTGCCGCAATACTCTGCCAGTTGGGAGAAATGTCGTCGGTTGCACGCGCTTTCAAATAGCGAAGCGTGTCGTGGACATCACTCCGAACGCGCTGGAGCGTTTCCCGCTCACTCGCCAGTCCCCGGTACTGGCCTTCGAATCCCAGCGAAAGGCAAATATGCATCAGCTCGAGCAGATCGAAGCGGGCTTCGGGTTTGGCGAGGATTTCGTTCAGGGCCTCGTAGAAGCCGGCGCCGGAGGCGGGCGTATGGAAGAACTGCACCACCAGGCTATGGTCACCCCAGGGGGATTCTTTTGGCCAGGGCAGGTTGCCAACGAGATCATCGGTGGTTTCGCAAAGAGCAAATTTTGCGATCCGCGCGTCCTCCTCGCCGACGCCGGCTTTCGCCACGGCACGATCGAATGTCTCGACCGCATCCGCGATATACCTTGCCAGGGATGAAGCTTTCCGATCCACCGGCGTCAGCCGCAACTGGCCAAGGAGCATCAACAGGGGAGCTGCAGCAGCAACGATCGGGTTGGCGCACGCGTATTTCACGCCGCCCGCCGCAGCAAGGAGAGTGTCCTGTTGCAATGCCGGCGATGGCTCGGCGACCGCGCCTGGATCAGAGCCGTGAAAAACGACAGTCCCGGAAGACCATCCAGGCGGAACCTGTCTATTGATGCCAGGGTCGAAAACCGTCGATTCCCTCGCAGGCATGGGTACTGGTCCCCCGCCTTGCGAGCCGGAATTTTCGGTAGCTGCCGATGGCTGTGGCCTCAGCTGCGGCGTGCGGACGATGGTCCGGTCTGGAGGCTCCGAGGGATCATCCGTCGCGCTCATCGGAGATCCGTGGTCGAAGTTTGGCTGGTGTTGAAGGGCCCTGCTTTACACGTTCCGGACCGGGGCCTGGGTCGGATCGAAAAGCTCTTTTTGCTGAAACATGACATTGCTGCACGCCCCAAGCCACGCCGCGTTTCCCGCAAGGCAAGCTCCCATGCACCATTTTAATCGCACAGAAGGCCGATTGAAATCAGAAAGCAGGATGATCAAAGAAGCAGCTTGTTCTATGAGACCCGTCACAGACAGCGCAATTGCGTTGCCTGCTGCGCGCCTGCCTATCTCTGCTTGCCGGCCTTGGCATAAGCTTCGGCGAAATAGGCAAGAAAGACATCCAGCATGCCGTTTTCGTTTTTCTCCTCCATCGCACGCCAGGTGGCGACCAAGGCGTCCCAGGCCTGGCTCTTCTTTGACGAGAAGGATGCCGGTGGCAGTTTCCTGGCGATTGCCTCGGGCGAGAGATCATCGAGCAGCCTGGAAAGTGCTGCCTGCATGGCAGCGTAGGTCGCAATTTCGTGGCTCTTCAGATCGTGGAACGCGTCTTCGACACTGTGCTTGGCATCGAGGTAGCCGGCCCTGCGCCTGCCAAACATGATCTCCAGTATGTCATCGGTTCCAGGCACGAACTTCAACGGGTTGTTGTCCTCGGCACTGATCATCGTGCGGTGCGGGCTTTTGGCGAGCACCTTGGCGGCGGCGCGCGCCTTGAGCAGCAGCGACAATTGCTCGACCGAAATCCTCAGCACCGCGCCGATCTCGGAAGCAACCTCATGTGGATCACGCGATTGCAGCACATCCGGCGCCATGCCTGCCGCGATGGCGATGTCGCGCAGGACGTTCACCGTTTCCACCGGCCTGCTGGCCGGTGCGGCTGCGTCGGACCGCAGCAATGAAGACGTCGATATCGGCGCTGTCGAATCCGGGTGTCGCTCTGTCGGTTTGGGGGGCGGTACGTCGAGCTCTACCGGGCGACCCGCCGGCGGCGGCTCGCGTTGCGTCGTTCCGTTTTCAGGCGTGGTGCCGGCACGTTCCTCATCGATCGAAACCGTTATGACATAGCGGCCGATAAGCAGCCTGTCGCCGTCGATCAGCCGATGCGGTGCGCTCATGCGCTGCCTGGAGCCGTTGATGAAGGTTCCGTTGCGGGACACATCATAGAGCCAGAACGTGCCTGCCTGGAAACTGACTTCGCAATGACGACCGGAGATGAACTTGTCGGGATCGGACAATGTCCAGTCACAACTCTCCCGGCCGATCTCGAAGCTGCGATCACGGGCGGCATAACGCGTGACGGTGCCCCCTGGCAGCCCATCGAGATTGCTGATCTGTAGTGAGATGAACATCCGGAACCGCCGGCGAACCTGATATCTCGGCCATTCTAGCAGCTTGTGGGGCCAACGGGAGAGGAGCGTTTCACACGGCTGGTACCGGATGTGGTTTTGTCACGCCGGCATTTAGCCTCCACCAAACATGTGCTACGTTTACGAGGGTTCCGTGCGGTGGTTCTGAAATTCCCGAACGTGATGCAGTTAACAGAACGGGGGCTTCAATCCATCACACTGGCGGTCGCGTCCAGGAGGGGCACGTCCCATGCCAAACGAACGCGCCACGGTCGTGCAGACGCCGGTCGGCGCCGACCTGCTCACCTTCACCCATCTCATCGGTCGCGATGAGATCAGCCGCTGTTTCGCGTATACCGTCGGGTTCGTCTCCAAGAGCCGCGACGTCGATCCACTGAAGATGCTCGGTGGTATTGTTTCGGTTGAAGGGGAATCCGATCCGAAGCGCTGGTTCAGCGGTCTCGTCTCGGAGTTCAGGCTTACCCGCATCGAAGACAGGCTCGCTTTCTACGAAGCCGTGGTCAGGCCATGGCTCTGGTTCCTCGGCAACACCACCGATTGCCGTATCTTCCAGAACATGACGGCGGTGGAGATCATCGAGAAGATCTTCTCGAAATACGGCATCGCGAAATTCGAGAAACGGCTGCAGGGTTCCTATCCCTCGCGCGAATACTGCGTGCAATACGACGAAAGCGACCTGGACTTCGTACAGCGGCTGCTTGAGCACGAAGGCATCTTCTATTTCTTCGAGCATGACGAAGGCAAGCACACGCTCGTGCTCTGCGATGCGATGAGCAAGCTGAAGCCTGCGCCAGGTTACGACAAGGTGCTCTACAATTTCGAGGGGCGGGCTTCACGGCGCGATGTCGAATACATCACCGAATGGATTCCAGGCAGCATGGTGCGGCCCGGCGCCTATGCCCATACCGACTATGATTTCGAGAAGCCCGGCGCTGACTTGATGGCGAAGTCCGCGCAGCCGTTCAGTCACAAGGAGGCAGCCGGCGAAAATTATCGCCAGCCCGGCGCGCACCTCGATGTCGGGCGCGGCGACACCATTGCGGGAATTCGCCGCGAGGAACTCCAGGCGGTGCACCAGCGCACAACAGCAGCGGGTACCGTGCGCGGCCTTTTCTCCGGCTGCAAGTTCAATCTGGAGAGCTTTCCACGCAGCGACCAGAACCAGGAATATCTGGTTGTCAGCGCCGAATACCGGCTGTTCGATCCGGGCTACCGGACGCAGAACGAGGCCCACAGCGAGAATTTCACGGTCATGCTGGGGGTGGCCCCAACCAAGGTACCCTATCGGCCGCAACGCATCACCCCGCGACCGACCATGCGCGGGCCGCAGACGGCGACGGTGGTCGGCCCATCGGGCGAAGAGATCTTCACCGACAAGTATGCCCGGGTGAAGGTGCAGTTCCATTGGGATCGGCTCGGCAAGAAGGACCAGAATTCTTCCTGTTTCGTGCGGGTGTCGCAGACCTGGGCCGGCAGTGGCTGGGGTTTCATCCAGATCCCGCGCATCGGCCAGGAAGTCATCGTCGATTTCATCGAGGGCGATCCCGATCTGCCGATCATCACTGGCAGGGTCTACAACGCCGCCGAGATGCCGCCCTACGGCTTGCCCGGCAACGCGACCCAGTCGGGCTGGAAATCGAATTCCTCGAAAGGGGGCGGCGGCTACAACGAGCTGATGTTCGAGGACAAGGCAGGCTCCGAGCTGGTCAATTTCCAGGCCCAGAAGGACCATCATCTGCTGATCAAGCACGATCGCAACAAGACCGTGCAGCACGATCAGTCGGATCGTATCGACCATGACGCCAAGCATTCCGTCGGCCACAACCTGGACGAGGACGTCGGCAACAACAAGACGGTCAAGATCGGCGTCGACCAGATCACCAACATCGGCAGCAATGACACCGAAACGGTGGGCGCAAACCGCTCGCTGACGGTCCAGGCCAACGAGACGATCCATGTCGTGGCCAATTCGACGGAAAACATCGACGCCAACCATTCGCAGACCGTGGGTCTGGTTCAGACCGTGACGGTGGGCGCCGCACGCGTCGATACGGTTGGGGCCGCTGAAGCGAGGACGGTGGGGGCGGCGCAGGTAAACACGATCGGGGCGACACGATCGGTGACGGTGGGAGCTGCGCAGAGCCATAGCATCGGGGCCGATGACAGCTGGACAGTCGCGGCGAACCAGAGTGTGCAGACTGGCGCCGATCAGAGTTTCAGGATCGGTGGCGGGCACACTTCGGAGGTCGGCAAGGGACGCAGTGCAAAAATAGCTGACGACGATGTCACACAGGTCGGCGGGTCGCGCGCGCTCAAGGTTGCCAAGGGGAGCCTTGTCGAAGTCGGGGAAGATGGCGCGATCAAGATCGGAAAAGATCTGATGATAGAAGCAGGTGACTCTATCGTCATCAAATGCGGCTCGGCGGCGATCGCCATGAAAAAGGATGGCACCATCTCAATCGAGGGCAAGGATATCACCGTGAAGGGCTCGGGCAAGATCAACGTCAAGGCCTCCAGCGACATCACGATGAAAGGCTCGGAGATAAAGCAGAACTGAGGACGTGTGATGACGACCACGAAGAAGCGGATTGAAGGGGTGGTGATTGGAGTATTTCTGGGCTTCGGGGAGGAAGGTCCGCTTGTTGTTTTTCCCGGAAATCCGAGAGATGCGGCAGCCCCGGCGCGCAGCCTTGCGGAACTCGGCTCCGACATGATCGGAGCCGAGGTGGCTTTGCTTTTTGAGGATGGGAATCCGGGCCGACCGCTTATTGTCGGGCGGGTCGTCGATCCGGCGCGACGAACTTCGCAGCCGCAGATCGTTCGCGATGGAGAACGCGTGCGTATCGTCGGAGAGCAGCGGATCGAGCTTCGCTGCGGCAAGGCTACGATCATAATGGAGAAGGATGGACGCATCACCATCCGGGGCACTTATCTGACAAGCCACGCAAGTGCGGCCAATCGCATCCGCGGTGGTTCGGTAAACTTGAACTGATGTCCGCGCCGATCCTCCACGAGATCGTCCGCCAGCATGCGGAAATGGCCGCTTTCCTATGGACTGTGTATGATTACAATTTGCTGAATCCAGGTACGAATCCTGACATGGACGAAGAACGCCTAGCACGACTTGTCGAGCGTCTTGAGGCCCATCTTGATGGCCTCAGAACCGCCGGATCGGCAGGGCGAAAGATTGCCGAAGAGCGCTATGCAGAATTTCCTGAAGCTGGAGAACTTTTCGTAATCCGGATGCTTTCGGTGAAAGATCCGCCCAGGATCGCCGATTTGGACCTGAAAAAAGTACGTGCCTACCTACACGCCGGCGCGGAATTTTGACTCTGGATTGGGTCGATCCAGTTGCTGTTCAACTATAGCGGGCTCCAAACCAGCCCTGACCGTCAAAGCGCGCGGCTATCACGTCTCCGGCACTGGCCAGGTAGTTTGCATTGGAGGCAAGCCTGTAAGAGGTGATGGTGCTCTTGATATTTGCAACTGCGATCCCGTCAAAGCGGAATACTCCTTCTCCTCCTCCTGCCAGATATATCTCTTTTCGATAATGAGCGAGCGAGTGGAAATCGTGGCCCGGCTGAGACACGTCGCTCCAATTGGCGCCCGCTCCCCGGAAAAGTACTCCTCCTGCTCCGCAAACAAGAGTGTCATCGGCGGCGAGGGTCAAAAGGCCGAGAAGCCGCTGGTTGGTCGGCAACTGAATCTGTGTCCAGGTGCCATCAAAGTGCCAAAGCAAGCCGTTCGCTCCACACGCATAGAGACTACGCGAAGACACGCCACGAACAGAGAAAATCACGTCGCCTAGTGGTGGGCTAAAACCAGACCACGCGCTTCCGTCCCAGTGATAGACGACACCTTCATCACCCGCGGCGTAGATGTCGCTGTCCGATAGGCCCCAGATGCATGTCAGCGCCTGAGGCGACGCTGGCGACAGGAGCCACCTGGCGCCATTGTATAGTCTCACACTGCCTTCGGCGTCTGTGACATACAGCAAGCCGGTTTGCGAACGCCAAATCGAGGTTAGCCAGACCTGGACATCGAGCAGCTCTGTTTGAACATTTGGAGCCTGGCGATCGGCGACGTCGGAAGCTCTGTAGACGTAGGAGTTGAATCCTTCCCCGTCGCTATAGACGGCCAGGCTATACATCACGCCGTCGTCATCGATCGCCACACCATCGCAGCTTACCGAATAGTCGCCCATCGGATTTCTGTCCTTCCTCAAACTGGACCACTGGTGACAGTAGCCTGCTGCTTGAATGCACCGGTCGCCGGCGCCCGGCACTGCGTGCTGTCCTTGGCGGCTTCATCGTCGCCATCCATCATGTCTTTGAAGAAAGCGTCGCAGATCATACGCAGACAGGTCACGGCTGGATGTTCCTTGCCATCAGGCCCGTCGTTCATATGAGGCGCCTTGGCCTTCTTCATGGCATTCAAATTGCCCTCTCGAACTTCCTTGTACGTCGGGTTCTTGCCCGTCGCTCGCTGGTTCTTCGACCATTCATTCTGCGCGGCGGTTTTCTCGCCATGTTCGGTACCGCGGGTGGTCTTGTCGTCGAGACACACACAGGGTGCGTCACCTATCTTGTAGTCTGACACAGTGCTGATTGCCTGGCCGCCGCGTGAATTTTGGAAGCACGCATTCTGCAGGATATGATCGGACTGCTGGCTTGAACTGCATTCTTTGTCCGCGTGTTTATAGGCGTGAACCTTCATGCCCAGATTGGCGAGAATGGTTGCGCAATCTGTCCCTCCAACGATCAGCTGCCCTACTTTTGGCCATGGCGGGGCGTTGCCGGTCGGCGAGGCATGGTTGTTTGTCGAGAGGTCGGTCATGCGGCTGACGGGTTCGCCATCCGCCTTCACATCGCTTGACCATGCTACGGCATACTCTTTACCGGTGTTGACGGAAGTGATCACGCCTTTTTTGGCAGCGCATCCGGCTTCTGTACCACTTGTCTTGGTGTAGTAGGATTTGTTCTTCTGGGTGATGGTTTGACCACCGATCTTCACGGTTCCCGTGCCGCTGTCGGTGTCGGAATCAAGCCCGAAGGAGGGGTAGGGTACGGGTACTCCCGGTGGTGTCGCGGGATTTTCCGGCGGCGTGAAGCACACGTCCGGGAAAGCGGCAATTACCTTGTTGGACTGTGCCTTGCAGGCGACTTCCAGACCGTTGGCGTACACCGTCATCAGGCTGCCCTCGCTGCGAGAACGGCAGCGCCGCAGGCACCGGCGTCGTTGGAAGCCTCGACGAGCACTGGGTTTCCGGCTGCATAACCCTTTTGTGCTGCCATCCAGGCCATGCCGATCATCATTGGGCCGACTGCCGCGCCGACGTTACCGAGAGATTCTCCAGGTGACCAGATATCCTGAAATTCGTGGCGGCCGCGCAACAGTCGCAAACTGGCCAGCGCGCTTTGCTTGAACCAGTATTGCTCGCCGATCAGATCCGCGATGCGATAACCGAGCTTGTTCATGTCGATGCCGGTTTCGCTGAACGCCGCTTTGTAGGCAGCAGTCATCCCGTCGCCGCGCAGGGGCAAGTCTTCGGCATTGTAGATCGACGCAGTCTCCCGCGAGAGGCCAAGGCCGAAAAGCCGAAATCCGCCTTGCTTTGATTGCGTACACAATATGGCAGCGGCCGCCTCACCGGGAACAAAGCCGTTGGGGTTTTCCGGCGTCAGTAGCCGGTGCTGGTTGAGATAGTGGGCGATCGCAGGCAGGGTCAGGTAGCTGTCGACGCCGGCAATCATCACGTAGGGCACTTCACCGGCGGCGATAAGTTTGCGGGCGTATTCGAGCGCTACGTGCGCTGACGGGCGACCGTGAGCGACAATGCGAGATCTTGTATGGGGCTCTACCTCTACAATCTCCGCTATTCGACGAAGCAGAGCGGAGTTGTCCTGCACCGGTCGACCCGGCCGATCCTGCTCGGCCAGACAAAGGATCAACGCGGTCTTGCCACGAGCTTGGGGGACACCCGCAAAAGCCTCGCAGATAGCACCGGCAGCAAGGTGAGCCATGCGTTTCTCGCCGATCCAATTGCGTGGAAGGGGGATGGGAGCGCCAACCAGCCAATTTCCAGCCGGTCCGACGAACCGCGTTTCCTGGAAACCGTCCAGTCGAGCGCGCATCGCCGCGCATGCGGATGGTGCGTCCAGACCAACGGCGCTCACCATTCCAATCGAGGTGATGTCGATGGCCGCACTCATGCGTCTTGAGCCTCTTGCTCGGGTGCCGTTCCGTTGGCGCGGACATAGGCTCGCCCAGTTGCACGCGCACGCAGCATCGATTCTGTTGGTGGGCCAACCCAGCATTCCGAAAAATCCAGAATGGTCTTGTCTACGCGTTGCGAAACACGCCACACGAGCGAGAAGCGACGGTTTTCCGGCTCGAGCAGGATCGTGTCCGGATGGATGTTTGCTTCAAAAGATCTCTCGCCCCCCTTAAAGAGGGTTATTGGCAAGGACGTCGAGGGTAGCCTGAAGCCTACACGCCCCTCTTGGGTCAAATTCACCAGCACCACTTCTTCACCACCTCGCGGATGGGCGATTTGCTGGTCGGTTGGTGACATCTGGAAATAGCGCTCGTCGAAATCCCGAGGCAGAAACGGGAAGACGTTGTCGATCCAATTCTGGTCATAGGTGCCGCCATATTCTATACGGCCAGGCCAACCACGCCCCATCGGTCCGAAGCTCATCGGTTTGTAGTCGCCAAACGGCGAGCGTATCTCTTCCCCAACCGCCTGGGTGTTGGGCAGCCGCAAGCCAGGGATGAAACGCTGGTTCCTCGCACGCGACCAGCCGGTGCCAACAGGATTGAGTTTGTAGCTGGCGGGGAGCTCGTCGTCGGGATCCAGCCGGTCTACGCCGCCCCAGGCGACGTCATAGGAAATGGGCAGTTTCAGGAAGGGCTGCGGAGCCGTAGCGGTGAACAAGGGACCAATTGCACGCCACTCGCGATGGCCAACGACCTCAAACAACTTCGACCAGTTGCCGACCTTGATGCCAACCGGTACGCGCTCCGTCGGACGCCCGCCCGGAGCATAAGCGCAGCCATTAGCGACCACATCGCAACGTGGCTTCCGGAAGGCGAAATCGGTTTCCCAGAGCGTCGCCGAATAGCCAGGCAGGCCGGTTGCCATGTCAGCCATGACCAACGGAACCTGTTCGGCGGACTTTTGCACGAGCCCGCCTGGCTGGGCAGGAAAATCGAAAGTACCCTTGACCACCACGACGAGCCATTCGTGGCCGGCCTTGTCCATGCCCATGGTGAATTGGTGCGGATAGCCCATCTGGTTCCAGATCTGCATCAGCCAGTCTCCCGAACTGCGGCGAAGATCTGTTCCAGCGTCGGTTGCGGCGCTTGTGAATCGACGTCGAAAATATCCGTTCGTGCTGTCCACATGACGAGATCGTCGATCGTCTCGCCATTCCGTTCGACCTGCGGCACGGGCAGGCTCGCCAGCACGGCATCAAGTTCGTCGGGTGTCAGCTCCCCCCTCTGTGCGGCGAAGGCGGCACTCTCGATGCTATCGAACCAGTCGTCGGAGTGGGCCATTTTCAGCGGTGCTTCGGCAAGTTGCGCGACAATGCTGAGCGGAAATCGCCTGCCGATCCTGTCGGTGCTCTGCAGCAAGATGCCGGCCGAGGCGCCGAAGGCGCCGGGTCCGGCCAGGAGCCGGAGCGCCATGCTTTCTGGCCATTCTTCACGGCCAAACAGCGGAACGATATGCTGCGCCAGCCATCGATCCCAGGCGCGCACGAAGTCTCCAGTCAGCCGCCGTGTGACGAAATCGCCGGTGGCTGGCATCTTGCCGTAGAAGCCGGGCATGTTCAGATCTGCGGCGGACATGTGAATTTCTTGAACATTTCAAGGGTGTATGGGTTCTCGACGCTGGAGGCCTTGAGCTCGAAATCGGCAAACATGCCCTTCGTGCCCAGTCGCAGGCTGTAGACGTCGGTTAGCTTGGTTCCGGTGAACTTGCCGCCGCGCAGCATCCTCAGCCATGCCCAGCTGCCGGTCTCGTTGAGCAAGACCTCCGGTGAGCCGTCGACCGGCTGGAAGGCAAGCGAGATCACGCCCGTGCCGTCCTTGCCGGGCCACGTCATCGGCTGTGGCCTGGTCGCGTTGTTGTAGTAGACGAGGTTCTGGCCATCGAGGTTGAGTGTCACCCGCGCCAGGTTGGGCGACAGGTCCTTTGGCTCCAGTGTGAAATTCATCACCGGGCCGGTGCCGCCGGGAAACAAGTCGTCGCGGATGTGCCGGGCCTGTTCGAACGCCGCCAGCGCAGCAGGATCGAGACCGAAGTCGGCGCGCCATTTCCACGGTTTGCTCGCGGTATCGACATAGTTGATCAGATGGTCGTTGATGAAGGCGTCGATCATGCCGGTCGGGCCGAAGAGGCGCTGGAAATCGCGCACGTTGACATCCACCGCGCTCTCGGGGCTGAACGGATAGCGATTGTTGAGGGCTGCCTGGCAGAAGGGCAGGATGTCGGCGCGCCAGATGGCGTTGAGTTCGTTGGTGACAGCTCTCTGCGACAGATTGCTGGTGTCGCCGGCAATTCCGCCGAGCCAGTCGTTGATTGGAGAAGGCAGGATCTGAGCCTGCCGGGCCACTGCTCCTGTCAGTTCGGCGAGGCCGCCCTGTTTCTTGATGGCTTCCTGCGGGTCGGGATTGGCTGTCACCGTCTGCAGCACATTGGACAGTGCCGTCAGTGCCACGACCGCGGCGTCCAGGGCCGGCGGCTGGCCGTCAACTTCGGCGATCGTGCCTTTCAGCGGCTTGAAATGATCGGCCACCAGGCTGCCGGTCATATCGACCTGGTTGGCGGAACCCGCGCGCGGCAGGAGCTTCGCCCCCGTCTTCACCACCTTGCCGAGTTTGCCAAGTTTGCTCAACAGCTTCGAACCGGTCTTCGCGGCGCCGTCGTTCTTGCCGTCGGCGGGCGCCTCGTCAGAGCGGGTGAGGTCGGTCTCCTGCACCACTGCCGTAAGTAGTCGCTTCAGTGCAGAGTCCGCGCTTGACAGGTCCTTGAGGTTTTCGCTGGCGATATTGAGGTCGCTCAGCTGCGCCAGGCGCATATCGCGCAGGAAGCTGTCCCACTGCGCGATGTAGTCGTCGTAATAGAGTTTCAGTATGTCCTCCGACAACGCCGAGACGGAGGTCTCCGAGTTTTCAGAACAGCCGCCGGCGAAGACCGCGCGATCGAGTGCTGCCTGGGCCGCCACATCCTCGACCCGGTCGAGGACAGCATCGTGGAAGCCGGCATAGGTGTAGGGTCCGGGAACGCCGACACGCAGCGTCTTGTCGGAGCGGCGCGAAAACACTTTTGCGCCGTTGGGACCGGCGAAGTTGGCCGGTACCCATTCCTTGACGGCGGCCACTGCAGGGTCGGCCAGCAATTGCCTGTAAGCGCGCTCCGGCAGTGAAATCGTGCACACTGTTTTCAGCGCCTCTGCGACCAGTTCCTTGTCTGGGGCAATGTAGCTGTCATCAACCGTCATGCGACGGATCGCGGCAAGCTGATGTTCTTCTGCATCGGCGGTAGGGAAGGGTGGCGCGGGCGCAAATTCCGGCAGGTTGTTGACCCACCAGTTCTGCACGAAGTCCGGGTCCATCTGCGACAGGCCGGTCATCATGCGATACGTCTTGAGTGCGCCGAGCATGAAATCCGGGTCACGGATCTGCCGCCACATCGTCGCTTCCAGCAGCGCCACCATGCGCGGCTCGAGCACATTGCGCAGCGTGTGGTCGTAAGTATCGGTCTGCGCGCGCAGGAGTTCGGCCGAAGCGGTCGGTCCGGCGAGATTGTGGATCGCGTCGGGCGGCATGGTGCGGGCGGTGGTCACCGCGTCCATCGCGGCCAGCGCTCCATCCATCGTCGGCTGCTCCACCGATGCGGGCGTCGCCGCAACTTCCGTCAGCGGCGCCTGCAGCGCTTCGAATTGTCCGGCCTGGGCGGTGATGGCTTGTCGGTTGTCGATATAGGACCAGGTGAACAAACCGCCAGCGAGCAAGGCGGCAAGCGCGCAGGCGCTGGCAGCCCCGCGCCAGATCCAGGTGCGGCGACGTTGCGCAAGCGGATCGAACGTGCCCAGGCCGGCTTCCTTGAAGACGACTTCGGTCAGGAGATTCCGCAGGAAGAAGCTGCGCTTGTTGGTGCGCGGCGCGAGCATTGCGCGGTGCGGCGGAAGCCCGAAGGAAGAGGACAGCGCTGCGGTCAGCCGGTCGATGGGCGCGCCTTCCTGCGTCGCTGACGTCAGATAGAGGCCACGCAGCCATGCTGCTTCTTCATAGCGGCTCTCGCCGAACATTGCTTCGATCAGAACCTTAATCGGTTCGGAAAGGCTCGCGAGTTGGGCCGGGAACCGGAAGATCTCCGCGCGTGTGCCGAGTTTGTCCTCGTCCTCCAGGCGTGGCACCAGCCGTCGCTCCAGCTCCGCGGCAAGCGTGGCGAGTTCTTTCTCGATGGTCCCGGCGTCGATGCGCGTATCGAGCGGAAAAGTTGTGCCCCATACCTGTTCGCGTGCCGTCGTCGACAAGCCGCCGAAGAATGCCTCGAACCCCTTGATCAGATCGGCTTTGGTCAACATCAGGTAGACGGGCAGTCGCATTTCCAGCCGATCGTTCAATTCGGCCAGCCGGCGCCGGATCTTGCGACCGTGTGCCTTGATGGCTTCGTCGCCTTCCGAGAGCGTATCGATCGACAGCGCGACGATCACGCCGTTCAGTGCGCGTCGACCCCGGTGCTTCTTGAGCAGATCGAGGAAGCCCAGCCATTCAGTGGCATCGACGTCCGGCTGGCTTTCCTGCTGGACGTAGCGGCCGGCGGTGTCGATCAGGACAGCGTTTTCCGAGAAGAACCAGTCGCAGTTGCGCGTGCCACCGACGCCTTGCAGGTCATCGGTGAGGTCGATCGGAAAATTGAGGCCGGACTGGCGCAATGCGGTCGTCTTGCCGGTGGCCGGCGGGCCGACGATGACATACCACGGCATCTCGCGCAGGAACTTGCGGCCACCAAGCTTGCGACGCTTCAACTCCGCCATCACCTCGCCGAATTTGGCGCCGACGGCAGCGACATTCTCCTCGCCGGGGGTGAGCTGTTTCGTCTCCACCGGCGCCGCAATCTCGGCGACGAAGAGGCGGTTGGCGCGGATCGCGCGACGCTGGGCGATGATCAGCCAGATCAGCCACAGGATGATCAGCCCGGCAATGATTGCGATGCGCACATTATCGGAATCGAAGGGCGCGTAGGGGCCAACCTGGATGATCGGGCCGAACACCCAGATGAGCAGAGAAAGCAGGCCGACGCCGATCAGTGTCCAAAGGATACGCGAGGTCACGACGGCCCAGAGGAAGCGCAGGATGAACATCAGAGCCTCTTCTCGACCATGACTTCAACACGCCGGTTGAGTGCGCGGCCCTCGCGCGTCGAATTGTCGGCCACCGGATCAGTCTCCGCGCGGCCTTCGGAACGGACGCGCTCCTGCGGTACGCCCGCCTGTACCAGCAGGTCGCCTATGGTTCTTGCGCGGGCTTCCGACAGCCGCTGGTTGGACGAGAGCGGGTTGGATCTCTGCAGCCGCACATTGTCGGTGTGACCGATGACGGTGATGTTTCCGATCAGCTCCTGGTTGGCGAGGATCACCTTGGCGATTGACGCCACCAGCGGTTCGTAACCTTGTGCGAGTGTTGGTCGCGAAGACTGGAACAGCTCAGGATCGGAAGACTGGATGACCAGCTTGGCCAGCGACACGCTCTCCGTGCCGCTCAGCGCCCCCTTGAGGTTATCTGGAGCTTCAGCCTTGAATTCCGGCAGCAGGGCGAAATC
>WPCJ01006115.1_pt1 | contig 14607 bp, 15 predicted proteins | sample 5399831 | NCBI WGS metagenome assembly WPCJ01 (sample SAMN12869470, study PRJNA574797) | sludge metagenome | isolation source: wastewater treatment of pH10 | place: China:Beijing | collected 2019-05-20 | reverse complement strand
CGACCCATAGGCGAGGCCGACCGCGCGCGTGTCGCAGCCGCCATCCGCGCCGCCGAGGCGAAGACCGACGGCGAGATCTACTGCGTCGTCGCCCGCCAGAGCGATGGCTATTTCTTCCCGGCCGCCTGCATGGCGATGATCGGCATCCTGCTGGCCAGCCTCGCCGTCGCCTTCGTCTCCGAATATTGGTGGGTGTCGATCCGCCTGCCGCATTTCATCATGAAGCAACTGGCCGCCGCCGTTGCCGTGCTTGCGCTGCTGTGGCTAGTGCCGGCGCTGCGCATCCACCTCGTGCCCTGGCAGATGCGCCATCGCGCCGCGCACGACAATGCGCTGCGCCAGTTCCTCGGCCGCAACGTGCACAGGACCGCCGCCCGCACCGGCGTGCTGATCTTCGTCTCGCTGGCCGAGCACTATGCGGAAATCATCGCCGATGTCGGTATCGACAGCCGTGTCGACCCGGACCTGTGGGAAGACACGGTGAACGACCTGACCGCCCATGCCCGCCAGGACCGCCTTGCCGAAGGCTTCGTCCGGGCGGTGGAGACCGTGGGCGCCGTGCTCGCCGTCCACTTCCCCGTTTCGCCCGGCGACGCGAACGAACTCGACGATCACCTGATCGAGATCTGACCTCACGTCGGGCCGTCGTGCAAGAAAGCGCCGGATGTCCGGCTCGCTCTTGCCTTTGGCCGATTCCGGGGATTATGGTTAAGAAACTATGAACACCTTGACCATCGACATCCGCAGAGCCGAGCCGCGCGACGCCGTCGCGATCGCCAGCGTGCACCTGGAGGCCTGGCGGGGCGCCTATGCCGGCATCATCCCCCACAAGGCGCTGACCTCGATGATCAACCGCCGCGGCGTCGACTGGTGGGCGAATGCCATCCGCCGCGCCGCCACGGTGCTTGTGGTGGAGATCGGCGGCGTCATCGCCGGCTATGCCACCATCGGCCGCAACCGTGCCCGCGAGCTTCCCCAGCAGGGCGAGATCTACGAGCTTTACCTGCGCCCGGAATACCAGGGCATCGGCCTTGGCAGCCGCCTGTTCGCCGCAGCCCGCCGTCGCCTCGCCGACCATGGGCTCAAGGGGCTTGTCGTGTGGGCGCTGGAGGAGAACGACAACGCGCTCGCCTTCTATGCCGGTGCCGGCGGCCGCGACATCGCCGAGGGCGTCGAGGTGTTCGAGCACAAGGCCCTGAAGAAGATCGCCTTCGTCTGGGAATAGGGCGGCCCGACGATCTCCAAACGGTCCCCGCATCCGCAACCGCGCCGTTTTCGTCGTTTTTTCCGGCCGAATCCGCAGACTGTCGGCCACATCGCATTGCCTGCGGCGCCAAGCCCCGCTATTGCCACCCCCAGGACGTGCTGCTTCGTCAGCGAATGCAGCCTCCCTGATTTCCACCTTCATTCCCGCAGCGACACCTGCCGGTGCCTTCCGGGAATTCAGCAACGTCATGAGGCCCAGACATGCGCATCGACGCCATATCGACCGGTAACAACCCGCCGGAAGACGTCAACGTCATCATCGAGGTTCCGGTCGGCGGCGAGCCGATCAAGTATGAAATGGACAAGGAGGCCGGCACGCTGTTCGTCGACCGCTTCCTCTACACCCCCATGCGCTACCCCGGAAACTACGGCTTCGTGCCGCATACGCTGTCGGGCGACGGCGACCCCGTCGACGTGCTGGTGTGCAACACGCGCGCCCTGGTGCCGGGCTGCGTCATCAATGTGCGCCCCATCGGCGTGCTGATCATGGAAGACAATGCCGGCGAGGACGAGAAGATCATCGCCGTGCCCTCCCCGCACATCACCAAGCGCTATGAGAACGTGTTCGACTACACCGACCTGCCGCAGATCACGCTCGATCAGGTCGCGCACTTCTTTGAGCACTACAAGGACCTGGAGCCCGGCAAGTGGGTCAAGATCGGCGGCTGGCACGGCGTCGACCGCGCCCGCCAGATGATCCTCGAGGGCATCGAGCGCGCCCGCGCCTCGAAGTGAGATATTGAGGCGGGCCCTGCCATCAGGACAGGGCCTGCGCCAGCTTCTGCTGCAAGCGCTGCGGCGCGCCGCTCACCCGCACCGTCTTGAGCCGCGCCGTTCCCCCGGCCACCACCGCCACGGTGGAGGCCGGCACGCCCAGGCTTCTGGCCACCAGCTTTTCCAGCGCCGCATTGGCCGCGCCCTTTTCCGGCACCGCCCGCACCCGCGCCCTGGCGTGAACCTTGCCGTCGGCGGCCGTCTCCACCCCGCACAGCTCGTCCTTCGACGCTTTCGGCGTCAGCCGCACATAGAGATCGAGCCCGTCGTCGCGGAGCCTGCAGGGCAGGTTCACCGCGCGCCCTAGAGGAACAGCGGCGCCACGCTCATCAGCAGGAACTGCCGTATGAAGAAGATGGCCAGCAAGAGGATGATCGGCGAGATGTCGATGCCGCCGAGATCGGGCATGAAGCGCCGGATCGGCCGCAGGGCCGGCTCGGTCAGCCGGAACAGCATGTTGCCGATGGTGCCGACGAACTGGTTGCGCGGATTGACGACGTTGAACGCATAGAGCCAGGAAAAGACGGCCGAGGCGATGATGATCCACCAGTAGAGATCGAGCGCCAGGACGAGGGTCTGGATGAGGGCGATCATGCAGGTCTCCAATTGTCGTCGACATGTAGCCATTGCAGCTGGACCGGGCAAGTCCCCGCCGCCGGTTGCAGGAGCGCGGGAAAGACGCAATTGCTCGCTTGACAGGCCCTGCCCTCGGCCCATAAATGCGCCATCCCTCTGGATGGGGCTGTAGCTCAGCTGGGAGAGCGCGTCGTTCGCAATGACGAGGTCAGGGGTTCGATCCCCCTCAGCTCCACCAATTTTCCTTCCGCATTCGTCGTTTCGCATCGCCGCAGAAGGTGATCGGATGACCTTTAGTCATCCCGTTAATGCGTTCTTCAACCTGCTGGCCTATTGCGGAGCGCAATGGGATTCATGAAGCGTACGGGCACGATGCCAGCCAGACACAGTGAAGTGCAACTGGGCGTGCTGCGCGATCTGCTCGCCGACCTGCGCAACAGCCTGCTGATTTCCATGCCGATCAGCACCGCCCTGTCGGTGCTCATCCTCATCGTCAAGCTCATGTCCGGGTTCGACTGGTTCGCCCTCCTGTGGTTCGTGGCCGTCAATCTCATCAACGGCGCGCGCATCGTGCTGGCGCTGCGGCAACCGCACGGCGAAGCCCTGGAGCAGGAACAGGACTATGCCGGCCTCTCCCGCTGGCTGCACAGCTACATGGTCCTCGCCTTCATGGGCGGCGTCGCCTGGGCCCATGTCGCCATCCTGTCGGAAGCCTTCACCGTACCGGAAGCGCCGGTCTATCTGGTCATCCTTGCCGGCATATCGGCCGGCGCGGTGTCCTACAGCGCCTGCTATGCGGCGCTGCCCATCCTGTTCATGGCGCCGCCGCTCGCCGCGGTCACGGTCTGCATGGTCATCCAGGGCGGGGTGGAGGACTACATACTGGCTTTCGCGGTGGTGCTGTTCTTCGGCGGCCTGACCAAAAGTTCCTTTCTCGGGCAGGAGAGGTTCCGCGAGACCAGCCGCCTCAAATACGAGGCCAGGCAGCATGCCGAGAACATGGAGAAGAATTCCCGGGAAGACCCGCTGACCGGGCTGCTCAACCGGCGCGGCCTCGAACAGGCGGTCAACCGGCTCGAGCGGGCGCAAGGCCCCTTTACGGCCATGCTGATCGATCTCGACGGCTTCAAGTCGGTCAACGACACCTACGGCCACCGCGTCGGTGACGATCTGCTGCTGAAGATCGCACGCCGCATCGACGCCGTGGTGCCGCCGGGGGTCACACTGGCGCGCATCGGCGGTGACGAATTCACGCTGCTGTTCGTGGCCGCCAGCGCCCCCTCCAGCCCCGAGCATCTGGCCAGGCAGATCATCGCCGCCATCATCCGGCCCTATACGGGCATCAACTCCGTGCAGGTCGGCGCCTCCATCGGCATCTGCATCTCCCAGCGTCCGTGCCTCACCCATATGCTGCTGCGGGCCGACTTCGCCCTCTATACGGCCAAGAACCGCGGGCGAAACGAGCTGTGCATGTTCGACGCCGAGCTTGAAGGTTCGTTCAACCGCCAGCAATGCATCGAGCGGGATTTGAAGGCCGCGCTGCAATCGGGGGAGTTGCAGAGCTGGTATCAGCCGATCGTCAGGCTCGACACCCGGCAGATCGTCGGCTTCGAGAGCCTGCTGCGCTGGCAGCATCCGGAGCATGGCCAGATCTCGCCGCCGGAAATCGTCACCACCGCGCGCACCACCGGCCTGCTGCAATCGCTCACCGAAACCGTGTTCCGCAACTGCTGCACGATGATGGAGCAGTTGCAGCGGGACGGGCGGGCGGACCTTCGCGTCGCCATCAACGTCTCGCCGCGCGAGCTGGAGGCCGCCGACATCGACAGCATGATCCTCCAGGGCCTCGCCGCGCGTGGCCTGCCGCCTTCCATGCTGGAGATCGAGATCACCGAGGAAACGCCGGTCGATCCCGAACGCGTGGGTGAAAAGCTCGCCCGGCTGGCGCAGGCCGGCATCTCCATCGCGCTCGACGACTTCGGCGCCGGTTTCTCCACCCTCGCCTCGCTCAAGGACGGGCGCATTTCGAAGGTGAAGATCGACCGCAGCTTCACCAAGGATCTGACATGCCGGGCGGAAAGCCGGCTCCTGATGAAGGCGACCATCGACCTTGCCCATACGCTCGGCATGGAGGTGATGGCCGAGGGCGTGGAAACGACCGACCAGGCGCAGATCCTCCAGTCGCTGGGTTGCGCCTGCGCGCAAGGCTATCTGTTCTCGGCCGCCCTGCCGCTGGAGCAGGCCTTGCGGCAAGGCCAGCCGCAGCCGAGCTGAGGCTTCCGAAGCCGGGCATCACCGCAGACCTCGCGAAAGAACAGCAAAAACAAACATATAAGAATGCGTTGCGGCTTCACCGGCTGCCCGCCGCCCGGCTGACGGCGCAGCGCTTCCCATGCCAAATTGTCGCACTGCACACATTGTTTGCGTTGCAGCAAAGAGCCGTCACCCGCCTGCGCCTAGCCTCCTGATTGTAACAAAAGGCAACACATTGCCAGAAGGAGATAAGAACATGTTGACGCGTCGCGAAGCACTGCTGGGTACAGCCACGGGTGCGGCAGCGGCCGCAATCCTGGGCTCGATGGTGGCGACCCCCGCCCTGGCGCAGGCCCGTGCGGGCGACATCGCCAGCCTGCCGCGGGTCAAGGTCGATCTCGTCCCGCCGCCCTTCGCCCATGCCCACGAGCAGGTCGCCACGAGCGGACCCAAGGTGGTCGAGTTCAGGATGGTCATCAAGGAACAGCCCATGGTGATCGACAATGAAGGCACCACCTTGCAGGCCATGACCTATGAGGGCTCCATGCCCGGCCCGCTGATGATCGTGCACGAGGGCGACTATGTCGAGCTCACGCTGGTCAATCCCGAGACCAACGAGATGCCGCACAACATCGACTTCCACTCCGCGACGGGCGCGCTCGGCGGCGGTGAACTGACCCACGTCAACCCCGGCGAGCAGGCGGTCCTACGCTGGAAGGCGACACGCACGGGCACCTTCGTCTATCACTGCGCGCCGACGGGCATGATCCCGTGGCATGTGGTGTCCGGCATGAGCGGCGCCATCATGGTGCTGCCGCGTGACGGGCTGAAGGACGAGAACGGCAAGCCGCTGAAATACGACCGCATCTTCTACATCGGCGAGCATGACCTCTATGCCCCGCGCGACGAGAGCGGCAACTACAAGCGCTACGAGTCGCTGGGAGACAGCTATGACGACACGCTCAAGCTGATGCGCGGCCTGATCCCGACCCACGTCGTGTTCAACGGCAAGGTCGGAGCCTTGACGGGCGACAATGCGCTCAAGGCCAAGGTCGGCGAGACGGTGCTGTTCATCCATGCCCAGGCCAACCGCGATACGCGGCCCCACCTCATCGGCGGGCACGGCGACCATGTCTGGGAACAGGGCAAGTTCTCCAACCCGCCGGCCAGGGACCTCGAGACCTGGTTCATCCGCGGCGGTTCCGCGGGGGCTGCGCTCTACACCTTCCTGCAGCCGGGCATCTACGCCTATGTGAACCACAACCTGATCGAGGCTGCGGAACTCGGCGCGACGGCCCACGTGCTGGTCGAGGGCGAATGGGACAACGACCTGATGATGCAGGTCGCCGCTCCCGGCCCGATCCCGACCAACTAGGCTGCCGCGCGGCAGAGAGGCGGGCCACCGCCTGACCAGACTGGCCCGCCGGCGTTCCCGGCGGGCCTTTTTCTTGGGGCCCCGGCTTCCCGGGTCCCGGGCAGAGAGCCCGGGGTCCAAATGAGCAGAAAAGACCCTGTCATGCGTCGATCGAGACGCATGACGATCTGGCAAGGACGCAACCATGAAAAAACATGTCCTGTTCGCAGCCGCCGCCCTGGCCATTCCGGCCGCGGTTCTGGCCGCCCGCATTCCCGCGCATGTGCCGGTGGCGGCGATCGCCACGCCTGCGCCCATGCCCACCCCCATGTCCACCATTGCGCCGCAGACCGTGACCGTCAGCCCCGGCAAGCTCTCCTACCGGCTGCCCGGCGAGTTCCAGCATGCCGAGCGGCCCGTGGACCCGCCCGCCGACCATGTCCGTTTCCGCCGTGCCTTCGAGATCATGACCTATCAGGTCAGCGCCCGGGACTATGCCCGCTGCGTCACCGAAGGCGCCTGCGAGGCGGTGCCGCCGGCACCTGCCGATGGCGACGACCTGCCGGTGACGGGCGTCAACTTCCGCGACGCCACGGCCTATGCCGAATGGCTGTCGAAGAGAACCGGCGAGACCTGGCGCCTGCCCACCGACGAGGAATGGGCCTATGCGGCGGCCGAGCGCTTCGACGAGAAGGCGCTGGAGATCGAGGACACCGCCAACCCCGCCACGCGCTGGATCGCCCGCTACCTCAGCGAGGCCGAGGCCGCGCGCGGCAGCGATCCCCAGCCGAAGCCGCAGGGTCACTTCGGCCCCAACTCGAACGGGATCTACGACGTGGCCGGCAATGTGTGGGAATGGACCAGCACCTGCTACCGCCGCGCCGCGCTCGACCAGCGCGGCCGGATCGACGCCAGCACCGACAATTGCGGCGTGCGCGTCGTCGGCGGCCGGCACCGGGGCTACATGTCCTTCTTCATCCGCGACGGCAAGAGCGGCGGCTGCGCGGCCGGCCTGCCCCCGGACAATCTCGGCATCCGGCTGGTCAAGGAACGTCCTTCCAGGCTCGCGGCCTTCCGCGCCCTGTGGCGTCGCGACGTGCTCTAGAAGCCTGACCACCCGCAGCTTGGAAAACCGACCCCGGGAGCTTCGGCCGAAACTCCCGGGGTCGGTGATTCAGGCCCGGCACTACCGATGTCGTAGGCTTGCAGGCAACGAAAAGGCCGGGTGGAAGATGTCCCACCCGGCCTTTTCGCGAGAGCGCAGCAGTCGCTCAGTTCGTGGCGGCGGCCTGCTCGAGCAGTTCGGCGAACACCTTCTTGGCCTTGCCGACCTGCTTGACGGCCTTGGCTTCCTCGAGGTTGACGGGCTTGCCGACCACGATCAGCGCCACCATGCCCATTCCGTAGTGGGGGGTGCACTTCACGCCGTAGACGCCTTCCTTCTCGACCGTAACGGTGATCTGCTCGTTGATCTTGCCCTTGAACGGCTCCGCGCCTTCCGGGATCATGCCCTTGATGCTCTCGGCGTCATGGGACTTGTCGGTGGGCACGAACGTCACGGTGTCGCCGGGCTGGGCCACGATGAAGTCGGGCTGGAAGACCATGGAGCCCTTCTCACCCTTGTTCAGCATCTGCACCTGATGGTCTGCGGCATGGGCTGCGCCTGCCAGAAGGGCAACGGCGAAGGCGGCAGCGATGGTGGTGATCTTTCTCATGGTCTTGTCCTTTTTTCTTGCTTGACGGGGTGAACCGTTGGCCACTGTCTAGGCTCGGCGGGCGGCCATAACGTTGATGTAGAACAAACTTGATCCGGAATGCCACCTTTAAGGCGGCTTGCCCGGCCACCATTGCCTGTGACATTGTGGCGCCGGCAGCGGAAACGGTTCGGGCGCGGGGTTCGAACGACGCTGGGAGACGCAGCATTGAGCCGACTGGACCGTTCCCTGATATCGGAACTGCCCCTCTTCCAGGGCATAGAGCCGGCCGATCTCGACGGCATCGTCGGGCAGGCGCGCTCGCTGCGCATCGCCCGCGACCATACGGTCTTCGACCAGGAGGGTGAAGCCCACTCCTTCTTCCTGCTGCTGGACGGCCGGGTGCGCGTCGTCAAGACGACGCCCGAGGGCCAGCAGGTCACCGTGCACTACATCAGCCCGGGCGAATTGATGGGCATAGCGCATGCGCTGGGCCGCACCACCTACCCTGCCACCGCCATCGCCGTGGTCGATTGCGTGGTGCTCGCCTGGCCGGGAAATCTGTGGCCGGAACTGGCCGCCCGCTTCCCCAATTTCGGCGCCGGCACCTTCCGCACCGTGGGCGCGCGCCTGCAGGAGACCCAGCAGCGCGTGATCGAGATGGCGACCGAACAGGTGGAGCAGCGCGTGGCCCATGCCCTGCTGCGGCTGGTCAAGCAGACCGGCAGGAAGACCGACGAGGGCATCCTCATCGACTTTCCCATCTCGCGCCAGGACATCGCCGAGATGACCGGCACCACGCTGCACACCGTCAGCCGGCTTCTCACCGCATGGGAGGAGAAGGGCCTGGTCCGCAGCGGGCGCCAGAAGGTGACGGTGGTGGAGCCCCACAAGTTGTTCGCCTTGGCGGAAGGGCGCGGCAGCAAGGGCTGACCGGGCTCATTCCATCGCCCGGGAAAGCTCGTCCACCAGCGTCTGCTCATCCAGCGCATGCTCGCGCACCGCATCCGCGACCGTATGGAACGGCGCGATCGGGCAGCCGACGCACAGCATGCCGTTGCCGAGGATGACCCGGATCGTGCCCGGCCACCGGCGCATGATGGCGTCCATCGTCATGTCATGGTCGAAATGTCGCTTCATGATCCGCTACCGCCTGCAAAGCCTGAAGCGCGTGGCGATCTTTCAGCGTCGCTCGGCCCGCTTCAGGCCCGTGTTTCCATGCATGCTTCAGTCCCGAAACCGGTGGTCACTTCCGGGTGATGTATTTTAATTATGAAGCATCGGGCAGGCAGGATCGTTGCGCGCGCGCAAACTTGAGAAGCCTTCTCCTGAAAACCTGTTTCAGGCCGAAAGGCGCGGAAAGAAGATCGCCCGGGCCGGATCGAAATCGTAGCGCGGCTCGTAATCCGGCGCATCGGCGGCCACCTGCTTCACCGCCTCGATGATGTAGTCAACCTTGGCGTCATCAAGCAGCACGCTGAAATTGAGCCGGGTGAAACCGGGCTTGGCCATCTCGTCGCCGGCAAGGATCGCCTGCCGCAATTGCTCCGCCTGCGCGGCATCGATGCCCAGCAGCCGCAGCACATAGGGGCCGGCGCAGGCACAGCCGCCGCGCGCCTGGATGCCGAACCGGTCGCTCAGCATGCGGGTCACCAGTTGCTGGTGGACATGGCCGCCCTTGCCGTCCCGCACGCGGAAGGAAAAGATCGGCAGCCTGTCCCCGGCTTCCGGCCCGAGCAGTTCGAGATTCGGCACGTCGCGCCATGCCTCCATGGCACGCCGGGCGAGTTCGCGGTTGCGCTCCCCTGCCCGCTCCGTCCCGATCGCCTCCTTGACCAGCACAGAGAGCGCCGCCCGGATGTCGCCGACGACATTCGGCGTGCCCGCCTCCTCGCGCGCCTCGAGGCTGGAACTGTAGTCGTGGCCGGCGGAGGTCACGAAACGCACCGTGCCGCCGCCCGGCAGGGACGGCCTGTCGATCACGGTGGCGGCGCGCCGGACCACCAGCACGCCCGAGGCCCCCGGCCCGCCGATGAACTTGTGCGGCGAGAACACGATGGCATCGACACAAGCGCCGCCATCGCCCGTCATCGACATCGGCAGGTAGGGTCCGCCGCCCGCATAGTCCCACACCATCAGCGCGCCGGCGGCCTTCACCGTCTTCGTCAGCCCGGCCACGTCGGCGACGATGCCGGTGACGTTGGAGGCGGCCGAGAAGGCGCAGACCGTCAGTGCCACGCCCGGCTCGCGAAGCGTGGCCTCGAGCGCGGCGACGTCCGGCCCGCCCTGCGGCCCCTCCGGCAGTTCCACGATCTCGGCCCCGCTCTCGCGCCACGGCAGGATGTTGGAATGATGCTCATAGGGGCCGATGACGACCCGCGCCCGCTTGCCGGCACGCACCGCATCGGCCACGCCGAACAGGCTGACCAGCCGGTTGATGCCGGCCGTGGCGCCCGAACCGGTGAAGATGACGGCGTGGTCCTCGCCCGCGCCGCAATGGCTGGCGACGACCGCCCGCGCCTCGCGCCGCAGCCGGGTCATGAAGCCACCGCACCAGGAGGCCTCGGTGTGGCTGTTGGCGTAATAGGGCAGCACCTCCTCCAGCACGAAACGTTCCACTTGGCTGAGCGCCCGGCCGGAAGCGACATAGTCGGCATAGACCATCGGCTTGCGCCCGAACGGCCCGTCGACGGTGGCGTCTGCCCCGATCAGGCCGGCGCGCAGCCCGGCCACGATGTCCTCCATCGCCAGGCTTTGCCGAAAGCGATCCAGCAGGCTGCCGCAAAACTGTGCCGAGGCCGTCATTGTCTCCATCCCTGTTCCGCGAGGAAATATTGGGATGGATTTTACGCGGATTTCTGGTTGAAACCTCACCTGTTTAATGCACGAATATCTAAATATTGGGTCATATGATCGAGATATGAGCAAAATCGACCGGATAGATTTGAAAATCCTGAACTGCCTCCAGCAGCAGGCCGGCCTGTCCCAGCGCGAACTGGCGGAACGGGCCGGCATTTCGCAGAACGCCTGCTGGCGGCGGCTGCAACGGCTGGGTGCCGAGGGCATCCTGCGCGGTTCCCATGCCGACATCGACCTGGCGGCCCTGGGGCTCAACCTGACGGTGCTGGTGATGATCCGCACCCGCCATCATTCCAAGGAGTGGGCGGACAGCTTCCGCAAGCATGTCGAGCGGCTGCCGGAAGTCATCGACTTCTACCGCATCGGCGGCGACTGGGATTACATGGTCAAGGTCGTCACCCGCGGCATGGCCGGCTACGACGCCTTCTATCAGAAGCTCATCACCGACTTCGATCTGGCCACCGTCACCGGCCACTTCTCCATGGAGGCGATCATCGACAGCCGCCCCGTGGACCTGCTGCGGGTGCGATAGAGCATCAGCTTGAAAAGTTGCAGGCTTTCGGACCGATCAGTCGCCGGACTTCGCGGCCGGCGGCGGCGCAGCCTCGGCCGCCTTGGCGGCATCGTCCATCAGCTCGTACCACATGGCGTTGAGCACCGCGAAGGCGGCGGCAAGCGGCAGGCCGAGCAGCCAGGAAAAATACCACATGTCGTTCTCCTTCCTCAGTAGGCGTGGCCGCTGCCGTCGCTGATCGACTTCTCGTCCACCTTGCCCCACAGCACCCGGTAGACCCAGCTCGTATAGGCGACGATGAGCGGGATGAAGATCGCCGTCACCACCAGCATGACGAACAGCGTGAGATGGCTGGACGAGGCATCCCAGACGGTGAGGCTGGAGTTCGGATCGAGCGACGAGGGCAGGATCATCGGGAACATGGACACGCCCACGGTGGCGACGATGCCGAGCACCGAAAGGCCGCTGGCCAGTTCCGGCAGCACCTCGCGCCGGCTCTTCAGCAGCACCAGATTGGCCAGCGCGCCAAGGAAGCCGAGCGCCGGCGCGATCATCATCCACGGATGACGGCCGTAATTCTCGAACCAGATGCCGGCCCCGCGCTCCACCGTCTTGGCGAGCGGATTGGACGGGCCGTCGGTCACCACGGCGCTGGCGATGCGGTAGCCGTCGATGCCGGCCCATAGCCACAACCCGCCGAGGGCGAACAGCACGATGGTCGCCACCGCCGCCACGGCGCCGAACCGGCGGGCCCGCGCCGCCACGGCGTCCTTGGTCTTCATCGCCAGCCAGGAACCGCCATGCATGACCAGCATCGCCACCGACAACAGGCCGCACAGCAGGGCGAAGGGATTGAGCAGCTCGAACAGCGTCGTGCCCTCATAGTAGATGCGCAGGTCCGTGCCGAAGCGGAACGGCACCCCCTGCAGCACATTGCCCACCGCCACGCCCATCACCAGCGCCGGAACGAAGCCGCCGATGAACAACGCCCAGTCCCAGCCAGTGCGCCAGGCGACGCTGTCGCGCTTCGACCGGAACTTGAAGCCGACGGGGCGCAGGATCAGCGCGAACAATATCGCGAACATGGCGAGATAGAAGCCGGAGAAGGACACCGCATAAAGCGGCGGCCAGGCGGCGAAGATGGCGCCGCCGCCAAGGATCAGCCACACCTGGTTGCCTTCCCAGACCGGGCCAACCGTGTTGATGACGACGCGGCGTTCGACATCGGTCCTGGCCACGAACGGCAGCAGCATGCCGGTGCCGAGGTCGAAGCCGTCCATCACCGCAAAACCGATCAGGAGGACGCCGAGCAGCGCCCACCAGATGATCCTCAGGGTCGGATAGTCGAGGAGTTCGTGCAGGATCATGTCTTCTACTCCGCCGGTGCGAGGGAAGGAGGCGCCAACCGGGCGCGCGGTGCATGATCGGGCTCCGGTCCCTTGCGGATCGCGGCCAGCATCAGCACCATCTCGATCACGAACAGCACCGAATAGATCAGCGAGAAGCCGACGATGGTGAACAGCACCGTGCGCGCGCCGAGGCTGGACACGGCCACGGCGGTGGGCAGCACGCCTTCGATCACCCAGGGCTGGCGCCCGAACTCGGCGACGATCCACCCGCATTCGGCCGCGATCCACGGCAGCGGGATGGCGAACACCGCGACCCGCAGCAGCCACGGATAGCGGTCGAGCCGGTGCCGCGCCGAGAGATAGAAGAACACGCCGGTCAGGACGATGAAGAAGAAGCCGAGGCCGACCATGATGCGGAAGGTCCAGAACAGGGTCGGCACGTTCGGCACCGTATCCCACGCCGCCTGCGCGATCTGCTCGTCGCTCGCCTGCGTCGGGTCGTCGAGATAGGGCTTGAGCAGCAGAGCGTAACCGAGGTCGGCGCCGTGTTCCTCGAAGGCGGCGCGCGCCGCTTCCGGGATCGCCGCATCGCTGCCGGCGGCGCGGATCTCCTGCAACGCCCCATAGGCGATCATGCCGTTGCGGATGCGCGTCTCGGCATGCTGCACCAGTTCCTCGATGCCGGGGATCTCGGTGGTCAGCGAGCGCGTGCCGATCAGGCCCATCGCCCAGGGGATATGGACCGCATAATGGGTCTTGCGCGCTTCCTGGTCGGGGAAGCCGATGGCGGTGAAGGCCGCCGGGGCCGGCTCCGTCTTCCACATCGCCTCGATGGCGGCGAGCTTCATCTTCTGGTGCTCGGTGGAAAGGTAGCCGCTTTCATCGCCGAGCACGACCACCGACAAGGACGCGGCCAGCCCGAACGAGGCCGCAACGGTGAGCGAACGCTTGGCGAGTTCAAGGTGCCGGCCCTTGAGGAGGTACCAGGCCGAAACGCCGAGCACGAAGATCGACGCGGTGACATAGCCCGCCGAGACCGTATGCACGAACTTCGCCTGCGCCACCGGGTTGAACAGCACGGCGAAGAAGTCGTTGACCTCCATGCGCATGGTCTGCGGGTTGAAGGCCGCGCCGACCGGGTTCTGCATCCAGCCGTTGGCGATCAGGATCCACAGCGCCGAGAAATTGGAGCCGATGGCGACGGCCCAGGTGGCGGCGAGATGGCCGAGCCGGGACAGCTTGTCCCAGCCGAAGAAGAACAGGCCGACGAAGGTGGCCTCGAGGAAGAAGGCCATCAGCCCCTCGATGGCCAGCGGCGCGCCGAAGATGTCACCGACATAGTGGCTGTAATAGCTCCAGTTCATGCCGAACTGGAATTCCATGACGATGCCGGTGGCCACGCCCATGGCGAAGTTGATGCCGAACAGCACACCCCAGAACTTGGTCATCTGCCGCCAGATGTCGCGGCCGGTCATGACATAGACCGTCTCCATGATGGCGAGCAGCACCGACAGGCCGAGCGTCAGCGGCACGAACAGGAAGTGGTAGAGGGCGGTGATCGCGAACTGCAATCGTGACAGGGAGACGATGTCGAGTTCCATGGCTAAGTCCGGCTTTCCCGGCCTCCTTGGCTAGTGCGGCGCACTCACCCGGCGCCGTCATCACCTGCTCAATCCGGCCGCAGCCGGCCGAGCAATTCTTCGTGCCCCTCGCTGCCGCGCGCCGCATCGGCCACGATCCGGCCGCCCTCGACCAGCACGATGCGATCGGCCAGTTCCGCCTCGCGGCGGACATGGGTGACGATCACGAGGGCACGGTCCTGCGCGCGCGCATCGAGACGCTCGATCACGTCGCGCGCCGTCGCGCCGTCGAGCCCTTCGGTCGGCTCGTCGAGCAGCCACACGCATGTATCGCGCAGCAGCAGGCGGGCAAGGGCCAGACGCCGCGCCTGCCCGGCCGACAGGCCGG
>WPCJ01220573.1_pt1 | contig 14616 bp, 16 predicted proteins | sample 5399831 | NCBI WGS metagenome assembly WPCJ01 (sample SAMN12869470, study PRJNA574797) | sludge metagenome | isolation source: wastewater treatment of pH10 | place: China:Beijing | collected 2019-05-20 | reverse complement strand
CCCTGGTCGTCGCTGCCGGGCGCGATCCCGTGGTGTCGACGCCGGCGATCGAGCGCTTCGCGGCGCGGCTCAAGACGGGGTCCGCCCTGGTGCTGCCGACGGCACGCCACGAGATCCTGATGGAGAGCGACGCGATCCGGGCGCAGTTCTGGGCCGCCTTCGACGCGTTCATCCCCGGCGAGGCGCTGATCGCGCCTAGCTCAGCCGTTGAGCAAAGCGAGAGCGGCCTGGTGCAGGGTCTTGTTGCCGGCGGCGAGGATGGTGCCGCCCTGGGCGGCGCTGCCGCCGTCCCATGAGGTGACGATGCCGCCCGCGCCCTCGATGATCGGGATCAGCGCGACGATGTCGTAGGACTTCAGCCCGCTCTCGATGACGAGATCGACATGGCCTGAGGCGAGCATGCAGTAGGCATAACAGTCGCAGCCATAGCGGGCGAGGCGCACGGCGCTCTCGACGCGCTGGTACGCGTCCTTCTGCCCGTCGACGAAGAGGTTCGGGCTCGTCGTCATCAGGGTCGCCTCGGAAAGATCGGTCACCTGGCGGGTGTGCAGGGTGCGCGGGCCGTTTGGCCCTTCATAACGCGCCATCCGGCCGTCGCCGGAGAAGCGCTCGCCGGTGAAGGGCTGGTTCATCATGCCGTAGACCGGAACGCCCTTGCGGGTCAGGCCGATCAGCGTGCCCCAGACCGGGATGCCGGAGATGAAGGCGCGGGTGCCGTCGATCGGGTCGAGCACCCAGACATAGTCGGCGTCGGCATTCTCGGAGCCGAACTCCTCGCCGAGGATGCCATGGGCCGGGAAGGTGCGCTTGATCAGGTTGCGCATCACGTCCTCGCCGGCGCGGTCGCCCTCGGTGACGGGATCGAAGACGCCGCCGCCCGATTTGTCCTCGGTGGTGTGCCTGGCGCGGAAGAAGGGCAGGATCGCCCGGCCCGAGAGGGTCGCCAGCCGGGCAACGAATTCCGTGAAATCGACCGCGCTCATCAGCTTTCCTTGGCTCCACCCGCCTGCCGCCTTCATGCTGTGCGGCGCTTCGGAAGACAAGCGCTGCGGGCGTGGAGATCGGTCAGGTCAGGACAGTTCAGCCTCAGCCGTTCCGGCGAAATCGGCGAGCTTGTGACGATCGTGCGATTTGTCATGCGTTTCGTGCATGGCCAGATTTGCATTTGGACTTGCGTTTTTGCGGCGCAATGAGCTATTGTGCACTGCGAAGGGGAGATGACCTCAAACCTTCGTTGCCCTCCTTGGGCGTTTCCTCCCTAGACTTCGGGCCGCCACGAAAGTGCGCGGCCCTTTTTCTTTTGTATCTCAGGGAAATCGACAGCGCTCCAGGCCGCTCGGCCTTGTCGGAATTCCTACTCCGCCGCCTGGCGCCAGTCGTCGCTCCAGCCACTCCAGCGCGCGAAACATTCGGCCATGGCGGCGCTGATCACCTGCTGAAGCGCCGCAAAGCCGCTGCTCGGCTCGAGCGTCGCCTCGTTCATGTAGAGGCCGCGGCTGACTTCGATCTGCAGCGCATGCACCCCGGAGCCAGGGGCTCCGTAATGCTCGGTGATAAAGCCGCCGGCATAAGGGCGGTTGCGGGTCACGGTCAGCCCGGCGCGCGCGAAGGCCTCCTCGGCCGCATCGACCACGAAGCTCGCGGCGCTGGTGCCGAAGCGGTCGCCGAGGATGATGTCGGCCTTGGCGACGCCGTCGCGATCAAGCCCGGTCGAGGGCATGGAGTGGGCGTCGACCAGTATGCAGCTGCCGAAGCTGGCCTGCGTGCGGTTCACCAGATGGCGCAGGCCGGCATGATAGGGCCGGTAGAGTTCCTCGATCCGGCTGAGCGCGCTCTCGACCGGGATCCGGCCGGAATAGATCTCGTAGGCTTCGCCGACGATGCGCGGGATCGTGCCGAGCCCGCCGGCGACACGCAGCGAGCGGGTGTTGGCGAAGCCTGGCAGCCGGCCGTCGAACATGCGCGGATCGAGCTCATAGGGCTCGCGATTGGCGTCGAGGAAGGCGCGCGGGAATTCGGCGACGAGCAGCGGCGCTCCCAGCGCAACCGCGTGGGAGAAGAGCAGGTCGACATAGGCGTCCTCCGAGCGGCGCAGCGCCCGCAGGGGCAGGCGCGAGCCCTCGACGAAGGCGCGCGGATAGCGCCGGCCGGCATGGGGCACGTCGACGATGACGGGCACGACCTGGAGCGCGGGCTGATGGAGCGTGAACGGCCGTTCGATCTCGGCGATCACATCGTCCGGGCGGGGAAAGGAGAAACCGGCTGTCAGCGTCATGTCGGGGAACTCAAGCACAAAGCCGCTCTCGGTTGAAGGGCCTGACCTTTCGTCATCTGGCTAGCGCGGCTTCACTGGTTGTTTACCGTAATGTCGCCAAATAGAACTGGCTGATCCATCCGGCTGTGTGCGAGCGACGAGTTCGCGCGCGCCGGGCTGGACCGGCGACACCCGGAATGGCAGGGACGGCCACCCGGTACGAGGGACGACGAGCGAGCGAATCGGCTTCCGGCCAGCGGGGCAGGGCAGCGTGGGCTCGGTGCAACATCACGGATGAAGCAAGGCGCCATGACCAAGATACTCCTGGCCGAAGACGACAACGATATGCGCCGCTTCCTCGTGAAGGCGCTGCAGAATGCAGGCTATGACGTCGCCTCGTTCGACAATGGGCTATCGGCCTATAACCGGCTGCGCGAAGAGCCGTTCGAGTTGCTCCTGACCGACATCGTCATGCCGGAGATGGACGGAATCGAGCTGGCGCGCCGCGCCACCGAGCTCGATCCCGACATCAAGGTGATGTTCATCACCGGTTTCGCGGCAGTGGCGCTCAATCCGGATTCGCAGACGCCGAAGGATGCCAAGGTGCTGTCCAAGCCCTTCCATCTGCGCGAACTGGTCAACGAGGTCGAGAAGCTGCTGGCGGCGTGAGGGCCTGATGTCGGCTTCTTGCAAAGAAGCCGACGAAGCGCCTTGCAAGGCGCGCAGGTGTCCGCTATAGCCCCTCCACCTCGCAGCGACATCGCCCTCGGGCCGGTGTCGTTCCGGATGCCTTCGGGCAAAACGGGCGCGTAGCTCAGCGGGAGAGCACTACGTTGACATCGTAGGGGTCACAGGTTCGATCCCTGTCGCGCCCACCATTTTCTCCTTGGATTCAAGGACAGACGGCCGCCCCACCGGGCGGCCGTTTTGCTTTCGCGATTCAGTTCGTCCGCGATGCGGTCCCCTTGCGGCTTTCGTCCGTGAGCCAGTCGCGAAAGGCCAACATGGCTGGCGTGAGCGAGCGCGATTGCAGCCAGGTCAGCCAGTAGCTGCCGAGCGAGACCTCGACCGAGAAGGGGCGGACCAGCCTGCCATCGTCGAAATAGCGCGAGAACAGCAGTGCCGGCACCAGCGCGACGCCTTCGCCAGCCGCCGCGACCTCAGCCAGGGCGATCGAGCTGTCGAAGACCGGTCCGCGCGCCTGCAGCGGCTCGATCCCGGCCGCCTCGCTCCACAGCGTCCATTCATCGGCGCGGTAGGAGCGCAGCAGCACATGTTCGGTGAGATCGGCTGGGTGGTGCAGCGTTGCGCCCTGCGCCGGAGCGCAGATCGGCGTCATCGGCGCCTCGAACAGGCGCAGCGCCGCTGTTCCGTGCCAGGCGCCGCCGCCGAAGCGCAGGGCATAGTCCAGACCTTCGGCTGCGAGATCGACCCGGTTGTTGTTGGTGGTGAGGCGCAAGTCGATCTGCGGATGAGCCTGGCGGAAGCCGGCAAGGCGCGGCAGCAGCCAGCCGAGAGCGAAGGTGCCGACCGCGCCGACATTCAGCACTTCGACAGGACGCCCGGTCTCGAAGCGCTCTAGCAGGCCGGCGATGCGGTCGAAGCTGTCGCGCAGGGTCGGCAGCAGGCTGCGGCCTTCATCGGTCAGGGCCAGGCCGCGCGGCAGGCGGCGGAAGAGCTCGACCCCGAGCCGCTCCTCCAGCCCCTTCACCTGATGGCCGATCGCAGCCTGGGTGACGCAGAGCTCGATCGCCGCCTTGGTGAAGCTGAGATGGCGGGCCGAGGCTTCGAAGGCGCGCAAGGCGTTCAAAGGGAGATGCGGGCGGAGCATGCCTGAGCCTTAGGAAATCTAATGGCTCCGTAGAAATATCATCGTTTGCGATTGGGCAAGCTTGCGGCGAGAACGGCGGCGGGCGCTGCCCCGCTGCGTCGAGCGCAGTGTCCTCCCCAAAACCGATTTTGGCCTTGCGCGTCGGCATGCTGCTCGCGCGCGATGGCTCGCGCATGGAGACAAGCGATGATCCGACGCCGAGAGCTGCTGATCGGCTCCCTGATGGCCGCCCCGATGCTGGGCGGCCTGCCTGGCTTGGCGCAGGAGCGCGAAAACAAGGTGCGCGAGGCGCTGTTCGCGCTCGACCGCAAGCATGGTGGGCGCCTCGGCGTCGCCATCCTCGACAGCGGCAATGGCCGCATCATCGCGCATCGCGGCGAGGAGCGCTTCGCCATGTGCAGCACCTTCAAATTCGTCGCGGCGGCCTTTGCGCTGGCGCGGGTAGACCGCGGCGAAGAGGAGCTCGAACGCCGCGTCAGCTATAGCAAGGCCGATCTCATCACCTATTCACCGGTGACCGAGAAGCATGTCGAGAAGGGTCTGACCATCGCTGAGATCTGCGATGCGGCGGTGACGCTGAGCGACAACACCGCCGGCAATCTCTTGCTGGACTCGTTCGGCGGCCCGAAGGGGCTCACGGATTATCTGCGCTCGCTCGGCGACGAGGCGTCGCGCCTCGACCGGCGCGAGCCGGAGCTCAACGAGGCCAGGACAGGCGATCCCCGTGATACGACGACCCCGGTCGCGATGGCGGACGTGCTGCGCCAGATCGTGCTCGGTGGGGCATTGTCGCCGGCATCGCGCCAGCAATTGACCGCCTGGCTCGTCGCCAACAAAACCGGCGACAAGCGCCTGCGGGCCGGTGTGCCGAAAGGCTGGCGCATTGGCGAGAAGACCGGCACCGGCAACAACAACGCGACCAACGATATCGGCGTGATCTGGCCGCCCGGCCGCGCAGCGTTGGTCGTCACGGCCTATTATGCAGAATCGTCTGCAGCTTTGCCTGAGCGTGAAGCCGTGCTGGCGGAAGTTGGGCGTCTCGTCTCCTACCTCTGAAAAAAGCAGGAAAAGCCTCCGAAACAGCGGGTTGTCGCAAGCCGTTCCCGAAAACTAGCGTCAAAGCGCTGCTTTCATGGCATGATCCCCCCGAATCCCGCATGGCCTGGAGGATCTGACGATGCGTGCGACTTGGCTCATCGCATTGGGGCTGGCAGCCGCGCTCGGCGGCTGCATGACGGCGGCCGAGCAGCGCAGCGCCGATGAAGCGCGCTGCCGCTCCTACGGGTTCAAGCCGGGCGCGGAGAGCTTCGCCAATTGCCTGATGGAGGTCGATCTCGACCGCTCGGCTTCGCGTCGGGCCAGGTTGGAGGCGTCCGGTTTCTACGGTCCGTATTGGGGGCCGTGGCCCTATCGGCGCTGGTAAGCCTCTATTCCGCGTCGGCCTGGCGGTCCGGCGTGGCATCGCGGAAGGCGGCGAGCTCCATCGCGGCCGCTTCCGCCTGGAGCAGGCGCGGGAACTGGGCGACGTCGACCTTGAAGCGCCGGGCATTGCCGAGCTGCGGCACGAGGCAGATGTCGGCGAGGCTCGGCTTCGAGCCGAAACAGAACGGGCCTGGACTGTTCGTCGCGAGTTGCTCGCAAGCGGAGAGACCATCGACATTGACGTCGGCGGCCCAGGCGAGTGCGACCTCCGCATCATGGCCGAGCGCGCGCAGCCGGTTCAGCACCTTGAGATTCTGCACCGGGTGGGTGTCGCAAGCGATCGCCTGAGCGAAGGCGCGGACCTTGGCCCGCTCCAGCGCGTGATTCGGCAGCAGCGCCGGTTCCGGATAGGTTTCGTCGAGCCATTCGATGATGGCGAGCGACTGGGTCAGAACCGTGCCGTCGTCGAGCTCCAGCGTCGGAACCAGCCCCTGCGGGTTGAGCGCGAGATAAGCGGGGTCGCGCTGCTCGCCATGGCGCAGATGATGCGAGACATGCTCGACGTCGACGCCTTTGAGATTGAGTGCGATCCGCACGCGCCAGGCGGCCGAACTGCGGAAATAGCCATGCAGCTTCATGATGCCGCCTCCCCGTCAGAAGCCGGCTCTGAGCGGCCGGTCGTTCATTGTTACGCAGTTCCGGACGCAGAACCGCTGCACCCTTCCGCTGGAACTGCTTCTAGAAGGTATAGCCGAGGCGGGCGCCGAAATTCGAGGGGCCGCGCGGATTGCCGGCATTGGCGAGCGGATTGTCGGAGCAGCCGGTGGTGCTGAAATGCTCCAGCGTGGCGATCAGGCTCCAGCGGTCGCTGAGACGGAAGCCGAGGGCGGCGGCGCCGCGCGCGCCGGCATTGCAGCCGAGATTCAGGCGGTTCTCGGGAACGACGAAGCCGGTCTTGCCATTGTTGACGGCGGCGCCGAGGCTCGCCTCCAGGAAGACCGATTGCGAGACGTCGAAGGTCCAGGTCGCGCCGGCATAGGCGTATTGCGTGCCGTTGACGTTGAGGCTGGAGCCGAGATGGAAGCGCGGCACGAAGGCGTCGGCGAAGCGGTCGTTCAGCGTGGCGATGCGCGGCGTCAGGAGCTCGCCGCCGAAGTTCAGAAGACCGCTCTCGCGGCCGCCAGGATTGGCGGCGCCGAGGCCGACCCGCGCCTCCCAGGCTGGGGTGGGCGCTTCCGTGGCGGGAGCATAGCCGAGAGCGCGGGTGCCGCCACGGTCGGTCTGTGCCAGCGCGGGCGCAGACAGGACCGTGAGGATAGCGAACAGCGACGCGACGCGAACCATGATGGGCGACTTGGGCTTTCGGCGAGATTTTAAAGATTGGTAAAGCGCAGAGAGAGGTGGCCGCAATGTGACGATGCAGCCTGTTCGCACCGCTGAGTTATCAGCCGGACCGCCACCAGAGCACGCCGAGGATCACCAGGATCGCGACGAATTGCAGCACCACCCGCAACCGCATCAGCCTTTGCGAGGTGTTGGCGCTGCCGCCGCGCAGCATGTTGACCAGGCCGAGCAGCAGCACCACGGCAACGGCGCCGACGGCGATGGGGACGAGGGCGGAGGAGACGTTCATCGCCGTGCTTTAATCCTCGCAGGAACGCTTGACCAGCGCGGCCGCGGCGGCGAAGCGCCACAGCCGTGGAGAACGTTCAGGGATCAGCGATAGCGCCGCTGCACGATCAGGTTGGCGGCGATGGTGAGCAAGAGCGTCGCCGTCATCAGGATGAAGGAGATGGCCCCGCCGAAGGGCCAGTTGTTCTGCTGGGCGAACTGGCCATAGACGAGTGGGCCCATCGTCTGGAATTTCGGGCCGCCGAGCAGGACGGGCGTGGCATAGGCGTTCATCGCCAGGATGAAGGTGAGGATCGTGCCGGCGAGGATGCCGGGCATGGCGAGCGGCCAGAGCACGCGGCGAAACATCGCCGCCGGCCCCGCGCCCAGGCTGAAGGCGGCTTCCTCGACATTGCGGTTTATGCCCTCGATCACGCTCTGCAGCGTCAGCACCATGAAGGGCAGGTTGACCGCGATGATGCCGATGATCACGGCGGTCTCGGTGAACATGATCTCGAGCGGCTGGTCGATGACCCCTAGTCCCATCAGCGAGGCGTTGAGCGCGCCCTTGCTGCCGAAGGCGGTCATCCAGCCGGCCGCGCGCACGGCGTTGCCGACGAAGAGCGGCAGCACCACCAGCATGATCAGCAGGTTCTTGAAGCGGCTCTGCGTGCGCGCCAGCACATAGGCGAGCGGGAAGCCCATGATCAGGCAGACGATCGTGCAGATCACTGCGACGCGAACCGTGCGCCAGAGCACGTTGAGATAGAAGGCGTCGGTGAAGAACTTGACGTAGTTCTCGATCGTCAGCCCGTCGACCATGAACTGGCCGGGAATGAACTGGTTGAGCGAATAGCGGAACAGGATCGCGATCGGGCCGATCAGCCCGATCGCGACGAAGAGCGTTGCCGGGACGACGAGCATCCCGGCAAGGCTGGTGCGGGCACCGGCGACTGGTTCGGGCGCTGCGCTCACCCCTTGAACACCTTGTCCCACCACTCCTTCATGCCCGCGTCGTTCTTGGCCAGGAAGGCGTAGTCGAGATCCTTGATGCGCTTCTCCTCCTCGGGGGTGAAGCCGATGCGCTTCTGCAGGTCGGGCGCGACGGAGAGGCCGGAGACCGTGCCGTTATAGCCCATGTCGACGGCGAAGGCCTCCTGCGGTTCCTTGGCCAGCATGGCGTTCATATAGGCGTAGGCATTGTCCTTGTTCGGCGCGTTCTTGGCGATGACGAAGCCCGAGACATAGGCCGGGATGCCCTCGACCGGCGACACGGCCTCGCAGGGGATACCGGCGTTCTGCCATTGCACCACGCGCGCCTTCCAGATCGCGCTGATGCCGACTTCCTCGTTCTTCATCGCCTGGGCGAAGGCCTCGTTGGTCGGGTAGACGCGTGCGCCGGCCTTCTTGACCGCGAGCAGGACTTCCTTGGCCTTGTCCATGTCGTTCATGCTGGCGCCACCGGTGGCGGCCATCGAGGCGGCGATCATGATCGCCTGGTACTGGATGTCGATGAAGCCGATCTTGTTGCCCCATTTCGGATCGAGCCAGTCCTTGAAGCCGGTCGGGGCCGGGCTGATCAGCTTCGGGTTATAGATGACGACGTTGCCGGAATAGATGTGCCCGATGCCGTACGGATACTTCATCGTCGGCAGGAGGTTCTTGGCGTTCGGGATCTTCGCGTAGTCGAGGGTCTCCGTCGCGCCAGCCTCGTTCATCTCGAACATGTTGGCGGCCGAAAAGCCCTGGATGTCGACCGTGCCGCGCGGCAGGCGGCGCTCGGCGACCATCTTGGCGCGCCGCGGGGCGTCGCCGGCCTGGTCCTGCAGCACCTCGATGCCCTTGGGCTTGAGCAGCGGGTCCTCGATGTTCTTGGTCAGCAGGCGGGCATAGTCGCCGCCCCAGGTGCCGACCACGACCTTGCCGGCCGATTGCGCCTGCGCGCTGCCGCCGAGGGCAGGCATGGCGACCGCAGCGCCAGCGCCGACGGCCAGGCCCTTAAGGACATCGCGTCTGTCGATTGTCTTCATGTTCGTTCCCCGTTGGACGCCTGTCGAGCGGGCCTAAGGCTCGCGCGGATAGACGAGCCCGGCGTCTTCGGCCCAGCCTATCGTGATCATGTCGCCCGGCTTCGGCTCGGCCGCGCCCTGGCGGTTAGGCAATTGCAGCAGGATGCGGTCCTGCTCGGTCAGCCGGACGTCGATGTCGAGCAGCGCGCCGAGATAGGAGACGTGCTCGACCCGGGCCGGGAAACGGTTGGTGCAACTGTCCGCCTCGGCGCCGATGGCGAGGCGTTCGGGCCGCAGCGCCAGCGTCGCCGGCCCCATGGCGCTGCCCTTGCAGCGTATGTCGAGGCCGCCGCCGCTGCGGAAATGTCCGGCGTCAGCCATGGCGCCGTCAAGGAAGGCGCTGCGGCCGATGAAGCCGGCGACGAAGCGGTCGGCCGGCTTCTCGTAGAGCTGGCGCTGCGTACCGATCTGGCGGACCTGACCCTTTTCCATCACCACCAGCCGGTCGGCCATGGTGAGCGCCTCCTCCTGGTCGTGCGTGACCATGATCGTGGTCAGGCCGAGCTTGCGCTGCAGGTCGCGGATCTCGACGCGGACCTCCTGGCGCAGCTTGGCGTCGAGATTGGAGAGCGGCTCGTCGAGCAGTAGCACGTCCGGCTGCATCGCCAGCGCCCGGGCGAGCGCGACGCGCTGCTGCTGGCCGCCGGAGAGCTGGCGCGGATAGCGCTCGTCGAGGCCGGTCAGGCGAACGAGCCGCAACGCCTCGGTGACACGCGGGCCACGGTCGGCCGGCGCGACCTTGCGCATCTCCAGGCCGAAGGCGACGTTCTCGGCGACGGTCATGTGCGGGAAGAGCGCATAGGACTGGAAGACGAGACCGCAATTGCGCTTCCACGGCGGCAGGTTGGTGACGTCGCGCTCGCCGATGGTGATCTTGCCGGCCGTCGGCTGGATGAAGCCGGCGACCATCCGCAGGGTCGTGGTCTTGCCGCAGCCGGAGGGGCCGAGCAGGACGAGGAACTCGCCCTCGGCGATATCGATGCTGCAATCGTCGACGGCGGTGAACTCGCCATAGACCTTGCGCAGATGCTCGATCGACAATCTGGCCATCAGACAACCTGGCTCAATTTGACGTAACGGTCGGTGACGATCATCGCCGCTCCGATCAGGACGATCTGGATGACCGAGGCGGCTGCCACCGTCGGGTCGATCTTCCATTCGAGATATTGCAGGATCGCGATCGGCAGCGTGGTGCGGCCGGGGCCGACCAGGAACAGGCTCATCTCGAGATTGCCGAACGAGGTGACGAAGCCGAACAGCGAGCCGGCAACGAGGCCGGGCCTGATGCTCGGCAGGGTGACGCGCCGGAAGGTGGTCCAGGGGCCGGCACCGAGATTCTGCGCGGCCTCCTCGATGGTGCGGTCGAAACCGGCGAGGCTGGCGGTGACGAGCTTCACCACCCAGGGGATGACGACGAGGCTATGGGCGGCGACGAGGCCGCCGAGCGAACCCATCACAGGCAGGCCGGTGGCGATCTCGGTCTCGATCTGGAAGACATAGAGCGAGGTGCCGAGCACGATGCCGGGCATCACCAGCGGCAGCAGCAGCAGCGTGTTGATCGCAGGGCCGAGCGCGATGCGGTGGCGCATCAAAGCGAGGCTGGCGGGGACGCCGAGCACCAGGCCGATCAGGGTCGCCGATATGCCGACCTGCAGGCTGAGGATGAAGCCGTCGACGAAGGGCTTGTTGTTCGCGGCCGCCTGGAACCACTTCAGCGAATAGCCTTCCGGCGGGAAGGACGGGATTTCCTGGCGGAAGAAGGCGAGCCAGAAGACGAAGAAGAGCGGTAGCAGGATAAAGCCGAGCGAGAGCGTGGCGGCGCCGTTCAGCGCCAAACGTCCCAGGCTCAAGCGTGCGGCGCTCAAATTGCGGCCCTCTTCATCGCCATGTGCTTGCTCTCAATGTGCTCGTTCTCAATGCAGCGTATTCTTGTGGAATGCGCCACCCTTCATGATCACAGGCAGCTTCGCGCCCTGATCCTGGAACAGCTCCAGGCTCTTCAGCGGATCGCCGTCGACCAGGATGATATCCGCATAGGCCCCTGCACGCAGCGTGCCGAGCTTGCCTTCCATGCGCAGCAATTGCGCGCCGATCGTGGTCGCCGAGCGGATGATCTCGAGGGGCGAGAGCACCTCGCGGCGCAGCAGGAACTCGCGCGACTGGTCGACCTGGAGCTGGCCGAGCAGGTCCGAGCCATAGGCGACCGGGACGCCGGCACGCTTGCAGATCTCGAGGGATTTCAGGCCGCCGTCGATCACGAGGTCGTTCTTGGCCAGCATCTCGGCATTCATGCCGAACTCGGCGGCGCGCTCGCGCATCGCATAGTAGGCGACGAGGTTGGCGGTCAGGAACATGTTGTTCTCAGCCATCAGTTTGGCCGAGGCCTCGTCGATCAGGTTGCCGTGCTCGATGGCGCGCACGCCGCATTGCGCGGCGCGGGTGATCGCTTCCGGCGTATAGGCATGGGCGCAGACATAGCGGCCGAAGGCCTTGGCCTCGGTGACGGCGGCCGTGACCTCCTCGACAGTGAACTGCATGGAGTCGAGCGGGTCGTAAGGCGAGGCGACGCCGCCCGACATCATGATCTTGATGTGGTCGGCGCCCAGCCGCATCTGCTCGCGCGTCGACTTGATGACGGAGGAGACGCCGTCCGAGATGTTCATCGTATAGGCCATGGCGTTGCAGCAATGGCAGCGGGCGCCGAAATCGGTACGCCGGCGCGGGTCGCTATGGCCACCGGTTGGGCCGATCGCGGCCCCGGCGATGAACAGGCGCGGGCCAGGGACGTCGCCCTTCTCGACCGCTTCCTTGATGCCCCAGTCGGCGCCGCCGGTATCGCGCACCGAGGTGAAGCCGCGGTCGATCATGCCCTTCATCAGCCGGGCGGCACGGGCGGTCGCCAGCGTCAGCGGCACTTTTTCCAGCAGCGGAATCGAGACTTCCGACAGCATGACGTGGACATGGCTGTCGATCAGGCCGGGCATCAGCGTGCGCCCGCCGCAATCGATCACGGCGGCCTTGTCGGCCTTGATCGGCCTGTCGGAGACCTCGCGGATCAGCTCGCCTTCGACGACCAGCTCGTAGCCCTTGCGCAGCTCACCGTGATCGGGCTCCAGCATCGCAAAATTGCGGAACAGGACCTGCGTCATGGCGGCGTCTCCCAACGGCACTCGTGATATATTACGAGCTTCGCCGGCCCTGTCCATCGCGCCATGCGCGCAATGGTTCGCTAGAATCTCCTCATGCGATCAGCCGGCGGCGGCGTTCTGCGCCAGCGCCCGGCCGCGGACCGGCAGCGAGAGATCGTCGGCAAGCGCGCGGTTGATCGCCGGGAGGCCGTCGAGCAGGTCCGGCAGAAAGGCCTGCGAGGGCGGCTGGCGCTTGGGCAAAGCGTGCAGCGCCTTGGCCATCTGCAGCGGATCGCGCGTGCTCGCACCGGTCTGGGTCGGGTCGAACAGCACATCGATCAGGCCCAGGCTGTCGGCGCGCTCGGCCCGGATCGCCTGCTCCAGGCGCGGCCGGACGCGGGGCACGATCAGCGCCGGCTTATCGAAGGAGAGGATCTCACAGAAGGTATTGTAGCCACCCATCGCTACGACGCAGTGGGCGCGGTTCATCAGGAGCTCGAGGCGCGGCTCGAAGCCGATGCTCTCGAGCTTTGGCAGCCTGGCGATGCGGTCGGTGAACTCCTTGCGCTTCTCGCGCGACAGGAACGGGCCGAAGACGATCAGCGCGGGCAATTCGATGGTCGGATCGGCCTCATAGGCCGAGATCACCCAGTCGATCACGCCGGCGCCGTCGCCGCCGCCGCCGGGCGTCACCAGGATGAAGGGGCCCTTGGTGATGCGCGGATGCCGGTTCGGCGGCATCGGCGAAGGCACGGCGCGCTTGAGATAGCCGGTGTAGCGGATCTTGCCGGTGAAGAGCGGCTGGTTGGGCAGGCCGTCGAGCGGCCGGTAGATGCTCTCCAGCCCGTAGACCCAGATGTCGTCGTAGATCGTGGCGAGCGCGTCGAGCGCGCCGCTCTGGCGCCATTCCTCATGCAGCTTGGCCGGCTCGTCGAGCACGTCGCGCACGCCGAGCACGATGCGGGCGCCGCGGCGCCGCAGGATCTCCAGCGAGGGGATGAGCTCGCCGCGCAGGCCGATCGGCTCCTTGTCGACGATGACGATGTCCGGGTCGAAGGAGAGCACCGTCTGCTTGATCAGGTCGGTGCGCAGTCGGATCGTATCGGCGAGTTCGAGATTGAGATGATGCGGCAGGTAGCGGCCGTCGCTCTGCTTCTCGATGCCGGGAATGCGGACATAGTCGACGCCGTCGCCGAATTGGAAGCTGGAGATCATCGACGAGCCTGAGACGATGATCACTGATATATGAGGGTAGCTCGCGACGAGCGAATTGGCGATCGCACGGCAGCGGCGGATATGGCCGAGACCGAAGGTGTCGTGGCTGTAGATCAGGACGCGCGGCGCATGCGGGCTGCATGGCGGGCGGCGCACCCCGCTATCATCGATCAGACTGAGGCCCATGCGCGCGTCGCGTCCTCTGCTTGAAGGTCAGATGGCCTCCGGGGGACGCACAGAACGCACCCGAACTGGCCGAAACCATAGCGCCGGCGGCGCGTCAATCCAAGTCCATTGCCGCGCCGAAGAGCATATCGGGAGCGGAGAATGAGACGGCCGCATGACGGGACAGCCGCTCCAGAAGATTCGTGAGGAAGCCCCAGGCCGTGCTGTCGTGATCGTGATGGTGCAGCAGCAGGCCGAAGGGCTGGTCTGCACCCGGTTCTCCCCGGCGGGTCGCAAGCGATGCGGCCATCTCCGCCAGGAGGTCGCCGGGTCGCCGGCCGACGCGGCCATTGCGCCAGTCGATCAGGTCGAGATCGGTGTTGACCAGGCGCGGACCATCGGTGGGGTCGAGCGCGAAATCGCGGAAGCAGGACAGGCCACCGAAGCCGAGGCCGGGCAGCTCCGCCGCGACATCGGGATGAATGCGGTTCCATGGCGGCACGAAGACCGGAAGGACGGAACAGCCGAACAGCTCGCGCAGCTGCTCCCGGCCGGCGGCAATCTCGGCGAGGATCTCCGGCAGCGGCCGGTGCAGGCCGAACTCGCTCTTCTTCTCACCGGGAGGCGCATGGTTGCGATGCCAGGTGCCATGCTGGCAGGGCAGCAAGAGCGGCGCGGTCTCAAGCCGCCTTGCCAGCGTCTCCTGCGCCAGCATCGGGATCGAGGCCAGCAGCACCGGGATCGCGAAGCGCTCGGCCAGGGCGGCGAGCCGGTCGAGCTGGTCGCTGGGCACGGTCGCGTCGTCGTCGCGCAGCCAAAGTTCGAGGCGCTTGCCGGCTTCGGCCCAGCTGTCGAGCTCGGCGAGCAAGGCGGCCCAGGCGGCTTCCTCGGTCATGGTGCGAGCTCCTGCGCCTTGCGGCC
>WPCJ01184242.1_pt1 | contig 14633 bp, 12 predicted proteins | sample 5399831 | NCBI WGS metagenome assembly WPCJ01 (sample SAMN12869470, study PRJNA574797) | sludge metagenome | isolation source: wastewater treatment of pH10 | place: China:Beijing | collected 2019-05-20 | reverse complement strand
GGCAAGCAGCTCTTCGCCGCCCCGCGCCACCCCTATACCGGTCTGCTGCTCGACACGATTCCCTATGTCGTGCGGCCGAACCGCTAACGCCGGCGGTTGTCGGGGGAGGTGCCGAGCCCTATCGACCCGCCGCCGGGCTGCAGCTTCAACCCGCGCTGCTCACGCGCCGCCGATCGCTGCCGGGCCGAACGGCCGGAGTTGCGGCTGATCGACGGCGTCGAGGTGTCCTGCCACTTCGCCTGAGGCGTCAGCTCACCAGCGTCGCGTCCAGCGTGATCGGCGCCTTCAGCACCTTGGAGACCGGGCAGCCGGCCTTGGCCTTGTCGGCCAGCGACTGGAAGGTCGCCTGGTCGGCGCCGGGCACCTTGCCCTTGAGGGTGAGATGGATCGCGGTGATGGCGTAGCCGTCGTCGAGCTTGTCGAGCGTCACCTGCGCCGTGGTGTCGAGCGCCTCGGCGGTCAGCTTGGCTTCGCCGAGGATCAGCGACAGCGCCATGGTGAAGCAGGCGGCATGCGCCGCGCCGAGCAATTCTTCCGGGTTGCTGCCGGGCTTGCCCTCGAAGCGGCTGGCGAAGCCGTAAGGATAGTCCTTGAGCGAGCCTGTCTGCGTCGAGATCGCGCCCTTGCCGTCCTTGATGCCGCCTTCCCAATGGGCCGAGCCGGTCTTGTTGATCGCCATGACGCTGTCTCCTCTCGTGATCGAAGCTGGATGGCGGCATCCGGGGAGGCCGCCTTTCCACAACGGGCGAGAGCGTAGCAGGTTCATTGTCGGGACAGATGACGACGAGCCGGGAACGGCGAAGCCCGCACCGGTCTGCCGATGCGGGCTTCGCGTCATGGCTCCGCCGAACTCCGCCTAGCGGAACAGCGCCAGCGACTTCGACAGCGTGATCCAGACGCCCCAGGCGATCGGCAGGCCGACCACCGCCCAGGCGAGGAGCGCCGTGCCGTCGAAGCCGCCCTTGCCGATGCCGTAGGAGCCGTAATGCGCGGTCGCATTGGCATTGGCCGTGCGGGCCTGCAGCGCCGCGACCTCGGCATCCTTCATGAACCACTTCGCCGCGACCGGGCGGATCAGCAGGTTGCAGAGGAAGCCGAGCACCAGCATGCCCGCGAGGATGTACATGGTGCGGTCATAGACCTGGGCGCGCGGCACGCCGGCATTGATCTGCGCCTCGCGGATATAGTTCACCACGACAGGGCCGATGATACCGGCGGTCGACCAGGCCGTCAGCAGCCGGCCATGGATGGCGCCGACGAACTGCGTGCCGAACATGTCGGCGAGATAGGCCGGCACCGTCGCGAAGCCGCCGCCATACATCGACAGGATGATGCAGAAGAAGCCGACGAAGAGCGCCAGCGACCCGGCATGCGCCGCCCAGGGCGAGAGCGCATAGAGCAGGATGCCGAGCCCGAAGAAGGTAGCATAGGTCAGCTTGCGGCCGAGCTTGTCCGAGAGCGAGGCCCAGAAGAAGCGCCCGGCGATGTTGAACAGCGAGAGCAGGCCGACGAAAGCCGCCGCGATTGTGGCGATCTGCGTCTTCTGCCCGGCGTCGAGGGCGGCAAAGCCGATCTCCGGCTTGCCGATCAGCGAGCCCGCGAAGATCTCCTGCAGCATCGGCGAGGCCATGCCGAGCACGCCGATGCCGGCGGAGACGTTGAGGCAGAGCACCGCCCAGATCAGCCAGAACTGCGGCGTCTTGTGCGCGTTCTGGAGATGGACATGGCCGGAGGTGATCATCGCGTTCTGCGTCGCCGGGGGCGTCCAGCCCTCCGGGCGCCAGTTCGCCGGCGGCACGCGGTAGCCGAAGGTGCCGGCCATCATGAAGACGAAATAGATCGCGGCCATCGCGACGAAGGTCTGCCAGACGCCGACCGAGGCCGGGGTCTTGAAGGTGTTCATCAGCATGTCCGCCAGCGGCGAGCCGATCATCGCACCGCCGCCGAAGCCCATGATCGCCATGCCGGTCGCCATACCGCGCCGGTCCGGGAACCATTTCACCAGGGTCGAGACCGGCGAGATATAGCCGAGGCCGAGCCCGATGCCGCCGATCACGCCGGAGCCGAGCCACATCAGCCAGAGCTGGTGGGTGTAGACGCCGAGCGCCGAGACCAGCAGGCCGCCGCACCAGCACAAGGTCGAGACGAAGGCCGCCTTGCGCGGACCGACCCGTTCGAGCCAGCCCCCCCAGATCGCGGCCGAGGAGCCGAGCAGCACGAAGAACAGCGTGTACATCCAGCCGAGATCGGCGACCTTCCAGTCGCAGGCGGTGGTGAACAGCGAGCCGATCAGGCCGACATCCGCGGCGCAGGCGACGGGCTTGGTGATGCCGATCGCCTGGCTCAGCGGCAGCCAGAACACCGAGAAGCCATAGGCCATGCCGATGCACAGATGGATGCAGAGCGCAGCCGGCGGCACCAGCCAGCGGTTGAAGCCGGCCTTGGCGATGGTCCGTTCACGGTCGAGCAGGCCTATGCCGCCCCCGATCTGTCCGATATCCTCTGCGACACTCATTCCCCGGTTCCTTTCCCCATGGCTTCGCCGTTCGGGCCGGGTAGGGTCCCAGCTCGTTGTCATCTTTTGTCGCCGGCAGAGCCGGCGTCTGGCTGCTAACCTCCGCGCCCCGGCCTGATCAGCGGCAGGGCATGCCGCAGCAGGGGCGTGAGGTCCTCCGGCCGGTTGGCGAAGGCGGCGAGGAAATCCCCGCGCATGCGTCCGGTCCAGAACTGGTTGATATGGTCGGCGACGGAGGCGGCGGCCTCCGCCTCCGGATAGGCCTTGAAGAAATCGGCGATCTGCCCGGCCATGCGCCGGAGCTTCTCGACGTTTTCCGCGTGGTGATCGGTGGTCAGGCCGGCCTCCGTCATCGGGCGATCGTCTCAGGCTTCGGCGCGAGCGCACCGGTGAAGACGATGCAGCCGTCGCGTCGTGCGACCGCGGCCAGCGTCAGGCCGAGATGCCGGGCGCGCTCGATCGCGAGCGAGGTCGGCGCGGAGATCGCGACCAGCGTTCCCGCGCCGAAGATCGCGGCCTTCTCGACCATCTCGAAGGAGGCGCGGCTGGTGACGAGCAGGAAGCCCTCGCTGGCATCCGCCCCGGCGCGCAGCCTTGCGCCGATCAGCTTGTCGAGCGCGTTGTGGCGGCCGACATCCTCGCGCACCGCCAGGATCGTGCCCGAGGCATCGCACCAGGCGACGCCATGGACGGCGCGGGTGAGCTGGTTCAGCGGCTGGTGCTTGTCGAGCACGGCGAGTGCGGCCTCGATCGCCGCTGCGGAGACGGCGCGTGAAGCCCGCGTCGCGGCATCGGCCATCGGAATTTCCTCGATGGTCTCGACCCCGCAGAGCCCGCAGGAGGTCCGGCCCGAGAGATTGCGGCGCCGCGCCAGATGCTCGCGGAAGCGGCCCGGCGCCAGCTCGACGGTGACGATCACGCCCTCGTCCTTCGGCTCGACGGCGATGCCCCGGATCTCGTCCGCGCCGCGCACGATGCCCTCGGTCAGGCTGAATCCGGTGACGAAATCCTCAAGGTCCGACGGGCTCGCCATCATCACCGCATAGGGCATGTTGCCGTAGACGATGTTGATGGGCGTCTCGACGGCAACCTCGATCTCGCGTGCATCCTCCTGCGCTGCGCCGAAACGCAGCGGCCGGGCCGTGACGGCGGCCGAGGCCGGCGGCTGGGCTGGCGGGTTATTCCGCGGCATCGGGCAGGCGCTCCGCGATCCGGCGCAAGGTCACGTCCTCCTCGAAATTCTTCTCCTGCCAGGCGGAATAAGCATTGGTGCGGCGAACCTCGACGGCGCTCACCTTGTATTCCGGGCAGTTCGTCGCCCAGTCCGAATAGTCGGTGGTGATGACGTTGGCGCCGGTCTTGGCATGGTGGAAGGTCGTATAGACCACGCCCGGCTGCATCCGCTCGGAGATCACGGCCTGGAGCGCGATATCGCCCGAGCGGCTGGCGAGCGCGACGAGATCGCCGTCGCGGATGCCGCGGCTTTCGGCGTCGAAGGGGTGGATCTCCAGCACGTCCTCGTCATGCCAGGCGCCGTTCTCGGTGCGCCGGGTCTGAGCGCCGACATTGTACTGCGAGAGGATGCGGCCCGTCGTGAGCAGCAGCGGGAAGCGCGGCCCGGTCCGTTCGTCGGTCGGAACATATTCGGTGATCATGAACTTGCCCTTGCCGCGCACGAAGCGGTCGACATGCATCAGGGGCGTGCCGGTCGGGGCCTTGTCGTTGCAGGGCCACTGCACCGAGCCGAGCTTGTCGAGCTTGTCGTAGGAGACGCCGGCGAAGCTCGGCGTCAACCGCGCGATCTCGTCCATGATCTCGCTCGGGTGGCCATAGGCCATCTCGTAGCCCAGCGCGCGTGCCAGCTCGATCGTGACCAGCCATTCGTCCTTGCCGGAAAGCGGCGCCATCACCTGCCGTACGCGGTTGATGCGCCGCTCGGCATTGGTGAAGGTGCCGTCCTTCTCCAGGAAGGAGGCGCCCGGCAGGAAGACATGGGCGTATTTCGCCGTCTCGTTCAGGAAGATGTCCTGGATGACGACGCATTCCATCGAGGCGAGGCCCGCCGTGACATGCTTGGTATTGGGGTCCGACTGGGCGATGTCCTCGCCCTGGACGTAGAGCCCCTTGAAGGTGCCCTCGACCGCCTCGTCCAGCATGTTGTTGATGCGCAGGCCCTGCTCGGGATCGAGCGGCACGCCCCAGAGCATCTCGAAGACCTGCCGTGTCGAATCGTCGGAGACGTGGCGATAGCCCGAGAATTCGTGCGGGAAGGAGCCCATGTCGCAGGAGCCCTGCACGTTGTTCTGCCCGCGCAGCGGATTGATGCCGACGCCGTCGCGCCCGATATTGCCGGTCGCCATGGCGAGGTTCGCCATCGCCATCACCGTGGTCGAGCCCTGGCTGTGCTCGGTGACGCCGAGCCCGTAATAGATCGCGCCATTGCCGCCGGTGGCATAGAGCCGCGCCGCGGCGCGCACATCCGCCGCCGGCACGCCGGTATAGGTCTCGCTCGCTTCCGGCGAGTTCTCCTCGCGGGCGACGAAGCGGGCCCAGTGCTCGAAATCGCCGAGATCGCAGCGCTCGCGCACATAGGCCTCGTCGATCAGCCCCTCGGTAACCACGACATGGCTCAGCGCATTGAGCAGCGCGACATTGGTGCCGGGGCGCAGCGGCAGGTGGTAATCCGCCTTCACATGCGGCGACTGCACCATGTCGATCCGGCGCGGATCGGCGACGATCAGGCGCGCGCCCTGGCGGATGCGCTTCTTCATGCGCGAGGCGAAGACCGGGTGGCCGTCGGTCGGATTGGCTCCGATGACCAGGATGACGTCGGATTTGGCGACGGACTTGAAATCCTGCGTGCCGGCCGAGGTGCCGAGCGTCGTGCGCAGCCCATAGCCGGTCGGCGAATGGCAGACGCGGGCGCAGGTATCGACATTGTTGTTGCGGAAGGCGGCGCGCACCAGCTTCTGGACGAGGAAGACCTCCTCGTTGGTGCAGCGCGACGAGGTGATGGCGCCGACCGATTCACGGCCGTATTTGGCCTGGATGCGCTTGAATTCGGAGGCCGCGTAATTGATCGCCTCTTCCCAAGAGACCTCGCGCCACGGGTCCGTGATCTTCGCCCGGATCATCGGCTTGGTGATGCGGTCGGTATGGGTGGCATAGCCCCAGGCGAAGCGGCCTTTGACGCAGGAGTGGCCCTCGTTCGCCTTGCCGTCCTTGTAGGGCACCATGCGGATGACGCGGTCGCCCTGCATCTCCGCCTTGAACGAGCAGCCGACGCCGCAATAGGCGCAGGTCGTCACCACCGAATGCTCGGGCTGGCCGTGCTCGATGACCTTGTTCTCCATCAGCGTCGCCGTCGGACAGGCCTGCACGCAGGCACCGCAGGAGACGCATTCCGAGCCCAGGAAATCGGTCGGCCCCGCCGCGACGCGCGAGTCGAAGCCGCGCCCGGTGATCGTCAGCGCGAAGGTGCCCTGCACCTCCTCGCAGGCCCGCACGCAACGATTGCAGACGATGCATTTCGACGGGTCGTAGGTGAAGTACGGGTTCGAGGTGTCCTTCGCGAGCCAGTTCTCGTTGGCGAGGCCGTCGGAGGTCTTGGCGAAGACGTGGTTCTCGCCCTCATAGCCGTAGCGGACCTCGCGCAGGCCCACGGCGCCGGCCATGTCCTGCAATTCGCAATCGCCATTGGCGGAACAGGTCAGGCAGTCCAGCGGATGGTCGGAGATATAGAGCTCCATCACGCCCTTGCGCAGGCCGGAGAGGTTCTCCGACTGGGTGCGCACGACCATGCCGTCCTCGGCCGGCGTGGTGCAGGAGGCGGGCGTGCCGCGCCGTCCCTCGATCTCGACGAGGCAGAGCCGGCAGGAGCCGAAGGGTTCGAGCGAGTCGGTGGCGCAGAGCTTCGGGATCTTGGTGCCGAGGCTCATGGCGGCGGCCATCACCGAGGTGCCCGCCGGGACCGTGACGCTCTGGCCGTCGATGGTCAGCGTCACCGTCTTCTCGGAGAGGCGGATCGGCGTGCCGTAGTCGATTTCCTTGATCAGGCTCATCGTGGCCTCCTCACTCGGCTGCCAGCGGCAGCGGAGGACGGTCGAAATCCTCTGGGAAATGGTTGAGCGCGCTCAGCACCGGCATGGGGGTCAGGCCGCCCATGGCGCAAAGCGAGGCATCGGTCATCAGCTTCGAGAGATCGCGCAGCACGGCGATGTTCTTGGGAACCTCAGTGCCGGCGATGATGCGGTCCATCGTCTCGACGCCGCGCGTCGCCCCGATGCGGCAGGGCGTGCACTTGCCGCAGCTTTCCTTGGCGCAGAATTCGAAGGCGAAGCGGGCCTGTTTGGCCATGTCGACGCTGTCGTCGAAAACGACGATGCCGCCATGGCCGAGCATCGCGCGCATCGCCGCCAGCGCCTCGTAATCCATCTGCACGTCGAGCTGCCCGGCCGTGAGATAGGCACCGAGCGGCCCGCCGACCTGCACGGCCCGGATCGGCCGGCCCGACAGCGTACCGCCGCCCATATCCTCGATGATCTCGCGCAAGCTGATGCCGAAGGCGAGCTCGATCAGCCCACCGCGCCTGACATTGCCGCCGAGCTGCACCGGCAGCGTGCCGCGCGAGCGGCCCATGCCGTAGTCGGCATAGGCCTGCGCACCATGGTCGAGGATCCACGGCACGGCGGCGAAGGAGAGCACGTTGTTGACGACGGTCGGCTTGCCGAACAGGCCCTGCAACGCCGGTAGCGGCGGCTTGGCACGGACGATGGCGCGCTTGCCTTCGAGGCTTTCGAGCAGCGAGGTCTCCTCGCCGCAGATATAGGCACCGGCCCCGAGCCGCACTTCCAGATGGAAAGCGTGCTCCGAGCCCAGAACCGAGGCGCCGATCATCCCGGCAGCCTCTGCTTTCACAATGGCGCGCTGGAGCATGCGATGGGCGTGCGGATATTCCGAGCGCAGATAGATATAGCCGCGCGTGGCCCCGACTGCGATCGCAGCGATCGCCATGCCCTCGATGACGAGATAGGGGTCGCCCTCGAACAGCATCCGGTCGGCGAAGGTGCCGCTATCGCCCTCGTCGGCATTGCAGACGATGTATTTCTGCTCCGCCCTGGCATCGTGGACCGTCTTCCACTTGATACCGGTCGGGAAGCCCGCGCCGCCGCGGCCGCGCAGGCCGGACGCCTTCACCGCCTCGACAATCTCGCCGCCGGTGAGTGCCAGCGCCTTCTCCAACCCCTTGAAGCCGCCATGGGCGCGGTATTCGGCGATCGAGAGCGGGTCGATGACGCCGACGCGCTCGAAGGTGAGGCGCTGCTGGCGCTTCATCCAGTCGAGTTCTTCGGTCCTGCCGAGGCGCAAGGCATGCGCGCCGCCCGAGACGAAGCCGGCATCGAAAAGCGAGGCGACATCCCTGGCCGCGACCGGCCCGTAGGCGATGCGTCCTTCGTTCGTCTCGACCTCGACCAGCGGCTCCAGCCAGAGCATGCCGCGCGAGCCGTTGCGGACGATCTCGACGGAAAGCCCGCGCGCCACCGCTTCGCTGGCGATGGCCTGCGCGACGGCTTCCGCGCCGACCGACAGGGCGGCGGCGTCGATGGGAACAAAGATGCGGACCGGTGCGGCGCTCATGAATGCGCCTTTACGTGCTGGCAGAGCCCGGCGATGCGGGCGGCATCGACGCGCCCGATCAGTTCGCCATCGATCAGGGCCGAGGGCCCGAGCGCGCAATTGCCGAGACAATACACCGTTTCGACAATGGCGTCGCCGGCATGGTGGTCGTCGACCGCGATGCCGTGGTTGCGGGAAAGCTCGTCGACGACCGTTTCGCAGCCCAAAGCCTGGCAGGCCTCGGCCCGGCAGAGCTTGACGATGCGGGCCGGCTGCGGGGCGGTCTTGAAGTCGTGATAGAAGGAGATCGCGCCATGCACTTCGGCGCGCGACAGGTTAAGCGCCTCCGCGATCAGCGGCACGGCCTGCGGGTCGACATAGCCGAACTCGTCCTGAAGCGCGTGCAGCATCGGCAGCGTGGCGCCTTCCAGATGCGCCAGCCCCGCCACGATCATGCGCGCGCTGTCCTGATCCCAGGCCGGATAAGCCGCCATCTTTCCTCCATAGGCCCGGTTCGCCGGACGCTCGTTAGGAGAAGGGTGGTTGAAACTGGAATGATTTCAAATCGATTCTTTCGAATGTGTGATAGTTTTTAGCTATCAAAATACGCGATATGGGCCCGCGCCCGTCACGATGCAGGTTTGACAGGCTCCAAAAATTCTTCTGATGGGCCGTTTTGCGCCGCACAATGCTGCGCTGTTTCTAAGACGATAGGCGAAGGCTATCGAATGATGGGGCGGCGAGGCAGCCCGGCATCGGTGACCGGCTTCGTCATCATCAGGAGGTTGCGCGCGAGCGGCGCCACCGGCTGCCGGTCCGCCACGATCAGCCCGATCGTGCGCTGCGCCTCCGGCTCGACCAGCGACAGCGCCCGCGTGCCGAGTGGCACGCCGAAGAATTCCAGCAATTGCAGCGAGACGATGCTGGAGACGCCCTGGATGCCGGCATGCGAACAGAGGTTGAAGATCGAGTTGGTCTCGATCATCGGCCGCGGCGCCGTGCCGACCGAGCGGAAGATGCCGTCGATGATGCGCCGGTTCTGCATGTCGCCTGTGAGCAGGCAGAGCTTCTGCTCGGCGGCCTCGGCCCAGGTGATGGTGTCGCGCGCGCCGAACGGCCCGTCCTCGCGCGTCAGCAGCACATAGGATTCCTGATAGATCGGCTTCGAGATCACCCGGTCGAGCGGCTCGTTGTCGAGGTAGGTCAGTCCGACATCGAGCTCGAAATCGTCGATACCCTGCTGGATCTCCTGCGAGGTCAGCGACAGCACGGTCAGCGACACCGCCGGATAGCGCTCCGAGAAAGGCGCGGTGATATGGGCGATCATCGGCAGCGCGGTCGGGATCGCGCCGAGCCTGATCCGGCCGGAGACACCCTCGCGCAGTTCGGCGATCGAATCCTTCATCACCTCGGCCTCGGCCAGGATGCGCCTGGCATGAGCGAGCACGACCTCGCCTTCCTTGGTGAAGCCCTGGAAACGCCGCCCGCGCTCGACGATCATCACGCCGAGTTCCTCCTCAAGCTGCACGATCGCGGCCGAGAGCGTCGGCTGCGAGACATGGCAGGCCTCGGCCGCGCGGCGGAAATGTTTTTCGCGCGCAAGCGCGTCGAGATAGACCAGTTGGCGAATGATCATGAGGTCGCTTCGGATGCGACGCATGCCGCCGCGCGGCAGAGCATCGGCATAGCGGCGGCCGGTTGCAAGCGGGGCGGTTGCAGCCCTGCAAACAGGCTGTTGCTGTGAGGGCAACGCCCGAGCGATTGCGCTGCAGCAACCCCAACCCTAACTGCGGGGAGCCGGGATGGCCGGCAGGCAAAGGGTCGCGTCGCGGCCTCGGGATGATCATGGCACAGGAACTGGAATTCGGACTCGACACTTTCGGCGACGTCACCAACGGGGCGGACAGCAAGCCGCTGCCGCATGCGCAGGTGATCCGCAACCTCGTCGACGAAGCCGTCCTGGCCGACGAGATCGGCATCGATTTCATCGGCGTCGGCGAGCATCACCGGGCCGATTTCGCGGTCTCCTCGCCGGAGACGGTGCTGGCCGGCATGGCCACGCGCACCAGCCGGATCAAGCTCGGCTCGGCTGTCACCGTGCTGAGCTCGGACGATCCGATCCGTGTCTTCCAGCGCTTCGCGACGGTCGATGCGCTCTCGAACGGGCGCGCCGAGGTCATCCTGGGGCGCGGCTCCTTCACCGAATCCTTCCCGCTCTTCGGGCTCGACCTGCGCGATTACGAGAAGCTGTTCGAGGAGAAGCTCGACCTCTTCGCCGGTCTGCTGCCGCAGGAGCCGTTGACCTGGCAGGGCTCGATCCGGCCGCCGCTCAAGGACCAGCTCGTCTATCCGCCGGTCGAGAACGGCCCGCTCAAGACCTGGATCGGCGTCGGCGGCAGCCCGGAATCGGTGGTGCGCGCGGTGCGCTATGATCTGCCGCTGATGCTCGCCATCATCGGCGGGGACCCGCTGCGCTTCAAGCCGTTCGTGGACTTGTACCATCGCGCCTATGGCCAGATCGGCAAGCCGGCGAAGCCCGTCGGCGTGCATTCGCCGGGCTATGTCGCTGCGACCGACGAGCAGGCCAAGGAGGAGTTCTTCCCGGCCTACAAGCAGATGCGCGACCGCATCGGCGCCGAGCGCGGCTGGCCGCCGATGGGCCGTGACGAGTTCGAGCAGGAGGTCGCGCGCGGCTCGCTCTATCTCGGTTCGCCCGAGACGGTGGCCCGCAAGATCACTGCTACTGCCAAGGGGCTGGGCATCGCTCGGTTCCAGCTCAAGTACAGCGCGGGCCCGCTGGCGCATGAGAAGGCGATGGAGTGCATCCGGCTCTATGGCGAGAAGGTCGTGCCGCTGGTGCGGGAGATGCTGGCGTAAGGCGCCAGTCAGACTCTGGTACCGCGACGCTTTTTCCTTCTCCCGAATGGGAGAAGGTGGCCCGGAGGGCCGGATGAGGGCTCGTCCTCAGCACTGAGGGCACAACGGCACTGCCCCGTTTTTAACGATCAGCGGCAGGCCCTCACCCCTGCCCCTCTCCCATCCGGGAGAGGGGTTCCCCGCGTCTGTCATTGACGACACCGCTCACCCCACCACCTTCAGCGGATCGACCGACAGCGTCCGCTTCAGGGCCCGCAGTCCGAAGGTCGTCCGCGTCTGCCTGACCCCCGGAATGCGGTAGATCGTCCCGCGCAGGAAGCGCTCGTAATGGTCGGTGCCGCTGACCACGACCTTGGCGAGATAGTCGTATTCGCCGGTGACCAGATGCGCCTCGACCACCTCCGGCGCCTTCACCAGCGCCTCGGCGAACTGGTCGAGCACCTTGTCGTCATGCTTGTCGAGCGTGATCTCGACGAAGACGACATTGTTGTAGCCGAGAGCCTGATGATCGAGCAGGGCGACGTATTTCTCGATGACGCCGGCCTCCTCCAGCCGCTTCACCCGCGTCCAGCACGGGGAGGGCGAGAGGCCGACCTTTTCGGCCAGGGCCTGGGTGGTCAATCGCCCGTCTTCCCGCAATGCAGCAAGAATCTTGCGATCGATCGGATCGAGAGCAGGACTCTTCTGGCTCTTTTTATTCATCGGGTGATCGTTCTGGGTTTTGGCTACAAGTCAGAATGATCTTCTGCCACGCTTCCGGGATGCCGGCAAATTCGGAAGGAACCTCCGGGGCGGTGGAGCTAGCGTTGGTTGCAAGGGGAACGATTGCCGGCGGCTGCGGTCGCAGGGCATGGCAGCGCCGTTGACGGAACGCCTTGCCGGACGCCGGCAAAGGCGGAATGCTGGCGGCGACAGGGATGGAGGCGCTCATGAGCAGCGACAAGGCAGGCCAGGCGCCGGCAGTAACCCAGCCACTGCAGTTCCATGTCCCCAAACCGGCGAGCAGGCCCGGCGAAAAGCCCGACTTCTCCCATGTCGTGATCCCGAAGGCCGGCTCGGTCGCGCGCCCGCCGGTCGATGTCGATCCCAAGGATATCCGCGACCTCGCCTATTCGATTATCCGCGTGCTCAACCGCGAGGGCGAGGCGGTCGGCCCCTGGGTGCCCGATCTCTCGCATGAGGACCTGATCCGCGGTCTGCGCCACATGATGACGCTGCGCACCTTCGACGGGCGCATGCAGATGGCGCAGCGCCAGGGCAAGACCTCGTTCTACATGCAGCACACCGGCGAGGAGGCGGTGTCTTGCGCCTTCCGCATCGCGCTCCAGCCCGGCGACATGAACTTCCCGACCTATCGCCAGGCCGGCCTGCTGATCGCGCACGACTATCCGCTCGTCGACATGATGTGCCAGATCTACTCGAACGAGCGCGACCCGATGAAGGGCCGGCAATTGCCGGTGATGTACTCCTCCAAGGAGCACGGCTTCTTCTCGATCTCTGGCAACCTCGCGACGCAATATGTCCAGGCGGTTGGCTGGGCGATGGCCTCGGCGATCAAGAACGACACCCGCATTGCCGCCGCCTGGATCGGCGACGGCTCGACCGCGGAATCGGATTTCCACGCAGCGCTCGTCTTCGCCTCGACCTACAAGGCCCCCGTCGTCCTCAACGTCGTCAACAACCAGTGGGCGATCTCGACCTTCCAGGGCATCGCGCGCGGCGGCTCCGGCACCTTCGCGGCACGCGGCCTCGGTTTCGGCATCCCGGCGCTGCGCGTCGACGGCAATGACTACCTTGCGGTCTATGCCGTCGCGCAATGGGCGGTCGAGCGTGCCCGCCGCAATCTCGGGCCGACGCTGGTCGAATACGTCACCTATCGCGCCGGCGCCCATTCGACCTCGGACGACCCGTCCGCCTATCGCCCCAAGCACGAATCCGACGACTGGCCGCTCGGCGACCCGCTGATCCGGCTGAAGCAGCATCTGATCGCGGTCGGGGCCTGGTCGGAGGAACGCCACAAGCAGGCGGAGGCCGAGATCCTCGCCACCGTCATCGCCGCGCAGAAGGAGGCCGAGAGCTTCGGCACGCTGCATTCCGGCGGCAAGCCCTCGGCGCGCGACATCTTCGAGGACGTCTATGCCGAGCTGCCGCCGCATCTGCGCCGCCAGCGCCAGCAGATCGGAGTCTGACCCGATGGCACGCATGACGATGATCGAGGCGATCCGCTCCGCCATGGACGTCTCCATGGGCCGTGACGACGATGTCGTGGTCTTCGGCGAGGATGTCGGCTTCTTCGGCGGCGTCTTCCGCTGCACCCACGGTTTGCAGCAGAAATACGGGGTGTCGCGCTGCTTCGACGCGCCGATCAGCGAGGCCGGCATCGTCGGCACCGCGATCGGCATGGCGGCCTATGGCCTGAAACCCTGCGTCGAGATCCAGTTCGCCGACTACATGTATCCGGCCTATGACCAGATCGTCTCGGAAGCGGCTCGGCTGCGCTACCGTTCGGCCGGCGACTTCACCTGTCCGATGGTGATCCGCATGCCGACCGGCGGCGGCATCTTCGGCGGCCAGACCCATAGCCAGAGCCCGGAAGCGCTCTTCACCCATGTCTCCGGCCTGAAGACGATCGTTCCCTCCAACCCCTATGACGCCAAAGGCCTGCTGATCGCTGCGATCGAGGACCCCGACCCGGTGATCTTCCTGGAGCCGAAGCGGCTCTATAACGGCCCCTTCGACGGTCATCATGACCGGCCCGTCACGGCCTGGTCGAAGCATGAGCTCGCCGAGGTGCCGGAGGGCCATTACACCGTGCCGCTCGGCAAGGCGGTGACACGGCGCGAAGGTTCGGCCGTCACCATCCTCGCCTATGGCACCATGGTCCATGTCGCGCTGGCCGCGGCCGAGGACACCGGCATCGATGCCGAGGTGATCGACCTTCGCACGCTCGTCCCGCTCGATCTCGAGGCGATCGTCGCCTCGGTCCAGAAGACCGGCCGCTGCATCGTGCTGCACGAGGCGACGCTCACTTCCGGCTTCGGCGGCGAGCTTGCGGCACTCGTGCAGGAACACTGCTTCTACCATCTGGAGGCGCCGGTGATGCGCGTCACCGGTTGGGACACGCCCTATCCGCATGCGCAGGAATGGGACTACTTCCCCGGCCCCGCCCGCCTCGGACAGGCGCTGCTAGACATCATGGAGGCACGCTGATGGTCGAGCGCATCATCAAGCTGCCGGATGTCGGCGAGGGCATCGCGGAAGCCGAACTCGTCGAGTGGCACGTCAAGGTCGGCGACATCGTCCGCGAGGACGATCTGCTCGCCGCCGTGATGACCGACAAGGCGACGGTCGAGATTCCCTCCCCGGTCGAGGGCGAGGTCACCTGGGTCGGCGCCGAGGTCGGCGACACCGTCGCGATCGGCTCGGCCATCGTGAAGCTGAAGGTGGCGGGCGCTGAAGGCGCGGTGGCTGAAGAGCCTGCCGAGGAAGCGCCTGCCGAGAAGCCGGCACCCGTTGCAGCCGCTCCGGCGCCCAAGGCGGAGAAGCCTGCCGCTCCGGCAGCTCCCGCCAAGCCGACGGCACCGCCTCCGCCGGCTCCCAAGCTCCTGCGGGCCGACGCAGCCCC
>WPCJ01292604.1_pt1 | contig 14636 bp, 8 predicted proteins | sample 5399831 | NCBI WGS metagenome assembly WPCJ01 (sample SAMN12869470, study PRJNA574797) | sludge metagenome | isolation source: wastewater treatment of pH10 | place: China:Beijing | collected 2019-05-20 | reverse complement strand
TGTCAGCGTATAGGTGAGACGGGAGATCGTCGGCTTTGGAAGATTGGTGCGCGCCGCGATTTCCTGATTGCCGAGCAATCCATCGTTGGGGCGGAATGCACGCAACACGTCGAGCCCGCGGGCCAGAGCGACGACGAAATTGCGATCGGTCGCCGCTGGTTTTCCTGAACGCTTCACGCTTCCCCGATGATCGTCTCACGTCATCTTGTGCGACGACGCCTTGGTTTTCCCGAGGGTTAGCGCCCAGATTGGTTTTTATCTCGGCGCCCTCGTTGACAAGGGACGCTCTTCAAAATAACCCTGCCTGTCAAGATGTGGAATTAAATTTCGCAGTGCGAAACAAGCAAAAATCCATCAGAAATTCGATCCCAAGGAGACTGCCGTGAGCGATGTCGTGAAACTCGAGCGTCATGATGAAGTTGCAATCGTCATGGTCAATTCGCCCCCGGTGAATGCGCTCAGTGCGGCGGTTCGCCGCGGCATCTTTGAGAATGTAAAGGCAGCGAATGCCGATGCTGCGGCGAAGGCGATCGTCATCGCCTGTGCGGGCCGCACCTTCGTCGCCGGCGCCGACATTACCGAATTCGGCAAGCCGCCGCAGTCGCCGGGACTGAACGAAGTCATCGCGGAAATCGAGAATTGCTCTAAGCCCGTGATTGCTGCCATTCACGGCACCGCGCTCGGTGGCGGCCTCGAGCTGACGCTCGGCTGTCACTTCCGCGTCGCTGTGAAGGACGCAAAGCTCGGCCTGCCTGAAGTGAAGCTCGGCCTGCTGCCCGGCGCCGGCGGTACCCAGCGCCTGCCGCGCGCGGTCGGTCCCGAACTGGGCGTGCAGATGATCGTCTCCGGTAACCCGATCGGTGCGCCGGAAGCGCTCAAGAACGGCTTGATCGAGGAGATCGTCGAAGGCCCGCTCGAAGGTGCCATCGCTTTCGCCAAAAAAGTCGTCGCCGAGAAGCGCCCGCTGCGCGTGCTCAAGAACGACGATTCGAAGCTCGCCGCCGCCAAGGCCGATCGTTCGATCTTCACCAATGCTGCTGCCGCCGCCAACAAGAAGAACCGCGGCATGAACGCGCCGCTCGCTTGCGCCGAAGCAGTGAGCTGGACGCTCGATACGCCGTTCGATGAAGCGCTCAAGAAGGAGCGCGAAATGTTCCTCAAGCTGGTCGCTGACGATCAGTCGAAGGCACAGCGCTATGCCTTCTTCGCCGAACGCGAAGCCGCCAAGGTTGCGGGCGTGCCGGAAGGCATCAAGCCGCGTCCGGTCGAGCGCGTCGCCATCATCGGCGCCGGCACCATGGGTGGCGGTATCGCCATGTCCTTCGCCAATGCCGGCATTCCCGTCACGTTGATCGAGACCGGCGAGGAGCAGCTCAAGCGCGGCCTTGGCATCATGCAGAAGAACTGGGAGAACACCGCGGCACGCGGCGGCATCCCGGCAGATGCGCCGGCCAAGCGCATGGCCCTGATCGACGGCAAGGTCGGTCTCGACAATGTCAAGGATGCGGACCTCATCATCGAGGCTGTGTTCGAAACCATGGCGATCAAGAAGGAAGTCTTCACCGCCATCGATACCCATGCCAAGCCGGGTGCGGTGCTGGCCTCCAACACCTCCTATCTCGACATCAACCAGATCGCCGCCGTCACCAAGCGTCCGCAGGACGTGCTCGGCATGCATTTCTTCTCGCCGGCCAACGTGATGAAGCTGTGCGAAATCGTGCGCGCCGAGAAGACTGCGCCCGACGCGCTGCTGACCGCTGTGGCGATCGCGCGCAAAATTGCAAAAGTGCCGGCTGTGGTCGGCGTCTGCGACGGCTTCGTCGGCAACCGCATGCTCGCGGCCCGTTCCAAGCAGTCCGAGAAGCTGTTGTTCGAAGGCGCGCTGCCGCAGCAGGTGGACGCCGTCGTCACCAAATTCGGCCTGCCGATGGGCCCGTTCGCCATGGGCGACCTCGCGGGTCTCGATATCGGCTGGCGCTCGCGTCAGGATCGCGGCATCAAGTCGGAGATTGCCGACGCGCTGTGCGAAGCCGGCCGCTTCGGCCAGAAGACCGGCAAGGGCTACTACAAGTATGAAGCCGGCTCGCGCGCACCGATCCCGGATCCGGAGGTCGAGAAGCTGATCGACGACACCTGCCGGCGTCTCGGTCTCACCCGCCGCGCCATCAGCGATCAGGAGATCCTGGAGCGCATGGTGTATCCGATGATCAATGAGGGTGCCCGGATCCTCGAAGAGAAGATCGCCTCGCGCCCAAGCGATATCGATGTGATCTGGCTCTATGGCTATGGCTGGCCGATCTATCGTGGTGGTCCGATGTTCTATGCCGATCTGGTTGGCCTGAAGGAGATCGCCGAGCGGCTGTCGTTCTATGCCAAGCAGAACAACGATCCGTCGCTGGAGCCGACGCCGCTGCTGAAGAAGCTTGCCGATGAAGGCAAGACTTTCGCGTCGCTAGGTAAGTAAGGCTCTCTAAACTCTCCCCGCTTGCGGGGAGAGCTCGCCCGGCTCTTCGATGCGAAGCATCATGAGGCCGGCGGGGGAGGGGGTCTCCACGAGCTCCCGGCCCGGAGCGTCCCTTTCATCTGACGTGAATGCACCTCGCGCATTCGAGCAACCTTCTCCCCGCAAACGGGAGAAGGAAGACGCAGCCACTCTCTGTCAGTATGCGGACCCAACGCGCATGACGTATTCCTACCCTGGAGAGAAGTACTACCCGAAGGGCGTCCGCTGGGATGCGCCGATTATGCGCGGCACCTTGCCGGGCCTGCTTGCAGACTCGGCGCGCGACTATGGTGATCGCACTGCTATCGAGTTCCGTGGCAGGCCGATCTCATTCGTTGGTCTGCAGTCGCGGGTCGATACCGCCGCGGTTGGCTTCATGCGCGCGGGATACGGTCGCGGCGCGACCATTGCACTCTTCCTCGGTAATACGCCGGACCATCCCGTCAATTTCTTCGGCGCGCTGAAAGCCGGTGCACGGCTGGTGCATCTGTCGCCGCTCGATGGCGAAATCGCGCTGTCGCACAAGCTGAAGGATTCCGGCGCACGCGTGCTGGTGACCAGCAACCTCGCAGCGCTGCTTCCGATGGCGCTCAAGTTTCTCGACAAGGGCTTGCTGGATAAATTGATTGTTTGCGAGGACGACGATTGGGGTGCGGTCGGCACCCAGCAGCTGCCGCTGCCGGATGATTCCAGGATCGTCACCTTCCAAGTCTTTACTACCGGCGCCGCGCCGCCCGCAGAGTGGCCGAACATTTCTCCAGAGGATGTTGCGCTGCTGCAATATACCGGCGGCACCACAGGTCTGCCGAAAGGCGCCATGCTGAGCCACAGCAATCTCACTTCGGCGGTCTCGATCTACAATGTGTGGGGCGCCCCCTCGCGCGCCGAACGTAATCGCGTCGAGCGCGTCATCTGCGTGCTGCCGCTGTTCCACATCTATGCGCTGACGGTGATCCTGCTCGGCCGCATCAGTGTCGGCGATACCATCTCGCTGCATCAGCGCTTCGATGTCACCGGCGTTCTCGACGACATCGAGAAAAAGAAAGCGACCGTGTTCCCCGGCGTCCCCACCATGTGGATTGCCATTGCCGCCGATCCGTCACTGGAGACGCGCGATCTGTCATCCCTCGCTGTCGCAAGTTCCGGCGGCGCGCCGCTGCCGGTGGAAGTCGCGCGGCTGTTCGAGGGCAAGACCGGCCTCAAGCTCAAGAGCGGCTGGGGTATGACCGAGACCTGTTCGCCGGGCACGGCGCATTCAGCGGAAGGCCCGGATAAGCCCGGTTCAGTCGGTCTCGCGCTACCCGGCATCGAGCTCGATGTCGTTTCGCTGGAAGACCCTTCGCAAGTGCTCGGCATCGGAGAGACCGGCGAGTTCCGCATCAGGGGACCGAACGTCACGAAGGGGTACTGGAATCGCCTGCAGGAAACCGCGGAGGCCTTTGTCGGCGATCGCTTCCTCACCGGCGATATCGGTTACATGGACGAGGACGGCTATTTCTATCTGGTCGATCGCAAGAAGGACATGATCATCTCCGGCGGCTTCAACGTCTATCCGCAGATGATCGAGCAGGCGATCTACACCCATCCATCCGTGCAGGAAGTGATCGTCATCGGTGTACGCGACGATTATCGCGGCGAGGCGGCCAAAGCCTTCATCACCCTGCGCAAGGGCGCGGAGCCTTTCACCAGCGATGACCTGCGCGTGTTTCTTGCCGGCAAGCTCGGCAAGCATGAATTGCCGGCGGCGGTCGAATTCATGACCGAATTGCCGCGCACGCCGGTCGGAAAACTGTCGCGCCACGCCTTGCGCGATCTCCTGGCCACGCCCACACTTGATCAACAACAAACCGCATCCGGAGGACGTCCATGACTGAAGCTGTAATCGTTTCCACCGCCCGTACCCCCATCGGCAAGGCCTATCGTGGTGCATTGAATGCCACCGAAGGTGCGACGTTGCTCGGTCATGCCATCGAGCATGCGGTCAAGCGCGCCGGAATCGATCCGAAGGAAGTCGAGGACGTGGTGATGGGCGCGGCCCTTCAGCAGGGCGCGACCGGCGGCAATATCGCGCGCAAGGCGCTGCTCCGCGCTGGTCTTCCTGTGACGGTCGCTGGCACTACGATCGATCGCCAATGCGCCTCGGGCCTGCAGGCGATCGCGCTCGCTGCGCGCTCGGTGATCTTCGACGGCGTCGAGATCGCTGTCGGCGGTGGCGGCGAGTCGATCTCGCTGGTGCAGAACGACCATGCCAACAAATTCCACACCCAGGACCCGGCGCTGCTGAAGATCAAGGCCGACGTCTACATGCCGATGCTCGACACCGCCGAGACCGTGGCGAAGCGCTACAATGTGTCCCGTGAACAGCAGGACGCCTACAGCCTCGAGAGCCAGCGCCGCACGGCCGCTGCGCAGCAGGGCGGCAAGTTCAACGACGAGCTGGCGCCCATCACCACCAAGATGGCGGTGACCGACAAGGCGACCGGTGAAGTCACCATGAAGGACATCACGTTGTCGCAGGATGAAGGTCCGCGCCCGGAAACGACCGCAGAAGGTCTCGCCGGCCTGAAGGCTGTGCGCGGCGAGGGCTTCACCATCACTGCCGGCAATGCTTCACAGCTCTCGGACGGCGCCAGCGCCACCGTGATCATGAGCGACAAACTCGCCGCTTCGAAGGGCCTCAAGCCGCTCGGCATTTTCCGCGGCTTCGTTTCGGCTGGCTGCGAGCCGGACGAGATGGGCATCGGTCCGGTGTTTGCTGTGCCGCGCCTGCTCAAGCGCCATGGCCTCAAGGTCGAGGACATCGATCTCTGGGAGCTCAATGAAGCCTTCGCCGTACAGGTTCTGTATTGCCGCGACAAGCTCGGCATCGATCCGGAAAAGCTCAACGTCAATGGCGGCGCCATCTCGGTCGGTCATCCCTATGGCATGTCGGGCGCGCGTCTTGCCGGCCACGCGCTGATCGAAGGCCGCCGCCGCAAGGCGAAATATGCGGTCGTCACCATGTGCGTCGGTGGGGGCATGGGCTCCGCCGGCCTGCTCGAAATCGTTCAATAATCAACTGTTATCAAGGAGGATCCGATGGATCTGAGTTTCACTCCAGAAGAAGTGGCATTCCGCGAAGAGGTGCGAACCTTCTTCCATGAAAGCCTCGACCCGGTCGTGCGCAAGAAGCTGCAGGAAGGCCATCATACCAGCAAGGAAGACCTGGTAAACTGGCAGCGCACGCTCAATAAGAAGGGCTGGGCCGTTCCGCATTGGCCGACCGAATATGGCGGCACCGGCTGGAGCGCCGCCAAGCAATACATCTTCCTCGAAGAATTGCAGAAGACCCCGGCGCCGCCGCCGCTGCCGTTTGGCGTCAACATGGTTGGCCCGGTCATCTACACCTTCGGCAATGAGCAGCAGAAGAAGCACTTCCTGCCGCGCATCGCCAATATGGACGACTGGTGGTGCCAGGGCTTCTCCGAGCCCGGCTCGGGTTCGGACCTTGCCTCGCTGAAGACCACCGCGAAGAAGAAGGGCGACACCTGGATCGTCAACGGCCAGAAGACCTGGACCACGCTGGCGCAGCATGCCGACTGGATCTTCTGCCTCTGCCGCACCGATCCCGACGCGAAGAAGCAGTCGGGCATCTCCTTCATCCTTATCGACATGAAGTCGAAGGGCATCACCGTCCGCCCGATCCAGACCATCGATGGCGGTGTCGAAGTCAACGAAGTGTTCTTCGATGAGGTCGTCGTGCCGGCCGAGAACCTCGTCGGCGAGGAAAACAAGGGATGGGATTACGCAAAATTCCTGCTCGGCAATGAGCGCGTCAACATCGCCCGCGTCGGCATGTCGAAGGAGCGCATCCGCCGCATCAAGGAGCTGGCGTCCAGCGTGATGTCCGGCGACAAGCCGCTGATCGAGGATCCGCAGTTCCGTCAGAAGCTGGCTGCGACCGAGATCGAGCTGAAGGCGCTCGAACTGACGCAGATGCGCGTCGTCGCTGCCGAAGGCAAGCACGGCAAGGGCAAGCCGGATCCGGCCTCTTCGATCCTCAAGATTAAGGGCTCGGAAATCCAGCAGACGCTCACCGAGCTGCTGCTCGAAGTCACTGGTCCGTTCGCGATGCCATTCCTGCCGGAAGGCGAGGGGCAGAACGAGGAGAACGATTGGGCAGCGCCGAGCGCACCGACCTATTTCAACTACCGCAAGGTGTCGATCTATGGCGGCTCCAACGAAATCCAGCGCAACATCATCGCCAAAGCGGTGCTCGGGCTTTGATCGTTCTTCCTCGCCGTAACAGCGGCGAGGGCACTTACTCATCACGTCATGGCCGGGCTTGACCCGGCCATCCACCTTCAACCGACGAAGAAAGATGGGTGTCTGGCTCAGAGCTGGGCATGACGGCGGAGAAGGCAGCTTCTCTGCGCATCACAAGAGTTTTGGAGAGAGACAATGGATTTTGATTTGTCCGAGGAGCAACGGCTTCTCAAAGACAGCGTGGATGGCCTGCTCAAGGCGTCCTACGACTTCGAGGCCCGCAAGAAGTATCGCGCGGAACAGGGCGGTTACAGCAAGAGCATCTGGGGCAAGTTTGCGGAGCAGGGTCTGCTCGGCCTGCCGTTCAGCGAAGAGGACGGCGGCTTCGGTGCCGGCCCGATCGAGACCATGATCGTGATGGAGGCGCTCGGTCGCAATCTCGTGGTCGAGCCCTATCTCGACACCGTGGTGCTCGGCGGCGGCTTCCTGCGTCGCGGTTCGGCAGACCAGCGCGCCGCGCATCTGGCTGGAATCATCGACGGCTCGAAGACCTTCGCCTTCGCCCAGGTCGAGCGCGACTCGCGCTTCGAGCTCGGCAATGTCTCGACATCCGCCAAGAAGAGTGGTTCGGGCTATACGTTGTCGGGCGAGAAGTTTGTTGTCGGCCATGGCGATACGGCTGATACGCTGATCGTTACCGCGCGCACCGCAGGCGGCCAGCGTGATGCCAAGGGCGTCGGCGTGTTCCTGGTGCCGGCCAATGCCAAGGGTGTCGATATCCGCGGCTATGAAACCCAGGACGGCAGCCGCGCTGCCGACATCAAGCTGACCAATGTCGAGGTTGGTGCCGATGCCGTGATCGGCGATGCCGAGAACGGCCTGTCGATCATCGACCAGGTGGTGGATGATGCCCGCATCGCGCTCTGCGCCGAAGCGGTCGGCGCCATGGAAGAGGCCCTCAAGGTCTCGGTCGAGTATATCAAGGAGCGTAAGCAGTTCGGTGTCGCCATCGGCTCGTTCCAGGCGCTGCAGCACCGCGCAGCCGACATGTTCACCGCGCTGGAGACCGCGCGCAGCATGTCCTATCTCGCCTCGATGGCCTCGAGCTTCACTGACCTCGACGAACGCGCCAAGACGGTCGCCGCTGCCAAGGTGCAGATCGGCCGTTCCGCGCGCTTCGTCGGCCAGGGCGGCGTGCAGCTGCATGGCGGCGTCGGCGTGACCATGGAGTACAAGATCGGCCATTACTTCAAGCGGCTGACCATGATCGAGCAGCAGTTCGGCGATGCCGATTTCCACCTCCGCCGCGTCGCCGCGGCCGGTGGTATCACCGAGTAAGCGCCTTGCGCTCAAATGCCCGGCGTTGTGCCGGGCATTTTTCGTTTGGGCTGATGTTACGCGCTCGGTCCGCGCGTCTGCCGCAACGCTTCGCCGAGCGCCATCGCCACCGTCATCGCCAGATTGATCGAGCGCAGGCTCTCGCGCATCGGGATCACGACGCGGCTATCGGCTGCCGCAGCGACATCCTCCGGCACGCCGGCGCTCTCGCGGCCGAATAGCAGGATCTCGTCATCGCTGTAGTGATGCGTGAGATAGGGCTCGGCCCCTTTTGTCGTGAACAGCGCCAGCCGACAGCCGGCCTCGCGCCGCCATTCCTCGAAATGTCGCCATGAGATGTGGCGAACGATCGAGACCTGATCGAGATAATCCATCCCAGCGCGGCGGAAGTGGCGGTCCGAGATCGGGAAGCCCGCCGGTTCGATAATATGCGCCTCCACATCGAGGCACGCACACAGACGCAGGATGGTGCCGGTATTTTGCGGAATGTCGGGCTGATAAAGGGCAATGCGCATGCCATGCGGATAGCGTGCTGATGCCGACACGACAAGCGGGCAGGCGCATGCGCCTGCCCGCGGATTTCGGGGCCGTCTTAGAAGTTGAAGGTCGTCGACAGCAGATAGGTCCGCGGGGCGCCCACGGTTAGCACGCCGCTATAGGCTGAAGCCCAGTAGCTGGTATTGGCGACGTTCTCCACATTGGCGCGGATCACGATCGGCTTGCCGTTCCAGCGCGACAGGAATGTATAGCGCGCGCCGAGATCGACGCGGGTCCAGCTTGGCAGGATCTGCATATTTCCAGCATCGAGATACTGTTCGCCGGTGTGGATGACGCGGCCGGTCAGTGTGAAGCCGGGGACGAATGGCGTGTCCCATTCAAGGCCGAGATTGACGTTCACCTGGGCGACGCCGAGCGCCCACTTGCCGTCATTGAGGCCGCCTTGCGTTCGGGTCTGCCGACCGTCGAGCAGGGTCACGCCTCCGAGCAGGCGAAGATCGGGAGCCAGCTCGCCGAACACATTCATTTCGAGCCCGCGATTGCGCTGTTCGCCGCTCAGCTCCTGCCGTGGCAGCGGCAGGCCGGGGATGGTGATGAGGCTTGGCTGAGTGATCTGGAACAGGCTGAAGGTCGCGATCATGCGGCCATAGTCGATCTTGGCGCCGACCTCGGTCTGCTTCGACTGGAACGGCGGGAAGATCTGCCCGATATTGCCGAAGCCCGGCCCGACTGTCGCGCCAGGCTGCAGGCCCTCGATGTGATTGGCATAGAGCGACAGCCGATCAAATGGCTTGATCACCAGCGCGTAGCCTGGGCTCCACACCGATTCTTCATAGGCGGTCGCGGCGCCTGTCGTATAGTTGATCGAGTTCTGCCCCACAGTCTGGCGACGCGCGCCGATGGTGAATTGGACGCGCTTGTCGAGGATCGACATCGTGTCCGCCACGCCGACGCTGGAGAGTTCGGTCGTCACGAGATTGCGATAGAGCGGCGTGCCGGTGCCCTGAACCGGGACGAAGCGCGGATTGTAGATATTCGAAACAACATTCGTTCCGACGGAAAAGTCGTTGTAGTTGGGGACGTTCGTGTAGGAGTAGTTCACGCTCAGCGCATGATTGACCGGTCCGGTATCGACATTGGCGCGCATGCCGGTTTCAGCTGATGTTGTCTCGAAGCTGGAGAAGCCGATCAATGGCCGCGAACCATAGTCGCCTGCTGCATTAACGATGGTCGGCGCCACCGAGATGAAGTCGAGCGTGCTTTCGCGATAGCCGACTGCGCCATAAACGGTGGCCCAATCGGTGACATCCACTTCGGCGCGGCCGGCGACGAATGTATCGCGCGGTCGCCAATGCGCCCAGGGCACGACGAAATTGGTGCCGGCGTCCGGCGCGCGGGGCACAGGAAGTCCTGTGTCGACTGACAGGAAGCGCATCGCGGGCGACAGATTCTGGGCTTGATAGCCAGCATCCACCGAAGCGCGTACGCGTTCACCGCGATAATCGAGGCCGAGCACCGCATTACCGAATTCCTCGCTCTGCCGGTCGAAGGCGGTGTCGCCATTGCGGTAGCTGCCGTTGAAGCGGATACCCCATTCCTTTTGCTCGCCGTAGCGACGGGCGATATCGACCAGCGTGCCGAACTGCGACTTCGACGCATAGGTCGCGGTCAACTGCGTGATGTCGTAGTCCGACGCCTTCTTGGTGACGAGATTCATGCTGCCGCCGACCGCGCCGCCCGGTGGCATGCCACCCAGCAGTGCGCTCGGGCCCTTCAGCACCTCGACGCGATCGACGAAGTTTGCCGCAACTGAATAGTACGGCGCGATGCCGTAGAGTCCGTTCAAAGAAGTCTGGCCGACACCGTAATAGAAGCCGCGGATGTAATAGGCGTCCTGACCGCCGCCAGAGGTGGTCACGACACGTACTGATGGATCATTCGCCATCACGTCGGCGACAGTACGGGCCTGCTGATTGGCCATCAATTCGGACGTGTAGCTGGTCTGGTTGAATGGCGTGTCCATGATGCCGCGGTTGCCGAGCAAACCGAGTTGTGAACCACTGCCGACCTGACCGCCGGCGAATGCTGCTGGTGGCGCGCCCACGGTACCAGTCGAAGGAGTGACATAGCGTACGGGTTCGGTTCGCTGCAGTGGAGTAGGCGCTCGTCGCGTGGTCGTGGTGCGGGCAGTTGCAGCACGGCGGACCGGAGTTGAGCGCGCCTGGCGCGGCTTCGGCGCATCGACGGTGACGGCGGGAAGAGTGGGCTGCGCGATAGCGATGTCTGTGCCGGTGAATGAGAGTGCCATGAGGCTCACCGAGCCGAGCGCGCAGACGCGCGCCATTCCAAGAGTCCGCATTGCCTAGATATCCCCCGATCAACAAAAGTTATGCGTGAGGTGATATCGAAGCGTCGACAGCAATGCATGCCGTCGCCGCTTAGAATTAGTGCAGAGTTAGCTTGCGGCTTTTGACTGTTTCCACTCAGGCGCGTTTACTGCGTCCTGTGATGGTGCTGAAAGTGTCTGCGGCCGATCGTTGTTGCGTGAGGCGATAACGAGAAGAAGTCATCGCGCGAAATCTTTGCGGTGGCTGACACTCACTCCGCGGGGGCGAGCCGTGTATTCGCGTTCGATGTCGAAGTCTCGCGAACACGCAAGCGCGCGCGGCGCTTCTTCCACCAGATCACCACGCCGGTCACCGACAGCGCCGCCACCACGAGACCCATCAGCGAGATCAGGATGCGGCCGGGCAGGCCGAGAATTCTCCCCGAATGCAGCGGGAACTGCATTTGCACGAAGATATCGGCGGCAGTGCCGACCCATGGCAGTTTCTGGCCGAGCGGACGGCCATCCTCGCTGTCGTAGTAGAGCTGAGCAGGGCCGACGCCGGCGGCGCCATGGTCGTCGCCGGGATGGAAGAACCCGACCTGATAGATGCCATGCGCCGGGCCATAGAACAGGGAGCCGACGGGCGTGTCCCAGCCGCGTGCCTTGCCGTCAGCCTGCGCACGCTCGTAAATCTGAGTCCAGGTCATCTTCGGTTCGACGGGGTGGTCGAGGTGACGATACTCACGCTGCTCGTAAGGCGTGGGCGTGTAGTTCGAGACCGTCTTCATCAGCGGCGAGAACACTTCGAAATAGAGGTTCAGCGAGAACGCCGTGAAGGCGACGATGAACAGGACACACCAGGTCCACAGGCTGAAGGCGCGGTGGATATCGAAATTGATGCGATAGGCGCTGCCCGAGGTCTTGATCATCCAGGCAGGCTTCCAGCGTGCCCAGAAGCCCTTGCCCAGTTCGCGCGCAACGGATGGGTCGCGTCCGGCTTTGGCGCGCTTGCGCGAGGGAAGCGTCAGATAGAAGCCGACAAAGCAGTCGATCGTCCAGATGATGGCGATGATGCCGAGAATGCGCATGCCCCAGCGATCACTGCCCCAGAATTCCGGGATGTGCATCGTGTAGTGCAGCTTGTAGAGAAACGAGACGAAGTTCTCGCGGGTGATCGGCCACACCGCCCCCCAATAGCGCCGCCCGAGTTCCTCACCCGTGTTGGGATCGAGGAAAATCTGATTGTAGTCGAGCGTGTAGCGCCTCTGGGTCGCCGGGTCGATGCGCGGCAGAACGAAGAACGCCAGCGACTCGTTTTTCTCCGGCGTCATGTTCATGTGAATGACGCGGGCACGCGGATCGCGCTGTTCGATCAGGTTGGCGAGTTCGATCGACGGCTTGGCGGGCCCCTGGGTGGTGACGTCCTTGAGTTTGCTGTTGAGCAGATCGTCGAGCTCGTGGTCCCACGAGATGATCGCGCCGGTGACGCCCGAGAAGAACAGGAAGGCGGCGGTGAGCAGTCCGGCCCAGCGATGCAGGCGCCCGAAGATCGATCTCATGGCGTTCCGCCCCTCTCAATTTAGACGCGATCTGACTACCAAGAACGCACACCGCCGGTCGAGGGACCGGCGGTGGCAGAATGTCGCGATTTATAAAGGTTCTAAGATTACCAGCGATAGGTGAGCTTGGCGATTGCCTTGCGGCCCTCTGCATAGAAGCAGCTCGTATAGCCGTAGCAGGCTGCGACATAGCGGGTGTCGGCGAGATTCGTCACGTTCAGAGCCATGCGCCAGTTGTCTTTGGTATAGGCGACCAGTGCGTCGATGGCCGTCGACGCGTGAACCTGGAACGTGTTGGCGTCGTCGCCGAAGGTTGATCCCACATAGCGGATGCCGCCGCCGACCTGAATGCCGGCCAGCGGGCCTCCGCGGAATGTGTAGTCGCTCCACAGCGAGAAGCGATTGAGGGGCACCGTGGCCGGTGCATTGCCGACATTCACCGGATCCTTGGTGACAGTGGCATGGATGTAAGAATAGGCGCCGCGAATATTGAAGCCTTCGGCGAGCGTGGCGGTGCCTTCGAGCTCGATACCGCGTGAATTGATCTCACCGGTCTGGACCGCAGAAAATGTTGGCGGCGGGAAAGTGACAACGTTGGCGCGGGTGAGGTCGAACGCTGCCAGCGTGATCAGTGCATTGATGCCCGCCGGTTGATACTTGATGCCGACTTCGTACTGCCTGCCGGTTTCGGGCTTCAGCAGGTTACCCAGCCCGTCGGTATTGAGCACGGGAAGGAACGATTCCGAATAGCTGAAATAGGGCGCGACGCCGCTGTCGAAATTATACATGACCGCAGCGCGGCCAGTGAAGGCGGAGGCATTGGTCGAGGCCTTCGCATTGAACAGCGAGGCGTCCACATCGGTAGTGACGAAATCCTGCCTTCCACCAAGCTGTAACGACAGCTTGCCGAGCTTGATCTGGTCCTGCGCATAGATGCCGACCTGCGACTGTTTTACGCCGGTGTCGTCGGCTGGTCCTGTATTGACCCAGGCATTGGTATAAACCGGATTGAAGATGTCGATCTTGCCGGTGGTATAGCCGTTGGCCCGGTCGCGGAACGTGGTGTTGCGATAGTCGATGCCGAACAGCGCCGTATGGCTCAGGATGCCGGTGGTGAACTTGCCCTGCAGCTGGTTATCGACGGCGAAGGAGTTGATGGTTGAATCGCCAGCGCTGCCGCCGCGGCCCATCAGGCCTGCAGCCTCATCTGCGGTCGTCGCATAGCCGGTGCCGTAAAAGCTGGCCTGCTGGTTGTACAAGTAGGAGTAGCGCAGGTTCTGCTTGAAGGTCAGCGCGTCATTGATGTTGTGCGAGAACAGATAGCCGACCGAAGCCTGTTCGGTGTCGAACTGGTTCATGCCGGGCTCGCCACCGAAGCGGTTCACCGGAATGGTGCGCCCGTTATTGGCCCACACCGTGCCCGAGGGCGGGAAGAACTGCAGGCCCCAGCCTGCCTTGTCCTTCTGATAGTTCGACAGGAACGTGATCGAGGTATCTTCGTTCGGCTTGAACGTCACGGCCGGGGCGATGAAGACGCGGTTGTTCTTCGAAAAATCCACCTGCGTGTCACTGTCGCGGATCACGCCGGTGAGCCGATACAGCACCGTGCCCTCCTTGTTGGCGGGGCCGCCGATATCGAACTCGCCCTGATAGCGATTGAAGCTGCCGCCGGAAATAGAGACTTCGCCAAACTGCCGCGCCGTCGGCAGTTTGCTCACATAGTTGAGCAGACCGCCGGTGCCGCTGCCGCCATACATCGCGGAAGAGGGACCCTTCAATACTTCGAGCCGCTCGGCGCCGTAAGGCTCGAGCCCGAGGAAGTGCACATACTGGCTGCTCGGCAGACGCAGGCCGTCGAGATAGAGGCCGGGCATGGTCATGTCGAAACCACGGATCTGCAAGCCGCCGAAACGCGTATCCGAACCGCCATTGACGTCGCCGCTGATGCCCGCACTGTAGCGCAGCGCCTCGCCGATGGAGCCGGCGCCCTGGTTGGTCACCTGATCACGCGTGACGATGGAAATCGACTGCGGCGTCTCGATCAACGGCGTATCGGTCTTGGTGCCGGTGCCGCTGCGGGTTGCAACGAAGCCGCTGACCGGGCCCCCGGCGCGTTCGCCGGCATTCGGATTGGCGGCGGCGGCGACCGGTGCGGTTTGCGGCG
>WPCJ01019910.1_pt1 | contig 14639 bp, 10 predicted proteins | sample 5399831 | NCBI WGS metagenome assembly WPCJ01 (sample SAMN12869470, study PRJNA574797) | sludge metagenome | isolation source: wastewater treatment of pH10 | place: China:Beijing | collected 2019-05-20 | reverse complement strand
TATTACCATCACTGTCGGAATCAGCATCTATATATGGAACCCCTTTACTTTTGAGCTCAGAGAGCACAGCTTCTTTTGCAGATTGTGCAGCAAGGTCTAAATCACTACCATCAGCATAACTCACTTCTTCAAAGCTAACCTCTCCCATACCTTCACTAAATGCTTCGATCTTTATAATCTCTCCGTCCTCAATTTTTTGATTGATTTCATCTATTACACTATCAAAAAGCACCTTATTATCTAAATCCATGATCTCCTCCATTGATTAATTTGAGAAGCTAATTTATAAGGAGAATTAATATACATACATCTTCTTTATCTTTATAAATCCACCCCCCTATCTATTAATTAAACAATAATATTTCGTTACTTTCAAGCAAGTGGCCTAAATAAAAAACACAAAAAAATATTTGATTTTTTAAAGATATAGGGTTTAAGCGGACGATAGATCATAACAATTTATAAAAAAATAACATATTATAAAAATACACTTTTATTTCGAATGCTTTAATACTAAGCCTAAAAATTCAATTGGTGATAGCCCTAGCCAGAATATTACGCCAGTCTTATAAGCTATTATAAAAACCAGTATGAAACAAAAAAGCAGAGCTTTTACACTCTGCTTTCTTAATTCTATATCTTTTAAAGTTAGATATTAGAACTGAAGTTTAGATCCAAGTAAGAATACTGCACCTTTGTTGCTGCCAACAGCTTCCTTGGTAATTGCATCAACTGCTCTATCTTTGTTCTTAAAGTATGTAGCTTCAGCATAAGGCATAAAACCTGGCGCAAGTTTGTAATCAAGACCTAAAGAGATAAGTTCAAGCTTGTTTTTCTTAGCATTTGCAAGCACACCTCTTTGAGTATTAGCATAAGTTAAGCTAACACCAAATGGCCCGTATTCATAACCTGCTCCTGCAGTCCAGTATTTAGTTCCTTTAGCATTCGACTCCTTGGTTAGCATAGATTTACCCCAGTCGCCATATGAACCACCGACTGTAAAGCCCATGTATGAAACATTTAAACCAGCTTCATATGCTCTTAAAGTTCTATATTTCTTGCTTAAATCTACACCGTTGTTGATCTTCTTAGCAGTACCTGTCTCACCAGTTAAAGATGCTTTCACACCAAATTGGTCAAACACATTCTCATAGTATAAACCGCCTTCCCAAATGTTTTTAAACTTTGGTGCTCCGGTGGTTACTGTACTACTTGTAACGGTTTTTGCGTTAGCAATAGTTCCATAAGAACCTAGATCTGGTGTATAAGAAACACCAAACATAAAACCGGAGAAACTTGGAGTATAGTAAGAAATTTTACCTGCGTTCTTACCTTTAATTCCGGCAAACCCTAACTCGTTAGTCGGAAGAGTAGGAGCCTCAAGGAACCTAGCACTTGTAGGTAGCCCCGCATTTACACTTATAATTTTGGGCATACCATTTTCATCCCAACCTAGGGCCCCTTTTGTTGCTCCGGATATGTTATTCCACCAGTATCTAGCATCACCGTTCACACCACCGGTTGCTCTTGCGATTGTTGAAGCGCCAACTTGCATTGTTTCAGTAACACCTGTATAGTTACCCATTACAAAACGACCGAACCCACCTTCAACATAACCCATAGTTTGTTGAGCTTTGCTGCTGTGAGCACCATCATAAAACTCTTCTTTAGCTTTGGAAGTATCAGCGTTAAGTTTGATCTCAGCACCATACTTAAAGCCTGCATCAGCTTCACCGACAATTTTAAGCGAAAGCTTAGCATCGTTAACTAATGAATGGTTGTTAAGCTTAGATTTTTTTGTATCTCCTGGGACAGAATGTCTGAATTGCTTTTTCTGCTGAGCATATCCGAGTTGCGTATCAAGCGAACCACCAAGTGTTACTTGCGGGCCACCCTCAGAAGAATCAGCAGCATAAGCAGTAGCTGCAAAACTTGCCACTAATGCTGATGTTAATAATACTTTTTTAATCATTGTTTTGCCTTTTTATAGGTTTGTTATTTATAAAGCCTTTTGGCCTTTGTATAGAGTTTATATTAAGCATGCTTTGCACATACCCCTCAATAGCTACTTTTAAAAACATGCTTTTTTAAACAAGATGAGTTGCTACACGGCAACACTGCGCTAGCAAGAAACCAGCACTTCATTAGACCTCCTGCAGAACCTGACTCGGCTAGAGAAGTGCTAGGAGTTCACGGAGCGCAGAACCGGAATGTACTAAATGTACATGAGGATTCGAGCACTGGGACGACACCGCAATTATCAGCTGAGCTCAGGTTATGCAAGAGGCCTATTATAGGAGCTTAAGTAACAAAAAAGGCGACTCATAAGTCGCCTTCCCTTCTTAACATATACTAGATTTTCAGTATTAAAATGAGAGTTTAACCCCGGCTAAATAAACTTCTCCTTTATTGCTAACCAGAACGCCTGCCCTGTTATGGCTATAGTGGCTCACTTCAGCGTAAGGTAGTAACCCCGGTGCAACTTTATACTCTAAGCCTAAAGAAATTACTTTTAGCTTATTATATCTAGAAGCCGGGTTATCAGCGAATTGCTTGCTTGATCCATTGTATGAAACGGTAGCACCTCTTTTACTTTCATAGTAGGTCAAGCTTGCGCCAAAGTTATCACATTCATAAGCCGCCCCTAAATTCCAAAGCGAAGCACCATATTTCTGCCCAGCAATTTTCTGAGTAGCTGCTCCTGTTTTACCCCAATCAATATATGAACCCGCAATAGAGAAGTTTTTATATTTTACGAGAGCGCCTAGTTCCCATGCATTTAACTTCTTCCTACTCTTCTCTATGCCATTTATAATATATTTCTTAGCCTTACCATATTGGTACAATAAAGCAGTCTTGAATTCGATATCGTTGAAAGCCTGCTCATACTCAAGCCCAGCTTCTATAATATCAACATACCCTAACCCCTTATCATTACTCCTAGTTAATTTCTTCGCCTGAGCAATAGTACCTTTCGATTCAGAGTCGGGAGCATAACTAACCCCGGCTCTTAGCCCATTAAATGAAGGAGTATAATAAGTTATTTTATTAGCTTTAGATGTAACTTCAGTGCCTACCGGCAAATATGGGTCAGATACAAATACATTCTCAAAGCTCTCATATTCAACTTTTTCGCCGCTATTATTAGGTTCTTGTAAAGAAGTATGCTCATTTAACCAAAACTTATGATCTCCGTCAATTCCACCAGTTGCTTTAGCAATGCTGACAGCGGAAACTTTCATTGAATCGGTTGCTCCTCCATAACTTCCTGCTTCAATCCTTCCGAAATCCGATTCCACGAACAACATTGTTCTATTAGCAGCTTTATCGCTACCATCCTTTGCTCTGGAAGTATCAGCATTCAGCTTGATCTTCCCTCCATATTTTAAATTATTATAACCCCCTTCAACATCAACAGTTATATTTGTATCATTCACGATTGCGGAAGTATTTAATTTACCGCTAGCAGGACTTTTCGGCGTCTTATATTTAAAAGCTCTTTTTGGCTGAACATGGCCTATTTGAGTATTTATAGCGCCACCTAACTTTATTTTCAAACCATCAAGGTTTTCACCAGCACCAGCGGTAAAAGGAACCAAAGCGAGTATGGTTGCAGTTATAAATTTATTCATTTTGCTTGCTCCACATTTTAATTTATTGTATTTTGGCTGATATTATGTTTTAGGGCTTAAGTTGCAAGCTTTATTAACCTTTTTGTATGTTTTTTGCTACATAAGTAGCAGTAATATCACTAATTCTTTTGTATTGATGTTTTAAATATGTCGTTTAGTATTGGTAATTATAAAATTGACTCCCCAGTAATACTTGCACCAATGTCAGGTGTGACCGATAAACCTTTTAGAAAGATGGTTAGAAGATTTGGGGCTCCGCTTTTGGTTACCGAAATGGTGGCAAGTAGAGCTATGATTGTGCATACCAGACAGTCTATGCAAAAATGTGAACTTGACCAGGAAGGAGGCTTAACTTCGGTTCAGCTTGCCGGATGTGAACCTGAGGTAATGGCGGAAGCTGCAAAGCTAAACGAAGATTTAGGAGCTAAGATAATAGATATTAACTTTGGTTGCCCTGCTAAGAAAGTAGTTAATAGCTATTCAGGCTCAGCTCTTATGCGGGATGAAGCCAAAGCAACAAAGATATTAGAAGCAACAGTGAAAGCGGTAAAAATTCCCGTTACTTTAAAAATGCGCATGGGATGGGATAGTGATAGCCTTAACGCACCTAAGCTCGCTAAAATTGCAGAGGATCTTGGAATTAAGATGATAACTGTCCATGGACGTACTCGTTGTCAATTCTACTCTGGCTCAGCAGATTGGGAGTTCATACAAAAAGTAAAAGAGTCTGTAAGTATACCAGTAATCACCAATGGGGACATTAAAACATATAATGATGCGGATAATGCGTTAGAAAAATCGAAAGCAGATGGAATTATGATCGGCAGAGGAACTTATGGCAAGCCATGGCTTATAAACCAAATTGCTCATTATCTTTCTTGTGGCGAAAAGCTGCCTGACCCATCAGTTCAAACCAAACTTGAAGTAGTTATTGAGCATTATGAAGAAATGCTTTCATATTATGGTATACAAACGGGAGTAATGATAGCAAGAAAGCATATTAGCTGGTATAGCTCAAGCCTCCCCGGTTCAGCTGAGTTCAGGGCATCAATCAATAGAACAACTGATCATAAAATAGTAGTGCAACTAGCTAAGGAGTTCTTTAATTGCTTCCAAATATAAATGTTTTCATACCCCAAAAATTTGTTCCATTATGAAAAAATTACCAGCAACATTAGCAAAATTTATTATACATTTTGCCTCACCAATAAAGAAATATGTTTGGGGCTTATTATTAACCATGGCCCTACTATCTGCTATGGTTGCACTAGATGGTTACATAGCTAAGTATCTAATTGATAGCATATCAAGTAAGAACTTTTCTAAAAATGAAATACTTTACTTTGTATCATTATTCATAATATTCTGGGAAGTGTGTAATATAGGCTGGCGCATAAGCGAATATCTGGCGATGAAAATATTACCTGTTATAAAAATGAATATTATTGACTCAGTTACGGACCATGTAATTAATCATTCACACCGGTTTTTCCAAGAGAATTTCTCCGGCAGTATATCAAATAAAATATCTGCACTTTCTAGAGGCGTGGCAAGTATAATTGAAATAAGTATTGCAAATATATTCTATCATTTAATGATGGTCATATTTTCAATTACAGCTTTATATACAGTAAACCCAATATTTGCTGCAATTCTTGCATGTTGGTTTGTCTCTTTCATGTTAGTCAATCTATATTTCATGAAGTATATGGAGAATTATTCCAACGTATTGGCAAACAGTTCTGCCACTACCTTTGGAAAATTGGTAGATATTATAAGTAACATTAATAATGTAAAGCTCTTTGCCCGCAGAGCTTTTGAAGTTAGCTTTTTACGGCAGTCATTAGCTGAAACTAAGCTTCATGATATCAATCTTCATAAATATGAAATGAAGGTCAATTATTTTAAAGGCTTAGTATGCAACGTCATGATCGGAGCAATGGTCTATTATTTATGTACTTTATATGTAGATAACAAAATAACTTTGGGCGATTTCTCTTTGATTTTGATGATTTGTTCCACAATAAGCGACGAAATTTGGAACCTTATGAGAGATATCGGTAGGTTGGTAGAAGAAGTCGGGATATGTAATCAGGCCTTAACTTTAATCAGCAGCCCTATTGGTATAATAGATGCCAAAAATGCAGAAGAGTTAAAAGTCAATAAGGGAGAAATTGAATTTAAAAACGTTAGTTTTAAATATTTAAAAAATGATAAATTATTTGATAATTTATCCATTAAAATAGCAAGCGGTTCCAAGATAGGATTAGTAGGTTATTCCGGCAGCGGAAAATCAACTTTTATAAGTCTGATTGTTAGGGCTTTCGATATATACTCCGGCGATATTCTAATTGATAACAAGAATATAAAACTTGTTACGCAAGATTCCCTAAGGAGAAGTATATCATACATTCCGCAAGACCCTAGCCTCTTTCATAGAACCTTAATGGAAAACATACGTTACGGTAGAATTGAAGCTTCGGATGATGAGGTTATTAATGCTGCTAAGCTTGCTAATGCTCATGAGTTTATAATTAAAACTGAAATGGGCTATAATTCTCTAGTCGGAGAAAGAGGTACCAAATTATCAGGAGGCCAAAGGCAAAGGATTGCTATCGCACGTGCAATATTAAAGAACGCCCCGATTTTGATTTTGGATGAGGCTACCAGCGCCCTCGACAGCCATACAGAAGAGCTCATCCAAGATAGCCTAAAAACCTTGATGAGGGACAAAACAACTATTGTAATTGCCCATAGGCTTTCCACATTACTTCATATGGATAGAATAATCGTACTTGATAAGGGGAGAATAGTAGAAGACGGGTCTCATAATCAACTGCTTGAACTTAAAGGCTTATATAGCAAACTATGGAATTCACAAATCTCTGGATTTATAGTAGATAACGAAGAAGCTATACCGAAATAGTTTTTAGATTCGATACTAGCTGATCTGTTTCTTTACATAAGATCCCGGCGCATCTTCAAGAGCTTTCTTTACATTGATTTTACGTGCTGCAACTAATTCACCCGATTGACTTTCAAGCCATTTATCCCAATCAAGCCACCATGAGCCCGCAACTTCTTTAGCACGAGATAACCACACATCAGGATTAGAATCATATTTATCGTTTACCCAGTGGTTATACTTATTCTTACTCGGATGATTAACAACTCCTGCAACATGACCTGAGGCACTTAAGACAAAACGATGTGATCCGCTATAAGTTTGCGTAGCTTTATAGGTTGATTTCCAGGGTGCTATATGATCTTCACGGCATGATAGAATATAAGTCGGTATATCAATTTGGGTTAAATCAATTTCTTGCCCGCAAAGTGATATTCCATTCTTCTTGATCAGCGCATTTTTTTGGTACATATTTCTTAAATAAAATGAATGCATTTCAGCCGGAAGCCTTGTCGGATCGGCATTCCAATAAAGAATATCAAATGGAAAAGGCTCTTTTCCGAGTAAATAATTATTGATATAAAATGACCAAATCATATCATTAGCTCTTAGCATGCTAAATGTTTGAGCCATTTCGTGACCATCAAGGTATCCTTTTTTATCCATTCTATTTTCAAGCATCGATAGTTGCTCTTCATCAATAAACACCCCTAGGTCTCCAGCTTCTTCAAAATCAACTAATGTAGTTAAAAATGTTGCAGATTTAATAGAATTAATTTTTTTGCTTTTTAGATACGATAATGTACAAGCGAGTAATGTTCCACCCAAACAATACCCCAAAAAGTTCACTTCTTTTTCTGAGGTTATTTCCTGCACAAACTTTAATGCAGCCAATGGGCCTTCCTTCATATAATCTTCAAAAGCCTTATTTTTAAAATCATCATCAGGGTTATTCCAGGAAATCATGAAGACTGTATATCCCTTCTCTACTACCCATTTTACGAATGAATTCTGTGGTTTAAGATCAAGAATATAAAATTTATTAATCCAAGCCGGCATCATAATTAATGGAGTCTTCTTTACCTTTTCAGTCAGAGGAGCATATTGAATTAATTGCATTAAATCATTTTGATAAACCACTTTTCCTTCGGTTACTGCTAGGTTTTTTCCTACTTCAAAGGCTTTAAAATCAGTTGTAGCTATTGAGAAGTTTCCTTTGCTTCTTAAAACATCCTTAAGTAAGTTTTCAGCACCTTTTGCTATGTTTTCTCCATTACTTTCAAAGGTCTCTCTAATCACTTGCGGATTTAAATATGGAAAGTTAGTAGGAGCCATAGCATCAATAAACTGTTTGATAAAAAATTCGAGTTTATGAGATTCTTTTTTATCGAGTGAATGACACTCCTTCATGATCTCCTTTACCCATGAGGAGTTTAGATAATAAGCTTGTTTAATAAAATTGAAGAAAGGGTTTTTTTCCCATTCTTCATCAGCAAAGCGGTTATCTTTACCTTCAGGTTTAAATTCCGACTCTACATTTTCTCCGGTTGCTTTTTGGGTAACATTATTTATGAGCTTCAAGTAGTTATTGTATAACTCTAAGTTATGTTCAAACATTTTATCAGGGTGGGCATACATATCTTGCATCATTTTGAATATTGCATCCGATAAATGAAAAGGGTCTACCTTGGCAGATTGAGATTTATTGCTTAAATTTGCTGCAACTTCATTACAGGCATTTTGGTAAGTAGTAAAGGCGTGTAGTAAGTTCTCTGATAACTTGCTAGAATCAAAATGTTTATCCATAAATGTCCCCCAAACGGTCTTTTAAAATGCAAAGCTCATTTGTATAATATTAAAACATTTTTTCCTATAACACACTAACTATTTGATTTATACTTAATAAATAGTAACCTAAGGTATAATAAAATAAAAATGGATAAAGATAATCACAGCCTTCAAAACCCTTTATTCTCATTGCTTCATGAGGTGATAAATACCAATTTTCCTGAAGTATTGAGATTAGAAAAAGTATTCTTAAATGCTAAGAATTCGATTACCGAGGCAATACCGCAATTGCTAGCTGAGTCGAAATTACACGATTCGTATAACTTAATATCAGTACAAAAATTTATCCAATACGCAGCTATTAAGCTCTTACTGAACAATCTTGTTGATAATATAGAATTTGTTAGGAACGCTAATGATAAATACCCAAGTTTTATTATAAGTTCACCTGAAGTCAATTCAAATGACGTCTTAAATAAACTAACTTCGCTTGTCTTAGAGCCGGTTCTAACATCCCATCCCACGGAACCGTTTTCAAGCGAGATATTAAATTATATATCAACGCTTCATAACCACCTTGAAGAACATTACCTCTTATTTAACAAAGAACTTGTGAAAGATATACTACTTAAACTAATGGAAAAACCTCTTACTCCACAACACAAACTTTCCGTTCAAGATGAAATTAAAGAAAATTTAGATTACTTCTATAAATTATATTCAAGCCTGCCGGCTCTTATAGATAGGATTACCGATTCAATCCCAGTAAAAGCCCAGAAACTTAGGTTAAAAATCAAAAATCACAGCTTCTTAAAGCCTAGAAGCTGGGTGGGAGGTGATGCCGACGGTAACCCAAACGCTACTGCGCAAACTATGTTAGATGCAGTCATAATTCAATCTAAAGCGGTTATAGGATGGCATATTGAAGAACTTAAAAAAATCCTCTCCGAAAGTAGCGTTTCCTCTCAGATTTATCCTGCTATCCTCAAGTTAAGGTTACTTCTAACTCAATATCTCGGTGATATTAAAAATTTGGAAGAAAATTTTCAAAGTTTTATCGCTATATTTGATGAAATATGCAAAAATAATAAATTGAATAAACGATTGAAATCTCTCAGGCTACAATTAAATACTTTTAAATTCCACCTCGCCTCAATTGATGCCCGGCAAAATGCTAGGGTTTATGAAGAGGTATATTTACAAATTTCACAATATTTGAAAAAACCGATTACCTATATTGATTTGCTCAAAGGCTCTCCTTTAAGGGAAACTATATTCACCCTATTTAAAGAAAATAAATTTTTAAATGATTACCCATTAATCCATAAAGAATTTGAAAGGATTGAAGCGATTACAAAATTTCCGAACATATTTAGCAACCTAATTATTTCTGATACACAAAGCTTGAAAGATATTCTAAATCCAATTGCATTATGCAAAATTTTTAATGCAAACCCAAATATAGTCCCGCTATTCGAAACTATTGATGCTCTATCTAACGCCTTAACTATTCTAGGAGATTGCATTAATAATAAATATTATAAGGATTTCCAAAAGAATAAGCAGATTAAAATAATGTTAGGCTATAGCGACTCTGCAAAGGAGGCAGGTATATTTGTTTTACCAATGATACAAAAAGTTGCTCAGGACATGGAATATTACTTCAAAAACCAAAATGTGAAATATTCTATATTTCACGGCAACGGTTTAGATTTAGCAAGAGGAGGGCCAACTATTTTTGCAAAAGAACAAACCTTACAAGGCAATCAAAAGCGTTATTTTTTAACTACTCCGGGCAATGCCCTTTTGTATTTCTTCCATACGTTAAACTATGAATTGCATAAAAACTCATTTCCTAAAGCTTCTGATATTGTAAAATTGGCAGAGAACTCAATTATCGCATTTAAAAATATTTTTAATTCTAAGGAACACCTGTCAATGTTGGAGGAATATCTGTTTCATGCTTCACCATATTGGCTGTTTGTGAAACCGAATAACTTTAGCTCAAGGGCGAGTACCAGAAAAGATAATGATGACGGATTATCTCCTTTCGAACCTTGGCTCAATCCAAATTATTACCCAAATGGGAAAGTATTGGAGGGAATCAGGGCAATATCTCAAGTCAATACCGTCGAGGGAACATTTTTGAATTTTAATTTATGGTATGGATTAGAAGAATTTTTGCGTTCATCTAAAACACTTGAAATTGATACGATTCTTAGCTCATCACCTATCGCCTCAGGTTTAGTGCTAAAATCCCTAATAGGTCTAGAACTTACTGATTTAGAGTTGACCAAAGCATTCTTCCCTGCTGCTCAACCTACCGACCGATTTTTCTCATTTATGGAAAAGAAATATAAGTCTCTCTCAACGCTTAAAGAAAGTATAAATTTAAAACTCCCGGAATTAATTAAAAAAGAATTAAGCCTTAGAAAGGAATTAGCTGCTCCTATAAAATATCTCATGAGTTTTGCTTGTAGAAATTTAATATACAAGACCGAAGGTCTTCAACCTAAATTTATTAGAGACGTATTTCTGTCAGAGCTTGATAATGATCAGTATCTAAAATTAATCGCTGAACTTTTCGGTGCGGCATATTGCGGCTTTACGGAATATCGCACACCTCCTTATGCTTTGCTAGCTATTAGTTTTGCTTCTTTTTTGAAGGCTAATCACTTGAGTAATGGTGAGAGCAAAAGTTAAACCTAATACCCCAAAAGTTTTAAAGGAAACCCAAATTCCTTCAGAAAAATTTCTCCAAATTAATTCATTTAATATGGCACAAAATATAAAAAAAGCCAGCCACTGCTTGGAAAGATTGAGATAAGTTTTATCATCAAATTCAAAAGCTTGGCCAAACAAATGTTTTAATAATGCTTTTTTTGCGATAAGATCATAAAGTAAAATGCAAGCAAAGCTGAGATATAATATGGTAGGCTTAATTTTAATAAACATTGGATTACCGCTAAAAACAGTGATCCCACCAAAAATTAAGAGAATAATATTAGAAAAAACCATACTCTTTGGAAGCTTATGCTTGAGAAAATAAATAACAACAAGGGAAAAAAGAGAAGTAATGATTAAATATTTAGTTGCCATAATAATATCGCTTTTGTAGTAGGAAATCACGAACACAACTAAGGGTAAAAAATCACACAGCTTTTCAATTAATTTTCGCACTTTGATAACTTTATGGCATTAACTTTATGAATATAGTATGGTTAAAGAATGATAAGCACAAGAAGAATTTCCAAGCTAACTTCATATTCACTAGTTTAATTTTGTTTTATATCCTAAGCGTTTCAACCGCTTATTGCGTTGATCAGAATGAACAAGATGTTTTCACTATTAAAAATATCCAAGTATACTCTGAGGCACATACTCTTGAAGATGCAAAGAATACTGCACTAAAAATGGGGAGTACTCAGGCCCTAAACCAATTATTGAAGAAAATTATTACTTATGATGAGGTAAACAAGACTCATTCCATTATAGGTAGAATAAATGCTTATGATCTCGTTGCCTCAACTAATGTTGAAGAAGAAAGGATGACTTCTCATTCTTATAAAGCGAGTGTTGATTATGAATTTGACCCCGGTAAAATTCGCAACCTTCTAAACTTCTCAGGTATAAAATATACAGGTATCCCTGTGCAAAATGCTCTTTTAGTTCCTATTTTACATAATAAAGATAATAAGGTTGTCATATGGAGTAATGATGTATGGAGAAATGCCTGGGAAGCAATCCCTCATAATACGGGTTTAATGGAATATAGTCTTACAGGGGGTGATCTAGAGGATGTTGAAAACATAGACCCTGAGGAAGTAATGCTTGCTCCTTATAAAAAGTATGATCAGCTTCTCAAGGACTATAACTCACAAATATTAATTATAGTCTTTGCAACTGAGCTTGATAATAAACTTGATATTACTTTAAGATTTTTAAGCCTCACCGACGATTATTTTAAATATATAACCATTATTCGCCATAATAATGAGAATGAGAACAACTTCTATAAGAGAGTTGGATATGAAATTACAAATAGAATAGATTCAGCTAGAAAGGGCGAGAAAGTATTTGATAATGATAGGTATTATTCTTCAGTACTTAGTATGAAGTTTGATAAGCCAAATCAATGGCTGGAGGTCAAGAAAAGCTTAGAGAAGATTAAAGCAATTACACAGATAAGGCTTTTAAGTAAAAGTGCAAAAGAAGCAGAAATTGAGATTATATACATTATAGCTCCCGCAATACTTTCTAGAGAAATCGCCTATAATGGTTACTCCTTACAAAAAGAAGGTGAGAAAATTTATCTAGTGAAGAAATAGAAAAATTTTTTAATCCGCTTTAGCTTTCATTAACCATTTGTTAACCTTTACTCTGATAATGTCCGTATTAGACTTCTTTCGTAACCGATTTCAGATAGGTAAGTGCGAGGGGTATACGGAGCAACGGGCACCAGCGTGTATACTATACATGAAGATTCGAGCACCGGAACAACAACGCAATTACCATATAAAATAGAGTTATGAAAGAAGCCTATCATAAAAGGTATGTTAGGGAAATAAAATGATATCACTAGTTGAATTATTTACTAAATTTATAACTAAATTTTTATTAAAGTTAAATTCTTTAACTCCAACTAAATTCATCGGTCAAGAAGTACGACGCACACCTATTACATCTTTAATAATTTATCAAAAAGAGGTAAAACCAAAAACTATGATCCTGGAAAAGGCGTTAGCAGCTGCTAATGATAATATGTTTAGAGAGATATCGAAATCATTGTCATATGGGATATGGTATGAACTTTATAAAGAAAGAAACAAGCTGGAATTTATATTAGACGAGAGATATTCAACTAATATTAACTATTCTAAGTAGTGTTGCTGTTGGGCAAAAAACCTCTTAACCTATAGTATTTACCAGCCTTACATAGTACATGCTAGTACTAAAATAATGTTATCCACAAAATACTTTTTAAAATCCATTGAAAAATTTGATCTTTTTAATATAATCTACCCTTATTTTTATTTTGGTAAGGATGAAATTTCCAATTGCGTTAATACCTGATAACACTAAAATTGATTTTATTGGTAAGAGATCAATAGCATTTGCATTTAGTATAGTTATCACTCTGATAATTTGTGCACTTTTTTTCTTTAAAGGCTTGAATTTAGGCATTGATTTTACCGGTGGCATTATCTTTGAGATTAAAACTTCAGAGGAAATCACTTTAAAAGATTTAAGGGACTTGCTAAGTGATACTAATTACAAAGGAGCAACGTTACAAAATTTAGGTCAGGCAGATACTATCTTAATTAGAATCCAGCCAAAAGATAACGCGGATCAAAAGCAAGAAGTCGAAAGATTAAAAGATTTGCTAAATAGCTATTTCGACCATCAGGTGGAATTTAGAAAAGTTGATTATGTAGGCCCGAAAGTGGGAAAAGATTTAGTATTTAAAGGAATCTCAGCAACTGTCCTTGCTCTTTTATGCATGATGGCTTATATCTGGTTTAGGTTTAATTGGCAATATGGGATTGGAGCAATTCTTGCTTTACTTCATGATGCATTTTTTACTTTAGGATTTTATATAGTATCTGGTACGGAATTTGATCTTTCATCAATTGCAGCTATTTTAACGGTTATCGGCTATTCTATTAATGATTCGGTGGTAATATTTGATAGGATTAGAGAAAATTTAAGAAAATATAAATTCAAGAGTATAGCAGAGCTAATTAACTTGAGTATAAACGAGACCCTTTCAAGAACTATAATGACAGTACTTACAACTTTAGTAGTTTGTATTGCCCTGGTTGTTTTTGGAGGAGAGGTAATTTATGGTTTTAGTATGGCTATGCTGATAGGAATTGCGTTTGGTACCTATTCATCTGTTTATATTGCGGCCCCAATATTACTACATACTAATATTAATAAATTATGAATTTAGCTTAAATTAAAGGAGCATGAAGATGAGTTTTAAAAGGTATTTCACCCGAAAACCAATAGAAGAATTAGTTAAAGAAGCAAATAGTTCAGAAGGCTTAACAAGATCCTTAGGTGCCTTCCAATTAATTATGCTTGGAATTGGCGCGATTATCGGCGCCGGTATATTTGTATTAGCTGGAACTGCGGCAGGCCACCACGCAGGCCCTGCTGTTGTCATTTCGTTTGCTTTAAGTGGTTTAGCATGCGCATGTGCAGGTTTATGTTATGCTGAATTATCCTCTGCGATTCCGATATCCGGAAGTTCCTATACCTATACATATGCGACTCTCGGGGAGCTTGTAGCATGGATAATTTCAGGAATG
>WPCJ01156672.1_pt1 | contig 14646 bp, 14 predicted proteins | sample 5399831 | NCBI WGS metagenome assembly WPCJ01 (sample SAMN12869470, study PRJNA574797) | sludge metagenome | isolation source: wastewater treatment of pH10 | place: China:Beijing | collected 2019-05-20 | reverse complement strand
GCCGCCGGCGGCGTTGATTTCTTCGATCGCCGTCAGCGTGCCACGCAGCTGCGTCTCCTCGATCACGGCCATGAAGCCGGTGCGCGAGAAGAGGACGCCGACGCGCCACGGTTCGGAGGTATTGCTTGATCTCGTCAATATACGCTCCCACGATTCCCCAGTGCCGCTTGGTTTGTTTTTTGCCTGATGCACTCGCGATTTTCGCTTGTTGCGCATCAGGCTCTTGTTTCATTGGCATTCAGCTGCGGCCGGCCGCGCAGCTTGCGGCCGGCCGCTCCACGGGTCAAATGGCCATAAGTTCCTTCAGCTTGCCGTCGAGGAACTTGACGTCGTTCGGGCTGGTTCCCGGCCCGCCGGCAAAGTGCCCCCGGACCGACTCGAACGGCAGGAATTTGGCGTTCGGCATGTTGGCCACTTCGAATTCGCTGTCTTCCGGCGGGAAGTAGAGATCGGTACGGCCGGGCATGACGAAGGCCTTGGCCTTGATGGCCTTGAGCGCCTTCCTGAAATCGCCCTTGTAAAGCTCGTTGTCGCTGATGTCGCCGTTCTGCCAGGTCCACAGCATGGTCAAAAGGTTGTTGGCGTCCTTGGGCAGGAAAAAGCCCTCCCAGAAGGAGACCAGGAAATCCTCCAGCGAGGAATGGCCGAGCGCCTTGAGGTCGAGTTCCTGACGATAGAACGCCTGCGAGAAGCCCCAGCCGGCATAGACGCGGGCCATGGCGCGCAGGCCCTTCTCCGGCTTGTTGTCGTACCAGCCATTGTTCCAGGCGGAGTCGGCGGTGAGTGCTGCCTTGACGCCTTCCAGGAACACGAAATTATGGCGCGAGCATTTGGCGGAGCCGCAGAACGGCGCGATGCGCTCGACCATGTCGGGATACATCGCCCCCCAGTGGAAGGTCTGCAGCGCGCCCATCGACCAGCCGACCACCAGCTTCAGTTTCTTGACGCCGAATTTCTCGGTGACCAGCTGGTGCTGGGCACGAACGTTGTCATAGGCCGTCACCTGAGGAAAGCGCGACTTGTTATAGGGCTCCGGCGTGTTGCTGGGCGACGACGACAGCCCGTTGCCGAACATGTTCGGGATGATGATGAAATACTTGGCCGGGTCGAGCGTCATGCCCTTGCCGATCAGCCATTCATTGTCGACGTGCTGGCCGGAGTACCAGGTCGGGAAGACGACGACGTTGTCCTTCTTGGCGTTCAGCTTGCCGAAGGTCTTGTAGGCAAGCTTGGCGTCGCGCAGCGTCGCCCCGCGTTGCAGGACAAAATCGCCCAGCGAGTAGATCTCATAGTCAGGCATCAGGCAGTTTCCTTTACTTGCGAACAGAAGGCGGGCGAGGCCTGTTCGTCAGGCCCCGCCCGAAAATCATGCGGTTGCCCGCTCCGGCGACGCGCGCAGCGAGAGCGCCGCATAGGCGATGCCGCCGGCGAGCGCCGCGCTGATGGCGGTCGAGAAATGCGGCAGGTAGAATTCGACGATGACGGCCACCGCCGAGCCGATGATCCAGGCAATGAAGGCGGTCGGGCGCCAGTCACGATCGATCTCGGCATTCTTGCGGGCCAGATACTGGTCGACCAGGATGATCGCGCCGATCGGCGGAACCAGGATGCCGAGCAGCGACAGCCACTGGATGAAGAAGGCCCAGACATTGCCGGCCGCGACCACAATGCCGATGGCGCCGAGGATGACGGCCATCACGCGCATGCGGGTATGGAAGATGCGCGACCAGCCGGTGGCGGCATTGTAGAGGCAGTGTGCGCAGACCGAGCCAAGGTTGAGGTAGAGGAAGACGAAGGCGAGCGCGCTGAGGAAGGCCACCTGCTTGCCGTTGATGTAGCCGAACATGTTGTCGGCGCCGAACGGATTGGCATTCGGAACGGCAAGGGCCGCCGTCATGATGCCGCCGACCAGCATGGCGATCAGGTTGGCGAACGGGAAGGCGCTGAAGGTCGCGATCAGCGAGGCCCTGCCGTCCTTGGCCCAGCGGTTGAAGTCGGCGCTCACCGTGCCGGCATCGATGAACAGCGCGATGACGACGGTGAGCCCGACGCCCATCGACATGGTGGCCGCGCCATTGTTGCCGGGATAGGCGAGGATCGCTTGCCAGCTGGTGGCGGAAGCGGCATCGAAGACCACCCAGCCGCCGAGGATGACGAAGAGCGGCACCGAAACCAGGCCGACCAGATGCAGCCCGTGCACACCGACGAAGGTGATGCCGATGTAGAGCAGGCCGGCGATGATGGTCATGGCCACATAGTTGAGGTCATAGGCCGAACTGATCAGCGCGCCGGTGATGCCGGTCTGCACGGCATACCAGCCGAGCAGCAGCGTCGACAGCAAGCCGGAGGCGAAGACATAACCCTTGCGGCCGAACACGATCGAGGCCAGCAGCGCGAAGTTCATGCCGCGGTTGGTGCCAAGAAGCCCGAGCGCGCCGACATAGGCGAACATGATGAGGTTGCCGATCACCATCGCCCACAATGCGCTGGTGAAGCCCATGCCGAGCACGAGGATCGAGCCGGTCATGGCGCCGGTGATGATCATCGGAAAGCCGATCCAGACCGTCGTCACCGAAAAGGTCGAGCGCCGCGCCGCCATCGGCACGGGCTGATGTTCGTATTCTTCACCCAATATGTGATCGACGCTGTCGAGCGTCTCGATCTCCGTCTTGTTGTTCATGCCACCCTCCCAGGGTCAATCGCGTTGCGTGTGCGGCAGTCGTCGCGATTGGACATCCTTGTCCTCACCCGCTTTCCCCGGTGGAAGCGCATTCAGGCCATGGTCAGAAAGGCGCGCGGCGTGAACCACTGGCGGTTCGCCGGCGCAAGCCCCTTGTCATAGCCGTCCGGCGCCGGTTCCCCATCGGCATCTCGGTCGGTATCGCCAAAACGACAAAGGCCTCCCGATGGCTTCGTTTCCGAAGTCAAAGGGAGGCCTTCTTGCCTTGATCTGATTGGGTGGCCCCGTTGCCACCTGCCTGCTTAACAGGCGAACGAAACGTTAGACGGGCATCGAAACCCTGTCAATACGGCGTTTCGGAGTTCAAAACGAAGCCCGCCGGCGAGCACCGAAGCGCTTCGTCCCTTGACGGGCCTACAGCTGCAGCCGCTTGCGCGCCTGCGCCACCGCCTTGTCGAGAGGCCCGAGACTTGGCTTCAGCAGATCGGAAACCTGCGCGGTGATCTCCATGCCGGCGCGGACCGGCGTGCCCGCGTCGAAGGGAGGCTCCGGCGCATATTCCAGGATCAGCTGGATTGATTTCGCCCATTCCTCATCGCGGACGAGCGAGGCGACGACGAGGCCGAAATCGAGCCCGGCGGTGACGCCGCCGGCTGTGATACGGTTGCGGTCACGCACCACGCGCCCGTCTTCGAGAATGGCGCCGAGATGCGGCAGCACATGCCGGGACTGCCAGTGGCCGGTGGCGCGGTAGCCCTCGAGAAGCCCGGCCGCGCCGAGCAGCAGCGAGCCGGTGCAGGCGCTGGTGACGAAGCGTGCCGAAGCACCGGTCTTTTCGACGAAGGCGATCACCTCCGGGTCCTGCATGCAGGCGACGGTGCCCCTGATGCCGCCCGGAATGTAGAGAACGTCGGGCGCGGGATGGGCCTCGGCAAGGGTCGCGGTCGGGCGGACGTCGACGCCGACATCGGTCGACACAGGGTTGCGATCCTTCCACACCAGCTGCACATCGCCCATGGTGAGCTTGAAAGCGGTCAGCGCCGGCACGAGATCGAGCAGCACCATGTCGGGATGAACCAGCATGACGAATGTCGGCTTCGGCGCATTCGGGTCGAATTTGATCGCGGCCGCAGCTTCCGGCACCCGCAGGGCCGGTGCCGTGAGCGCAGCCAGCGCCAGCATCTGCAACACGTCACGTCTTTGCATGCCCGTCGTCCTTCCTTGGTCCTCGTGGGGCGCTTCGCGTCTGCGTCGCGCCATTGTGCTCATCACCTCTCCCTCGCCGGGCGAGGGAGAGGTGATTGCCCAGCAAGCCGGAATTGAGGCCCCGGTTGCCGGCGGTATTTGTTGGAGACGTGTCTAGACGATCATGCTATTTGGCAGGATGACAACGAAGCTTCATTTCCTGCCATAATGCCGAAAACCATCCTGTTCCTCGCTTTCGACGGCGTGACCGATCTCGATCTCATCGGTCCGATCCAGGTGTTTTCGACCGCATCGAGCGCGACCGAACACAGCGGCGGCCAGCCGATCTACACGATCGTGGTGGCATCGATCGCCGGCGACATGGTGCGTACGCGCTCGGGCCTGACGATCGGCACGCAAACGCTTGCCGAGGTCGACATGCACACGGTCGATACGATCGTCGTGCCGGGCGGCCGTTCCAGCCTGGAGGACGATGATGAGCCGCCGCTTGTCGACTGGCTGGCGCAGAATGCCGGCCGGGCGCGGCGCATCTGTTCGGTCTGTGTCGGTGCCTTCCTGCTCGGTGCGGCCGGACTGCTGACTGGGCGCAGGGCCACCACGCATTGGCGCGCCACGGAACTGCTGAAGGCGCGCTACCCTTCCACCACCGTCGTGCCGGAACTCATCTATCAGCAGGATGGCCCGGTGTGGACATCAGCCGGCGTCAGCGCCGGCATCGATCTCGCCCTGCATCTCGTCGAGCAGGATCATGGCCGCGGCCTCGCCATGATGGTGGCAAAGGCGCTGGTGGTTTTCCTGCGCCGGCCGGGCGGCCAGAAGCAGTTCAGCTCGACGCTTGCCTTGCAGGGCAACGAAGCTTTCTCCGAACTGATCGCATGGGCTGCGGACAATCTCGCCGAAGACCTGTCGGTCGACGCGCTGGCGGAGCGCGCCGCGATGAGCCCGCGCAGCTTCGCCCGCAAGTTCCATGCCGCAGTCGGCCAGACGCCGGCCGCCGCCATGGAAGCGCTGCGGCTCGAAGCCGCCAAACGCATGCTGGAAGACGGCGGCCAGCCGATGAAAAGCATCGCCGCAAACAGCGGCTTCGGCGACCTGCAGGGACTGCGCCGCGCCTTCATACGCGCAGTCGGCATCACACCGAGCGAATATCGGGAGCGCTTTGGGTAGAGCGATGCCCCTTGCCTTCTCCCCTTGTGGGAGAAGGGGATAACCCTCTTAAGAAACCACCAGCTTGAGGTGGCTTTGCCCCGGCGGCCTGCGGTTCTTCATGCCGGAAATGGCATAGCCGTTGCGACCGGCTTCCTTGGCGCGATAGAGCGCCTCGTCCGCCCTGGCGGTGAGGTCGACAGCGGCGACATAGATGTCCGGCGTCCACTCCGCGATGCCGACGCTGATGGTGAAGCGTTCCTCGTCTTCCGCCTTGCCGCTGCCTTCGCGCACGGTGGCGACGAGAACGGAAGCGACCTTTTCCGCCTGGCGCGCGGTCGTTTCCGGCAACAGGATCGCGAACTCGTCGCCGCCAAGCCGGAAAACGGTATCGCTGCCGCGGATCATCGCCCTGGCGATCTCGGCGAACTGGCGCAGGATGCGGTCGCCGAAGGCATGGCCCTGGGTGTCGTTGAAGCGCTTGAAATGGTCGATGTCGATCAGCATCAGCGAGAAATGGCGGCCGGTGCGGCGCGTGCGTTTGTCCTCGGCTTCCAGCAAGGCCAGAAAATGGCGGCGATTGGGAACGCCGGTGAGATCATCGGTCTGGGCAAGTTCAGCAAGCTCCTCGCGCAGCCGCCCGATCGACATGACGGTGAAGCCGAAGTTCCACACCACACCCGAGAAGATCACGCACAGCAGCGCATAGGATTCCACCACGGTGTAGAAGTCCTGGTCGACACGCCCCAGCATCAGACCGACGTTCAGGGCACTTTCGATGAGATGGCCGAGGATGCCGACGATCATGGCGATGGCAGCGATCATCGCGCCGAGATCCTTGCGATGCCAGCGCAGCAGGTACCAGGCGGCCAGCACCAGCGGCACCGACTGGCCGCCGGCATAGACGAGATTGCGGCCCTGCAGACTGCCGAACAACAGCAGAAGCAGGAGCAGGCTGGCGGCAGTGATGGCCACGCTCGCCTTCAACCCGCCGGACTGGCCGTAGAAGACCCGCACGCCGACCCAGAACATGCAGAAGCCGAAGATGACGAAGCCGTTGCCGACCACGGCCGGCACATAGCTGCCCTCATTGCCCTGCAGCGCCAGCACGCAGCCGCCGATGGTGGACAGCACACAGCCGGCCAGCCACACGCGCGCCGCCGCGAAATTGCGGTAGCGATAGGCGATCGCGCCCCAGATGACGGCCACCGTCAGCGAGTTGAGCAGGATGACGATGTAAAGCGTCAGGAAGTCGAGTTTCATCACAATGTCCCGGGCGGAGCCCCCTCCTACGGGTTCGCCACTTGCCCAGACGTTAAAATAAAAGGCGCGTTTTGCGTCAACTGTTAGAAAAGCCGGCGGCGATGCCAGGATGACGATCCGCAGCGAAAATATTCAGAGGTCCGGCTGCGTGATCCACGTCTGCGCGCTGCGGTGCACGGCGACAAAGGCCGCGGTCACCGCTGCAGCCGCCAGCGACCCACCCAGCCAGGGCAGGCTCTGCAAAGGCAGCCAGACCAGCGCGGAGCCACCCAGTGCCGTGCCAAGGCCGACACCGACATGCATGGCCGACAGGTTGAGGCCGACGCCGGCTTCCGCAGTCTGTGGTCCCGTCGCGATCAGGAAACTCTGCACGACAGGCGAGATCATCCAGCTGATCATGGCCCAGATCATCATCGCGATGATGAAGAGCCCGGGTATCTTCGCCGCGAACGGTATGGCGAGAAGCGCGACCAGATAGGCGAGCGGCGTCGCCACGATGGCGAAACGCGGCCCGGCGCCATCGGCCAGCCAGCCGCCGCAGTAACCGCCGCAGACGCCGGCGATCCCGAAGGCGAGGAAAAACAGTGCGACGGCACCCGTCGTTATACCGACCACCTCGGTGAGGTAGGGCGCCAGATAGGCGAACAGCGTGAAATGACCACCTATCATCAGGATCGAAACAGACTGGGCGGCAACCAGCGGCAAGGAGCGCAGATGCTGCCGATAGCCCGATTCCGTCGGCCGACCGCGCCCCACCGTCGGCAGCGTGCGCTGGCAGATGAGGAACACGACCACGGCAAGCAGGGCAAGTGCTACAAAAACCGCGCGCCAGCCGAAATGGCCGCCGATCAGCATTCCGGCCGGCACGCCGAGCACCATGGAACCGCTGATGCCCATGAAGATGATGCCGATCGCCCTGCCGCGCATGGCTGGCCCGGCCAGTTCCGTCGCCAGCATCGTCGCGACGAGGCAGGCGGCTGCGCTGGCAGCGGCCATGCCGATGCGGGCGACGAACAGGACGGCATAGCTGGCGCTGGCCGCGGCCAGCAGATTGCTGGCGAAGAACACGAGCAGTGCCAGACCCAGCATGGTCCTGCGTTCCAGCCGCGTCGCCATGAAGAGCGCCAGCGGAGCGGCGAGTGCAAAGGTGATCGAGAAGGCAGCCGTCAGTTGGCCGGCAAGGCCGATCGAGATATCAAGGCCTGAAGCGACATCCGGCAGGATACCGATGACGATGTTTTCCGCAGTGCCGGTGGCGAAGGTCGCCAAAGCCAGCAAGAAGATCCGAAGGTCCATGAGCCCGTTCCGTTGCGCGTTTCGCCGCTCCGGAAGGACCTCCGATACGGCGTGGTGTTGCGTATCGGGTTTCGAGGCTGTGCTTCGGTTATCCCACGAGACCGAGGCTTAACATGCGTGGACCCGACGGGAAAGGCAGCCGGCAGGTCGTGACGATGGCATCGCCGCTGCAAGCCATCCTCGAGGCCGAGCTTGCTCGCGGCAACACGATCGTCGAGATCGGCGAATGGCCTCCGCAGTGCCGCCTGCTGGTGATGCTGGCGCAACAGTTCCACTCCAGCTACCCACTTGCGGATGGTGTCGAATTCCGCGAGATCGGCGACCCGCACTACTGGAAAGCCGAGTATGTCCTTGCTGACGAATGCCTGGCCTGCCGCTTTTAAGGCGTCGCGGCCCGCTGACGCTGCTTCTCCGCCCCAACCGACCGAGGACCGATGCCCATCCATGAACTCGCAGCCCTCGGCGCCGCAACCTGCTGGGCGCTGACCGGCATCATCTCGGCGGGACCGGCCGGCCATCTCGGCGCGCCGGCTTTCAACCGCCTGCGCCAGATCTTCGTCACCGCCATGCTGGCACTTTATGTGCTGGCGACCGGTTCCTGGCGCGAGCTCGAGGCAGCCAATGTGCTGCCGCTCCTTGCCTCCGGCTTCATCGGCATCTTCATCGGCGACACGCTGCTGTTTGCCACGCTGAACCGTGTCGGTCCGCGCCGCTCCGGCATCCTGTTTGCGCTCAATGCGCCGATTGCTGCGATCCTCGGCTGGCTGCTGCTCGGCGAAACCCTGACCATGAAGGCGCTTGCCGGCATGGCGCTGGTCGTCGCCGGTGTGCTGCTGGCCATCCTGTTCGGCAAACGCCGCGCGCAGCTGCATCAATGGGAGACGGTGAAAGGTCCGCTCTGGATCGGCGTGGCGCTCGGACTGGGCGCTGCGACAGGCCAGGCCATCGGCTCCATCATCGCACGGCCGGTAATGGAAACCGGCATCGACCCCTTTATCGCTTCGATGCTCCGGGTCGGCATCGCTGCCGCCTTCCTCACCGTCATGATCCAGCTGCCCATTCCCGCGCTGAAACCCAAGAATCCGCTGACCTGGAAGGTGGCGATCATGACCGCGCTGACCGGTATCCTGGCGCTGGCGATCGGCATGACGTTGCTGCTCTTCGCCCTTTCCGGCGGCAAGGTCGGTATCGTCTCCACATTGTCGGCCACCTCGCCCGTCATCATCCTGCCGCTGCTGTGGCTGCGCACCGGCGAACGGCCGGCGGCCGGCGCCTGGGCGGGTGCCGCACTGGTGGTAGCCGGCATGGGACTGATCTTCATGGCGTGAAAACGCCCGGATTTGCCTCCCTCCGCGGCCAACTAACCGAACCAGTAGCGTTTCATTGCCTGAAGGAACGCGATGTCGTCGACAGGAAAGCCCGATGTCTCGCCGATAACCGAGTCTATGCCGCATTCGGGACAAAGCGCGGTGACGCCCTTGTCCGTCCAGTCTTCGATCTCCCTGAAATCGAACGTCTCGCAGCAGTAAAAGCAGCCGCAGACGGCGCTATGATAGAGTTCACCCCAATGATAGGAGCAATGCTCGTGAGCCTCCTTCAAGGCGTTGTCCGGCACATTCATGGCTGCGAAGCGCGGCGTCAGCGCAATGCCTGATCATCGGCCACCTGCCTAGCCGAATGGCGCCGACGGGTCCACGGGCAAGACAAAGTCTGCACATACCGCAGGAACGGGTAATGACAGCGCGCGCAAATTCAGGCGATCAGGCAATACGAGAGCTCGTCACCGAAGTCTCTGCCTTCATCGCCGCCAACCTGCCGGTCGCGCCTGTTCCCGGCATTCCGGAGATCCGGCTGCATGGCGCGCATCCGGGCAGCGGGCTGCGCCGTCTGACTGAACAGCGCAGCAGGCTCTCGCCCTACTGGGCCTATCGATGGGCCGGCGGCGCTGTTCTGGCCCGCCACCTGCTCGACCATCCCGAAACCGTACAGGGGCGCACCGTGCTCGACCTCGGCACCGGCTCCGGCCTTGTCGCCATCGCCGCGGCCAAAGCCGGCGCCCGCAGGGTGGTGGCGGCGGACATCGACGCGCATGCGATCGCCGCGACGCGCCTCAACGCGGTCCTGAACGATGTGACGGTCGAGCCCCTGCTTGCCGACCTGACCAGCGGAGAGCCTCCACGTGTCGACCTTCTGATGGTCGGCGACCTGTTCTATGAAAGCCGGCTGGCCCGGCGCGTCACCGCATTCCTCGATCGCTGCCTCACAGCAGGCATCACGGTGCTGGTCGGCGATCCCGGCCGCGCCCACCTGCCGCGCAGGCGGCTCAAGGCGATCGCCGAATATCGTGTGACCGACTTCGGTACTGCGGCGCACGCAACAACACCGGCAACCGTCTTTTCTTTCATTCTGGAATGCTAATTCAACTGATACGGCAACACATGCTTTCCACGCCACCTGCGATTGCCTGGAAGAATAGCGCCAATTTTTGCGTGGATTGTCTCAAAAACAGAATCTCATGCTTCGCGTGCGCAAGAATCTTGCTGCAAGCTGAAATAATCATCCGGTGATTCCTCCCGTACCACCGGTTGTGTTCTTCCCTCCCGAGAGGCTTTTCAGCCTCTGCTTCGGCCGGGACGCCAGGCGTCCCGGCCTTTTTCTGTGATACAACCCTGTTTGCCAGGCTCTATTTTGCCGGGTCGACCCAGCCATTCGGCGGTCCGAACCTGGCCATGGCTTCGGCCGGCCCCCAGGTGCCCGGCTCGTAGATCGCCGGCTGGCTCTTGTCGTCGAGTATCGGACCAACGATGCGCCAGGCAGCTTCGGATGCATCCTGCCGGGTGAACAGGCGCACGTCGCCGTTCATGGCATCGCCGATCAGGCGCTCATACGGCTCCATGTCACCGGCGGAATCGTCGACAGCCGAAAGCTCGACCTGCTCGCCGACCATCTCGTCACCGGCCTGCTTGCGGCGGGCGCCGATGCTGATGGAGATTTCCGGGTTGATGCGGAACCGCACATAGTTGGCCTCGTCCGACGCGATCTTGTCGAAGACATCGAGCGGCGGCCGTTTCAGCCGGACGACGACCTCGGTGGCGCGCACCGGCAGGTTCTTGCCGGCGCGGATGAAGAAAGGCACATCCTGCCAGCGCCAGGTGTCGACGAAGAAGCGCACGGCAGCGAAGGTCTCGACGGTCGAGCCCGGCGCAACACCCGGCTCCTGCAGATAGCCGGCAAACTGTCCGCGTACCACATCGTCCCTGGTCAGCGTGCGCACCGCCTTCAGCACCTGCACCTTCTCGTCGATCAGGTCCTCCGCCGAGCGGCCCGACGGCGGCTCCATCGCCAGAAGCAGCATGATGTTGAGCAGATGGTTCTCGATGACGTCGCGGATGCAGCCGACCTCGTCATAGAACTTGCCGCGCCCCTGCACGCCGAAATTCTCGGCCATGGTGATCTGCACGCTCTCGACGTAGTTGCGGTTCCAGATCGGCTCCAGGAAGGAATTGGCGAAGCGGAAATAAAGCAGGTTCTGGATCGCTTCCTTGCCGAGATAGTGGTCGATGCGGAAGATCGAGTTCTCGTCGAAGACGATGTGCAGCACCCGGTTCAGCCAGCGCGCCGACTGCAGGTCGCGCCCGAACGGCTTTTCCACCATCAGCCTGGCGCCGACGGCACCACCCGACTGTTCGAGCCCCTGCACCACCGGCTCGAACATCGAGGGCGGCACGGCCAGATAATAGAGCGGGTGGCGGAAGCCGTTCAGCTCTTCCTTGAGCTTGTCGAAGGTTTCCTGGTTACGGTAATCGCCGCTGACATAGCGCAACAGCCCGACGAGCCTGGCGAACACTTTCTCGTCCACCTTGCCCAGCGCTGCTTTGATGCCGTCATGCGCGCGTTCGGCCAATTTCTCCACCGTCCAGTCGTCATAGGCGATGCCGATGATCGGCTCCTTCAGATGGTCACGCTCGACCATCGAATAGAGTGCCGGGAAGATCTTCTTGTGCGCCAGGTCGCCGGTGGCGCCGAACAGCACAAGCACATCCGATCGGGTTTCAGCCGCTGCCATGATCGGTACTCCCTTACGCCTTCGGCTTTTCGAGATGGCCGCCGAAGGCATAACGCATGGCGGACAGAAGCTTGTCGGCGAAGGCCGACTCGCCCTGAGAGGAGAAGCGGTCGAACAGCGCGGCCGACAGCACCGGCGCCGGCACACCGGTGTCGATAGCAGCCTTCAGCGTCCAGCGGCCTTCGCCGGAATCCGAAACGCGGCCGCCGAACCCGGCCAGCACCGGATCGGCCTTAAGCGCGCCCGCGGTGAGATCGAGCAGCCAGGAGCCGATGACCGAACCATGCCGCCACACTTCGGTGACCGCCGGCAGGTCGATGTCGAACTGGTAATATTGCGGCTCGGACAAAGGTGTCGTCTCGGCATCGGCGCTGCGCCTGGCCTTGCCGGAATTCGCGGCCTTGAGGATGTTCACACCCTCGGCATAAGCGGCCATGACGCCGTACTCGATGCCGTTGTGCACCATCTTGACGAAGTGACCGGCGCCGCTCGGGCCGCAATGCAGGTAGCCGAAGGGTGCGGTGCCGGCGGCCTTGTCGGGCGTTGCGCCATTGTCCGCACCGGGCGCCAGCGAGGCGAAGATCGGGTCGAGATGTTTCACCGCCGCCTCGGGACCGCCAATCATCAGGCAGTAGCCGCGCTCCAGGCCCCAGACACCGCCGCTGGTGCCGACATCGACGAAGGCCAGGCCCTTTTCAGCATAGCGGGCGGCGAGATCGACGGCATCGCGATAGTTGGAATTGCCGCCATCGATGATGATGTCGCCCTTGTCGAGAAGGGCAGCGACCTGGTCGGCGACCTTGCCGGTGATGGCGGCAGGCAGCATCAGCCAGACGGCACGCGGCTTGGCCAGCTTGCCGATGAAGTCTTCCAGCGAACCCGCGCCGGTCGCCCCTTCCTTGACCAGGGCTTCGACGCTGGCCGGGTTGATATCGTAGACGACACATTCATGGCCGTCGCGCTGCAGGCGCCTGACCATGTTGGCGCCCATCCTGCCCAGTCCCATCATTCCGATCTGCATAGTTCCATCCTGCTTGCTGACATTGGCCTGCCCGATCGCCCTGCTCGCCGGCACCTGCCGACGCAACCGAGACGCCGACAATCTCCGATCCGCGGCTATCAAGCCAGAGGAATGTGAAGGTGATGTCAAATGAAGCGCAGGCGTCCCCTTCTCCCCTTGTGGGAGAAGGTGGATCGGCGCGTAGCGCCGAGACGGATGAGGGGTGTTGGAAGAGATGAGGCCTGGCAGATATTATATCTCTATACAGAAAGTTAGCTCGAAAAATCGAGCTCCGTCCAACACCCCTCATCCGACCTCACCTGCGGTTCGGCCACCTTCTCCCGCAAGGGGAGAAGGGGTGTCGGAGCTATTCCCTGTGCCAGCCGTCGATCCGGCAGCCGCTCAGTCGTTCCGCTTCATCACGCGGGACATGCCGGACGGTTTCGGCAAAGGTCCAGACATGGCCTTCCGGATCGCGCGCCCGATAGGTGCGTTCGCCATAGAACTGATCGGCAGGCTCCTGCATGATCTCGGCCCCAGCGAGACGTGCCTGTTTGCAATGCACATCGAGGCCGCCGGGCAGCTTCAGGTACACAAGCTGCGTATTCCTGCCGCCAACGGAAACAGGACTGGCAACATCGTCAGACCATTCGTGATCGACGACGATATAGGCGTCGGCAAAACGCATCTCGGAATGCACCAGCCGGCCAGATGGATCGGTGACCAGCATGCTGCGCCGGAAGCCGAAGGCTCGCTCGAGCCATTCGAGCGCAGCCCATGGATCACGGTAGAAGACGCCGACGCCCAGGGTGGCGTGCTGGAAGGGATCGTGCATCGTCGGCTAGCCTGTGAAAGTACCGATGCAACAATGTGCGTCTTATGGAAGACGGCGACAATCGCGGGCCCTGTCTTCTCCCCTTGCGGGAGAAGGAGCGTGGCGCGCGCTCACCCTCTCCCGGCCAGGAACGCCGGCAGGTCGGCAACGGACGCCAGCACCACATCGGCCAGTGGCGCGAGCGACTCGCGTGTGCCGGTGCCCGACAGCACGCCGACGGCCAGGCCGCAGCCGCTGGCGCGGGCCATGTCGAGGTCGTGCCGGTTGTCCCCGACCATGGCGATCTCGGAGGGCTTCAGGCCGGTGAGGTCACAGAAGGCGATGACCGCGTCGGGTGCGGGTTTCGGGTTGGCGACAGCGTCGTAGCCATAGGCGGCGTCGAACAGCTGCGCCATGCCGATGGCCGACAGTGTGCGCTCGCAGCCGGCGGTGGAATCGTTGGTGGCGACGCCCAGCCGGTAGGATTTCGCGTGCAGCGCGGCAAGCGACTCGGCAATGCCGGGCAGCGGCACGGCCAGCGCCGACCCCTGTTCGGTGCTGATGGCGTTGAAATGATCCAGCGCGTCACGCTGCTCGGCGGCCGACAATTCGGGGAACCACAGCGCGATGATGTCGGCATTGGTGCCGGCGGCGAAGACGGAGTCCGGCTTGAAGCCTTTTGTTTCCGGGTCATAGCCGGCCTTGGCCAGCAGATCGTCGGCCCTGGCGCGGTCGCCATTCGCCGCTTCCAGCGCCATGCGATCGGCCACGCCCGCCCAGGTGGCGTGGAAGTCGATCAGTGTTCCGTCCTTGTCGAAAAGGATGCCCTTGATGCCCGCCAAACCCTTCACTCCCGTCTGCCTGGTGTCGTGATTTCGTCGTTCGTCCGCTTCCCGGAATTGCACGCGGACGAACTCGAAATCGAACGACGCTGGAACCTCAACCTGCCGGGGTCCCAGCGATTCTGCTATTCGTTCACCGCCTAAATAAACAAAGGCCGCCAGAATGGCGACCTTTATCAAGCGGTGACAAATCTCGGAATCAGGACGCTAGCCGGTGGATATGCTCCACCAGCCCCGCCGTCGAGGCATCTCTGCTGGCGGCATTCTCCTTGCCTTCAACGACAGGCAGCAGGCTGGTGGCGAGTTCCTTGCCGAGTTCGACGCCCCACTGGT
>WPCJ01070387.1_pt1 | contig 14683 bp, 15 predicted proteins | sample 5399831 | NCBI WGS metagenome assembly WPCJ01 (sample SAMN12869470, study PRJNA574797) | sludge metagenome | isolation source: wastewater treatment of pH10 | place: China:Beijing | collected 2019-05-20 | reverse complement strand
AGCGGCTGCGCATCGGTCCGCGCAAGGAACGCCCTGCCCCGCGCCCACCGCGCAAGCGCGGCGCCGCGGCCGACACCGGCAATTCGCAATCGACTGATACAGCGAATCCGCCCCCCTCCGGAGACAGCGCGGGAACGCCGTGATCCCCCAACAATTGCGTAATATCGCGCTCAGCATCATTCTTGCCTGGGGCTGGAAGCGCGCCGCCATCGCATTCCTTGCCGGCGCCTTCTCATCGCTGGCAATGGCGCCGTTCAATGCCTGGCCGATCCTCTTCGTCACTTTTCCCGTCGTCGTCTGGCTGATCGACGGCGCTGCTGCCGGCAAGATGCGCGGCATTCCGGCAGCGGCCATGGCCGGTTGGTGGTTCGGCTTCGGCTATTTCGTTCCGGGGCTCTACTGGATCGGCTACGCCTTCCTCGTCGACGCCGAGACATTCGCATGGCTCCTGCCCGCGGCGATCTGCGGCCTGCCGGCCTATCTCGCGCTCTACAGCGCACTCGGCTTCGCACTCGCACGTCTGCTGTGGACCAGGGACGCCTCGCGCATTCTCGCGCTCGCGGCGAGCCTCACCATCGGCGAATGGCTGCGCGGGCACATGCTCACCGGCTTTCCCTGGAACGCGTTCGGCTATGCGCTGACCGAACCGCTGGCGCTGGCGCAGACCATGTCGCTGATCGGCCTGTGGGGCATGACCTTCCTCGCCGTAGCGATCTTTGCATCGCCGGCGGCGCTGATCGACGGTCGATCGCGCACGCAGCGGCCGTGGCTTGCGCCGGTGCTTGCCGTGTCACTGCTGATCACGATGGGCGCCTATGGCGCGATCCGGCTGGCACGCACACCGACGCAGTATGTCGCCAATGTGAAGCTGCGCATCATGCAGCCCGCGATCTCGCAGGACAAACGCTTCAACTATTCCGCCAAGGCGGATGTGATGAGCAAATACCTCGCGCTGTCGGATCGCTCGACGGGCCCCGAGAACAGCGGCGTCGGTTCGGCCAATGTGCTGATCTGGCCGGAATCGGCCTTCCCGTTCTTCCTGTCGCGCGAAGCCGATGCGATGGCGCAGATCGCCGATCTGCTGCCAAAGGGCACGGTCCTGATCACCGGTGCCGTGCGGCCGCCGGATCAGCCACCGGGCACGCGTGTGACGCGCGCCTATAATTCGATCTTCGTGATCGATCACGACGGCACATTCCTGTCGGTCTATGACAAGCTGCATCTGGTGCCGTTCGGCGAATATCTGCCGTTCCAGAATGTGCTTGAGAAGATCGGCCTGCAGCAGCTCACCAAGGTTCATGGCGGCTTCATTCCGGGCACGCGGCGCAAGCCGATGGATGTGCCCGGCGCCCCCCCGATGCTGCCGCTGATCTGCTACGAGGCCGTCTTCCCCGACGATATCGTGATCCAGAACGACCGACCGGGCTGGATCGTGAATCTCACCAATGACGGCTGGTTCGGCATTTCAACCGGCCCCTATCAGCACCTCCAGCAGAGCCGGATTCGCGCGATCGAAGAAGGACTTCCGCTGGTTCGTGCCGCCAATACCGGGATTTCCGTCGTCGCCGACCCGGTCGGCCGCATTGTCGCTCAGCTCGGCCTCGGTATCGAAGGCGTCCTCGATTCCCGTCTGCCTGCGGCGATTCAGCCCACCTTTTACGCGAAGACCGGCGATCTTCCCGCAGCGATTGGTATCGCATTGGCTGTCATTTTCGCGGTTCGCCGCCGGGCAAAGTCCCGCGGCTGATTGGTATCTCAAGTATTTGAGACAGTTAGGACCGACCGTGCCGACATTGATATTTCGCACGATACCTAAGCCTGAAGGCTTTATGAGCTAGCTTTATTAGCTTTAGTTCTCGTTGTTTGAGAAATTAAGCGTCTCAGCTCCTAAATTTTCTACTTAGGAAGATTTACGCCGCTGTTATATAGTCTATTAGGATACCGTCGGCTCGCCATTGATGCCGATCTGCGACGGGCGACCTCTCTGCTCCGTCTCCCCCATATTGTGACCAGGAGTGTTTGAGATGTCGACGAAAGCGCCCAATCCTGTTGACAAATATGTCGGCAGCCGTGTGCGCATGCGCCGTATTATGCTGGGCATGAGTCAGGAGAAGCTGGGCGAAGCGCTCGGACTCACATTTCAGCAAGTACAGAAATACGAAAAGGGCACCAACCGCGTCGGTGCCAGCCGCCTGCAGCAGATCTCGGAAATCCTGCAAGTCCCGGTCTCCTTCCTGTTCGAAGGCGGCCCCGGTGCTATCGAAACCAGCAACGGTTTTGGTGAAGCAGCATCGCCCACTTATGTGTCCGACTTCCTCGCGACATCCGAAGGTCTCGCACTGACGCGCGCTTTCACGCGCATCGCCGATAGCAAGCTCCGCCGCAGCATCGTCGATCTGGTCGAACAGATCGCCGCCCGCGAAGCGACGGAACAGCACTAAACATCTTCGATCGCTCAAATTCGTCATGCCCGGCCTCGCGCCGGGCATGACGCGTTTTCGGCCGCGGATTCATGGCCGGTATTCGTCATCGCACCGATGGCGCAACGCGGATTTCGGCGCTATCACCGCGCCATGACGACTGACGACAACATCGACGATTCCAAGCGCTACACCGGCTCGTTCTTCGGACGCCGCAAGGGCCACAAGCTGCGCGATCATCAGGCCGGCCTGATGGCCGAGCTATTGCCTGCGCTCACCGTGGACATCACGCAGCCCGCACCTGCCGATCTGCGCACGCTGTTCGGCACCGGTGTCGAAGCCGTGCGCCTCGAGATCGGCTTCGGCGGCGGCGAGCATCTGGTGGCCGAGGCGCTGGCGCATCCGCATATCGGCTTCATCGGCTGCGAGCCCTACATCAACGGCATGGCCAAGATCCTGGTGCAGATCGAGGCCCACAACATCCAGAACATCCGCCTCGTCGCCGGCGATGCGGCGGAGCTGCTGAACTGGGCGCCGTCGCAATCGCTGAAGCGCATCGACCTGATCCATCCCGATCCGTGGCCGAAGAAGAAACACTGGAAGCGCCGCTTCGTGCAGGACGCCACGCTGGCGACCATGGCGCGCGTACTGGTGCCGCAGGGCGAGTTTCGTTTCGTCTGCGATATCGAGAGCTACGTGGCGTGGACGCTATGGCATGTCACGCGGTCACCGGCCTTCGTGTGGCTGGCGGAGCGCGCCGACGACTGGCGCCTGCCGTGGCCGAACTACACGATGACCCGCTACGGCCGGAAAGCCACGCGCGAGGGGCGCAAGGCCAGCTATCTGATGTTTCGGCTGAAGTAGTTGTAGCCCGGATGGAGCGAAGCGCAATCCGGGGACCGGCGACATGAGGAGATGCTGAATCCCGGATTACGCTACGCTTCATCCGGGCTACGGGTACCTCACAGCATATTCGGCAGCACGCGATCCGGCGGCTTGTGCGCGTCCAGGAACGCGCGGATGTTGATGATCACCTTCTCGCCCATCTCGACGCGGCCTTCCACCGTGGCCGAGCCCATATGCGGCAGCAACACCACCTTGCCGGCCTTGGCGAGACGCACCAGCTTCGGATTCACCGCCGGCTCATGCTCGAACCCGTCGAGCGCCGCACCGGCGATGTCGCCGGTCTCGATCAGCTTGGTGAGCGTCTCCTCGTCGATCACCTCGCCGCGCGCGGTGTTAACGATATAGGCGTCCTTGCGGATCAGCTTGAGGCGGCGCGCCGACAGCAGATGGAACGTGGCCGGCGTGTGCGGACAATTCACCGAGATGATGTCCATGCGCGCCAGCATCTGGTCGAGCGAATCCCAATAGGTCGCATCGAGCTCGTCGGCGATCTTCGGGGCCACCGGCTTGCGGTTGTGATAGTGGATCTGCAGCCCGAAGGCCTTGGCGCGGCGCGCCACCGCCTGGCCGATGCGGCCCATGCCGATGATGCCGAGCCGCTTGCCGCCGAGCCGCTTGCCGAGCATCCAGGTCGGCGACCAGCCCTGCCAGTCCTCGCGGCCTTCGGTGAGGATCGCAGCGCCTTCGATGAGGCGGCGCGGCACGGCGAGGATCAGCGACATGGTCATGTCGGCCGTGTCCTCGGTGAGGACCTTGGGCGTGTTGGTGACGGTGATGCCTTTGGCGTGCGCGGCCACCACGTCGATATTGTCGACGCCGTTGCCGAAATTCGCGATCAGCCTGATCTTGCAGTCGGGCTTATCGAGCAGCTCCTTGGTGATCTCGTCGGAGACGGTAGGGACCAGAACGTCGGCGGTGCGGATCGCCTCGGCGAGCTGGTCCTGCGTCATCGGCACATCATCGACATTGAGGCGTGCGTCGAACAATTCGCGCATCCGCGTCTCGATGGACTCCGGCAGACGACGGGTGACGACAACCAGGGGCTTCTTCTTGACCGTCATGTCCTGCTCACTCGCCCCTTGTCCGTTCAGTCCGCATTAACCCGGTTGATCGAAACTCCGGCAGCCACGCAAATGCACCGTTTCCTCGGGTTCCCCGACACTTAAGCGAGTGTCCCGGGCGTTCGGTCCTCTCTAGCAGAGAACCGGGCCGAAACAAGAACCCGGAGTCCCGCGTGCAATGCGACACGAATGGAATGGGACGAGGTTAGGTTAATGCCGGGGCGTAATGCGTATGCGGGTTTGGCGGCGGTGGCACTCATTCTCGCGGCAATCGATCCGGCTCTCGCCGCCAACGCGCTCCCGCTCGGCGCCAGCGGCCTGCCGGTGCCGCGCTATGTCAGCCTCAAATCCGACCATGTGAATGTCCGCGCCGGCCCGACCAAGGATAACGACGTCGCCTGGGTCTATACCAAGGCCGGCCTGCCGGTGGAGATCACCGCCGAATACGAGAACTGGCGCCGGGTCCGCGATTCCGAAGGCTCCGAGGGCTGGGTCTATCACTCGCTGCTGTCGGGTCGCCGCACCGCGGTGGTCACCATGAAGCAGAAGGACGAGCTGGCCGCGATCTATGACGATCCGGACCCGAAGAGCGCCGTTGCAGCGCGTCTGCAGGCCGGCGTGGTGGCTCAGGTGAAGCGTTGCAAGGATGGCTGGTGCCGGGTGATCGGCACGGGCTTCGATGGCTGGATCGAGCAGCAGCGCCTGTGGGGCGTCTATGCCGACGAGAAGGTGAATTGACCGAATGCGCACCGGCCTTCTGCTGGCCCTCGCATTCGCGCTCCTGCCGCAACTCGCTTTTGCGCAATCGGCCGCAGAACAGTGTCTTGCCGCCGGGCAGCGCTTGACCGATGCCGCGCCTCTGGCCCGCACCGCTGACCTCCTCCAGCACAATGGCCCACTGCGCATCGTCGCCATAGGCTCGTCCTCCACGCGCGGCCTGTGGCAATCCGATCCGGCGCTGACCTATCCGGGCATGCTGAAAACCGAACTGGCGCGGCTGAAGCCGGGCCTGCAGGTTTCGATCGTCAATAGCGGGCGTAATGCCGACACCATCCCCGGCAATGTCGCGCGGTTCGACCGCGACGTGTTCGCGCACAGGCCCGATCTCGTGATCTGGCAGATCGGCACCAATGACGTGACCTGGCTGCAGAGCAGCGACAGCCTCACCGGCAAGATCGTGGAGGGCATTCGGCTGCTCAAGGCCGCCGGCGCCGATGTGGTGCTGATGGACCAGCAATATGCGCCGGTGATCCTGGCCTCGAACTACAGCAAGATGCAGGGCAGCATCGCCGATGCGGCCAGGCAGGAGAACGTGCCGCTGTTCTCGCGCTTCGAGTTGATGCGCCGCGCGGTCGAAGGCGGACTGCCGATGACCGCGCTGACGAGCTGGGACGGACTGCACAATTCCGCAGACGGTTATGCATGCACAGGCCGCGCGCTGGCGCGGGCAATCATCGCCGCGATGCCGACCCCCCAAATGCAAACTGCGCCGGCGAGGCGCCAGCGCAGCAGGTAATCCATCAACATCGCGGCGCGCAGCGCGTCCGTTCAGCCTCAGCGCTTCTTGCGCAGACGAACGACCATGTCGATGCGGCTGATCTCGAAGCCTTCCGGCACGTCCGGCATCTTGGTCAGCACGAGGTTCTGGTTCGGGATATCGACCAGCTCGTGATTGTTCTCGAAGTAATAGTGATGATGGGTCGTCACATTAGTATCGAAATAGGTCTTCGTACCGTCGACGCTGACCTGACGGAGCAGGCCGGAATCGGTGAGCTGGTTCAGCGTATTGTAGACGGTTGCCAGCGACACCGGCACCTTGGCCATGGTGGCTTCTTCATAGAGCATTTCAGCCGTCAGATGGCGGGCGCCCTTGCCGAACAGCAGCCAGCCCAGCGCCATGCGCTGACGGGTGGGACGCAGACCGACCGACTGCAGCATTTCGTTGACGTCATGCCACGGGCAACCAGTCAGGGCCGGCTGACGGCCATGATTGATTTCGGCAACCGCGGTTGCATCGTCCATCGTCGAAATGCTGTCGTTCATATCCACGTCAGTGATCCTGCCACATCCACGCAATTCTACCGGGAAATTCCCCAATAATATAAAAACGCATGGCTCTAGATGCAAGATTTTCGCAACTAGAGGCATTCGAGTGCGGAACCCTGCACTGCAGCACTGCGCCCAAGCGCAAATATGCCGTTAAAAGCGGGCGATACGCCGCTTTGCCGCCTTATGAGCGTATGATAGAGAGCCCCCCACCGGGATAGGTTCCCGCGTGATTTGGAACGATTCTATGCGGCTTATCTTGGTTAAAGTGGCCGTTTGACAGGTAAAGACCCGGAAAGCCCGAGCATGTTGCAAGAACGACGAAACAGCTACGCCTATGAAGATCTGCTGGCCTGCGGCCGCGGCGAGCTGTTCGGACCAGGCAATGCGCAGCTGCCGCTACCGCCGATGCTGATGTTCGATCGCATCACCGAGATCAACGAGACCGGCGGCGAATACGGCAAGGGCTTCATCCAGGCCGAACTCGACGTCAATCCGGACCTCTGGTTCTTCGCCTGCCATTTCAAGAACGACCCGGTGATGCCGGGCTGCCTCGGCCTCGACGCCATGTGGCAGCTGGTCGGCTTCTTTCTCGGCTGGTCCGGCGGTATCGGCCCGGGCCGCGCGCTCGGCCTCGCCGATCTCAAATTCACCGGTCAGGTTCTGACCAACGTCAAAAAGGTCGTCTATACGATCGATGTGAAGCGCGTGATGCGTTCGAAATTGTGGCTCGGCATTGCCGATGGCTCGCTTTCCGCCGATGGCGAGATTATCTATCGGGCAAAGGATCTGAAGGTCGGCCTGTTCAAGCAGGATGCCGCCGCAACGCAGCCGGCAACGTAACAGCCGCTGCATCTCGACGGCGGTTTCCGAGGGGGACACCGCCAGGTCCACAACAACGTAAATTCAGAGGGCGAGACGATCATGAGACGGGTTGTCGTCACCGGGATGGGCATTGTTTCATCCATCGGAAACAACACTCAGGAAGTGCTTGCGAGCCTCCATGAGGCCAAGTCCGGCATTACGCGCGCCGAGAAACATGCAGAGCTGGGTTTCCGCTCGCAGGTGCAGGGCGCGCCGACCATCAATCCGGCCGACGTGGTCGATCGCCGCGCCATGCGCTTCCTCGGCGAAGGCGCCGCATGGAATCACATCGCCATGGAACAGGCGATCCAGGACTCCGGTCTGTCGCCGCAAGACGTCTCGAACGAGCGCACCGGCATCATCATGGGTTCGGGCGGACCATCGGCCCGCACCATCGTCGACAGCGCCGATATCACCCGCAGCAAGGGTCCGAAGCGCGTCGGCCCGTTTGCCGTGCCGAAGGCAATGTCCTCGACCGCATCGGCAACGCTCGCGACCTGGTTCAAGATCAAGGGCGTGAACTATTCGATCTCGTCCGCCTGCGCGACCTCGAACCACTGCATCGGCAATGCCTATGAGATGATCCAGTGGGGCAAGCAGGACGTCGTGTTTGCCGGCGGCTGTGAAGAACTCGACTGGTCGCTCTCGGTGCTGTTCGACGCCATGGGCGCCATGTCGTCGAAGTACAACGACACGCCCGCCACCGCCTCGCGCCCCTATGACCTCAACCGCGATGGCTTCGTCATCGCCGGCGGCGCCGGCGTTCTCGTGCTCGAAGAACTCGAACATGCCAAGGCGCGCGGCGCCAAGATCTATGGCGAGATCATCGGCTATGGTGCAACGTCGGACGGTTACGACATGGTTGCGCCATCGGGCGAAGGCGCCGAGCGCTGCATGAAGATGGCGCTCGCCACCACCGGCGGCATCAAGATCGACTATATCAATCCGCATGCGACCTCGACGCCGGCCGGCGATCCGCCGGAAATGCAGGCGATCCGCAACGTGTTCGGCGTCGGTGACAAGTGCCCGCCGATCTCGGCGACCAAGGCCCTCACTGGCCACTCGCTGGGCGCCACCGGCGTGCAGGAAGCAATCTATTCGCTGCTGATGATGCAGAACGGCTTCGTCTGCGAGAGCGCGAACATCACCGAACTCGACCCGGTGTTCGCCGACATGCCGATCGTGCGCAAGCGCATCGACAATGCGAAGCTCGGCGCCGTGCTGTCGAACTCGTTCGGATTCGGCGGAACGAATGCGACGCTGGTGTTCAAGCGGCTGGATGCGTAAGCGCTAATCTGTGGCCCGGGTGAAGCGCAGCGTAACCCGGGGACCGGCGTTTCAATTATCTCGGCATCCCCGGATTGCGCTTCGCTCCATCCGGGCTACGCCGAGAGTTACTCTCCATTCCACCCACACGCCCGCATCCGCTCATGCAGATGAGCAGGCACCGGTGCGACAACACGCACCGGCTCCTTGTTGCGGGAGATCGGAATCACGATCTCCCGCGCATGCAGATGCAAGGTCGGCTCGCCGAAGCGGGGACCATTGCCGTAGATGTTGTCGCCAACGATGGGATAGCCCGAAGCGGACGTGTGCACGCGGAGCTGATGCGTGCGGCCGGTGACCGGCTCCAATGCCAGCCAGCTCATGCCGCTACCGCGGCCCAGCACCCTGAAATTCGAGACGGACGGCAGCCCTTCCGGGTCCGGCTTCATCCACCAGCCGCGCTCGGCATTAAGACGCCCGAGCGCCATGTCGATCACGCCCGTATCGGCCTCTGGCCCACCTTCGACCACCGCCCAATAGGTCTTGGAAATGCGGCTGTGCTTGAACAGCAGCCCCAGCGAGGCCGTGGCCTTGCGATGACGCCCCAGCACCAGGCAGCCCGATGTATCCCGATCCAGCCGGTGCGCCAGCACAGGCGGGCGCGGCAGGCCGTATTGCAGGAACTTGAAGGCGTTCTCCAAATTCGGCCCACCTTTGGGCCCACGATGCACGGGCAGACCGGCCGGCTTGTCGATTACCAGCATCAATCCGTCCCGGTGCAGCACCCGCGACAGGATCTGGGCTTCGGTCAGATCGCCGACCAGCGCCGGCTCGACGACTGCGACCGGCAGGGCATCGACGTCACTTTCTTCGCTGTTACTTTGATTCATGGCGCGAAACGGCTAACACACCCCCGACATGAGCGACACTCCCGAAACGCCAAAACAGAGCTGGTGGCGACGGCTCTCCGACGGCCTGAAACGCACCTCGAGCTCGATCGGCTCGGCGGTCGCCGATCTCGTGACCAAGCGCAAGCTCGACCGCGCGATGCTCGAGGATATCGAGGACGTGCTGCTGCGCGCCGATCTCGGCACCGAAGTCGCCGCGCGGATCGCCAAGGCGGTCGGCCAGGGCCGCTTCGACAAGGCAATCTCCGCCGATGAAGTGAAGGCCGTGGTCGCCACCGAGGTCGAGAAAGTACTGGCGCCTGTGGCCCGACCGCTCGAGATCGACACCAGCCACAAGCCGTTCGTTCTGCTCGTGGTCGGCGTCAATGGCTCCGGCAAGACAACGACAATCGGCAAGCTGGCCTCCAAACTCACGGCCGAGGGTCGCAAGGTGATGCTTGCCGCCGGCGACACGTTTCGTGCCGCGGCCATCGAGCAGCTCAAGGTCTGGGGCGAGCGCAACAAGGTTCCGGTGATTGCCGGCACGCAAGGTTCGGACTCCGCGAGCCTCGCTTTCTCCGCCGTGACCGCCGCGCGGGACGACAATCGCGACGTTCTGATGATCGACACCGCCGGCCGGCTGCAGAACAAGGCCGAGCTGATGAACGAGCTCGAAAAGGTCGTGCGCGTCATCAAGAAGGTGGATGCGACCGCACCCCATGCCGTGCTGCTGGTGCTGGACGCCACGGTGGGACAAAACGCGCTGTCGCAGGTCGAGGCGTTTCATCGTACGGCTGGCGTCACCGGCCTCGTGATGACCAAGCTCGACGGCACCGCCCGCGGCGGCATCCTTGTGGCGCTGTCGGAGAAGTACAAGCTGCCGGTGCATTTCATCGGCGTCGGCGAAGGCATCGACGATCTCGCGCCGTTCACGGCCAGCGATTTCGCCAAGGCCGTGGCGGGGATTGAGTCGTAGGTCGCCATCCTTCGAGACGCGCGTCAAGAGGCGCGCTCCTCAGGATGAGGGCATAGTGGGACGTAAGAGCCCTCACCCTGAGGAGGCGCGTAGCGCCGTCTCGAAGGGCGAGGGCGAGAGGTGATAGATGGACAAGCAACAACCACACCCGTTGTTCAAGCTCGCCACCGAGCTGGGGCCGCTGATCGTGTTCTTTGTGGCCAATTCGAAATTTGGCCTGTTCGCTGCCACCGGTGCGTTCATGGTCGCCATCGTGGCCGCGATGATCGCGTCCTATGTGGTCGTCAAGCACATCCCGATCATGGCAATCGTCACCGCCTTCGTGGTGCTGGTGTTCGGCGGGCTGACGCTCTGGCTTCACGACGAGACCTTCATCAAGGTCAAGCCGACCATCATCTACGGCCTGTTCGCCGTGGTGCTCGGCGGCGGCCTTGTGTTTGGCCGCTCCTTCATCGCCATCATGTTCGATCAGGTGTTCAACCTGACGCCGGAAGGCTGGCGCGCCCTTACGCTGCGCTGGACGCTGTTCTTCGCCGCCATGGCGGTGCTCAATGAAGCGATCTGGCGCACCCAGAGCACGGACTTCTGGGTGACTTTCAAGGCATTCGGCGTAATCCCCATCACGATGATCTTCGCAGTGCTGCAGATGCCGCTGGTGAAGCGCTTCAGCATCGAGCCGGCGACGCTCGCCGAAAGTGAGCGAGATGCGGGCGATGTGACGAAGTAGTCACCGCCCCGTAAAAACCGGAGCCCGGCGAGCGATCCATGCAGCCAGGCCTTCGCCAAGGTCATGGGTTGGCGCCATCCGGGCGAACTGCTCGCACTCGACCTCAAGCCCCTCTCCGATACTCAGATTGATCCCACGCGTGACTGCGGTGATGACGCTGGTCACCGCGAGCGGCGAATGGCGCAGGATGCGCAGCGCGAAGTCATGCGCCGCCGGCAGCAACCGATCATGCGGGACCACCGCATTGATGAGACCGATCTGCAGCGCATGCGCCGGTGAAAAGCTGTCGCCCGTCAGCAGCAATTCGAGCCCGCGCTTGCGGCCGGCCAGCCGCGGCAGACGCTGGGTGCCGCCGAAGGTGGGCGGCATCCCGAGCTTGATCTCCGGCTTGGCGAATGAGGCCCGCTCGCTCGCCACCGCCAGGTGCACTGCTTCCGTGATCTCGCAGCCGCCGCCATAGGCAAGACCATTGACCGCAGCGATCACCGGTTTGGGAAATGCTTCGAGCCGCGCTGTCATTGCCTGCCCGCGGCGAACGAAGTGACGTAACGCTTCGCTCGTGCCCTGCTGCACGCTTTCTCTGAATTCCGGGATATCCGCGCCCGCCGAGAAGGCCCGCTCGCCTGCGCCTGTCAGGATCACCGCGCGGATGCCCTCTTCCAGCTCGATCTGGTCGAGCAGCACCATCAGACGATCGATCAGCGCAAAATTTAACGCATTGAGATGGCTTGGGCGATTGAGCGTCAGCAGCGCGATCTCCCGATCGACGCTCATGGTCACGAGTTCAGTCATATCAAGCTCCGGTCTTGCGATCTGCACGCGACCGTAGGAAGCTGACGCCCTCATGTATATTCACTAGGCAGTATACATTCAGCCATGACCAGCTCCGCCAAACCGACCAAAGACCGCATCGTCGCGGCCGCCAACAAGCTGTTTTATGACGAAGGCATCCGCGGCGTCAGCGTCGACGCCGTGGCCGAGAAGGCCGGCGTGACCAAGCGGACGCTGTATTATCATTTCAAGAGCAAGGACGACCTGATCGCGGCCTATCTCGAGGGCCGCGATCAGCCAAATCTTGCACTGTTCAAGCGCTGGTTCGACGAGGCCGGAGGCGGGCTGCCTGCGAAGATACAGGCCATCTTCGACAATCTCGCGCGCTCGGCGCGTCATCCGAAATGGCGCGGCTGCGGCTTTCTGCGGACATCGGCCGAGCTCGCCAACATGCCCGGACATCCCGCAATGAAGATCGGCGCCGCGCACAAGAAGAAATTCGAAGCGTGGCTGCAGATGGAATTCGCCACCGCGAAACTATCCGATGCGGCGCTGCTCGCACGGCAGATCGCGCTATTGCTCGATGGCTCTTTTGCGACTGTGCTGCTGCATAGGGATGCAGCTTATATGGAAGCGGCGGGGTTGGCTGCGCATAAGCTTCTCAGCTCGGCGAAGAAGGGCAACGCACCATCGCCGCGCCCAGTGCCCTGAGCGCGGCGGTATTCACTTCGATCAAACCGCGAGCGTGCCGGCCTTCGCCGCTGCATAGCGCTCGCCGACCTTGGTCCAGTTCACCGTATTCCACCACGCCTTCAGATAGTCGGCACGGCGATTCTGATAGGTGAGGTAATAGGCGTGCTCCCAGACGTCGTTGCCCATCAGCGCACGCTTGCCGTCCATGATCGGATTGTCCTGGTTCGGGCGCGTCTCGATGGAGAGCTTGCCGGTCTTGTCGACGATCACGAATACCCAGCCGGAGCCGAATTGACGGCCACCCGCGCCGTTGAAATCGGTCTGGAACTTCTCCATGCCGCCAAGATCGCGATCGATGGCGGCGAGCACTTCACCCTCCGGCTTGCCGCCATTCGGGCCCATGATCTGCCAGAACATGGTGTGGTTGGCATGGCCGCCGAGATTGTTGCGCACGCCGGTGCGGATATTGTCAGGCACGCTGGCGAGATTGCCGAGCACTTCCACGACAGGTTTCTCGCCGAGCATCGGCGTGTCCTTGGCGAAGGTGTTGAGATTGGCGACGAAGGCCGAGTGATGCCGGCCGTGATGGATCTCCATCGTCTTGGCATCGATATGCGGCTCGAACGCATTCACGGGATAGGTGAGCGGCGGCAGCACGAAGGGCGCGGTGCCAGCCGGCGCGGCGGCAGGGGTCGCGGCCTGGGCGAAAGCAAGGCGTGGCGCGGCCACGGCGGCAGCCATGCCGGTCGCAGCGAACATCAATTGGCGTCGGGACATTGATGGCATGGGGTGCTTCTCCTCAGATTTGCTGGCCGTCACATGCGGCCTTGGCAATTACGTGCGGTTCACGTGCCAGTTTCATATGCGGTCATTGTGACGCAGCGACCCAATGCGCATCACGACATGGCGAGCTTGGAGCATCTCAAAGCAGAACGGCCGGGATCGCTCCCGGCCGTCGGTATTTAGTAGCCCCGCTCAGCGACGCGGCGGCGCCGTACCCGGAGGCGGCGGCGGCAGCGAGGCCTGGCCCCCGTTCAGCAGCGGCGTGATGTTGCGGATGGTGACACGGCGGTTCTGGCGCTCCGGACCGTCGGTCTGGATCTTGAGATATTGCTCGCCATAACCCTGCGAGGTCAGGTTTTCCGCCGGCACCTGGAATTGCTGGGTAAGCAATTCTGCAGCCGCTTCTGCGCGGCGATCCGACAGCGACAGATTGTCGATATCTGAGCCGACAGCGTCAGTGTGACCCTCGATCAGGAACACCGCCTTTGGATTGCGCGAGATGGCTCTGTTGAGACCGTCGGCGATCACCTGCAGCTTCGACGCCTGATCCGGCGAGATGGTCCACGATCCCGTATCGAAATTGATCGAGTCGAGATCGATCGACGGCATGCGCTGGCGCACCATCGGGCTGTAGCGGATTTCATCGAGCGTATAACGGCGCTCGATGCGATCCACCGGCGGGGCGATCAACGTGTCGTAGACCAGCTCCGGCGACGCCTGATCGTAGTCCACGATATAGCGGTTCTGCGGAATGCGGATCATCGGCGGCGGCAGGTCGACATAGAAGTTTCCGGGACCACGCGGATCGCGGAACGAGTTGTCGATGATGATGATCTCCTGCCCGTTGCGATCCCTGCGGATACGGCGCAGCAGCTGACCGTCGCGGCCGACCACCGTGATGATCTGCGAGCCGTCCGGCCGAATCACGATCGTGCGATCATCATTGCCGACGCGTTCGGTGCGGATGTCACGCGCACCGTAGCGGAAGCGATCGAGCTCGTTGTGGCGGATGAAGGCCTGGCCGGTCGGATCCTGCACGATGATACGGCCGGGCTCCGTATAGACCGTGCGACCGCCTTCCTGGCGTTCGCTACGCTGGCCACGGAAATCCTCCATACGGCGCGGCCCCTGTGGCGCAGCACCCGGCGCGATCGGCGTCAGGGCGGCAGCAGGGGGCGGTGGAGCCGGGATCGGCGCAGTCACCTGCGGTGCGACCGGCTGCACGACCTTGATGTTGCCACCGCCGGGGGCGACCACGACGGGCGCGGCGCTCGGCGTCGGCG